>Ga0228699_1000912_pt1 | contig 17800 bp, 23 predicted proteins | sample McNCre217_Aug_MG_FD_178016 | JGI IMG/M metagenome (GOLD analysis project Ga0228699, IMG submission 178016) | Freshwater microbial communities from McNutts Creek, Athens, Georgia, United States - 2-17_Aug_MG | ecosystem: Environmental > Aquatic > Freshwater > Creek | place: USA: Georgia... | reverse complement strand
GAACAAACTGGCTTCTGTTGTGGCGAATGCCGAGTTGCAAATCCATACAGGTCAGGCTGCGATATTCGTCGCAACGATCTGATCCATATTCGCTGGGCGCGCAGGAATGACAGCGGTGAGTTCGCGGACAAAGCCCTCGCGGTCCATCGCCAACAGAGGATTCCAGCGCTTCTCAAAACCAATGGTCGAAGACGGCTTGCCGGACAATCCCACTCCGCATGCGCTACCTGCCTGATGGCCAGGAAAGATCTCAAGTTCAGACGGCAAGCTCAGCAGCTTGGAGCCCAGACTGTCGAACAACATACCCGCCATCTCTTGCTCGCGTCCGGCCAGATCGGGGCGTCCGGTCGCACCCACAAACAAGGTGTCACCAGTGATGACAAACCAGGGTTCCGGTCCGCGCCGGGCATCAGACACCAGCAGACACATGCTGTCGATGGTGTGCCCAGGCGTATGCAGCACCTTGATCTTGACGTTTCCCAAGTCCAGCATCTGACCGTCCACCAGTGACTCATAGACAAACTTCACAAATGAGCGGGCGCTTTCATGCAGGCAGTAAGGTGCCCCCACGCGCTTTGCCAACTCCCGCCCACCCGAATAGTGGTCCGCATGCACATGGGTGTCGATGACATAGGCAATGCGGACGTTGGCCTGGGCGGCTTGCTCAATGAACCAGTCTTCGTCACCGGCCACAACGTCTACGGCGGCTGCAATGGCGTGCCCAGCACAGCCAAAGAAATAGGACAGGGAGGATTCTTTGGTGGGAAGTTGCTTGAAGAACATGGGAGCGCTTCCTTAAAAGACGAGAACTTTGTCGGCTTCCACCGTCCAGTCGGCAAGCTGTGCCAGCGTGGAGCGTTTGGCACCTTCGATCACCTCGGATTCGGCCAAGCCGCGGGCATCCATGCAGGTTCCACACAGTGCCACGTCACCTTTGCGAATGACCTTGGAGAGCATCAGTTGGGTGTTGTAGTAGCCCTCAGGAACCTTTTGGTGGTCCTTAGCGCACCCGACCGCATCCGCCATCAGGAACACACGAACGTGGACCTCCTCTTTGGCCGCGAGTGCGCCAGCCAGGCGCAGCGCGTTGTAGGCGCGTTCGTTTCCATAGGGGGCGTCGTTGACGACAAAGAGGATGGAGCTCATTGGGATTCTTTCGTAACAAGGGACATACCGGCAGACTGCCACTCGGCCACGCCGTCCAGGAGCTTGCTGACCTTGCGGCCTTTTGCTTTGAGGAGTTGGGCGGCTTCTTCAGAAAACAGGCAAAAGGGGCCACGGCAGTACGCAACGATCTCGGTGCCCTTGGGTAGCTCAGCGATACGCCGGGCAATCTCTGATAACGGCATGGAGCGGGCATAGGGCAGGTGGGCTTGCTCAAACTCTTCGCGCGGGCGCACGTCAATCACAATGACCTCGCCCCGTTTGGCCTGCTCCATGAGCTGCTTGCGGCTGACGCTAGCCAGTTTGTCGGGGGCGAATGCCATGTCATCAAGCGCAACCCTGAGCTCCACCAAATGCTCTTGAGCAACTTCACGCATGGAGACCCAAAGATCCGCCACGTCCGTTCCGCTCAAACGGTAGAAAACGAACTTGCCCGACTTGCGCGCTGTCACCAGCCGCGCTGTCCTCAGGACTTTGAGGTGTGAGCTGGCGAGCTTGAGCGTGATGGAGAGTTCCTCCGCCAAAACATCGACAGACTTCTCACCCTGGGCAAGCAGCTCCAGAAGTTCCAGCCGCTTCGGACTGGCAGTGGCTTGGCCAATCCGGGCAACTTGTTCGTAGAGGATGTCTTTGATGGTGCGTTTGTCCATCGCCACAGTCTAACGATTATTGGAATGATGCGCAAACCAATGATCAAACAGGTGGTCGAGGCTACAAGGGAATTGGCCAGAATCCGCGCAGTGAAGACGCGGTATCGAGGATCCAGATGGGCGCCAAAAGTCAGCGATTCAGCTTTTGTGTTGCTGCGCAATCCGTAATCAGTGAGTCAAATCTCGGGGCGGCTCACCGAGAAGATTTGCTCCTTTTGGCGGCCGGGTGCAGGCCTACAAATAAATCTGTGATGGTCGCCATACGTTCGGTACCCTTGTCTTCACCCAGCGTTTCTTTCAATGCAACCAGAAGGTCTGGACGCATATGCCATAGCTTGTCGATGTCATCCGCCACAAAGATCTTCATGAACAGGCCCTTGTAGTTCGTTGTTTCATAGCGCCCCAGGTCGTCGAGCATCTCATTGCGAATTTTGACCACAACCTCTTTTGGTGCCGCCGCTGGCTTGATACCCAGCACACCGTACACACTTTCACGAAATCCCATCTGACCCCCCTTGAAGCAGCCTTCCTGCCGAAAATTGCGACACGCAGCAGGAACGTCAAGGTGGTGACGTGCCTTCCGCAGATCACATCTCCTGTGCGAGTGTATCTATTGTGACCATGGCGCATAAAGGGCGTTTCCCCATATGGACTCTGGCCCTGAAGCGTGAAGTTTTATACCCGCTGGAGTATGCTTTGTCTATTCGCACATGACCCAGGTCACCACCATTTCAAGATACCTCTCAAGCATGACCACCACCAGCAAGTCTGCCTTCACCCAACCCGCGCAAACATGGAACAGCCGATTTTCCAAGGACGGGTATGTCTTCGGCACCGAACCCAATGAATGGCTGCGCCGCCATGCTTCCGTTTGGCATCCAGGCTCCCGAATTCTCTGCGTGGCAGACGGTGAAGGGCGCAATAGTGTGTGGCTGGCTAAACAAGGCCACCAAGTGGAAGCATTCGACATCTCGGAAGTGGGCGTTAGCAAAGCAAGGCGACTGGCCCAAGAAAACCAAGTGGTAGTGGACTTCGCAGTTGCCGGGTGCGACGACTTTGCTTGGAAGCAAGATCAATACGACGGCGTTGTCGCGATCTTTGTGCAGTTCGCAGACCCGGATCTGCGCGCAAGATTGTTCGAGAACATGGTTCGAAGCCTCAAGCCTGAAGGTGCACTGATGTTGGTTGGGTACACCCCCAAGCAGCTCGAATACGGGACGGGCGGTCCTTCCGTGTTATCGCATTTGTATACCCAGGATCTATTGCGCAAAGCTTTTGGCGATTTGAACATTCGTGTATTGGAAGAGTACGAGACAGAACTGGCGGAAGGGGATGGGCATAAGGGGCGATCGGCCGTGATCGGCCTTGTGGCGATGCGTGGCTAGACCAAGCGATAGCATCACGATGAACCTGAATATTGGTCCGTTTGCGCTTCAGTGGGCGCACATTCTGGCGCTCGCTTGCGCCATGCTTGCCATCGGCGTTGGTTGGCTTGTTGGCAGGAAGCACCGGGTTGGCATCTCTTATGTCATGTTCGACATGGCATTGGTTGCGGTGGCTGTAGGGAGGGCGGTATTTGTAGCCCACTGGTTTTCTGCCTACCAAGAATCGCCTTGGTCCATTTTCGACATTCGTGATGGCGGCTTTGAACTATGGTCTGCCACGGTCGCAGCCCTGTTGATGGCGTTCTGGCGAGTTCGGCAGCGTTCAGAGCTTGTTCGACCGCTTGTGGTCGGACTGACCGTGGGGGCGTCGGCTTGGTTCATTTTGCTCGTCGCCGGTTTTACGGGTTCGCCCTCTGCTCAAAGTGTTCCCGTCCTGAGCCTGATGGACATGGATGGGATGGCGGCACCACTAGCATCTGCAGCGAAAGGACGCCCCATGGTCGTCAACATGTGGGCAACCTGGTGTCCACCGTGCCAGCGAGAGATGCCCGCACTTGCGCGCGCGCAGAAGCTTCATCCGGAAATTGAATTCGTGTTCGTAAACGAAGGTGAGCCGCTGAACATAGTCCGGAGATATCTGGGCATGGTTCCATTTCGCCTCAATCATGTGCTCGTGGACGAGAGGAATTTGTTGGGAAAGGAGATGAACTCCTCAGCCTTGCCGATGACGTTGATCTACGGAGTTGACGGGCAGTTGTTGTTCAGCCATCAGGGGTTGATTACCGAGGCGGTTCTGACCATGGAATTGGACCAGTGCTGCCGAGCAATGCGTTGATTGAACCAGTCCTCATGCGCGACTTGCGGCGTGCAATACCCCGGTACGTGCGCCTATCCATGCACGCACAGCGCACGGTCTCCCTTGCGGAGAGTTGAGGGTATAGCGTACTTCCCACCTACGTCGAAGTTGACGTAGGCAGCATTGGCGGCGCCACTTGCTTCATTGGTCCAAAGCCATGGCCCACTGAGATGGAATTTCGAAGATATTCTGCACGTATATTGCAGGCCATTGGCGGAGCCACATGGTGTGGACTGCGATGAATTAAAAAGCCCTAAAAGCTCATCACCTGTTGGCAATCGCCATCCATTGCCCTTGCTTGCGCAATAGCTGCCAGCCTCACTCCAACTGACGTCCGCACCATTGTCTGACTCACTCCATTGCAGACTGCTCTGTGCCCAGGCATTGCAGAAACCAGCAACTAGACCGATGGCAGCGATGAGGTTTCGCAGAGTTTGCATGTTAGCAATCGCAATGGTCGATTTATCTGTACGGCTGATCAATTCAGAGTGAAGAAAATAACGTATTCACTTTCCAACGTGCCTCAAATCACCTGTGGTTGTTTGCGACAGCAGGGTTCTGGCAGGAAGAGAAGGCGGCTGCGGCTTTGAGCTCGCCCACATTGCGCGAGATCACCATCAGCGATTCCTGCACCGCATCGTCCACATCACTGGCCAGGCAGTGCCTGCGGGCGTAACGGCGGGCATCGGCCTGGCAGACGGTCAGCAGGCGCCCGATGGCTGCGGTGTCGCCGGTCTGCGCGGCCAGGATCAGGTTGTCTTTTTCTTGGATTGCGCAGACCGACATGCTCAAACTCTCTGAGGCTCAGGGTTGGGCCGCAACCATGCTGCCGTCAAGCATGAAGATGCGGTCGTTCGGGTTGGCCGCTTTGACGTGCAAGGTGCCTGCGCCTTTGAGGCCCTTGAAGCTGCCGGTGCCAGAGACGACTTCCCAGAAGCCGTTGTCGTTGATCTCGGGTTTGCCGTCCTTGCCGGGCAAGAAGATCGCACGCACGGTCCACTTGATGTAGGCCACATTGCCTTCGCCTTTGGTGGCGACCAGGTAGCCCGATGGGTCACCCGCCACGCCCGGCACGATGTCATGGCGGCCAAACTCCACCAGTTGCGCACCATCCAGCAAGCCAGTGCCTGCGGCTGCACCTTCGCGGCGCACCATCAGCACAAAGTGGCCGGAGCCGTCTTTGAAGTCGAGCTTGATCTGCTCTTTGGGAACCATGGTGGCCTGCACGTTGAGCGGGTCCGCGATGGCTGATGCGCCCATGGCCATGCCGACAGCGAAGAGAGCGGCACTGGCGATGCGGGAGACGAAGTAGGTGTTGAAGTTCATGGGTTTCCTTAGGGTGGTTAAAGGTGTTTGCTTAAAAGCGTGTCGTCAAATGGGTGAGCCAGGCGGGTGAATGCGTAACCAGCCAGCTCTCAATGGGCTTGTCGGCTCCGGACAAAATCAGAGCGGCCAGCGCCACCATGACCGCGCCCAGAACCATCTTGCCAGCTTTACCTGCTTGCATGAGGCGGCCGCGCAGTTTCAGCATGGTGGCGCGCCCCACATAAGCCAGGCTTAAGACAGGCAATGCCGCGCCCAGACCAAACAGCCCCATGAGCAAGGCAACCTGCGGGAGCTGCGAGCCTTGGCTGGCCAGCACAATGGCCGCGCCCAAGGTAGGGCCGACGCAAGGGCTCCACACCACGCCCAGAACCAGGCCAATGGCGAACTGGCCCCACAGGCCATCCAGATGGATGCGCGCAATCAGGCTGTTGCCTGCATCGCCCAGGCCCGAGGTGGCCGAGGCAAAGCGCTGCTGCAAGCTGCCCGACATCAGCACCAAGCCCAGCAGGCCCAAAATGCCCGCGCCCACATCACGAAAGATGGAGGTGTCGATACCCAGCGCCGAGCCCGCCCACGCCAAGCCGGTGCCAATCAGGGCATAAGAAAGGGCCAACCCGCCCGCCAGTGCCAACGGTGCGCGCGGATGCGCGTTGGTAGCCGATCCCAACAGGATAGGAATGATGGGCAGCACGCAGGGCGAGAGCGTGGAGAGCAGTCCAGCCAAAAAGCCGAAGCCGTAGGAGCCGAGGCCGAATGCCATCAGTTGACCGTCTTCTTGATCAGGCCTTCCAGGCCCGCAGGTGTGGTGTCACCCACCGAGCGAGCCACTTCGCTAGCGCCCTTGAAGGCAATCAGCGTGCTTTGCATTTGGACCTTGAACTTCTTGAGCGTGGGTTTGGCAGAGTCGAAGTCAATGGTCATGAGTGTGACGTCCTTGTAGGCAGGCCGCTTCATGAGGCCGTCGATGATGGGCTTTTGTTCGGCGCAGGTCGGGCACCAGCTTGCGCTAATGTCCAGCACCACGGGCTTGCCTGCGGTGGTCAGGGCGTCGAAGTCCTTTTGGTTGAAGGGCTTGATCTCGCCGGCCAGGGCGACGGATACGAGTGTCGATATGGCGGTCCATGTGATGGCCAGGATGGAAGCGCGGGCGAGGGGGGAGGCTTTGAATGCCATGGATATCTCCTGTATGTGGAGGGTTGGGATGGTGGAGTGGATTTCTGCTTAGTCGGTAGAGTTCGCAATTTCTTACAAGCTCTTAAGCTGCTGGCAAGGGAATCAAATCTGATCCAACGCCAGAAGAGGCCCGTGAACGCTGATCAACCAAATTTTCTAGCGCCTGCATATCCCTTATCCAATCGATTTGGGTGTGGCTTAGCACTTCGAGTCTTCGGTCTTGCAATGCCTTTGAAATATCTCCTCTGCGTAACAAACGCTGGTCTCGCCTATGCAGTAGATCATTGATCAAAGGACGATACAACCTGACGAAGCTTGTTAACCAGCGACACGAGTGCTCATATCCATCAACATTCTTAAGTAAAAACCGCTCTGCACAAGCCATAGTGGTAGGCACATCCAGCCAGTGGCCATCTGTCACCCACTGGTTCACTGTAAAAAGGCTTACAGGTAGTCCGCGTGAGTCGAGCGATATGGCAAAGAGGTGCGTCGGTTCAGTACGGTTCCAGCGAGGCTTACCAGATCGAAAATACCTTCGCTTCCCTGATGCGGTAGCGTGGTAGAACAAGTGCAAATGCCCATGCTCCTTACCTTGATCGCGATGGGAGTGGTAATAGAACTGAGATCCATGGCGGACATCCACTATGTCATTGGTGGGATAGTGTTCGAACTCGACCACTGCTTGGCCCGCTATCCAGTCCTGAATCAAGGAGCCATGGACTTCCGTAGCTCTTGCAAAAGCCGAGACACTGGCATGTGCATCTCGCAATGCCAACTTGAGCTCATGTTCAGAGGCGGTTAGCCAATACTTTCGCAGTCCAGACGGTGCGCTCATTCAGGTAGATCCTCTCCAGAGGCCAACCGGCCCCGGGAGAGTCGCAATTTGAGATGCAGTCACTTGGCAGCGCAAGCGCCGCATTTCGCTTTGCATGCACCACATTTTGCTTTGCAGGCGCCACAAGACTGCATGCTACTTTTCGCACCACACTTGTTCCCCGTGCAAGCGCGGCATGCCATTGCGCAACCTCCAAGAGCGGCAGTGGAGACCACCGCTGCAGCCAATGACTTTGTCAATGTTGAGGATAGTGAATTCATTTAAAGCTCCTAGGAAGGATATGAAAGAGACAGCTGGTTACTTCGTTGCAGAACAGTTGTCGGCTTGCGCACCACACTTGGCCTTGCACGCGCCGCATTTCGCATGGGATTTTTTCTTTTTCATGATGTGCGCATTGCTGGCCGCGCATTTCGGCTTGCATGCACCGCATTTGGCTTTGCACGCACCGCACTTACTCATATTTTGCTTGGCACCGCACGCCGCACCGGCACAGCCAGCAGCCATGACATTGCCGGAGAGGGCAGCGGCAGTCACTATGGCAGTCGCAACCGTTTTGGAGAGTATTGATGAGAGATCGTTCATTAAATTCCTTTGAAATGTGATGCCAGAGCACCTTGTCTAGGCCAGAAGATCGAGGAATTACCTGACCTTCATGGACATAGTCGTCTATGAATCGAAATTCCTTACACCAGATCTCGCGCGTCGGCCTGCGTGTTGGTGTCATCTCCTCCATATCGTTAGTTCTTGTGGCTGGGTGTAACAAATCGCCTCTCAGGAGCGACTATGTCCCATGGTCATATCTAAAGGAAGCCCAATGGCAAAGACTGTACTTATCGCTCGTCCTCACACTTTCATCGTGTCTGACATGAAGCCATTCTTGGAAGAGTCTGGATTTGAAACGGGAAAGCTTGAGAACATTGACGATTTGCAGCGTCGCGTTGCTGGCGTGTCTGGGGCTGTGATCTCGTTGGCCTTGTCATCTTCAGTAGCTGATTCGGCCGAGGGGGTATTTCTTAAGTTAATGAAGGCAGCGCCCAAGGTCCCCGTCTTGTTCGCTTCAATGCTTTCATTTCAACAGGCGCGATCTGGCCTTGAGCGCATTGCCTCCAGTTCAGGTGTTCAGGTAAATCTGGTGAGCTTAGAAGCCACCCCTGTAGAGGCTTCACTGCTGGGCCGACAAGAGACATTTCTGTATTTGAGCAAAGACGATCTTTCTTCAACGGAGCGTCGTGCATTGGCAAGTAGGTTAGTGCAGCGGCACTTTCGGTAGGACGCTGCTGTGAAGAAGAAATTGGCTTTACTTGGCGGGGGGCATGCACATTTGCAAATCATGCATGCGCTTGCACAACAGCGAGTCACTGGCTTGGATGTTCTACTGATTGCATCGTCAAGATTCCAATGCAGCGCGAGTTTGTTGCCAGGCTGGATCGCAGGGGCTTATTCGCAGGCAGAGATAAGCATTGACTTGGTTCGTTTAACACGCGCGGCTGGAGTTCGGCTTGTCTTAGAGCCCATTGCCGGCATAGATGCGTCTCGCCGTTGCATTGGGTTGACCACAGGCAAGCACATTGAGTACGACGCATTGTCGATTGACGTTGGTAGCGAAACAGACACCTCTTGGTTGGAAATCCTGGGGGACAAGCTCCTTCCAGTGCGACCAATTGACCGATTCCTAGCTGGTTGGACAAAAACCTGGGACATAGCCAAAGCCAGGGGAGCTTTTCGCTTGGGCGTAATCGGTGCTGGCCCAACAGGAGTCGAACTTGCATTGGCGACTCAGTACGCCTTTAGAAGTGCGGGAGTCAAAGGGGAGGTCGTGCTCATTGGATCTGATGCCGGAGTGTTGCCAGGATTGAGCAAAAGTATTCGCGCTAGGGCGCAGCGGACCTTAGAGTTGGCTGGTATCGAAATGCATTTCGCGCGCGGGGTGGGATCTGAAGACGGGGTATTACTATCAAATGGTCAACTTGTCCATGCTGATCAAGTAATTGCCGCTACGGGTGCCCGTCCGGCAATCTGGTTAAGAGTTTCAAAACTTGGTGTGAATGACAAAGGACTGGTACTCGTAGACAAATACCACCGCAGCGTAACCCATCCCAACGTGTTTGTGCTCGGCGATATATGCATAAATACGGATGCCGCTTTGACCCAACACGGTTACCGATACGGTTGCGTTGGATCTATTTTGCTTAAAAATATCGTGGCATCCTTAAATGGGTCTTCGTTACAAAGTTTTACCTTAAGTAAGAGGTCTCTCATTTTGTTGTCGCGTGAAGATGGCTATGCAATAGCGTCATGGGGGCGTTGGTCTATTGAAGGGCGATGGGCATGGCATTTAAAAAACTTGATTGAACGAAGATCAATCAAACGGCTCCACAAAACCACAATTCCCAAAGCAATTGGCATATTGGAGCAATCGCAATGAGATTTCAAGTATTTTTTATAAATCAATTTTTCGAATATTGCTATGTAAATGATTGAAATTTAGTCGCCAGTGTGAATTGATGTATGCAAGTGGATTTAATGCTGTATGTCTGGTAGATGGGTGATTGCATTATTTAATTGATGTATTTAATTATGCGAACTCTACTAATGGTGGCCTGTACTGGCAGAATTGTAAAAAACTCTTTGAGAATTGCTCTGTTCGTTGGAAGCATTCTAAATTTGGTAAACCAGGGCAATGCCATCCTTTCTGCAACAAATATAGCCTGGGCTCATCTTGTATTGAATTATCTCGTGCCGTACTGCGTTGCAAGCTACAGCGCTGCGAAAAATGAAATTGCGTCAAAGGGGAATAATCAATGAGTGGCTCGAATGCTCACAATCAGTTGGTCGATGGGATTGATACGTCAGATTTGTCAGACACCATTTTCTTGAAAGAGTTGCGTAGACAGATGGTTAAGTTTGCGACTTTGCAGCTTTCAAATGCGGAGGCCGCAGAAGATGCAGTGCAGGAAGCATTAATGGGAGCTATGAAAAATGCGAAGTCGTTTGCAGGGCACGCCGCTCTAAAGACCTGGGTATTTGCCATATTAAGAAACAAGATTGCAGATGTGCTAAGACAAAAACAACGTTTGGTTGAGGCCAGCAATTTACTCAGCGATGAAGAGGAGAACGAGGATTTCACAGAGCTATTCAACAACAAGGGATATTGGCATCGAGATGAAAGACCTGCCTCTTGGGGTAATCCTCATGAGGCACTGCATCAAAACCAGTTTTGGAAGATCTTCGAAGTATGTCTAGAGAAGTTGCCCGGTCACCAGGCACGCGTTTTTATGATGAAGGAGTTCATTGAGTTGGACGCCAAGGAAATATGCACGACTGTGGGCATCTCAAATACTAACCTTAATGTGATGCTGCATCGTTCGCGTCTGCGATTGCGGGAATGCCTGGAAAACACTTGGTTTATTAAGGAGTGTGCGACATGATGAATTGTTATGAAGCAACACGTCTCATTTCGGAATCACAAGAACGGGATCTGTCTGTGTCGGAAAAGGTGACATTGAGGGTTCATATTCTGATGTGCACAGGATGTAAAAACTTTAGCGTTCAAATACCGTTTCTTGGTCAGGCAATGCGTGCTTTTGCTAATTATCGATCAGAGGATGAAGACGAAGGCAAAGAATGAGGGTGATATTTTTGGTTTGTTTTGTACATTATTATAGCGCGCTCAGGATGGATAAATATATTTAGTTGAATTAAATTTAATGCGCACTCCAATTTTGAGATATTTCTTTCGTGATTCTGAATTTGAGTTGCTTCATCAAAATCAGATTTAATTTTGAGCTACGCACATTTCAAATTGAATCTGTGTGAATTAATTTAACTATCCCGTCCATTCGGAAGGATTTGAAAATGATTCAAATTGCGCGTGCGCTCCTGATGCGATGGCACTTAAAGAGATTACGATCCCTTTTTCATATCTCTCCACTTTTTGCTCTGATAGCTTTTGTTGTCAGTCTTGCAGCCACCGATTTCGACCGTATGCTTTCTCTGGCGCAGCAGCAGTATGGTGCTGGGGCAGCCCAGACCGTAATCGCCTGGCGCAAACTGATAGACGAGTCTGCCTCTCTGTCTGAAAGCGAGAAGCTCAACAAGGTCAACGCCTTTTTCAATCGACGCATCCTCTACAAGACTGACTGGGAGGTCTACAACCAGGAGGACTATTGGGCCACCCCTCTAGAGTTCATGGGCCATGGGGCGGGGGATTGTGAAGACTTCGTGATTGCGAAGTACATGACTCTGCTCATATTGGCTGTTCCGAACGAACGATTGCGCCTGATTTACGTTCGATACAAAACGGGGAATACAGCACCTATCGCCCATATGGTTCTAGGTTACTACGCGCAGCCCAATGATGAACCACTAATTCTGGACAGTTTGGTGAGCAGCATTCGCCCCGCTTCGATGCGTACGGACCTTTCGCCGGTCTATAGTTTTAACGATACAGGCCTGTGGGTCGGTGGCGCCACTACTTCGAGTGCCGATCCCACCACCCGCCTGTCGCGTTGGCGCGATGTGCTGGACCGTATGCACAAAGATGGCCTTTGAGGCGTCTTCTTACAGATACTTAGCGAGAGACCACCATGTCACTGATCAAACAACTCTGGATTGCCATCATCACGGTCATGGCTATTGCCTTTGCGGCCAGCACCGTGGTCAGCGTGTTTTCAGCCCGGCAGTATTTGGAGCAGCAGCTGCAGGTCAAAAACATAGACAACGCCACCTCGCTGGCCCTGTCGCTGTCGCAGATGCCCAAAGACCCGGTGATGGTGGAGCTGCAGGTGGCCGCCCAGTTTGATGCGGGCCACTACCGCTTTATCCGCATCGTTTCCCCCACGGGCGAGACGATTGTTGAAAAACTGTTTGAAGGCAGCATCGAAGGTGCCCCCGAATGGTTCGTCCATCTGATACCCATCGTGGTCCAGCCCGGCCAGGCACTGATCCAAGACAACTGGAAGCAATACGGCACGCTCACCCTGGCCAGCCAGGAGCAATACGTCTACAAGAGCCTGTGGGACGGCACCTTGGAACTGCTGCTGTGGTTTGTCATCGGTGGCATAGGCACCGGCATTGCAGGCACCTTCTTGCTGCGCTTTATCACCCGTCCGCTGACCGATGTGGTGGGCCAGGCCGAAGCCATCACCGAGCGCCGCTTTGTGCTGGTGCCTGAGCCGCGCACACCGGAGCTCAAAGCTTTGGCGCGTGGCATGAATGACATGGTCACCCGCCTCAAAACCATGTTCAACGAAGAGTCGGCCCGCCTGGAAACGCTGCGCAAAAAGGTCAACCGCGATGCGGTCACCGGCTTGTCCAGCCGCGATTACTTCATGTCGCACCTGCGCGAAGTCATCACCGGCGACCAGTTTGGTGCCAGCGGCAGCCTGGTGATGGTGCGCCTCAAAGACCTGAACGAACTCAACACCGTGCTGGGCCGCCAGGGTGCCGACGCCTTGCTCAAAGACATTGGAACCGTGCTGTACGACAGCGGCAATGGCCGCATCGGCCAGCGCGCGGGCCGGGTCAAGGGCGCGGAGTTTGCCATTGTCTGCCCCAGCCACGCCACGGCCGAAGAAGCGGGCAAAGACATCTACGAGCGCCTGACCGAAAAAGTGCTGCCGCAGTGGCAGGACAAAGTGCCAGACCTGTTCACAGTGGGGGCAGTGCGTTACACCCGCGACCAGAACATGGGCAGCCTCTTGGCCAGCGCTGACGAGGCTTTGGCCAAGGCCGCCAGCAAAGGCACCAACACCTACTTTGCCGTGGACGACGCCAACGCCAAAGCCGCCATCCCGGCAGAAACCTGGCGCACCTTGCTCACCGAAGCCGTGGGCGGTGGCCGACTGGCGCTGAGCTTCTACCCGGTGATGTCGGGTGACGGCAAGAGCTCGCTGCACCGTGAGAGTGTGATCCGCCTCAAGACCGATGACGCGGGCACGCTGATGACCGCAGGCGACTTCATGCCCATGGCCGCGCAGCTCAACCTCACTGCGCCGCTGGATCTGGGCGTGGTCAAGATGGCCATTGAATACCTGCAAAAGAGCAGCGGTGATGTGGCCGTCAACCTGTCCGCCGAGACCATTGCAGACTTCCACTTCCGCAACGAGTTGGCTGTGATGCTCAAGGCCTACCCCGATGTGTGCAAGCGCCTGCTGTTTGAGGTGCCCGAGTACGGCGTGTTCCGCCAGTTCGACGCCTTCCGCGACCTGGCCCGCACGCTCAAGGCCCTGGGCTGCCGCGTGGGTATCGAATACTTCGGCCAGCGCTTTGCCGAGAGCGAAAAGCTTGCCGAACTGGCGCTGGATTACATCAAGGTGCACCCCAGCTATGTGCGTGGCATCTCCGAGAACGTGGGCAACCAGGAGTTCCTTATGGGCCTGTGCAAGGTGGCCCACGCCATCGGCATCACCGTGGTGGCCCTGGGGGTGGAGAAGAAGGAAGACCTGCCGCTGCTGGCGCAGTTGGGCTTCGATGGGGCGACGGGCCCCGGTATCAACTGATGAGAAGGGACAAAACAAACCAGAGATGTACTTTCAACGACTTTTAAGGAGCACGCGTTGTTGAGCACAAACTATGGTTTTGACGCCATTCCGAGGCGTGAGGGAGCGGCCCTGTGTATTCATCACAATGGCGGATACCGTTCCACGGTAATGGCGGTCAGCACTACAAATTGAAGGCGGGCACTCCAGCTGTGTCCTGAGTAAACCAAACGATATGTAGGCTGCCCGGTTTTTGACCGGAACGCAGCTATCCCCACACTGCGGGTCACCAAGACATTTCAGGGGCCGCCCACCTACAGCACTGAAGCTGAATTGGGGAAACCCTGCTTCCGGGGGGCTCACAGAATCGGGATCGTATTGCCAGAGCGGACGCTCATGCTGGCAGTAGCGAATAAATGCCAAATCAATCGGCGCTGAGATTACTGGTAGCGTCGGGCGATCCAATGGTCAATGGATAGTTTGCCGGGCCCGTGCACGATCAGGTACAGCAGTACAGCGGCCCACGTACCGTGGGTAGGATAGGCATCCGGGTAGACAAATATCTGTATGGTCAACGTCATGCCCAGCAGTGCCAACGTAGACAGACGGGTTGCAAGTCCGAACAGGATCAGAATAGGGAAGACATGTTCTGCGGTAGCTGCCATGGTGGCTGCAATTTCCGGTGGAATCAAAGGCAGGTGGTATTCGTCCTTGAACAGGTCCACCACTGAATCCGAAAGTCTAGGCCAACCCAGTTTGAACTCCCCGCTAACGATGTCAACTGCGAATCCCTGAATCTTGGTCTCGCCCGACTTCCAGAAGACAGCTGCAATTGAGAAGCGCGCGACAAACGCCAGCAGAGAGTTGGGCAGGTGCTCGGCTATCCCAATGAATTGCCGAATTAGGCCCGCAATCACGCCATCGTCGGGATTTGTGTCTGCGCCCAATTTCTCAGTGCGTGTGGTCATGGTGTACCTCTCGGGTTTTTAAATGGATGATGAGCTGCAAGCGGAGCAGCAGCGCCAGAGCGCTGCTTAGATCAAAGTCGGGGTCAATGCTGCATGCTCCTAGAGCGGCATCGGCCAAGGTCTGGCCGTTCAGCAAGGTGCTGACAAATGTCCCAGTCCCTGCGGTAACTTCCACAGCAAATACATCCAAGTTCTCCCTGTACACCAACGCAGTCTGCGCAATGTCCGGATCGAGGACGAACTCATTTTCCGCACTTTGATGCGCATTCCATATGGAAACGATGGAATATTCCGATTCAACAAGGCGAACCGAAGGATGCAAGTCCAGTTGCAATGACAAAAGCTGGTCCGATACAGCCAACGCGGCTTGCAATACATGCGCTTGAATTGCTGCAACATCGGCCGCGTGGTAAGCCTCTACACGCGCCATCTCCAGACGCGCCATATCAGCAAGATACGGGACGGAGGCCGCCGGAGGAAACTCCCCAATGAAACCTGCAAAGTCTCGACCGTAATACGCCATCACGGCCGAGCGAGGCGGATGGCGTGCCGCGAAAGTCCGCGCCATGGCACGGAAAAAATCCTCCCCAACCAGTGTTAGGACAATAGGATAGGTATCGGCCAGAGCATCGATCAAAGACACCATGACGTTGTTGCGGTAGACCGCAAATCGCGAGCTCGGGTCTGAGCCGTTCCAGGTGCTCAAGCCAGTGGGGCACGCCACGTCGATGTCGAGCAGTGCATTAGCAAAGTTTGTCTGGGTGTTCATGCGCTGACCCCTTCAGGCTCAGCGCACAACTGCATGTCTGCCAATTTCGCCTCGGCGAGCAAAAGCGGCCAAGCCGGTATATCGTTGTCGCGCTCCAGCAAAGTGGGCGTCGGCCCCGTCAGTCCCAGTGTGAAGGCATATAGGTCCCACACCACTTGGGCCACTGGCGAGCCATGGCTATCAATGAGTAGCCGGTCATTGTTTCCATCGGCCTGCTCTGCAAAGCCGGCCAAGTGAATCTCGCCCACTTGTGCCAGCGGCAGTGCACGGATGATGGCGTGTGCGTCCCGCTGGTGGTTGACACTGCTGACATATACGTTGTTCACGTCCAGCAACAGCCCGCAACCCGTGCGACGCACTACTTCCGAAATGAATGTTGCCTCGATCCAGGTCGATGCAGCAAACTCGACATAGGTGGCTGGATTTTCAAGCAGGATGCGGCGACCCAAGTGTGTCTGCACTTGGTCAATGTGGTCGCAAACCCGTTGCAATGTTGTGGTGTTGTAGGGCAGTGGCAGCAGGTCGTTCAAGAACACATCGCTGTGGGTCGACCAGGCCAGATGCTCGGAGAAGGATTCCGGTTGGTATCGATTGACCAATTCAGCCAAGGCTTGCAGATGGTCAATATCCAGAGGTGATTCCGCTCCGATGGACAAACCAACTCCGTGAATAGATAGCGGATAGCGTTCGCGGATTCGGCTAAGGTAATAGTGAAACGGGCCGCCAGGAACCATGTAGTTCTCGGCATGCACTTCAAAAAATCCGATGTCAGGTTCAGTAGCCAGAATCTCCTTAAAGTGTTCAGGCTTGAGTCCCACACCCGCCCGAGCGGGCAAGGTGAGGGTTCGAGCAACCTGGGACTTCGAAAGTATGTTGGTGGGACTCAACATGCCAGGTGCTCCGTTGACTGCGTATGAATCAGGCCTTGACTTCCTTGAACTCGTTGGCTTGACCATAACCCGTTGGTGAAGTCTTGGAGACAGTCTTCTCGCAAGTGCCTTTGGGTACCATCGACCAGGCATTGCCTTGAAAGTCGATTTTTGACGTGCCAGCACAGGTAGTACCTGCTCCGGCCTTGCAATCGTTCTTGCCTTTGAGTGCAACGCCAAAGCACTTTTCTGTTTCAGAAGCTTGTGCCGCAATGGGGGTGGCTGCAATGGTCAGTGCAGCGCCCATGGCCAAGGCCAAACCGGCTGCAGTGGCGTAACGCGAGGTTGTCGCTGTAGCGTTCATGTGAATGTCCTTTACGTGGTTAACGAAATATGAAGGTGGCTATCGGGAGGCACGAATCGCATAAAGCTATCCGTGCTGCTTCTATAGTCGCTGTGGATGCCAAGTTCTTACACAGCCCGTCCGCTGCCTGCGTAAAAATTACTGTGTGTACACCTCAATCAGGCATTCAGTAGCGCGTCAAGTCGCCCGGACACATCTAACGCATTCAAGTCATCAAACCCACCCACATGCAATTCCCCGATGTAGATCTGAGGAACGGTACGCCTGCCCGTCTTCGCCGACATGGCTTCCCACTGGCCTGGCTCTGTGTCGACGCGAATTTTGTTGATGTGGGCAATTCCTTTGCGAGCGAGCAAGCGCTCGGCGCTCTGGCAATAACCGCACCCTTGTGCGCTGTACATGGTGATTTCTGCCATGGTGTTCTCCGGTCGAGGTTGGAACTTTGAATGTATCGATCGATTTGATACGAATGGTGTCTAATCGTCTTGTTTGAACAACCATTCGTATCAAGAGACATGGATCGGCTAACCACACTGCTTTCGAATTTTTCCCTGCGCGCCGGGGTTTTCTATACCGGCAACATCTGCGGCGTTCATGACTTTGCGCAGGACCGCCTGCGCGGTCACATCCATTTGATTCGAAGCGGGCCGGTGCAAGTTATTGGTGTCAGACAAGAGATTATTGACATCACCGAGCCCACTTTGTTGTTCTTGCCTCGCCCCGACTCGCATCGATTGGTGGCAGATGACCGATCAGGTGCTGATGTGGTGTGCGCTACCGTGCAATTTGGTGGCGGTGGCCGCAACCCGATTACCGATTCGCTGCCTAGTGTTGTGATGGTCAGACTCTCGGAATTGGCCGGTGTGGAGGCGTTGTTAGGGCTGATGTTTGACGAGGCGTTTTCCGACCACAATGGCCGCCAGGCAGTGCTCGACCGCTTGTGTGAAGTCCTGATGATTCGG
>Ga0228699_1000911_pt1 | contig 17827 bp, 15 predicted proteins | sample McNCre217_Aug_MG_FD_178016 | JGI IMG/M metagenome (GOLD analysis project Ga0228699, IMG submission 178016) | Freshwater microbial communities from McNutts Creek, Athens, Georgia, United States - 2-17_Aug_MG | ecosystem: Environmental > Aquatic > Freshwater > Creek | place: USA: Georgia... | reverse complement strand
CGCCCATCTTCACCAGCATGGTGGCGATCAGCGAGTTGGAGCGGCGCAGCGCCACCTTGGCCAGGTCGGGCGAGAAGCCATCGCGGCCGCGCAGCTTGTGGTACGCGTCCACATAGGTCTTGAAGCGCGCGTCGTTGCCGGGGTTGACCACTTCGCAGTTCTCGCCTGGCTGCAGGCGCAGGCCCGCACGCTCGATGCGGTGGGCGATCACGTCGGGGCGGCCCACCAGCACGGGGAAGGCCAGGCCTTCGTCGATGGCGACCTGGGCGGCGCGCAGCACGCGGTCGTCTTCACCCTCGGCGTAGGCGATGCGCTTGCGCTTGGGCGCAGCCTTGGCACCCAAGAACAGCGGGCGCATGAACAGGCCCGTGTTCGAGACGAACTGCGACAGCGACTCGCGGTAGGCGGCGATGTCGGTGATGGGGCGCGTGGCCACGCCCGAGGCGGCCGCGGCTTCGGCCACGGCCGGGGCGATGCGCAAAATCAGGCGCGAATCAAACGGCGTGGGGATGAGGTAGTCGGGGCCGAAGCGCAGCTCGCGCCCCGGGTAGGCGGCGGCCACCTCGTCGGAGATCTCGGCCTTGGCCAGGTCGGCGATCTGGCGCACGCAGGCCAGCTTCATGGCTTCGGTGATCTTGGTGGCGCCGCAATCGAGCGCGCCACGGAAGATGTAGGGGAAGCACAGGACGTTGTTGACCTGGTTCGGGTAGTCCGAACGGCCGGTGGCGATGATGCAATCGGGGCGCGCGGCCTTGGCGATCTCGGGGCGGATTTCGGGCTCGGGGTTGGCCAGCGCCAGGATCAGCGGCTTGTCGGCCATGGTCTTGACCATGTCGGCCGTCAGCACGCCAGCGGCCGAGCAGCCCAGGAACACGTCGGCACCGTTGACCACATCGGCCAGCGTGCGGGCGCTGGTGACCTGGCAGAAGCGCTGCTTCGATTCGTCGAGCTTGCCGGCCAGCGCGTCGGCGCGCTCGCTTTGGATCAGGCCCTTCGAGTCGCACACGTACACGTTCTTGCGCTGCACGCCCAGGCCCACCATCACTTCCAGGCAGGCGATGGCGGCGGCACCGGCACCCGACACCGCGATCTTCACGTTGGCGATGTCTTTGCTCACCAGCTCCAAGCCGTTGAGCAGGGCGGCGCTCGAGATGATGGCCGTGCCGTGCTGGTCGTCGTGGAAGACGGGGATGTTCATCCGCTTGGACAGCTCACGCTCGATGTAGAAGCACTCGGGCGCCTTGATGTCTTCGAGGTTGATGCCGCCCAGCGTGGGCTCCAGCGCCGCGATGATGTCGATGAGCTTGTCCGGATCGCGCTCAGCCAGTTCGATGTCAAAGACGTCGACGCCAGCGAACTTCTTGAACAGGCAGCCCTTGCCTTCCATCACCGGCTTGGAGGCCAGCGGGCCGATGTCGCCCAGGCCCAGCACGGCGGTGCCGTTGGTCACCACGGCCACCAGGTTGCCGCGCGAGGTGTAGTCGGCGGCGAGGTTGGGGTCTTGCTCGATGGCCAGACAGGGGTAGGCCACGCCGGGCGAGTAGGCCAGCGAGAGGTCGCGCTGGTTGGTCAGCGGCTTGGTCGGGGTCACGGAGATCTTGCCGCGCGAGGGCAGGCGGTGGTACTCCAGGGCGGCGTCGCGCAGGGCCTGTTCGGCGTTCGACAGGGTCTTGTCTGTACTCATGTGATCGTGACCAATCCGCGAATTCGCGTGTCAGGGGGCGGAAATGGTAAGCCATCGTGGCGCCATCCCTCGCGAGGATGGGTCGTGTTTTCACCCTGTGGGGGCCCGAAAGAGGCACACTGTGTGCCGTGGGCAATCAAGTTCCAACGTCCGGCGCCGATGTTTCCCAAGTGATGTCTTCGACCGCCAGCGCCCAGCGCGCTTCTGCTTCTTCGTCCAGCTCCCTGGAGGCGCTGCCAGCATGGCGGCGTCTGGCTCGCCGCCTGTACCAGGATGTCACGCCCGACGAGCGCATCGACGGGCCCTTGGCCCGCCACCACCGCGCCCGCCAGATCCAGGCGCTGCTGAGCCTGATGCCGCTGGTCACGGTGGGCAACACCGTCAACACCATCACGCTCACCTGGTTTTTCTGGGGCGCCATGCCCCATCTCGCCCTGGGCAGTTGGTGCCTGACGGTGGTGGTGCTGCTGGCCTCGTGCGCGCTGTGGTGGCACAACCTGGTCGTGGCCGAGCCCAAGCCCTATGCCTCCCGGCGCTCGATGCGGCTGCTGACCTTCCATGTGTCGCTGTTCGCGGCCATCTGGTCCATCGTGCCCATCGTGGTCTTTGCCAAAGCAGACATCAACGGGGCGCTGCTGCTGGCTTCGGTCACGGTCGGCATGATCTGCGTGGGGGCGTTCTTGTTCAGCCCCACGGTGCAGATCGCCGCTGCCTACGTGGCGGTCATGGGCGTGTCGTGCATCATCACCTTGATGCGGTCGGCGTTCTCGGCCAACGTTGAGCTCTACCTGCTGCTGGTCACCTACGTGGTGGTGATGGTGGGCGTGGCCTACACCAACGGCCGCGTGTTCATGGCCCGGCTGCGCGCCGAGGCCGAAGCCGATCGCCAGCGTCAGCTCATCGACCTGCTGCTGCGCGATTTCGAAGAAAACGCCTCGGACTGGCTGTGGGAGATCTCCCCAACTGGCCACCTGCGGCATGTGTCGCCGCGCCTGGCCTCGTCGTTCGACATGAACGCCAAGGCCCTGCAAGCCCAGCCCTTTGTGGAGCTGCTGGGCTCGATGCTGCCCCCCGACGATGAAGACGCCCTGGCCGTGTGGAACCGGCTCAACACCTGCCTGCGCATGGGCCAGCCCTTCCGCGACCTGGAGCTGGTGGTGGAGGTGGGCCACGAGTTGCGCTGCTGGTCGATGAGTGCCAAGCCGCTGCACGATGAGCGCGGCCGTGCGGCCGGCTGGCGCGGCGTGGGCTCGGACGTGAGCCAGGCCCGCCGCGCCCGCGACGAGCTGGCCCGCCTGGCCAATGTGGACGCGCTCACGGGGCTGGCCAACCGCCACCGCTTCAGCGCCGAGTTGCAGCGCGTGTTGGGCGACCCCGGCCTGGCCGAGGCGCCGTGCACCTTGTTTTTCCTGGACCTGGACAACTTCAAGCAGATCAACGACACCTTGGGCCATGCCGTGGGCGATCAGCTGCTGCGGCGGGTGGGCGCACGGCTGAAGGCCGCGATCGGCGACGGTGACCTGCTGGCCCGCCTGGGCGGCGACGAGTTCGCCGTGTTGAGCTGGCGCGTGGTGGGCCAAGACCAGGCCCGGATGATGGCCTCGCGCATGCTGACCCTGCTGAGCGAGCCGTGCCAGTTGCAAGACGTGCTGGTGGAGATCCGGGCCAGCATTGGCATTGCGCAGGCCCCGAGCGATGGCCGTGAGCCCAGCGCCCTGCTGCAGTGTGCCGACCTGGCCCTGTATGCCGCCAAGGCGGCCGGCCGGGGGGTGTACTGCTTCTTCGAGCCGCACATGGCCGAGCAGGCCCGCGCCCGCGTGCGCCTGCAGCAAGAGCTGCAGCAGGCGCTCAACGCCCAGCAGTTCACCTTGTATTTCCAGCCGCAGTTGGCGCTGGGCAGCGACGAGGTGCTGGGCTTCGAGGCCCTGGTGCGCTGGCACCACAGCGACCGTGGGGTGGTGAGCCCGGGCGAGTTCATCCCCGTGGCCGAAGAAACCGGGCAGATCATCCCCTTGGGCAACTGGGTGCTCAAAGAGGCCTGCCGTCAGGCCGCGGCCTGGCCCATCCCGGCCAAGGTGGCGGTGAACCTGTCGGCGGTGCAGTTCCGCAGCCACTCGGTGATCGACGTGGTGGACGAGGCCTTGCGCGAGAGCCGGCTGCCGCCTGAGCGGCTGGAGCTGGAGATCACCGAAACCGCGTTGATCGACGACCACGATGCCGCCGAGGCCACGCTGGCGGCGCTGCGCGCCCGGGGCGTGCGCGTGGCGCTCGATGACTTCGGCACGGGCTACTCGTCGCTGGCGTACCTGCGGCGCTTCCCCATCGACAAGCTCAAGATCGACGGCATGTTCGTGCACACCCTGGGCGAGGACGCCAATGCCGAAGCGGTGGTCACGGCCATCATCAGCCTGGCGCGTGCGTTGCAGCTCACGACCACCGCCGAGGGGGTGGAAACGCCCGAGCAACTCACCCTGCTGCGCGCCATGGGCTGCACCGACGTGCAAGGCTACCTGGTGGCGCGGCCCATGCCGGGCAGCGAGGTGGTGGGCTTCTTGCGCCAGCACGCCGAGCAGCGCGATGTGGTGGCCAGCCCCGCTTGAGCGACAGGGCATTGGGGTGGCGTTGGGGGCAACCTAGGGTTGTCTCGGGGCCCCTGATCTACAGGGGAACCTTCCCGGGTGGCTAAGCTCCAACGCCGACCGGGCCATGGGCGCAAGCCTTGCCCCAAGACCGTCACACCCGGGTGTTACATTGCTCTGAACAGAGCAGCAATGCTCCAGCCCGTGGGTTGGGGCGCAGGTATTTCCGCAACAAGGATTCGACTTCTATGAATTGGATGCGCATGTGGGCCCGCTGGGTCATGGTGGGTTTCATGGCCCTGGCCTGTGGCTGGTCGATGGCAGCCAGCGGCGATTACGTGCTGGGTGCCGGTGACCAGATCAAGATCACGGTTTACCAAAACCCCGACCTGTCGATGGACACCCGCATCACAGAAGGCGGCTCCATTTCGTTTCCGTTGCTGGGCACGGTGCGCTTGTCCGGCCTGACGGTGCCTGAGGCCGAGGCCAAGATTGCCAAGGGGCTCAAGGACGGCAACTTCCTGCGTCAGCCGCAAGTGTCCATTTTGTTGACTGGCGCAGCCGCCAACCAGGTGTCGGTGCTGGGTCTCGTCAACAAGCCGGGGCGCTATGCCCTGATTGCGGGCAGCACCAAGCTCAGCGAAGTGTTGGCACTGGCTGGCGGCGTCGCGGCCGGGGCTGGCTCTGACACGGTGGTGATTTCAGGTCAACGTGATGGCAAGACTTTCCGCAAAGAGATCGACTTCCCCAAGGTCTTTGCGTCTGCCGATCCCGAGGCTGATTTCGAGTTGCGCAATGGCGATGCCATCTACGTGGACCGTGCCCCACAGATCTACATCTATGGTGAAGTGCAACGCCCGGGCAGCATGATCTTGCTGCGCGACATGACGGTGTTGCAAGCGCTGGCGGCATCTGGCGGCCTGACGTTGCGTGGCACCGAGCGTGGCATCCGCGTGAGCCGCCGTGGCCCCGATGGCAACTTCTTCATCGTCAAGCCGACGATGAACGACAAGCTGCAACCCAACGACGTGGTCTACATCAAGGAAAGCCTGTTCTGATCGGGCAAGGCGCTCGTGCAGAGCGCCGGCAAAGCAAAAGGGCCGTCGATGACGGCCCTTTTTTTGTGTCCACTTCAGGTGGGCATCAGCTGCGCACCCACGCGGCGGCATAGAAGCCATCGGTGGCATGGCGGTGCGGCCACAGGCGCAGGTGGCCGGCGGCGTTGACCAGCTCGTCGGCGCGTTGCACGCCAGCCTGGGTCAGCGCCTCGCGGGCGTCGAGCAGCTTGTACTCGGGGTGCGCGGCCGAGAAGGCTTCTGCGATCTTCTCGTTTTCAGCGGGCATGAGGCTGCAGGTGGCGTACACCAGGCGGCCGCCTTCCTTGCACAGGCGTGCGGCGCTGTCCAGGATGGCCAGTTGCTTGGCCTGCAGCTCTTCAATCGCCTTGGGGCTCTGGCGCCACTTCAGGTCGGGGTTGCGGCGCAGCGTGCCCATGCCGGAGCAAGGGGCGTCGACCAGCACGCGGTCGATCTTGCCGGCCAGGCGCTTGATGCGCTCGTCGCGCTCGTGGGCGATCTGCGCGGCGTACACGTTGGACAGGCCGCTGCGCGCCAGGCGGGGCTTGAGCTTGTCCAGCCGGTGGCCCGAGACGTCGAAGGCATAGAGCCGGCCGGTGTTGCGCATCATGGCGCCCAGGGCCAGGGTCTTGCCGCCCGCGCCGGCGCAGAAGTCCACCACCATCTCGCCGCGCTTGGCACCCGTCAGCAAGGCCAGCAGCTGGCTGCCTTCGTCTTGCACTTCCACGTGGCCATCGGTGTAGAGCGCCAGCTTTTGCAGCGCCGGCTTGCCGTGGATGCGCAGGCCCATGGGCGAGTAGGGCGTGGCCTCGGCCTCGATGCCGGCTTCGCGCAGGGCGTCCAGCACGGCTTCGGGCTTGGCCTTTTGCGGGTTCACGCGCAGATCGAGCGGGGCGCCACCCGAGAGCGTGGCCACCAGGGCCCAGAACTCTTCGTCGTTGCCGAGCTGCTCGCGCAGCACGTTCGAGAGCCAGTCGGGCAGGTTGTGGCGCAGCTTGTCGGGCAGGCTGGTGGGGTCGATGGCCTGGCAGCGCTTGAGCCAGCTTTGCTCGTCGGGCTTGACCGCGCGCTCCAGCACGTGGGGCTGGCCTTGCCAGGCCAGCATGGCGATGCGGCGCTCCAGCGGACCCTGGCCGGACTGGGCGAGGTTGGCCCACAGCAGCTTTTGGCGCAGGGCGGCGTAGGCGGTCTCGGCCAGGGCATGGCGCTCGCGCGCGCCCAAGGCCTTGTGGACACGGAAAAATCGGGAAACAACGCTGTCGGACGGGGCGTCCAGCAGCAAGACTTCGCGGACCAGCTCGGTGGCGAGGTCAAACAGGGCGTTCGGATGCATGGCGCGGATTATCCCGCGCCCGCCGCCCTTGCGGGGCAACTTCGGGGGGGCGGGTCCATTCCGGTGGGGCCCAAATGTGCTTCAACCGCTCGAACCAGGGGCCCGGCCGTGCCACATCGCGCGCCAGTGCCACCCAGTCGTGCACGGTCAGCCACACGGGGTTGAAGCTGCGCACGGGGTGCACCAGGCCGTAGTCCACGGGCTCGGTTTCGGGCACGAAGCTGCCAAACAGGCGGTCGAAGGCGATGAGCGTGCCGCCGTAGTTGCAGTCGATGTAGGCTGGGTTGCGCCCGTGGTGCACGCGGTGGTGCGAGGGGGTGTTGAAGATGGCCTCCACCCAGGGGTGCAAGCGGCCGACCATCTGCGTGTGCACGAAGAACTGGTAGGCCAGGTTGAGCGACAGGGCCAGCCACACCCAGCGGGCATCGAAGCCCAGCCACACCAGCGGCAGGTAGAAGGCCCAGTGCCCGGCGAAGGCATAGAGCGCGCTTTGGCGCATGGCGGTGCTGAGGTTCATGTGCTCGCTGGCGTGGTGCACCGCGTGGGCGCACCAGAACCAGCGGATGCGGTGGCTGGCGCGGTGGAAGGCGTAGTACAGCGCGTCCACCCCCAGGTACAGCGCCACGAAGGCCAGGGGCGTCATCTCCAGGCGGGGCAGGCCGTGGGCCGCCACCCAGGCCATCGCCGGCCAGATCAGCACCTGCAGCCACAGCACCTCGAGGGCGCTGTACTGCGCGCCCAGCCACAGGCTGGCCCAGGTGTCTTGCCGCTCGTAGACCGGCCGCTGGGGATCGGTGCGCGGGGCCGGGGCTGGCCGGCGGCGGGCCAGCCAGGCCTCGATGGCCATCGCGCCAAAGAACAAGGGTGAGATGGCGGGCAGAACCCACTCGCGCCAATCCATCGACAGCCCTTGGGCCAGGGGCCCCCACATCGGTTGCGTACTGCTCATCTCGCACCTCATGGTCACAACGAGGTGCCATCGTCGCCAAATGTTTCCTTGTTGGCTTGATGAATCCGGACTGAATATTGACGATTGACGCCAAAGCTGGGGGAAAACGCTTGCCCGCTACTCCCAATGTGCAAAACAGGTCACGGTCGGCATGATGTGCCGCAAGTCCGACGAGATGTGACATGACCGAAACCCGAGTCGCCGCCAGTTACGCGCAGTTGCTGTATGAATACCTGGAACAACAGGGCCTGAGCGCTGAGCGTGTGTTGGGCGTGCCGCGCCCTGACGCACGCCAGTTGTTTGTGCCGATGGCCGAGTGGCAGGCCTGGTTGCGGCGTGTCGACGCGATGGAGCAGCAGCCCGCGCTGGGTTTGCGCATCGCGAAAGGCATCAGCGCCAAGCACTTCGGGGTGGTGGGCTACTGCGCCCTGGCGTGCGCCTCGCTGGCCGAAGCCTTGCAGCGCATGGAGCGCTACCACGCCTCGGTCTACGACGTGAACCCGGCGCGCGTGAGCATCGGGCCCACCGGCGTGGTGATGGAGTGGGGCGTGGAGCGTGGCCGCCCAGGGGCCTTGGTGGACGAAACCGCCATCGCTTCGCTGGTGCAGTTGGCGCGAGACATGACGGGCCGCGCGTTCGCCATCCGCGAGGTGGGCTTCGTCAACCCCAGGCCCGATGACCTGCGGCCGTACGAAGCCTACTTTGGTGGCACCGTGCGCTTTGACCAGCCGGTCACCCGGGTGGTGATCGATGCCGAGTACCTGGGCCTGCCGATGCGCAAGTCCGACCCGGGGCTGCTGGCGCTGATGGACCAGCAAGCCGAGCAGCTGCTGCGCGAGGTGGCCACGCTGCCCGCGATGGTGGAAGGCTGGCGCAAGACGCTGGTGCCGCTGATCCGCGAGGGCCAAACCTCGCTGGCCGCACTGGCCAAGGCCCACCACACCAGCCCGCGCAGCCTGCAGCGCCGCTTGTCGGAGCACGGCACCACGTTCCAGAAGCTGTTGGATCAGACACGCCAGCACTTGGCCGAAGGCCACCTCAAAGAGGGCAAGCTGGACCTGGCCGAGATCGCCTTGCTGCTGGGCTACTCAGAGCAAAGCGCCTTCACGCGGGCCTTCCGCACCTGGACGGGCCTGGCGCCAGCCCAGTGGCGGCGCCAGTACTTCCGCATGCAGGCCTGATCGGTCGGCTGCCGCCGTGGCGGCTCACTCGGACTTCAGCCGCGCATCGTTGGGGATGCCGTCGATCGGGCACTCGGAGGTGCCCACCGTGGGCCGGGTGATCGCCTCGACCTTGGCCTGCGCGGCGGCCGGGTCGTTGACCCACTCGCGGTAGAAGTCATACGGGCACTCGGCCACACCCTTGTCGCCTTCGCCAGAGTTGATCTTGCCGGTGTAGCCCCGGTGCAGCAGCTTGAAGAGGTGGTTTTGCGACTGCCCGGTGTTGCGCGCATCGCGGATCAGGTGCTTGCTGAGTTGGGCGTACTGGATGCCGTATTCCTCTTCGCCACACTCGCCCAGCGTGCGCCCGTCGAAGCCGATGATGGCGCTGTGGCCGAAGTAGCTGTAGACGCCATCGAAGCCCGCGGCATTGGCCACCGCCACGTAGCTGTTGTTGGCCCAGGCCATGGCCTTGGCCATCATCACCTGCTGGTCTTTGGCGGGGTACATGTAGCCCTGGCAGCGCACGATCAGCTCGGCGCCCTTCATGGCGCAGTCGCGCCAGATCTCGGGGTAGTTGCCGTCGTCGCAGATGATGAGGCTGACCTTGAGCCCCTTGGGGCCATCCGACACGTAGGTCTTGTTGCCCGGGTACCAGCCCTCGATGGGCGTCCACGGCATGATCTTGCGGTACTTCTGGACGATCTCGCCCTGGTCGTTCATCAGGATCAAGGTGTTGTACGGCACCTTGTCGGGGTGGGCCTCATGGCGCTCGCCGGTCAGCGAGAACACGCCCCACACCTTGGCATTGCGGCAGGCCTGGGCGAACACCTCGGTGACGTCGCCGGGGATGGTGACGGCCGTGTCCATCATCTCCTTGGGGTCGTACATGATCCCGTGGGTGCTGTACTCCGGAAAGATCACCAGGTCGAGCCCAGGCAAGCCGAGCTTCATGCCCTCGATCATCTGGCGGATCTTGTGGGCGTTGGCGATGACCTCGGCCGTGCTGTGCAGCCGAGGCATCTTGTAGTTGACGACGGCGACGCCGATGGTGTCGTCGCTGCTGGAAATGTCACCGTGCAACATGGGGAGGCTCCTGTCCAGAAGTGGATGCCTCCCGATTGTTCAAACCCGCTCAGGCCCGACCAATACGTTGTTTGACGTAGCGCCTGGTGGTTCAGGCCGCAGCCACAGCCAGGTGCCCACGGTGAGCATGGTGGCGTACACCGCCCAGCGCACCCAGGGCGGCACGGGCGCAAACCACAGCATGGTGGCGCTGCCAGACATGGCGATGGTGGCGAACCACTTGGCCTTGCGCGGCACGGCGCCATGCTCGCGCCAGTTGCGGATGGGCGGGCCCCACACGGGGTGGGCCAGCATGCGGGCTTCAAGTGCGGGCCAGCCTTTGCCGGCGGCCCAGGCGGCCACGAGCAGGAAGGGCACGGTGGGCATGACCGGCAGCACGGCGCCGACGACGGCCAGCACCAGCGCCAGCACGGCGAGGGTGCGCCACAGGATGCGTTGGGTGTGTTCGATCATGGCGGTCGCGCGGAGATGACGTGGGCTTGAGTGTGACCCATTTACCCGGTGGGCGGCCCGGGCATTTGGGGTCATCCACCCCGCTTTCACACAGCTTTGCCTCGGTTCATGCGGGCTTCACAGGCTGTAGATGGCACTGGCGATCACGGTGCCCGCCTCGATGCGGCCGATCACCCGCACGGCCTGGCCCGCTTGCAGGGCCGCGCAGGTGCCCAGCGCGCGGCCGTTGGCGTGGCAGGCGGCGTTGCGCGCATCCACCCGCCAGCCTTGCACGCCCAACTGGGCCGGGTCGCCGGCCACGGTGATCAGGCCCTCCAGGCTGATCTGGTCTTGGTTGCTCAGCCAGTCTGGTGTGGCATCCATCTGAATGGCTGTCCATCGGCCCTCGGTGGTTTTGGGCAGGGTGTACAGGCTGCCTTGCACCCATTGGCCGTTGGCTGGTGCAGTGGTGCTGCTGGTGGGCCAGCCATAGGCGATGAGTTGGGTGCCCACACGGCATTGCCCCGGATTCAATTGCAGGTCGGCCAGCACGCCAGTGACCTTGTACGCGGGCGCCTGGGTGACGACGGCCATGCGGCTCGCCACCACGCGTTGTCCCGCCACATCCTGCCAGCCATAGACCTCGATCACGTCGTTGGGCTGGATGCTGGCCAGTCCCTGCGCCCAGGCCGCATCCAGCGTGGCATCGCTGCTCAGGACCACGGTGTGGTCCATCACTCGCAGGCTGCGCTGGGCCACGTTGACCGCTTGCACCGGCCCCACGATCAGGCTGCGCACCTGGATGCGCTGCGCCACCGTGCGCAGGGCCGAGCCCGATCCGGTGACGGTGCCACCGTCCACCACCACCGTGGTGCCTGGCTTCAGGTCGGCTGCGGTCAGGCGCTCATTGGCCTCGTTGGTGATCACGGTGTTGGCGTCGAGATCGATGGCGACATCGTTGACGCGCAGGCCTTGTGCCGACACGCGCCCCGACACCGTGGCCGGCTTGCCGCCGCCCACGCTGCCGGTGCCCCCGGTGCTGACGCCGGCCGTTTGCGTGCCGCCATCGGCCCCGCCGCCACCACAGGCGGACAACAGCGTGGCGATGGCGCTGGCGAGCAGCTGGCGTCGCCCCAGGTGGGGTGGGGGAGGCGTGGGGGACAACGGTGGCATGACTTCCTCACTGGTCTCTTTTGTGCTCTGGTGTCTGGGGGGCGCCCTGGGACTCAGGTGTCCCTCGGGGTGGGCGGCATCTCGTCTTCGAAGGTGTAGAGGCCGATGCGCATGCGCTGACGCGCTGGCAGGCCGGCCGCGCGGTCGTCTTCGATGCAGCGCTCCATCAGTTTGACCGTCTCGGTGAGCATCTGCTGCCACAGGCGATCGACGTGGGCGCGCAGCAGGTCGATGGAGGCGGCGGACAGCTCGTCGCCCAGGATGGCCTGGTCGTGGTGCGGGCGGCTGGCTGTGCCCGTCACGTTGTCGACGGCGCCCAGCAGGTGCGCGCCCACGTTGTCGCGCAGCAGGTCGATCATGTGGGCCTGGTCGCCATGGGGCACGAAGCTGTCGGTCTGCAGCTCGACGGTGTCGCGCTCGGCGTCGTGGCGGGCCACGCCCAGGCGGCACAGCTCATCGAGCAGGCTGCGCGGGTGCACGTGTTGGGTGACGCTGCGCGCCAGGCTGTCGAAGCTGGGGTGATCGCCCGTGCGCGGCAGGGGCTTGAGCTGGCCGCGCGCGGTGCGCAGGCGGCGGTCGCTCACCCAGCGGGTGAACACCTCGCGGGCCCAGGTGGGCGGCGGGGCGCTGGCCTCAGGCGTGGCCTGCTGGGCCTCGACGATGCGCGCCACCTCGCGGCGGCCCATGCCGGTGGCGGTGGCGATGCGGCTGACCTGGCGGTGCGCCGGCAGGCCGCTGTCTTTGAGCATGTCTTGCGCGGCCACCACGAAAGCGCGCTCCACCGCCGCGACGATGGCGTCGCACGGCAAGCCGTGGGCCATGGCCAGGCGAGCCAGGGGCAAGGCCAGGGCGTCGGCCACCCCGGCGATGTCGGGGCCTTGCGCTGGGGTGGCGGTGGCTGGTGGGGCGGGGCGGGCAGGCATGGCTGGGCGGCTTGAGACGCCAGTTTAGCGTGCTGCGCATTTTGTGCATTTGGGTGTGACCCGTGATGGCCCGCAGGTGGCAAGATCTGCGCATGCCCACCACCGCTTGCCGCCATGCCTGATGCCGCCCCTGCGCCCACCGTCGTCGAGTCTGTGGTGGAGGTGCCCGTGCATGTGCGCAACCTCTACGGCCGCACGTTCGATCAGGTGATCAAGGTGACGGTGTTCCGCGATCCGGGCCGGGGGCGTGGGCCCTTCTTGGTGCTCAACCATGGTCGCCCCACCCGCTCGGAAGACCTGGCCAAGGTGCCTCGGTTCCGCTATTCACAGGCCTCCCGCTACTTTGTGGGGCTGGGCTTTGTGGTGCTGGTGCCCACGCGCGTGGGCTACGGCGAATCGGGTGGGCCCGATGTGGAAGATTCGGGCCCATGCGATGGGCGCTTCTACGAGCCTGCCTACGCCGCTGCAGCCGACGAGACACTGGCCGTGCTGGAGGCCGCGCGGCAGTGGCCCTTTGTCGATGGGAGGCGCGGGCTGGTGGTGGGCCAGTCGTTCGGTGGGGCCACCGCCATGGCCGTGGCCGCGCGCCCGGTGCCTGGGGTGACGGCAGTGGTGAACTTTGCGGGTGGCGGTGGCGGCAACCCCGACACCCACCCCGAGCAGCCCTGCAGCCCGGTGCGCCTCAAGGCCTTGTTTGCGGGCTACGGCAAGCTGGCCCGTGTGCCCAGCTTGTGGCTGTACAGCAGCAACGATCGCTTCTGGGGGCCAGAGCTGCCCAAGACCTGGTTCGCGGCGTTTCGCGAGCAAGGGGGCGTGGGGCAGTTCGTGAGCCTGCCGCCGTATCAGGACAACGGCCACGGCATCTTCACGGGCAACCCGGCGGCCTGGCAGCCAGCGTTCGAGGCGTTTGTGCGGGAGCTGGGGTTTTGACGGCGTGCTGACACCGGGCATCGGCTGGGATGCCGCATGATGGCGTGCGCACCCGCAGCCTGATCACCACCGGAGTGAAGCCCATGTCCCCCACCCAAGCCCAAGCCTTTGCCGACGAGTGGCTGGCCGCGTGGAACGCCCACGACCTGCCACGCGTGCTGTCGCACTACAGCGATGACTTCGAGATGCGCTCGCCCGTCATCACCCAGATCTCGGGCAACCCGGATGGGCGCCTGCAAGGCAAGGCCGCTGTGGGTGCCTACTGGGCGAAGGCCCTGCAGCGCTTTCCTGGCCTGCGCTTCGAGCCCATCTGCACGCTGCTGGGCGCGGGCAGCGTGACCATCCACTACGTGGGCGCGACGGGCAAGCGGGTGGCCGAGGTGTTCGAGTTCAACGCGGATGGCCTGGTGTGCCGTGCCCATGCGCATTACGAGGCTTGAGCCCGGTCCAGGTCACCCGGCATTTCAGTGACTGATCATCCAGGGCCGCTTGCTGGGGAAGCTCTTGGCACCATCGGGCGCACGCACTGTGGTGGCCTTCTTCGACGTGCTGCAGCAGCCGCAACCCGCTGGGTGCTTGAGGCGGCTGTAGCTGCCATCCATGGCCTTGGATGAGCGGGGCTCGTGGCGGGCGCGCTCGTTGGTGTCCATGGCCAGGCGCACGTCGCTGCTGAGGCAGGCCAAGCGCGGCGCGCTCACGAACACCCGGGGCGAGGCGGTGCCGCAATCGGGGCAGGTGGCGGGCTCGTTGCGATCGCTCAAGGTGCGGAAGGCATCGAAGCCGCCGCAGTCGGGGCAAGCGTAGTCGTAGGTGGGCATGGGTTTGCTCCTCGGCGGGCGGGGCTGGCAGGCCCCGCCGTGTCACGTCACGTCACTTCACTTCACGATGTCAGGCGAGATCGGCATCTGCACGCTGCCGTCCAGGTAGGTCACAGGGCCCGATGCGGTGGGGTTGATGTCGAAGTCGAAGATCTCGGTGGGCAGCCACAGCGTGGCGCAGGCGTTGGGCACGTCGACCACGCCGCTGATGTGGCCCTGCACCGGCGCTGTGCCCAGGATGGAGTAGGCCTGCGCACCGCTGTAGCCAAACTTCTTGAGGTACTCGATGGCGTTGAGGCAGGCCTGGCGGTAGGCGACGTTCACATCCAGGTACAGCTGCTTGCCTTGCTCGTCGACCGAGATGCCTTCGAAGATCAGGTAGTCGTTGTAGACCGGCTTGATCGGGCTGGGCTTGAAGATCGGGTTCTTGATGCCGTACTTGGCCATGCCGCCCTTGATGAGCTGCACCTTCATGTGCACCCAGCCGGCCATCTCGATGGCGCCGCAGAAGGTGATCTCGCCATCGCCCTGGCTGAAGTGCAGGTCGCCCACGCTCAGCCCCGCGCCATCCACATACACGGGGAAGTAGACCTTGGAGCCGCGCGACAGGTCTTTGATGTCGCAGTTGCCGCCGTGCTCACGCGGCGGTACGGTGCGGGCTGCGGTGGCCGCGGCCTTCTCTTTGGCCTCGCCCGTGAGCTTGCCCATGTGGGCGGTGCCGGCAAAGGGTGGGTTGGCCAGGCCGGTGACGCCGGGGTTGCTGTCGATGAGTTCCTGCTCGCGGGTGTTCCAGGTTTCGAGCATCTTGTGGTCGGGCAGGCAGCCGATGAGACCCGGGTGGATCAGGCCAGCGTAGCTCACACCCGGCACGTGGCGGCTCTTGGTGAACATGCCGTGGATGTCCCAGATCGACTTCTGGGCCAGCGGGAAGTGCTCGGTCAAAAAGCCGCCGCCGTTTTGCTTGCTGAAGAAACCGTTGAAGCCCCACAGCGAGTCTTGCTTGGCCCCGATGTCCAGCAGGTCCACCACCAGCAGGTCGCCGGGCTCGGCACCCTTCACGCCCACGGGGCCTGAGAGGTAGTGCACGGTGCTCAGGTCGATGTCGCGCACGTCGTCGGCGCTGTCGTTGTTCTTGATGAAGCCGCCGGTCCAGTCAAAGGTCTCCAGGATGAACTCGTCGCCGGGGTTCACCCAGCAGGCCATCGGGATGTCGGGGTGCCAGCGGTTGTGGATGTTCTCGTTGAGGGTGGGCGACTGGGTGAGGTCGACCTTGATCAGGGTGTCAGCCATGTAGTGCTCCATTGGGCGTTAGTGAGAAAGGTCCGGCGCCGGGCCGCCCTGGGCCGGACGCCTCCCCAAATCTTTCGGAGTTGGGGGTAGCGAAGGCGCGAAGCGACAAGCTGGGGGGGCTTTGTTAAACAGACAGGTAGGCCTTGATGTGCTCGGCATCGGTGTCGGCGCGCGTGGTCTCGTGCACCAGGCGGCCGCCTTCGATCACGAACAGGCGGTCGGCCACGTCCATCGCGAAGCTCAGCACCTGCTCGCTCACGACGATGGTGATCTCGCGCAGCTTGCGGATCTCGTTCAAGGCCTTGGCGATGTCCTTGATGATCGAAGGCTGGATGCCCTCGGTGGGCTCATCGAGCAGCAGCACCTTGGGGTTGGTGACCAGCGCGCGCGCAATGGCCAGCTGCTGTTGCTGACCGCCCGAGAGGTTGCCGCCCTTGCGGTGCTTCATGTCGAACAGCACCGGGAAGAGCGCGTAGATCTCTTCAGGGATGCGCTTGTCCTTGCTGTTTTCCAGGCCGGTCTGGATGTTCTCTTCCACCGTCAGCGTGGGGAAGATCATGCGGCCCTGGGGCACGTAGGCGATGCCCTTCTTCACGCGCTGAAAGCTCTCGTCTTTCACCACGCTCTGGCCGGCCACGCTGATCTCGCCCGACTTGGTGGGCAGCACGCCCATCAGGCTCTTGAACAGCGTGGTCTTGCCCATGCCGTTGCGGCCCATGATGGCCACGGTCTCGTTCTGGCGCGCTTCGAAGCTGATGCCATGCAGGGCCTGGCTCTGGCCGTAGCTCACAAACAGATCGTTCACTTGCAGCATCGGTGTGCTCCTAAGGTTGATGTCGCTTCTGCGTTGCTGACCCAGCGGCCACCATGGATCCGGCTTCGCCGGGCCATCGGTGGCGCCCCCTTGAGGGGGCGGCCGTCAGGCCGCAGGGGGTGGGCCATCAATGGCCCAGGTAAACGTCGATGACCTTGGGATCGGACTGAACCTGGTCCATCGTCCCTTCGGCCAGGATCTTTCCCTGGTGCATGACGGTGACCTTGCTGGCGATCTGCGCCACAAAGGCCATGTCGTGTTCGATGACGATCATCGAGCGGTTCTTGCAGATGCGCTTGAGCAGCTCGGCGGTGAGTTCGCGCTCCTTGGCGCTCATGCCGGCGATGGGTTCATCGAGCATCAGCAGCTCAGGCTCTTGCATCAGCAACATGCCGATCTCCAGCCACTGCTTTTGCCCATGGCTCAGCAGGCCGGCTTCCATCTCCAGCTTGTCGGCCAGGCCGATCTCTTCGGCCACCACCTGCACCCGTGCTTTGACTTCGTCGGTGCACTTGAAGGCCAGCGCGCCCAGCACCGAACGGCCTTGCGGATAAGACACCTCCAGGTTCTGGAAGACGCTGAGGTTCTCGTAGATCGACGGCGTCTGGAACTTGCGGCCCACGCCGGACCGCACGATGGCGTGCTCGGTTTTCTTCGTCAGCTCCTGGTCCTTGAACTGGATGGAGCCGCTGCTGGCCTTGGTCTTGCCGCAGATCAGGTCGAGCAGCGTGGTCTTGCCGGCGCCGTTGGGGCCGATGATCACGCGCAGCTCGTTCTTGTCGACGTAGAGGTTGAGGCTGTCGATGGCCTTGAAGCCGTCGAAGGACACGGACAGGTCTTCGATGTAGAGGACGAATTCCTTGGCGCTCATGGGGTGCTCCTGGTGCGTCGAAGGTGGGGATCAGGCCTGCTGGCCGCTCAGGCCGTCGATGTCGCCCAGCTTCTGGGTGCTGGGCTTCGGCGCGGCAGAGGGCAGCGGGGCCGGGTAGGCCTCGTGGGCGGCGGCGATGCGCTCGGCCTGCAGTTGGCGATCGGCTTGGCGCTTGGCCCACCAGGGCTTGAGCTTTTCTTCCACCAGGCCCGCCAGGCCGTTGGGGAAGGCCATGGTCACGCCGATGAACAGCGCGGCCATCAGGAACAGCCACAGGTCAGGCGCGCTTTCCGAGAAGTAGGTCTTGCCGTAGTTCACGATCAGCGCGCCGTAGATGGCGCCCACCAGGCTCATGCGGCCGCCCACTGCAGCAAAGATCACCATCTCGATGCTGGGCACGATGCCCACGAACGAGGGCGACATGAAGCCCACCTGCAGCGTGAACATGGCGCCACCGATGGCCGAGAGCATGGCCGCCAGGCAGAAGGCAAACACCTTGAACATGGCCACGTCGTAGCCCGAGAAGCGCACGCGGTCTTCCTTGTCGCGCATGGCCAGCAGCAGCGTGCCCAGCTTGGAGGCCTGCACCCAGCGGCACAGCAGCACGCTGGCGATCAGCAGGCCGCAGCACACGTAGTACAGCGTGAGGCGGGCGCCGTCGGTGCGGATGTCCCAGCCCAGCAGGGTCTTGAGGTCGGTGATGCCGTTG
>Ga0228699_1000910_pt1 | contig 17841 bp, 19 predicted proteins | sample McNCre217_Aug_MG_FD_178016 | JGI IMG/M metagenome (GOLD analysis project Ga0228699, IMG submission 178016) | Freshwater microbial communities from McNutts Creek, Athens, Georgia, United States - 2-17_Aug_MG | ecosystem: Environmental > Aquatic > Freshwater > Creek | place: USA: Georgia... | reverse complement strand
CCTGCTCGACCTGGTCGCCCTGGGCACCGTGGCCGACGTGGGCCGCATGGACCCCAACAACCGCCGCCTGGTGGCCCTGGGCCTGGAGCGCATGCGCGCTGGCCGCACCCAGCCGGGCATCTCGGCCCTGTTCGAGGCCGCCGGCCGGCCGCTGGAGCGCGCCTCGGCGCAAGACCTGGGCTTTGCCATCGGCCCGCGCGTGAACGCCGCCGGCCGCCTGGCCGAGATGGGCCTGGGCATCGTCTGCCTGAGCACCGACAACCCCACCCAGGCGCTGGCCCTGGCCCGCCAGCTCGACGCCATCAACCGCGAGCGCCGCGAGCTCGAAGCCGGCATGCGCGAGCAAGCCGAGGCCATGCTGGCCAACCTGTCGCCCGAGGCCGATGGCGAGGCGCCCGCCGCACTCACGCTGTTCGACCCTGACTTCCACGAGGGCGTGGTGGGCATCGTGGCCTCGCGCCTGAAAGACAAGCTGCACCGCCCCACCTTCGTGTTCGCGCGGGGGCAAGACGGGCTGCTCAAGGGCTCGGGCCGCTCGATCCCCGGATTTCACCTGCGCGACGCGCTGGACGTGCTGGCCAAGCGCCACCCGGGGCTGCTCAAGCGCTTCGGGGGGCACGCCATGGCCGCAGGCTGCACCATCGCCGAAGACGACGTGGCGCTGTTCGAGGCCGGCTTGCAGCAGGTGGCCGAGGCCGAGCTTGACCCGGCCTTGCTGCAACGCCAAAAGCTGACCGACGGCCCCCTGCCACCCGAAGCCTTTGCCGCCGACACGGTGGCGATGCTGGAGCGCGTGGTGTGGGGCCCGGGCTTTGAGCCGCCGGTGTTTTGCGACACGGTGGAGGTGCTGGGCCAGCGGCTGGTGGGCGAGCGCCACCTCAAGCTGAGTGTGAAGGTGGCTGGCCAGGCACGCGACGCGATCTGGTTCGGGCACAGCGATCCACTGCCCGAGCGGGTGCAGCTGGCGTTTCGGCTCAACCTGGACGAGTACCAGGGCCGCCAGCGGGTGCAACTGATGGTGGAAGACGCGGCCACGACCTGAGCGCCTGGCTCAGGCTGACTGCGCCAAGCGCTCAGCGGTAGGTCGACGCGATGCGACCGCCCAAGCCGGGCAGCTGAGACTGGTAAGTGCCATCGGCCGCGCCTTCGCGCACCAACAGCACCGACAGGGCGCGCTCGGTGGCCACGCGTCCCCGCATGACGGCCGTTTGGTGGGCGCTCACGCGCTGCTGGGCCCAGCTCAGCCGGTGCAGCAGTTGAGACGGCAGGGCCAAGCCCACCGTTTGACGGGCCACCTGCACGCCTTGGGTCAAGGCCCGCTGCAAGGCATGCGCGCCATCGAGCACCGCCTGGGTGTCGCCAGACGCCACCGCCTCGTCGAGGTGGGTGAGCGCCTGTTCGATCTGGCTGACATGCCCGAGCCAAATGGCCTGAGCGGCGTCTGGCATCGGGTCGGCAGCGGGGATCGGGGCGGTCATGCGCGCAAATCCTGCAAAAGTGATCAAGCCGAGGCGCCTTGCAGCAGCTCTTTCGCGTTGGTGATCAGCTTGTCCGCGATCACTTCGGCATTGACTTGGTAGGTGCCGTTGTCGATGGCTTGCTTGACGCTGGCCACCTTGTTGACATCGACATCTGCATCCACGCCTTGGGACATCCCGGTGGCCGCGTTCGAGAGCGTGACTTTCGCACTCTCGCTCACGCCCCCATCGAGGGATGCTGTTTTGCCCGTTGTGGAGGTGCTGGTGCCCTCGGTACGGTTGCTGGAAATGCCCAGGGCCTTGTCCAGTGGGTTGCCGATCTTCATGATGTACTCCTTCTACCCAGCCTGAACCGGGTGGTCACATCCGCGATATCGACGCGGCACGGGGGGGACTTTAATCGGTTTCGGTTCACCCCCCCACATCCATGGGGGGTTTTTGGCAATCAAGTGTGTCGTCACAGGGCGATCTCCGCTTTGCGGGCGCCCACGGGCTGACCACACACCACCCGGCCGCTGTCGGTGCGGATGCGGGCGCACTGCCCTTCTTCGCCCGCTGTGATGGCGGTGCCGGCTCCCACCACCTGAAAGCCATCGCCGCGCACGGTCAAAGCCACGGGCTCACCGGGCTCGAAGTAGCGGCGCGGGCGCAAGTCGTCGGCGCGCAGGGATTGGCCTGGCTGAACGGCACGGGCCACCGTGCGGCCCACGACGTCAGCGGGACGCAGGATGGCGGGCGCCGTGCGGGCGGCAAGGTCGACATCTCCCACCTGCAGGTCATCAGGCGACAGCACTTGACCGGCGCGCAATGGCGCCTTGGCCACCGCGCCCTTGACCCAGACCTGCACCACGGCAGGCCAGTACACATTCCAGCGCACCTGCCCCTGCTCGCAGCGAACACCAATGCGGGTCGCTCCCCAGGCGCGCTGCTGGCTGGGCCAGTACGGCCGCACCTGCTGGCATGGGGCCAGACGCAGCCTGGCGTCCATCTCGCCGAGCACCACCTCGATGCGCCCCGAGCCCAGTTGGACAGCGCCTTGGGTCTGGCGGGCAAACGCCTGCACTTCGGCGCGAACCGCCTGCAGGGTGTCGCCCGAAGGCAAGGTGCCAGCCTCTGCGGTTGCAGCACGGGCGGCGCCCGCTCCGGCTGCCAGGGCCAGCACCAGCACCCACCAGGCAGCGGCCACCAGTGCCAGCCACCACTGCACCGGCGCCAAGCCCAGCGAGGCAGTCACTGACGGGGCAGTGCGGCGCGGCCGGTTGGAGGACGTGGTGGGTGTGAGCATGGGCACCACTGTAGGCATCTCACGCTGTGCAGCAGGGCGCGAGATGCGGGCCAAAAGCCTGCTTATTTCCGCTCATGTTCTGGACCGGCGCGGCTCACCATCGGCACAGCCCCACCCCGACCCCATTTCCCAGGAGGGCGCGCCATGTTGAACCGCCTCACCGACACGCTGAACTTCCAGGCCGACGCGCTGACGCTGCGCTCGGAGCGCCAGCGCCTGATCGCCAGCAACATCGCCAACGCCGACACCCCGAACTACGTGGCACGGGACTTCAACTTCGCCGAAGCCCTGCGCAACGCCACGGGCGTGAAATCCACCGGCGAGAGCACGTTGGCGCCCGTCAAGCTGGCCCCCGCTGCCACCCACGGTGCACACCTGGGGCTCAACGGTCAGCCTCTGGGCAGCAAAGACCAGCCGGACATGAACTACGCGCTGGCCTCGCAAACCAGCCTGGACAGCAACTCGGTCGACATGGACCGCGAGCGCGCCAACTTCGCCGACAACACCGTGCGCTACGAAGCCACCTTGCGCTTCATCAACGCACAGGTGCGCACCCTCAACACGGCCATCACGGGCCAATGACGGGCTGACCCCAGGAGCACGCCATGTCGATGTTCAAGATCTTCAACGTCTCTGGCAGCGCGGTCAGCGCGCAGTCACAGCGCCTCAACGTCGTCGCCTCCAACCTGGCCAACGCCGACACGGTGGCCGGGCCAGACCGTTCGGCCTACAAGGCCCGCCAGGTGGTGTTCACCACCGTGCCCATGGGCGAAGTGGGCACAGCGGGCGTGCAGGTCACCCAGGTCTCGGAAGACAACACCCCTGGCCGCCGCGTGCTCGACCCCAAGCACCCCCAGGCCGACGCCGACGGCTACGTGACATACAGCAACGTCAATGCGGTGGAAGAGATGGTCAACATGATCTCTGCCTCGCGCTCGTACCAGAACAACATCGAGGTGATGACCACGGCCAAATCCCTGCTGATGAAGACCCTGCAGATGGGCCAAAGCAGCTGACGCGCCCCCACACACCTGACTTGAACGAAAGCCTGCCATGACCACTGCCGTCTCCAGCGCCACCTCCAGCTCTGCCACCCTGGCCGCCAGCACGGGCACCAGCGCCACCGAGGCCTCGGACCGCTTCCTCAAGCTGCTGGTGACGCAGATGAAGAACCAGGACCCGCTCAACCCGATGGACAACGCCCAGGTCACCAGCCAGATGGCGCAGATCAACACGGTGACCGGCATCGACAAGCTCAACACCACCATGGGCACGATGAACACCAGCCTGACACAGATGCAGATGCTGCAAAGCGCCAGCCTGGTGGGGCACCAGGTGGTAATGCAAGGCAACCAGCTCAACGTCGACACGACCTCAGGCAAGGGCATCGGCGGCTTTGAGCTCACCTCAGCCGCCACCAACGTGCGCATCGACATCGTCAATGGCGCCGGCGTGACGCTGGACACGCTGAGCGACAGCGGCGTGTCGGCCGGTCAGCACACCTTCCAGTGGACCCCGCCCACGGGCACCGACACCAGCAACATCAAGTTCAAGGTGACCGCCTCGGACAGCACCGGTAAGACGGTGGGCGTGACCTCGCTGCAGACCGACACCATCGATGCGGTGACGAACGCCAGCGGCACGCTCAACCTGGAGCTGCGCAACGCTGGCAGCACCGCCTACAGCAAGATCAAAACGGTGATCTGACGGCACCCACTGATTCCCCGCCCCTGACTTTGAGAAGGACGACACCATGGGCTTCCAGCAAGGACTCTCTGGCCTCAACATTTCCAGCAAAAACCTGGAAGTGATTGGCAACAACGTGGCCAACGCCAACACCTATGGCGCCAAAGCGTCGCGGGCGGAATTTGCCGACATGTACGCAGCATCGCTCAACGGGGCGGGCAGCAACGGCATCGGCATCGGGGCGCGCATCGGTGCGGTGGCCCAGCAATTCACGCAGGGCAACATCACCACCACGGCCAACAACCTGGACCTGGCGATCAACGGCCGCGGCTTCTTCGCCCTGGCCACGCCCGAAGGTGAGTCGGTGTACTCCCGCAACGGCCAGTTCAAGCGCGACGCCGATGGCTTCATCGTCAACAACTCCAAGCACCAGCTGCTGGGCCAAGCGCTCGACCCCACCGGCGCGCCAGCAGGCCCGGCGGGCTCGCCCATTCAGCTGACCAATGACGTCTCGCCGCCGCTCAAGGCTTCGGCCATCAGCATGACGGCCAACATCGATGCCCGCGAAGCCGTGAAGAAGGACTCGGCGGGCAACGTCAAGGCCATCAACTTTGCCGACTCGGGCTCGTACAACTTCGTGACCTCGCAGACGGTGTACGGCGACAACGGCGCACCGATCGCGCTGAACTACTACTTCAAGAAAATTGCCGAGCCCACCACGAACCCCGATGCCGGTGGCCAGTGGGAGGTCTACATCAGCGCCGATGGCAACAACAACGCTGCGTCGATCAGCTTTGACGGCAATGGCAACCCTTCGCCGGCGATGACCTTCACCTTCAACCCGGACGGCTCTGCCCCTCCCGGTGCCAGCGTGACGGCCCTGACCATTCCTGGCGGCAAGAATGGTCAGCCCCTGACAGGGGTCTCGCTGGACCTCACCAAGCTCACCGAGTACTCGGGCTCCTCGGCCGTCACCGACCTCTCGGGCGGCGGCTACGCGCAGGGCAACCTGTCGGACTTCCTGATCGAGACCGATGGCACCGTCAAGGCCCGCTACACCAACGGCCAGTCGAAGGCGATCGCCCGCGTGCAGCTCGCTGATTTCAAGAACCTCAATGGCCTGCAGCCGGTGGGGGACAACGAATGGAAGTCGACCAATGCCTCGGGCCAGCCCTTGCCGCTGGGCGCACCGGGCAGCGGCGTCTACGGCTTGCTGCAATCGGGGGCGCTGGAGGAATCCAACGTCGACCTGACCGGCGAGCTCGTGAACATGATCGTGGCGCAACGCACCTACCAGGCCAACGCCCAGACCATCAAGGCCGAAGACCAGGTGCTGCAGACGCTGGTGAACCTGCGTTGATGTGAGGTAACCCATGGACCGCATGATCTATGTCGGCATGGCCGGCGCCAAGATGAACATGCAAAAGCAGGATGTGCTCTCGCACAACCTGGCCAACGTGAGCACAGGTGGCTTCCGCGCCGAACTGCAGGCCACCCGGGCGGTGCCGGTGCGTGGCGATGGGGCGTCAACCCGCGTCTACTCGCTGGAGACCACCGTGGGCTACGACGATTCGGCGGGCCCCATCCAGTTCACCGGCCGGGCGCTGGACGTCGCGGCCCAGGGCAAAACCTGGTTCACGGTGCAGGCCCAGGACGGCACGCAGGCCTACACCCGCGCAGGCTCGTTCACCGTGTCCCCAGAAGGCGTGCTGACCACGCAAAGTGGCCTGCAGGTGCTGGGCGATGGTGGCCCCATCACCCTGCCTGCGGGATCGGTGCCCAACATCGCGCCTGACGGCACGGTGACCGCCAAGTCCACCACGGGCCAGCAAACGACCGTGGGCAAACTCAAACTGGTGACGCCCACCGATCGCCTCGTGCGCGGCGATGACGGCCTCTTCCGTGCCGCGGATGGCAATGAGCTGGACGCCAGCCCCACCGGACGCCTGCAAGACGGCGCGCTGGAGGGCTCCAACGTCAGCCCGATCGAGACCATGGTGGCGATGATCGCCACCGCCCGCCAGTTCGAAACCCAAATGAAGCTGATGCAGACCGCAGAAGCAGATGAGAAGCAGGCCGCGCAATTGTTGTCGGCCAGCTGATGTGAACGGCCTGCGGGCCGCTGAAGGAGTACCACCATGATGCGTTCCCTGTGGGTGTCGAAGTCCGGCATGGAAGCCCAGCAAACCCAGCTGGATCACATTTCGCACAACCTGGCCAACAGCAGCACCAATGGCTACAAGACCTCTCACGCGGTCTTCGAGGACCTGATCTACCAGAACCTGCGCCAAAGCGGTGCCAACACGTCTGACCAGACGCAGTTGCCCACGGGCTTGCAAGTTGGCCTGGGCGTGCGTCCGGTGGCCACCTCGCGCGAGTTCACACAAGGCAACCTGCAACAGTCTGGCAACAGCCTGGACATGGCCATCCAGGGCCAGGGCTTCTTCCAGATCACCATGCCCGACGGCACCACCGCCTACACCCGCGATGGTGCGTTCAAGCTCAATTCGCAAGGCCAGATCGTCACCAACAATGGCTACCTGCTCCAACCCGGCATCACGGTGCCTGCCCAGTCCACCGGCTTGACCGTGGGCAACGACGGCACCGTCACGGTGCTCGTGCCCGGCACGACCACGCCCCAAACGCTCGGGCAGATCCCCTTGGCCAACTTCATCAACCCGGCCGGCCTGGAGCCCAAGGGGCAAAACCTGTTCGGCGAGACCCTGGCTTCGGGTCAACCGAACACGGCGGTCCCCACCTCCAACGGCATGGGCTCGCTGTCGCAAGGCTTTGTGGAGACATCGAACGTCAACGTTGTGCAGGAATTGGTCACCATGATCCAAACCCAACGTGCGTACGAGCTGAACTCCAAGGCCATCCAGACCTCGGACCAGATGCTGCAAAAGCTGGGGCAGATGTGATGCGCACCGTGCACCGCGCCGTTCGCGCCCTGATCGCAGCGCCCGTCGTGGGCCTGGTCCTCACGGGCTGTGGCACGCTGGACCCGCATGTCGATGTGGTCGAACCCAGCACCACGCGTGCGGCCCCTGCGGCCTACACGCCGCCCAGCAACGGCTCGATCTTCCAGGCGGTGGGCTACCGACCGCTGTACGAAACGCACCGTGCGCGGATGGTGGGCGACATCATCACCATCAACATCACCGAATCGATCAGCGCCAAGCAAGAAACCAGCAGCTCGCTGCAAAAGCAAGGCTCGGTGAGCAGCGAGATCACCGCCGTGCCGCTGCTCAACGTCACCCAGCTGGCCAAGCTCGGCGCCACCGGCGCGTCCAACAACAAGGCCGACAACAAGGGCGCCACGGCCAGCACCAACACCTTCACCGGATCGATCACCACCACGGTCATCGAGGTGTTGCCGAACGGGCACCTGATCGTCTCAGGCAAGAAAGAGATCGGCGTGGCCAAGAACGTGGACGTGCTGCGCTTTTCGGGGCAGATCGACCCGATGACCATCCTGCCGGGCAACACGGTGCTGTCGACCCAGGTGGCCAATGTGCGCATCGAGCAGATGGGCCGAGGCCAGCAGCAAGATGCCCAAGGAATAGGCTGGCTTAGCCGCTTCTTCTTGAACATTTCGCCGTTCTAAAGCTTCGGACAATGAAGCCGAACCCTCCCAGGATTTCGGCCTCATGGACACCACCGACCGCCTCATTCGCCTGCTGATCGCGCTCACGGTGCTGCTGGCCTCGGCTGCCCTGTGGTGGCCACAGAATGCCCAGGCCGTGCGCCTGAAGGAAATCGGCGCCATCCAGGGCGTGCGCAGCAACCAGCTGATGGGCTATGGCCTGATCGTGGGCCTCGATGGCACGGGTGACCAGACCACCCAAACCCCCTTCACCTCGCAAAGCCTGCAGGCGATGCTCCAGCAGATGGGCATCACGGTGCCAGCCGGCACACCCATGCAAGTCAAGAACGTGGCGGCCGTGGTGGTCACGGCCACCCTGCCCCCTTTTGCACAGCCTGGCCAAGCCATCGACGTCAACGTGTCGTCGCTGGGCAATGCCAAGTCGCTGCGCGGTGGCACGCTGATCGCCACCCCGCTCAAGGGCGCCGATGGCCAGATCTATGCCCTGGCCCAAGGCAATGTGATCGTGGGCGGCGCGGGGGCCTCGGCCGGCGGCGCCAAGGTGCAGGTCAACCACCTCAATGCCGGCCGGGTGCCTGAAGGGGCCACGGTGGAGCGCAGCGTGCCCACGCCCTGGCTGCAAGGCTCGGTGCTCCAGTACAACCTGATGGCCGACGACTTCAGCACCGCGCGTGACGTGGCCCGCGCCATCAACAAGGCCAAGGGCGAAGGCACGGCCGAGGCCGTGGACGGCCGCACCGTGAACGTGGCCCTGCCGCGCGGCCCCGGTGAGCGCGTGGGCTTCGTGGCCGATCTGGAAAATCTGAACATCGACCTCGCGATCCCCGCAGCGCGCATCGTGATCAATGCACGAACCGGCTCGATCGTGATGAACCAGGCGGTGACCATCGGCCCCTGCGCCGTGGCCCATGGCAACCTGTCGGTGACGATCAGCTCCACGCCCGTCATCAGCCAGCCATCGCCCATGTCGCAAGGTCAGACCGTGGCCACCGAGAAGACCGACATCCGCATCAACCAGGAGCCCGGCGCCATCATCCAGATGCCCGCCGGCACCAAGTTGACCGACGTGGTCAAGGCGCTCAACGCCTTGGGCGCCAACCCGCAGGACCTGCTGGCCATCCTGCAAGCCATGAAGGCGGCCGGCGCTTTGAATGCTGAACTGGAGGTGATCTGATGACCCTCAAGTCTTCGCCGTCAGCCCCACAGGGGCTCACCATGGACCTGCGCTCGCTCGACCGTTTGAAGTCGGGCACCGCTGCTTCCACCTCGCAAAGCCAGATCCGCGAGGTGGCCAAGCAGATGGAGGGCATGTTCATGCAAGAGCTGGTCAAGAGCATGCGCGCCACCACCTTGGACAGCGGCATGATGGAAAACCAGGCCACCGAAATGGGTACCGGGATGCTGGACCAGCAGCTGGCATCTCAGCTGACGGGCTTGCCTGGTGGCCTGAGCGATGTGATCGTGCGTCAACTCCAGCAGAAGCTGGGCATCACCCCTGAGGCCGACAGCCCGCTCAAGGGACTGGGTGACCTGCGCATGGGCCAGCTGCCCGATGCCACGGCGTCGGCCGGCGCGTCGCCCGCCGATGGCAACAAGGCCATCGACACCACGGGCATGAATGCCTCGCAAAAGTTCATCGCCAAGCACCAAAACGCAGCCAAAGCCGCCGAGCAAGCCACGGGCATCTCTGCGTCGAACATCCTGGGGCAAGCTGCTTTGGAATCGGGCTGGGGCAAGCACGAGATCCGGATGAAAGACGGCAGCCCGAGCCACAACCTGTTTGGCATCAAGGCCACGGCAGACTGGAAAGGCAAGGTTGCCGAGGTCACCACCACCGAGTACATCGGCGGTGTGGCGCGCAAGGTCACGGCCAAGTTCAAGGCCTACGATTCGTATGAAGACGCGTTCAAGGACCACGCTCGCCTCTTGAGCCAGAGCCCGCGCTACAGCGCCACCGTGGCCCAGGCCGACACCGCCCAGGGCTACGCACGGGGGTTGCAAAAGGCCGGCTATGCCACCGATCCCGAGTACGCCAGCAAGTTGACCAAGGTGATCAACACCACCTTGAAGCTGCAACGCAGCATGGCGTGACGCACTGACCGGAGCAGGACATGGGATCAGGCATCTTCTCGCTGGGCACCTCGTCGCTGATCGCGAACCAGGCGCTGATGGACACGACGTCGCACAACATCGCGAACGTCAACACGCCGGGTTACTCGCGCCAGCAGGTTTTGCTGGGCACCCAACAGGGCCTGTACACGGGCGCAGGGTTCTACGGTCGGGGGGTGAAGGTCCAGACGGTCACCCGCACCACCAATGAGTTCCTGGTCAAAGAGGCCAACCTGTACACCGCGCAGGCCACCTCGGATGACACCCGGCTGAACAAGCTCATGCAATTGCAAGACGTGCTGGCCACGGGAGAGAGTGGCCTGGGCTATGCCGCCAGCCAGTTCCTCAACGCGTACTCGGACGTGGTCACACAACCGCAAGACACGTCGTCCAGACAAGTGGTGCTGTCTCGGGCTCAGGAACTGGTCAACCGTCTGAACACCTCGGGCAACCAGCTCACCGAGTTGCAGACGGGTGTGGCGTCGGACATGGGGGTCGCGGTCACGGCCATCAACAAGCTGACCGCACAAATTGCCTCTGTGAACGATGCGGTCGCCCGCTACAAGGGCTCGGGACACACCCCCAATGACCTGCTTGATCAGCGGGACCAACTGGTCAAGCAACTCAATGCCCAGGTGCAGGTGAGCACCGTGACCGCAGAAGATGGCTCGCTCAACGTCTTCATGGCCAGCGGCCAGCTGCTGGTGCTGGGCAGCCGCGCTGAGAGCCTCGCAGCGGTCCGCGACCCCAACAACTCCACCTTGACGCGCGTTGCACTGGAGACCAACGGGTCCCAGCGCATCCTCGACAGTGACCAGGTGATCGGCGGTGCCGTCGGGGGCCTGCTGCGCTTCCAAGACAGCGACATCGTGCCGCTGCAAGACAAGCTCAACAGCTACACCAAGAGTGTTGCCGATGCCATGAACGCCCAGCAGCAACTGGGCTACAACAGCCAGACTCCGGGGCAAGATCCACCGCCGATCTTCATCAACACGCAAAGCGCGGCCACCATCAGGCTCAACCTGAGCAACCCGTTCGACCTGTCTGTGGCATCCCCGCTGACGGGGTCAGCGCCGAACACGAACGCGGGCACCGCCGCGGTCACCAGCCTGACGATGAAGGGCTCATTCCCTGCCTCAGGCGCGGCCGGCAGCATGCCCGTGCAGGTGGTCTTCGACAGCCAGAACGCCGACGGCTCACTCAACTACCACCTCGTCGATGTCGGCGGCAACCCCTACAAGCCCGTCACGCCCACTCGGGTCTGGAACAACCCGGCCGACACCACCACACGCACCATCACCGATGCCGACCCCGCCGACCCGGTGACCACACCTGCGTTGTTCAACATCGCCATCACCGGCGTGCCCAAGCCGGGCGATGTGATCAACGTCAGCATCACGCGCTTTCCAGAGTCGAACAACGGCAACGCGATGGCCATGCTGGACCTGCGTGACGCCAACATCGCCTCCCTGGATGGCGGCAACACGGCGTCCAACGTCACCAACACCTATTCCCAGCTGATCGGCGACCTGGGCGTGATGGTGCAAGACGGCAAGACGTCTGCGGGCATCTCCAAGACCTTGCAGACCAACGCCGACAACACCTTGAACAGCACCGCTGGGGTCAACCTCGATGAGGAGGCGGCCCGCCTGATCCAGTACCAACAGGCCTACCAGGCCTCGGCCAAGGTGCTGCAGATCGCTCAATCCTTGTTTGACACCCTGCTGCAAACCGCTCGCGGTTGAGGAGCCTGATCATGCGCATTGCCACCTCACAGGCCTACGCCAACTCGATCGCCGAGTTGCAACAGCGTCAACAGAACCTCTCGACCACCCAGACCCAGCTGACCTCGGGCAAGCGTGTGGTCAAAGCCAGCGACGACCCCACCAATGCCGCGCGCGCAGAGCGTGCACTGGCGGCCATGGCCCGCTCAGACGCCAACCAGCGCACGCTGGACGCCACCCGCAACGTGATGAACCTGGCGTCTTCGTCACTGCAAAACGCCACCGACCTGCTGCAAACGGCCCGCGAGACCCTGGTGGCTGCCGGCGACGCCAGCTACTCGGACAACGATCGCAAAAGCCTGGCCGTCAAGCTCAAGAACATCCGCGACCAACTGCTGTCGGTGGCCAACACCGGCGACGGCGGTGGCGGCTTCATCTATGGCGGGCAAGGCTCGTCCAGCCCGCCCTTCATCGACACCGGCAACGGTGTGATCTACCAAGGACAAGCCGGTGAACAGCTGGCATCGTCAGGCGAGCGGCTGTCGCTGACCCTGGACGGGCAACGGGTGTGGCTGTCGGGCAAGTCGGGCAACGGTGTGTTCAACACCTCGCCCACGTCTGCCGCCAACTCGGGCAACGCCTGGATCACGGCGGGCACGGTCACCGATCCCTCACAAGTGCCCTACCCCAGCAACGGCAGCGCGGCCCACAGCTACCAGGTGCTGTTCCACAACTCGGGCAGTGGCATCACCTACGACGTGGTGGAAGACGGCAGCAACGTGCTGACCAGTGGCCAGCCGTACAAGGATGGTGCGGCCATCGACATCCCTGGTCGCGGCATGCAGGTGGCCGTGAAGGGCACACCGGCCGACAACGACAGCTTCCAGATCGGCGAGGCGAACAACAACCTCAACATCTTCTCCGTGCTCGACAACGCCATCGGTGCGCTCAATGCCAGCACCACCAAGGCCACGGTCTCGCAAGCCGTCAACACGGGCTTGACCAATGTGGATGCGGCCCTGAGCAGCATCCAAGGCGCGCAGTCGGTGGTGGGCGAGCAGCTCAACCGCATGGATGGCCTGGAGGGGCGCAACCAAGATGCCAAGCTGGCGGCCCAGACCCTCAAATCCAACGCCGAAGACCTGGACATGGTCCAGGCGGTGTCGAACTTCAAAAACCAGGAGAGCGGCTACCAGGCTGCGCTGCAAAGCTACGCCATGGTGCAGAAGCTGTCCCTCTTCAACTACATCAGCAGCTGAGTTCCGCTCATGACGCACCCCATCCTGAGCCAGATCGCCCTGGCCTATTGTCCGGTCATCGACCGGGCACGCACCGTCACCGCCACGCGCGTGACGGTGTTCCCCTTGAACCCAGAACTTCAGCTCGATGGGCAGCAGCTGCTGGCCGCGCTGGCCGAGGCCTGGCCGGTGGGCGGTGGCCCCTTGTGGATGCGTGTGGCCCAAGAGCGCCTGCTGGCCTCGGTGATGGAGGCCCAGCCCAACAGCCACATCGCGCTGGAAGTGCCCGCCTTCATGGCCATGCAGCCCCGCTACGCCGAGGGCTTGAGCACCCTGCATGCCAACGGCAACACCTTGCTGTTGACCGGCAAGCCCTTGAGCGAGTTGCCCCGCGCCCTGCTGCCGGCCTTCAGCCAGGCCATCATCGATTTCGCCGACGACCACCGTGTTGACGAAAGCAGCGGGGGCGCCGGCTCGGGCCACAGCAGCAACCCGCGTCAAATTGGCTTCGTGCAAAGCGGTGTGCGCAGCGTGGCCGACATGGAAACCAGCTTCCGGCGTGGCGCCAACGCGGTGCTGGGCTGGCCGATCGACGACGCCATCAAGGTGGGCAACAAGCCGGCCGATCAGCCCGCGCTGCAGGTGATCGTGCAGCTCATCGACCAGCTGCACCGGCAAGACGAGATCGAAGCCCTGGAGGCCACGCTCAAGCGCGATCCGCCTCTGGCCTACAAGCTGATGCGCTACATCAACTCGCCGGCCTTTGGCCTGTCGGTCGAGATCAGCTCGTTTCGGCACGCCATCATGATCCTGGGCTACCAGCGCCTCAAGCGGTGGCTGGCGCTGCTGCTGGCCACCGCCAGCAAAGACCCCAACATGCGGCCGGTGATGTTTGCCGCCGTGCGCCGGGGCCTGCTCATGGAAGAGCTCGCCAAGCTCAGCGGCAACGACGAGATGCGCAACGAGCTGTTCATCTGCGGCGTGTTCTCGCTGCTCGACCGCATGTTCCAGCAGCCGTTTGCCGACCTGCTCAAAACCATCCCGGTGCCCGAGCACGTCTACCAGGCCCTGGTGGAGCACGATGGCCCGCATGCCCCGTATTTCCGCCTGGTGGAAGCCATCGAGGGCCAAAGCGCCTTCGACATCCGCGACGCCGCCGACGCGCTGATGATCACCTTCAACGACATCAACACCTGCCTGCTGCGGGCCATGGCCAACGCCGCGCAACTGGATTGAGCAATGCGGTTTCGGGCTCTGAAACAGGGGCCCGGAACCCTCCCCTCAACCTCAGGGTAAGCCCTTGGCAGGCACGGGGGTGGTCGCTATCCTCAGCGGCCATGAATGCCCTCGCCCCCCTCATCGGTGTCCTCGTGCTGTCCATCGTGCTGGTGGCGAACTTCTTCCGTGCAGCGTGGCGCCTGGGCATCCTGCGCGCCTTTGGCCGACGGCACCACCTGCGCTGGCGCGCCTGGCTGGCCGGCGCCGTGGCCGCCTGCCTGCCCATCGTGGGCGCCCTGCTGGCGCTGACCCTGATCCCGGGCGACAACGGGGTGGACCTGGCCGGCGAAGCCGCGTCGATCGCCTTGCAGCTGTCGGTCTGCGGCTTCGTGATGCACGTGCTCAACGATCAACTGGTGGCTTGGGGCCGCACCCCAACGGCAGCCTGATCGGCGGCTAACATGGCGCATGACCGCCACGCAGCACGCCACACAGCCGTACGCCGACCTCACCCCTGAACACGCCCTCGACATCCTGGAGCGCCTGGGCGTGCCCGTGGATGGGCGGCTGCTGCAGCTCAACTCGTACGAAAACCGCGTCTTCCAAGTCGGCCTGAACGATGGCGACTTTGTGGTGGCCAAGTTCTACCGCCCGGGCCGCTGGAGCGACGCGCAGATCCTCGAAGAACACGCCTTCGCGCTCGACCTGGCCAAAGCCGAGGTGCCTGCCGTTCCGCCCATGGCGCTGGCGGCAGACGATTTCCCGCCCCACCTCGCCCACCTCGACGCGCACGTGCTGGGCTCACCCGCCACCCTGGGCCTGGTGGGTGGCCACCGCGTGGCCGTGACCCCGCGCAAAGGCGGGCGTGGCCCCGAGCTGGAAGACCCCGAGGTGTTGCGCTGGATCGGACGCTTCCTGGCCCGCATGCACCAAACGGGCGACCGCCGCCGCTTTGCCCACCGCCACGTGCTGGACGTGCGCAGCCATGGCCGCGCCGCCCGCGACAGCATCGCCCACAGCCCCTGGCTCACGCCGGAATCAGCCACACGCTGGCTGTCGCTGGCCGAACAGGCGCTGGAGCTCTGCGACGACGCCTTCGCCCGCGTGCCCCACCTGCGCATGCGCCGCATCCATGGCGACTGCCACCCCGGCAACATCTTGTGGACGCCCGAAGGCCCGCACTTCGTGGACCTCGATGACGCCTGCATGGGCCCGGCCGTGCAAGACATGTGGATGCTGCTCAGCGGCGACCCGCGCGACCGCCAGGTGCAGCTGCACGCCCTGCTCGATGGCTACGAATCGGTGGCCGATTTCGACTGGCACGAACTGGGCTTGATCGAGGCGCTGCGCACCCTGCGCATCATCCACCACAGCGACTGGCTGGCCCGCCGCTGGCACGATCCGGCCTTCCCCGCCGCCTTCCCCTGGTTTGGCGAGCCCAACTACTGGCAAGGCCAGTGCGGCCTGTTGATGCAGCAGATCGAGGCCATGCGCGAAGCCGCCTCGCCCACGCCCGTGGACGACGAAGATTGGGATTGAAGCCGTGCATATGCCGCTTGACCACGGGGTGCAGGTGTAACGGCGTGCTCGGCAAGCCTTGATCGCTGGGGCCTGTGCGCCTAAGGTCGCGCGCTGCACGGCCGCATTGCCGTGTGATGTGCACGCACCGAGCGACACCATGGCCACCAGCAGTACCCCCGAGCGCCCCGCCACCCCACCCACCGCCACCCGAGGGGGCGACCGCCGCTTCGCCCTGGTCGTCAGCGCCATCACGGTGCTGCTGATCGCCGCGATCTGGCTGTGGACGCGCTACGCGGCCCTGCCCAGCGACGATCGGCCCAAGCCCGCCTGGTTCGGCATCGACCGCGTGATGGCCCAGATGACGGACGGGCGCATGATCAAGCTGCGCATCAACCTGCAGGTGCAGGACCAAAGCGAGGTGGTGTCGCTGTACCCCCACCAGCGCGCGCTCAAGGCCCTGGTCGAGGTCACCAGCTCCGAGATGAACCGCGACGACATGTCCGGCCCCGATGGCATGACGAAGCTGGCCAACACCCTGCAAGACACGATCAACGGCTACCTCAGCGAGCAACGTGTGGACATCCAGGTGCGCAAGGTGGTGTTCGACGAGTGGACCCTGTTGCCCTCGTGACGCACAGCCCCTGCGGCGCACAAGGTGAGTCGGATGGCGGTACGATGGATTGCGAGGCGGTGTCCGCCGCCCCTCCACCACTTGATGCCGACCGCACCATGAGCGACTTCCCCGCAGACATCTACACCGAACCCAAAGCAGACGTCGACACCCTGGCCAACCTGGGCCCCTTGCGCGCCCTGGCCGGCGTCTGGGAAGGCACACGCGGCCTGGACATCAAGCCCAAGGCCGAGGGCGCCAAGAAGCAAGCGTATGTGGAGCGCATCACACTGCAGCCGATCGACCCGCAAACCAACGGCCCGCAGCTGCTCTACGGGCTGCGCTACCACACCCACGTCACCAAGCCCGAGCAGGTCAAGACCTACCACGACCAGGTCGGCTACTGGCTGTGGGAGCCGGCCACCGGCACCGTGATCCACACGCTGACCATCCCGCGCGGCCAGACCGTGCTGGCCACGGGCCAGGCCACGGCCGACGCCCGCAGCTTCACGCTCAAGGCCACGCGCGCCGCTGGCCAGATCAGCGACATCCCCTTCCTGGCGCATGCGTTCAAGACCACCGCGTTCACCATCGAGGTGACGGTGCACGACGATGGCACCTGGTCGTACGACGAAGACACGGTGATGGATATCCAGGGCCAGACCGAGCCCTTCCACCACCGCGACCGCAACACCCTGCACAAGGTGGCCGAGCCCACGCCCAACCCCTTGGCCCGCAAGGACTGACCCAGGCCTGAACAGCGAAAGGCGCCATGCCCGTCCTCTACGACTTCACCATGGCGCCCAGCCCGCGCCGCGCCCGCATCCTGCTGGCCGAAAAGGGCATCCCCGTCAACAGCGTGCAGGTGGACCTGGCTGCGCAGGCGCAGCTGAGCGAGGCCTACCGCGCCATCAACCCGCAATGCACGGTGCCGGCGCTGCAGCTCGACGATGGCACCGTGCTGCCCGACAACGCCGCCATCTGGGCCTGGGCCGAGGCCGTGCAGCCCGAGCCCCCGCTGCTGGGCCGCACGCCCGTTGAGCGCGCCATGGTGGCCAGCTGGAACAGCCGCATCGAGTTCGAGGGCCTGCTCGCGGTGGCAGAGGGCTTTCGCAACACCAGCCCCATGATGAAAGACCGCGCCCTGACCGGTGCGGCCAACGTGCCGCAAATCCCCGAGCTGGCCCAGCGCGGCATCACACGCGCCCTGCGCTTCATCGACACGCTGGAAGCCCACATGGCCCAACGGGATTTCATCGCGGCGGATCATTTCACCCTTGCCGACATCACCGCCGTGGTGTTCATCGACTTCACCCGCATCATCAAGTTCAAGCTGGGCGACGCGCACCCCAACCTGCTGCGCTG
>Ga0228699_1000908_pt1 | contig 17847 bp, 14 predicted proteins | sample McNCre217_Aug_MG_FD_178016 | JGI IMG/M metagenome (GOLD analysis project Ga0228699, IMG submission 178016) | Freshwater microbial communities from McNutts Creek, Athens, Georgia, United States - 2-17_Aug_MG | ecosystem: Environmental > Aquatic > Freshwater > Creek | place: USA: Georgia... | reverse complement strand
CCGGAAGATGCGAACGCAAGCCCACCAACGCCAAAGCGACGCCAAAGAGCAAGCCCCCTGAACACCACAAGGTCAATGCGCGAGACGGTTGATTGAACAGCAATACCCAAACGGTCAAGGGCAAGATCAAATACAGAATGCCAAGAATGAGATAGACCGTGGGGATGTGATACACCGTCATCTCAATCTCTCCCTCGCCGCAGAGGCGATGTATTCAAAGATTTACCAAGCCGGGGCCAGCTGCGCCAAACCCGGAGGTGCTTTGCGCGCATCGTCAAAGGTGACGACTTCATAGGCATCAGGCTGGCTGAGCAACTCACGCAGCAATAAATTATTCATGGCGTGCCCCGAGCGGAACGCCACATAGGAAGCCAGCAAGGGCTTGCCAATCAAATACAAATCGCCCATGGCATCGAGAATCTTGTGCTTCACAAATTCGTCGTCGTAGCGCAAGCCATCGCTGTTCAAAACCTTGTAGTCATCCATCACGATGGCGTTGTCCAAACCGCCGCCTAAAGCGAGGCCGTTGGCACGCAACATTTCCACATCACGCGTGAAACCAAAGGTGCGTGCGCGTGCAATGTCGCGGGTGTACACATCCGTGTCCATGTCGAACACCACGCTTTGACCTGTGGAATCCACCGCCGGGTGACGGAAATCAATTTCAAAGCTGAGCTTGTAGCCATGATGAGGATCGAGCCGCGCCCACTTCACGTTGGCGCCCTCGCCTTCACGCACTTCTACCGTTTTCAACACACGGATGAAACGCTTTGGCGCGTTTTGTTCCACGATGCCCGCGCTTTGCAGCAAGAACACAAACGAGGAAGCCGAGCCATCAAGAATAGGCACTTCTTCCGCTGTGATGTCGATGTACAGGTTGTCGATACCTAGGCCGGCACAGGCCGACATCAAATGCTCCACCGTGAACACCTTCGCACCGCCATTGGAAATGGTCGACGCCAAACGCGTATCCGTCACAGCGGTGGCCGTGATGGGGATATCGACAGGCTGCGGCAAATCCACCCGACGGAACACGATGCCCGTGTCGGGTTGCGCTGGGCGCAGTGTCAGCTCCACGCGTTGACCGCTGTGAAGACCAACACCCACCGCCTTGGTGAGGGATTGAAGGGTTCGTTGTTTAAGCACAGTGAGATTTTAGTGAATCTCCCTCGAAGGGGTGATTCACTTACTCAATCGCGGTAATTAATAAATCTCAGTCAGCTTGCTTACGCAAGAAGGCTGGGATTTCGTAGTCGTCCATGCCCCCCGATGACAAGGCATCGACCTTGGCTGCCGCCGAGGTGCGGTTGCCACGCCAAACGGCGGGAGAGTTCAACGAGTCGTAGTTTGTTTGTGGTGCAGCAGCACCCACACCCAAACCTGCCGCCAAACCAGCCAAGCCCGACGAAGCTGCAGCCAACACACCTGCTGGAGATGCATTGTTAGCTTGTGTGGTGGGGAAGCCGACGCCGTCGGTACCTGTGCGCAACACTTGCAACTGAGGTGCAGCGCGACGGCTGCCGGCCAAACCTGTGGCCACCACAGTGACGCGAATTTGGTCGCCCAAGCTTTCGTCGTAAGCCGTGCCGTAAATCACGTGTGCGTCTGGTGAAGCGAACTTGCGGATGGTGTTCATGGCTTCGCGAGACTCAGACAACTTCAAGCCGCCCTTGGCTGCGGTGATCAACACCAACACGCCCTTGGCACCCGACATGTCCACGCCTTCGAGCAATGGACAAGCCACCGCTTGTTCAGCCGCAATGCGTGCACGGTCTGGGCCGTTAGCCGCAGCGGTACCCATCATGGCTTTGCCGGTTTCGCTCATCACGGTACGCACGTCTTCAAAGTCGACGTTCACCAAAGCTTCGACGTTGATGATTTCAGCAATGCCGCCGACCGAGTTTTTCAACACGTCATTGGCAAAGGCGAAGGCTTCGTCTTGGCTGGCATCTTCGCCCAACACATCCATCAACTTTTCGTTCAACACCACGATGAGCGAGTCCACGTTGGCTTCGAGTTCGGCCAAGCCAGTTTCAGCGTTGCCCATGCGGCGGCTGCCTTCGAATTCGAAAGGCTTGGTCACCACGCCAACGGTCAAGATGCCCATCTCGCGCGCCACGCGGGCCACCACAGGTGCAGCACCTGTGCCTGTGCCGCCGCCCATACCGGCTGTGACGAACAGCATGTTGGTGCCTTCCAGCGCCAAACGGATGTCGTCAATCGCAGCTTCAGCCGCTTCACGGCCGCGCTCTGGCTTGCTACCAGCGCCGAGGCCGGTGGAGCCGAGTTGGATCACTTTGTGCGCATTGCTCACGCGCAGGGCTTGTGCGTCGGTGTTCGCGCAAACGAACTCCACGCCTTGAACGCCAGAGCTGATCATGTGTTCAACGGCGTTACCGCCGCCGCCACCCACGCCAATGACTTTAATTTGGGTGCCTGAGTTGAATGCTTCAACTTCGATCATTTCGATGCTCATGATGTTTCTCCTAATCTAAAAATTTGCAGTTGCCTAAGTCGTTTGTGTTTTGCTTTTTGGTTCATCGCGCTCCTTCTACGAGGGTGGCGCGTTAGCGGCACAGGATCGACATCGTCGATGTCTGTGCGGTCGCTGCGGCGGACTGCCGCGTGCAAGGTAAAGCAAGGTGTGTGGAATCATGGTTAGAAATTCCCCACAAACCAATCTTTGAGACGGTCCATCAACGAGTTGACTGACCCACTCTTTTGTGAAACTTTGAAACCGCGTTGGCGATCCACGCCCGCTTCGGCCAACAAGCCCATCACCGTGGCTGCACGGGGCTGCGCCACCATGTCTGCCAAGGCGCTGTCGTAGTGCGGCACACCGCGACGCACAGGCTTCAAGAAAATGTCTTCGCCCAGTTCGACCATGCCCGGCATCACTGCGCTGCCGCCAGTGAGCACAATGCCCGAGGACAACACTTCTTCATAGCCCGAGTCACGAATGACTTGCTGCACGAGCGAGAAGATTTCTTCCACGCGTGGCTCAATCACACCAGCCAAAGCTTGGCGGCTCAACATGCGTGGCGTGCGATCACCCAAGCCCGGCACTTCCACTTGCACGTCTGGATCGGCTAACAGTTGCTTGGCGTAGCCCGATTCAATCTTGATCTCTTCGGCGTCCTTGGTGGGCGTGCGCAATGCCATCGCAATGTCGCTGGTGATCAAGTCACCGGCGATGGGGATGACGGCCGTGTGACGAATCGCACCGTTGGTGAAGATGGCCACATCAGTGGTGCCTGCACCAATGTCCACCAAAGCCACGCCCAGTTCGCGCTCGTCGTCGGTCAACACCGACATGCTGGATGCCAAAGGGTTGAGCATGAGGCGGTCCACATCCAAGCCGCAACGACGCACGCACTTGATGATGTTCTCAGCCGCGCTTTGTGCGCCCGTGACGATGTGCACTTTGGCTTCCAAGCGAATGCCGCTCATGCCAATGGGCTCGCGCACGTCTTGGCCGTCAATCACAAACTCTTGCGGCTGCACCAACAACAAACGCTGGTCTGTCGAGATGTTGATGGCTTTGGCGGTTTCCACCACGCGGGCCACATCAGCGGCAGTGACTTCTTTGTCTTTCACCGCCACCATGCCGGTGGAGTTGATGCCGCGAATGTGGCTGCCGGTGATGCCGGTATAGACATTGGTGATTTTGCAATCAGCCATGAACTCGGCTTCTTTCAAAGCCTGCTGAATGCTTTGCACGGTCGCGTCGATGTTGACCACCACGCCGCGCTTCAAACCATTGCTGGGTGCCACGCCGAGGCCTGCGAGCTTGAGCTCACCATCGGGCAACACTTCGGCCACGACCACCATGACCTTGGCTGTGCCAATGTCTAAGCCGACCACCAGTTCTTTGTAATCTTTTGCCATAACAGCCTCGTTCTTTCTCTTCTTCTCTCTGTGCTCGTTAGCGTTTGGCGGGCACGTCTTGCGTGCTCACCCCGCGCAAACGAAGCGCATAACCGTTGTCGTGTCGCAAATCTGCAGACTCAATCGCCGTCACTTTGCGGCCTAACTTATTGGTCACCTGTGCCAGTGTTTGTGACACGCGTTGCACACGCACCATCACGTCATCCACACTGCCACGTCCCAACTCAATCACTGCACCGTGTGCCAACTTGGCACGCCAACTGCCGCGCTCGGTCAACGCCAAGCTCTCAACGTTCAAGCTCATCGTTTTGAAAGCAGGCGCGAGTGCCAAATACATGGACAGCACTTGTTGCGATTGGCTGTCAGGTCCACTCAGGCGTGGCATCTTGTCGTCATCCAAATCACCCACATTGGCTTCAAACACTTCGCCATAGCTGTTGACCATGCGTTGTTCGCCGTCGTCACCCCAATAGGCCACGGGCTTGTGCTCTTGCAAGGTCACACGCAAGCGGTTGGGGAATTCACGCTGCACAGAAGCTAGGCGCACCCACGGCACACTTTCAAACGCGCTACGCACGCGACCCAAATCAGCGGTGAAGAAATTGCCTGTGAACTTGGTCACCACATTGGCGCGCAAGGTCACTTCGTTGTTGTGCTCCACATCGCCCAGAACCGTGATGCCACGCAACGCAAACGCTGGCAACTGAACCAAAGCCCACACACCACCCAGCAACGCACCTACGACCAAGCCCACGAACATGAGCGAAGCCGCCATGTGCATGAGCTTGACGTCGAGCGGCACCGGCACCGAGGCATTCACCTCAGGACGGGGACGCATGTGGGTGTAGCGCGTGGTCATACGGCTTTTGGACCTCCGGGGTGATCAAGCGTTGCGCTCTCCAGCAGCATCAAACACAGGTCTTCGTAGCTGATGCCCGCTGCACGTGCAGACATAGGCACTAAGGAATGGCTGGTCATGCCGGGCGATGTGTTCATCTCCAGCAAGAACGGTTTGCGGTCAGACGCACGCAACATGATGTCGGCGCGCCCCCAACCACGGCAGCCCAAGGCGCGGTACGCAGCCACCACCAAACGTTGCACCTCTTGCTCTTCGGCTTCGGGCAACCCACTTGGGCAGTGGTACTTCACGTCATCGGTGAAGTACTTGTTGTTGTAGTCATACGCACCATCGGGGGCGGCAATGCGCACCACAGGCAAAGCACGGGCATTCGGGCCGTTGCCCAAGATGGGGCAGGTCAGCTCTTCGCCGGTGATGAATTCTTCTGCCAACAAATCGGGGTCGTACTGGGTAGCCAACGCAGCAGCAGCTTGGATGCCGCTCGCTTGCGTGACTTTGCTCATGCCAATCGATGAACCTTCACGTGGTGGTTTGACAATCAGAGGCAAGCCCAACTTCGCTGGGATGGCATTGATGTTGTCTGCCGTTTGGTCTTCGGGTGACAACCACACATAGCCAGGTGTCGACAAGCCCACAGCGCTCCACACGCGCTTGGTCATCACTTTGTCCATCGCCATGGCAGAGGCCATCACACCACTCCCTGTGTAGGGAATGCCCAACAATTCCAACGCGCCTTGCACAGCACCGTCTTCGCCGTAGCGACCATGCAGTGCGATGAAGGCATGGGTGAAGCCTTCGCGTTTGAGTTCGTCCAAGCTGCGCTCGGCGGGGTCAAACGCCGTGGCGTTGACACCTTTGCTTTGCAAGGCCTTGAGCACGCCACTGCCCGACATGATGGACACATCACGCTCAGCGGACAGGCCGCCCATGAGGACAGCGACTTTGGCAGTTTGAATATGGAAGGTCATGCTTTTAAATACTTCTCAGCTTTTACGTTGTTGCACCAACTCCAGCACCTTGGCTGGCACTTGGCCAATCGACCCTGCACCCATGCACATCACCACATCGCCGTCTTGGGCGTGGTCAGCAATGACTTGGGCCATTTTTTGAATGTCATCCACGAACACCAAAGCTTCGTGGCCTGCCACACGCATGGCACGCGACAGTGCGCGGCCATCAGCCGCCGCAATCGGTGTTTCTCCTGCGGCATAAATTTCGGACAACCACAACACATCGGCGCGGCCCATGACTTCCACGAAGTCTTCAAAGCAATCGCGTGTGCGTGTGTAGCGGTGTGGTTGAAATGCCAACACCAAACGGCGGCCAGGGAATGCCCCACGCGCAGCCGCCAAAGTAGCCGCCACCTCGACAGGGTGATGGCCATAGTCTTCGATGAGGGTGAACTTGCCACCGTTCTTCGCAGCCACTTCGCCGTGTCGTTGGAAACGACGGCCCACGCCTTTGAACTCGGCCAAGGCTTTTTGCAAAGCCGCATCGGGCACGTTCAACTCCACCGCAATCGCGATGGCGGCCAAAGCGTTGAGCACGTTGTGCTCGCCCGCCAAATTGAGGGTGATGTCGAGGTCAGGCAAAGTCACGCCATTGCGGCGTTGCACGGTGAAGCACATGCGGCCGTTGTCGGCACGCACATTCACTGCACGCACTTGAGCTTCTTCGTTGAAGCCATAGCTGGTGATAGGGCGCGACACCTCGGGCAAGATGCTGCGCACCGCAGCATCGTCGGTGCACAAAATAGCCGCACCGTAGAACGGCATGCGGTGCAAGAACTCGACGAACGCGCCCTTCAACTTGTTGAAGTCATGGCCGTAGGTGTCCATGTGGTCGGCATCGATGTTGGTCACCACCGCCATCACAGGCAAGAGGTTCAAGAACGAGGCATCTGACTCGTCGGCTTCCACCACGATGTAGTCGCCCGAGCCCAGCTTGGCATTGGCACCTGCGCTGTTGAGCTTGCCCCCAATCACAAAGGTGGGGTCCATGCCCGCTTCGGCCAACACACTGGCCACCAAACTGGTGGTGGTGGTTTTGCCGTGTGTGCCCGCAATAGCCACGCCGGTTTTCAAACGCATCAACTCGGCCAACATCACAGCGCGTGGCACGACGGGAATGAGCTTGGCATGTGCAGCCACCACTTCAGGGTTGTCTGCATGCACGGCGGTGGAAGTGACCACAGCATCTGCGCCCACAATATTTTTGGCATCGTGGCCCACATGGGTTTGAATGCCCAAGCTTTGCAAGCGCTTCAAAGCGGCGCTGTCAGACAAGTCAGAACCTGAGATGACGTAACCCAAGTTCAACAGCACTTCGGCAATGCCGCTCATGCCTGCGCCGCCGATGCCGACGAAATGGATGTGACGAATGGCGTGTTTCATTTTTTATTTCCCTTCGCTGCGAGCTGCTCGCAGGCAGCCACCACATGTGCCACCGCTTCGACTTGACGCACGGCATACGCCTTCTCGGCACAAGCCAACAAGGTGCGGCGCGTCATGAATTGCAAACGGTCTGCCAAGTCTTGGGCTTTCAATTCGTGTTGTGGCATCAACCAACCGCCACCGGCGTCCACCACAAAGCGGGCGTTGGTGGTTTGGTGGTCGTCCACCGCATGGGGGAACGGCACATAAATCGCAGCAGCGCCCACAGCGGCAAGTTCGGTGACGGTGCTGGCACCAGCACGGGCAATCACCACATCGGCATCGGCAAACGCTTGTGCGGTGTCTTCGATGAACGGCGTCAATTCGGCTTGCACACGCGCCTCTTCGTACGCAGTGCGCAAAGCATCAATTTGTTTGGCACCACTTTGATGGGTCACGATGGGGCGTTGGTCGTGTGGAATCTTGGCCAAAGCCTGCGGCACCACGGTGTTGAGCGCTTGCGCGCCCAAGCTGCCGCCCACCACCAACACACGCAACGGACCTGTGCGGTCGGCAAAACGTTGGGCAGGCTCGGGCTGGTTCACAAAACCATCGCGCATGGGGTTGCCCACCCATTCGGCTTTTGGCAACACGTTGGGGAAGGCACTGAACACACGGTCTGCCACACCACTCAACACTTTGTTGGCCATGCCGGCCACTGAGTTTTGTTCGTGCAAGACCAAAGGCTTGCCACACAGCACCGACATCATCCCTGCGGGGAAGGTGATGTAGCCACCGAGGCCCACCACCACATCGGGCTGGATGCGACGCACCACGCACAAGCTTTGCCAGAAGGCGCGCAACAACTTGAAGGGCAACAGTGCCAATGTTTTGACACCTTTGCCACGCACGCCACCAAAGGCCACAGCCTCATAGGCAAAGCCACGTGGCGGGACCAGTTGGCTTTCCATGCTAGGCGCAGGCGCACCGAGCCAATGCACGTTCCAGCCTTGGGCGCGCAATTGTTCAGCCACAGCCAAGCCTGGGAAGATGTGGCCACCTGTGCCACCGGCCATGATGAGTGCGGTGCGTTGGGTCATAGTCGCCCCCCGTGCATCACAACTCGGTTTTCAAAGTCGACGCGCAGCACCACTGCAATGGCAATCAAGTTCAACAAAATCGCAGAACCGCCATAACTCATGAGTGGCAAAGTCAAACCCTTGGTGGGCAAGGCGCCCAAGTTCACGCCCATGTTGATGAAGGACTGAAAGCCCATCCAAATGCCCACACCTTGTGCGACCAAACCGGCGAACACGCGGTCCATTGCAATGGCTTGACGGCCGATGTACATGATGCGACGCGTCAACCACATGAACAGGCCGATCACCGCCACCACGCCCACAAAGCCAAATTCTTCGCCAATCACGGCCAGCAAAAAGTCGGTATGCGCTTCGGGCAGCCAGTGCAGTTTTTCTACGCTGCCGCCCAAACCTACGCCAAAAATTTCACCGCGACCAATCGCAATCAGCGAGTGCGACAACTGATAGCCCTTACCCAAAGCATGCTCCATGCTCCATGGATCAAGGTACGCAAAGATGCGTTCGCGACGCCATTCCGACGTGGCGATGATGAGGCCAAACACACCAATCAGTGCGGTGGCAATCAAGAAGAACATGCGGGCATTCACACCGCCCAAGAACAAGATGCCCATGGCAATCACAGCAATCACCATGAAGGCGCCCATGTCTGGCTCGGACAGCAAGAGCAAACCCACCACCGTCACCGCCACACCCATGGGCGTGACCGCGGCGAAGAAGTTTTCTTTCACATCCATCTTGCGCACCATGTAGTTGGCGGCGTAGAGCAACACGCCCCACTTGGCCAACTCAGACGGCTGGAAGTTCATGAAGCCCAAACCAATCCAGCGACGTGCGCCGTTGACTGATTTGCCAATGAATGGAATCAACACCGCAATCAACAACACGATGGCGGCAATGAACACCCACGGCGCAATGCGCTCCCACGTGTTGAGTGGAATTTGAAACGCCAACAAGGCAGCGACAAATGCCACGAACAGCGACAGCGCATGTCGCAACAAGAAATGTGTTTGGGTGTAGCCCGCGCCCATGCGTGGGTTATCCGGAATGGCAATGGAGGCCGAATACACCATGACCAATCCAAACATCAGCAAGGCGAATGTGACCCACACCAACGGTTGGTCAAAGCCCTTCACGTGCACAGGCGAAGCCGCAGTGCGTGTGAACTCGGTGCCATGCACACGCACAGGCAAAGCATCCATGCCGGTCTCAGGCTCTGCGCCCAACAGGCGGCCAAAGCCCTGCTTCATGCGTTGCATGAAAGAGACTTTGGTGGCTGCGGTCATGTCACTCACACCATGCCTCCTGCTTCTTCCACCAAATGGTTCACCGCACTCACAAACACCTCAGCGCGGTGTGCGTAGTTGCGGAACATGTCCATGCTCGCGCAAGCGGGGGACAACAACACAGCATCCCCTGAATGGGCTTGTTCGCTGCAAAGCTTGACGGCTTCTTCCAAAGTCGCGGCATCTAACAAAGTCACGCCGCTGTGTTGCAACACCTCACGCAATGCGGGGGCATCGCGGCCGATCAGAACAACGGCACGTGCGTAGCGTGAAACAGGCTCGCTCAACGGCGCAAAGTCTTGACCTTTGCCGTCACCGCCCAAGATAACAACCAAACGACGGTCCACACCAAGACCATGCAAGGCCGCCACAGTGGCCCCCACGTTGGTGCCTTTGCTGTCATCGAAATATTCCACACCGTTCAACACGGTGACGGGCTCCACACGGTGCGGCTCGCCTTGGTACTCGCGCAAGCCAAACAACATAGGCGCCAAATCGCCACCCGCGTTACCAGCCAAAGCCAACGCAGCCAAGGCATTGAGCGCGTTGTGACGGCCACGAATGCGCAGTGCATCCGCGGGCATCAAGCGTTGGATGTGAATTTCTTCTTCATCGTCTTTGCGACGCTTGCGGGTTTCGTCTGCTTCTAACGCACGCACCAACCAAGTCATGCCATTGACGGTTTCAATGCCATAGTCGCCAGGACGTTGTGGCAAATCACCACCAAACGTCACGTGCATGCGGTACTGAGGTTTTTGCAATTTCACACGCACGGGTTCGGGCAACATGGCCATCACACCTGCGTCTTCGCGGTTGAGCACCAGCACGCCGTGTTTGCCAAAGATGCGCGCTTTGGCTGCGGCATAGCCGTCCATGCTGCCGTGCCAATCGAGGTGGTCCTGCGTGAGGTTGAGCACGGTGGCCGCTGTAGGTTCAAAGTTGTCCACGCCTTCCAACTGAAAGCTCGACAACTCCAAGACCCACACTTGCGGCAAGTACGGATGGTCTGCAGGTGGTGGGGGTGGCGGCACCAACGGGGGCAAGTCCACTTCAAATGGCTCATCGTCTGCTGCAACCATTTCTGCCACCACTGCTGCAGCTTGTTCTACTTCCGTGCCTGTCAGTGCCATTTGCGATTCAGCATCGCTTTCGGCAGCAGCCTCTTGTGCCAACGCCTCCTCGGCATCGAGTGCCAGTTGCGCAGCTGCGGCTTGTTCTTTAGCTTCGGCCTCTGCACGCGCTTGCTCAGCCAAGGCTTCGTCTGCGGCCAACGCAGCAGCTTCTTCGGCAGCCACCACATCCGCAGCCGCTTGTTCTTCGGCGGCTTTGTCCAACGCTTGCGACAAGGTGTCGAGCAGCGTCGGGCCGATATTGCCAGCCACGGCCACGCGTTTGCCTGCACGTTCCAACAACTGTCCCGTCAAAGATGTGACCGTGGTTTTGCCGTTGGTACCGGTGATGGCCAACACCTTGGGGTGATAGGCCATGCTGGTTTGCAAGTTGCTCAGTGCTTGTGCAAACAAAGTCAACTCGGTGCCCACCCACAATCCAGCTGCCAGGGCGGCGTTCCACACAGGGGCGACTGATTCAGGGCTCAAACCTGGGCTCTTGAACACGGCGCGCACGTCTTGGCCTTCGACCAAACTGGCGTCAAACGCGCCATGCACAAATTTGACACTGGGCAACTCAGCACGCAATGCCGCCAAATGTGGCGGCTCAGCGCGTGTGTCCACGACTTGCACTTGCGCGCCCAAGCGCGCGCACCAACGCGCCATGGCCAGGCCGGAGTCCCCCAAGCCCAGAATCAGCACTGATTGGTTGTGGAGTTGCTGCATCTTCTTATCTCAACTTCAAAGTAGACAGACCCACCAAACACAGCAGCATGGTGATGATCCAAAAACGCACGACGACTTGGGTTTCTTTCCAGCCGCTTTTTTCGAAGTGGTGATGCAAAGGCGCCATTTTCAAAATGCGACGGCCTTCGCCATATTTCTTTTTGGTGTACTTGAAGTACGTCACTTGCAACATGACCGACAAGGCTTCCACCACAAAGATGCCACCCATGATGGCCAGCACAATTTCTTGACGCACGATGACTGCAATCGTGCCGAGCGCACCCCCCAAAGCAAGCGCCCCCACATCGCCCATGAACACTTGTGCAGGGTGTGTGTTGAACCACAAGAAAGCCAAACCCGCGCCTGCCATGGCAGCACAGAAAATCATCAACTCACCTGAACCTGGGATGTGCGGGAACAACAGGTACTTGGAATACACCGAGCTGCCCGTCACATAGGCAAACACGCCCAAAGCGGAACCCACCATCACCACCGGCATGATGGCCAAGCCATCCAAACCGTCGGTCAAGTTCACGGCATTGCTAGAGCCCACGATGACCAAGTAGGTCATGATCACGAATCCAAACACGCCGAGTGGGTAACTCACTTCTTTGATGAAGGGCAAGAGCAAACCCGCTTTCGGTGGCAAGTTCACATCAAAGCCAGACTTCACCCATGAGTAAAACAACTCCACCACGCGCAGGTTGTTGCTCTCAGAAATGCTGAACACCAAATACAAAGCCGCCACCAAACCGATGATGGATTGCCACATGTATTTTTCGCGTGAACGCATGCCTTCTGGGTCTTTGTTGACGACCTTGCGCCAGTCATCTACCCAACCAATGGCACCGAAACCAAAGGTGACGATCATCACAATCCACACAAAGCGGTTGGACAAATCAGCCCACAACAAAGTGGACACCGCGATGCCAATCAAGATCAACACACCACCCATGGTGGGCGTGCCGCTCTTGGCCAAATGTGATTGCATGGCGTATTCGCGAATGGGTTGACCAATCTTCAAAGCGGCCAAACGACGAATCACGGCGGGACCGGCAATCAAGCCAATCAGCAATGCCGTCAACGCAGCCATCACCGCACGGAACGTGAGGTACTGGAACACGCGGAAAAAACCAAATTCTGGCGAGAGGGTTTGCAGCCATTGGGCTAAGGTCAGCAGCATGGCGTTGTTTCCTTTTTGTTGTCGTCGTGACAGGCGTTGATGGCCTCAATCACGCGCTCCATCTTCATGAAGCGTGAGCCTTTGACCAACACGCTGCCAAGTTGTGGCAACTGTTGAATCACGCGCTCATTCAATGTGTCGATATCTTTCATGTGCTGCGCATTCGCACCACACGCTGTGGCTGTGTGTACCGCCAAGTCACCCAAACACAGCACATGGTCAATGCCCATTTGTGCTGCGTGGATGCCCACCTCTTGGTGGAACTCGGGGCCTTGCGTGCCCACCTCGCCCATGTCACCCAACACAAGCAAGCGTGGTGCAGGCAATTCGGCCAGCACATCGATGGCGGCACGCACAGAATCGGGGTTGGCGTTGTAAGTGTCGTCCACCACGGTGATGTCGCGGCCTTGGCACTGAATGCCAAAGGCACGCGAGCGGCCTTTGACGGGTTCAAAGCTGTTCAGACCTTGTGCAATCACATCGAGTGACACGCCTGCCGCCAACGCACATGCAGTGGCTGCCAGCGCATTGCCCACGTTGTGACGACCTGCGATGTGCAGCTGTGTGCGCAAGACACCTGCGGGTGTTTGTGCTTCCACAGCCCAGTGGTCGTTCAACCAATCGGCGTTAAGCAACTGCACCTCAGCCTTGTCAACTGTGTTGGCACTCATGGAGAAACGCATGCAAGCTCGGCTGCCTGCCAATTTTTTCCATAAAGGGCTGTACGCGTCATGCGCGGGGAAAACCGCCACACCATGTGCGGACAAGGCCTTGATGGCTTCGCCGTTTTCTTGGGCCACGGCTTCCACCGTGGCCATGTACTCTTGGTGCTCGCGCTGGGCGTTGTTCACCAAAGCCACTGAGGCTTGCGTCATGTCGGCCAAGCCTGCGATTTCGCCGGGGTGGTTCATGCCCAACTCCACCACCGCACTGCGGTGGTGTGCGCGCAAGCGCAACAGGGTTTGCGGCACACCAATGTCGTTGTTCAAATTGCCTTGCGTGGCCAATGCATCATCACCAAAACCAGCACGCAAGATGCTGGCAATCATTTGTGTGACGGTGGTTTTTCCGTTGCTGCCCGTGACGGCAATGACGGGCAAATTGAATTGGCTGCGCCAACCTTTGGCCAGTTGACCCAAAGCGATGCGTGTGTCTGACACTTCAACACCTGCCAATTGGGCAGCGTCTAAACCGTGGTGCGCCAAAGCAGCGCTGGCACCATTGGCGGCCACTTGCGACAAAAAGTCATTCGCGTCAAAGCGCTCGCCTTTCAAGGCGACAAACAAATCACCGGCTTGGCAGGTGCGGCTGTCGGTGTTCACGCGTTGGATCGTCAAGCTGCCATCACCATGCCACTGCGCTGCGCTGAGCCACTGGCTGATTTGCTTCAGGCTGAGGTTCATGTCAGACATGCGCCCTCCCACCTTTGGAACGTTGGGTCAACGCATCGCGTGCGTGCTGCACATCGCTGAACGGATGTTTGACACCTGAAATTTCTTGGTAATCCTCGTGACCTTTGCCGGCCACCAACACCACGTCTTGGGGGCGTGCGTGTTGCACTGTGTGTGCAATGGCTTGGGCACGGTCAGAAATCACGATAGCCTTGGCTGCGTTTTGCAAACCCGCCAGCATGTGATTCAAAATGGTTTGTGGGTCTTCGCTGCGCGGGTTGTCGCTGGTCAGCACCACATGCTGTGCGTATTGCTCTGCGGCTGCGGCCATCAAAGGACGTTTGGCAGCATCGCGGTCACCACCGCAACCCAAGACACAGGTCAACTCACCACCACGTGACTTTGCCAATGGCAACAAAGCTTGCACAGCTTGCGCCACGGCATCGGGTGTGTGCGCGTAGTCAATCACCACCAAAGGCTCACCTGCCGCGCCTACGGTTTGCATGCGGCCTGGCACAGCGGGCAACACGCAACAAGCTTGCACAGCATCCGCCAAGCTGTAACCCAAAGCGCGCAAACAGGCGATGACGCCCAGCACATTGCTCACGTTGTAGTGGCCCACCAACTGGGTGTCGAGTGCGTGTGTTTCATCACCTTCAACCACGTCAAAGCGCAAACCTCTCGCACCGTGTTCAATGTCACGCGCCACGATGTGTTGCGCTTCCATTGCTGCATCGGCAGCACATGAGACTGTCCACACACGCACATCCTTAGCCGCTTGCAACTGCACAGCCAAAGCGGCACCTTGTGCATCGTCCACATTCACCACCGCGGCTTGCAAACCTGCCCAGCTAAACAAAGCTAGCTTGGCTTGCCAATAGCTCGCCATATCACCGTGGTAATCCAAATGGTCTTGCGTGAAATTGGTGAACATGGCCACACGCACCTGCGTGCCGTCTAAGCGGTGTTCAGCCAAGCCAATCGACGAGGCCTCAATGGCGCACGCATTCACGCCAGCATCTGCCATGTCACGCAAACGCGCTTGCAGCAACACGGGGTCAGGCGTGGTCATGCCGGTCACTTCGAGGTGGCCGATTTCGCCCACACCCAAAGTGCCCACGATGGCGCAGCGCTTGCCTGCGTTTTGCAGCGCATGTGCCAACCACCAAGCGGTCGATGTTTTGCCATTGGTGCCCGTGATGGCCACCACGTCCAGTGCAAGGCTAGGTTGTTCGTAATACGCCGCAGCGATGAGACCGCTCGCAGCTTTGAGGCCATCGTACGTGGCGATGGCGTCGCTCTCACCCCACGCAAAGTTTTCAGCACCTGAATGCTCGACCACACAAGCGCTTGCACCTTGCTTCAAAGCAGAGGCCACAAACTGACGGCCATCCTTCACACCACCCGGCCACGCGATGAAGCCATCGCCTGCGCCTACGCGACGGCTGTCGGCATGCAGCACACCACGCACTTGGGTGTGCAGCCACTGTGCGGCGTCTTGGGGGTTATGCAGTCGTTTCATCAAAACGACTCCTTCTCAACCTTGGTCACCACTTGGGGTTTGACCGCCATGTCGGGCTGCACGCCCATCATGCGCAAGGTTTGTTGCACGGTTTGGCTGAACACCGGCGCTGCTACATCACCACCGAAGTAAGCGCCGTTGGTGGGTTCATCCACCATCACAGCCACCACGATGCGTGGGTTATCGATAGGTGCAATGCCCACAAAGAAGCCGCGGTATTTTTTGCTGGCGTAGCCCTTGCCTTCCACCTTGTGCGCGGTGCCGGTTTTGCCGCCCACCGAGTAGCCCATGGTTTGCGCCTTGGGCGCTGTGCCACCTTGGATGGTGACCATGTGCAGCATGTTGCGAATGGCCGCAGCGTTTTGCGATGAGAACACACGCGCACCGCTGACTTGCGCTTGGTTGGTTTTCACCAAACTCATGGGCACCATTTCGCCGTCATGCGCAAACACCGTATACGCCTGCGCCAGCTGGAACAAGCTGGCAGACAGGCCGTAGCCGTAACTCATGGTGGCTTGCTCAATCGGACGCCATGTTTTGTAAGCCCGCACTTTGCCAGCCACTGCACCGGGGAACGGCACCTGAGGTTTTTGTCCCAACCCCACTTGCGTGAACACCTCCCACATGTCGTGAGGTTGCATTTGCATGGCGATCTTGACCGTGCCCACGTTGCTGGATTTTTGAATCACTTCATTCACACTCAACACACCGTGCGGGTGTGCGTCGGTGATGGTGGCCGTGCCCATTTGCAATTTACCGGGCGCGGTTTGAATCAAGGTCTCGGGCTTGACAATGCCCTTCTCCAAAGCCAAACCCACCACGAGCGGTTTCATGGTGGAGCCAGGTTCAAACGTATCAGTGAGTGCTCTGTTGCGTAGTTGTGCACCACTCAAATTACCGCGCTTGCCCGGCGAGTAACTGGGGTAGTTGACCAAGGCCAGAACTTCGCCTGTCTTGATATCCAGCACCACCACACTGCCTGCGACCGCTTTGTTGGTGACCACAGACTCTTTGATTTTTTCGTAAGCAAAGTACTGCACCTTGCTGTCGATGCTCAACTGCAAATCTTCACCATCGAGCGGTGGCACCATTTCGCCAATGTCTTCCACCACGCGACCCAAACGGTCTTTGATGACGCGACGCGAACCAGCTTTGCCACCCAAGGCTTTGTTGAAGGTCAACTCCACACCTTCTTGGCCCAAGTTCTCCACGTTGGTGAAGCCCACCACATGCGCCACCGACTCACCCTCTGGGTAAATGCGCTTGTACTCTTTGCGGTCGTACACGCCTTTGATCTTGAGCGCAGCGATGTCCTTGGCCACCGATTCGTCAACTTGACGTTTGAGCCAGACAAAGGTTTTGTCTTCGTCTTGCAGCTTCTTGTCGAGGTCGACTGGGTTCATTCCCAGCAACTTGGCCAAGGCTTTGAGCTTGGCGGGGTCGCGCTCGATGTCTTCTGGATTGGCCCAAATGCTGGGCACAGGCACGCTAGACGCGAGGATGTTTCCGTGACGATCCAAGATGCGACCACGATTCGCAGGCAAGTCCAAAGTGCGCACAAAGCGCACTGCACCTTGACGTTTGAAGAAGGCGTTGTCAATCACCTGCACATACGCCGCGCGCGCCACCAAGCCCAAAAAACCCGCCGCAATGACAGCCACGATGAACTGGCTACGCCAAATGGGCGTCTTGCTCGCAAGCAAAGGACTGGAGGTGTATTGCACGCTGCGGCTGCTCATGGGCGAACCTCCGCAGAAGCAGAAGCAGATGCAGCAGCGCCACCTGGCACAGTGGCGTATTGCGTGATAGCTGGTGTGATCGTGCGCATGTGCAATTGCTCACGCGCGAGTTTTTCAACACGCAATGGCGTGGCTTGCGCACGACGCTCCACATCCAAGCGGTCGTTTTCTGTTTCTAGGTTGCGCGCCAAACTCGTGGCACGGTCAATCTCGGTGGTGAGTGAACGCGACTCGTATTGCGTACGCACCAAGTACAGCGCACTGGCCATGACCGCGATCATGAGAAGAAAACTCACGCGGCTCATGCGCCAGCTCCTAAGCGCTCAGCCACGCGCATGATGGCGCTGCGCGAGCGAGGATTACCCTCCACCTCGGCAGCGCTTGGTTTGATGCGATCAATCGCTTTGAAATCCATCACTTTGGGCGCAGCAAAAGGCGCACGGCGGTCATACACCTCACGCGAATGTTGCGTGATGAACTGTTTGACGATGCGGTCTTCCAAAGAATGGAAACTGATCACAGCCAATCGACCTCCGGGGCGCAGCACTTGCAACGAAGCGCTTAACGCTTGTTGCAACTCCTCAAGCTCGGCATTGATGAAAATCCGAAAAGCCTGAAATGTGCGCGTTGCAGGGTCCTTGCCCGGCTCGCGGGTTTTGACCGTGTCAGCCACGA
>Ga0228699_1000906_pt1 | contig 17860 bp, 16 predicted proteins | sample McNCre217_Aug_MG_FD_178016 | JGI IMG/M metagenome (GOLD analysis project Ga0228699, IMG submission 178016) | Freshwater microbial communities from McNutts Creek, Athens, Georgia, United States - 2-17_Aug_MG | ecosystem: Environmental > Aquatic > Freshwater > Creek | place: USA: Georgia... | reverse complement strand
CGTAGTACTGATGCGTAATGCCCCAACCCTTCAACTCACCTTCCACAATGGATTTGTTAGGCCCATAGGCGTTGTCGGGCACCAGCACCTCATCACCGCTTTTGAGCAATGACATAGCCACCAAACCCAAGGCAGCCAAACCGCTGGGCACCAGCAGGCACTCCGCGCCGCCCTCCAGCGTCGCCAAACGCTCCTCCAGCGCGTAGCTGGTCGGCGTGCCATGCAGACCGTAGGTGTAGGCCGACTTGTCCTTCCACTCGCGACTGCGCATGGCGGCCACCGTGGGAAAAAACACCGTGGAGGCCTTGAAGACGCCCGCTTGGGGCGCTTCAAAACCGCCCGGCGGCTGGTAAGGATGGTGAATGAGGTGGGTAATCCGGTCTGTCATGCCACGTAATTCCGAAAGCCTGAGGGCGTCAGACGCTCCATTTCTGGATCAGCTGCTGCGGACGCAGGGAGTCGTAGCTCTCGAAGGGCTGGTGAATCCAGGGGTTGGTCGGCAAAAACTCCACCGAGTAATCCGGCGTGAACACACTGACGGCCTTGGTCCAGATCACCGCGCTACGCAGCTCGGTGATGGGCGCGTAGTTGTTTTTGAGCTGGTTGATCACCGCATTCAGGGTGTGGCCGGAGTCAGCCAAATCGTCCACCAACAACACCTTGCCGGCGATTTCACCCTTGGGCGTGGTGATGTAGCGGGCAATGTCCAGGTTGCCTTGCTGGGTACCGGCTTCCGCGCGGTACGAGCTGGTGGACATGATGGCCAAGGGCTTGTCGAATACGCGCGACAGGATGTCACCAGGGCGCATGCCGCCACGGGCCAGACACAAAATGGTATCGAACTCCCAGCCGGACTGGAAGATCTTGATGGCCAGCTTTTCGATCAGGTTGTGGTACTCGTCGTAGCTTACGTAGAGGTGTTTGCCGTCTTCAGTCAACATCAGAGTGCTCCTAAAAAAGTAGCTGCTCGCGCAGGATTTACGGGGGCTAGAGGCTCAAATGACATCCAAAACCGGCTTAGTCAGCCAGGTAGGGATGGCGCATCATGATGGTGTGGTCGCGGTCTGGGCTGGTGGACACCATGTGGATGGGCACACCGGTGACCTGCTCAATGCGCTGCAAGTACAGACGCGCTGCCACGGGCAGCTTGTCGTACTGGGTCACGCCAACCGTGCTGTCGCTCCAGCCTTCCATGACTTCATAGATGGGCTTGCAGCGCTCGATCTCATCGGCGCCCATGGGCAGGATATCGACTTTCTCGCCATCTACTTCGTAGCCGGTGCACAGCTTCAACTCCTTGAGGCCGTCCAGCACGTCGAGCTTGGTAATGCACAAACCGGACAAGCCATTGACCTGGGCCGAGCGCTTGAGCAAGGCAGCATCAAACCAGCCGCAACGGCGTGAGCGACCTGTGGTCACGCCTTTTTCGGCGCCTACGGTGCTCATGTGGTAACCGGGAGTGCCGGGCACTTCCCACTCCAGCTCGGTGGGAAATGGACCGCCGCCCACACGGGTGCAATACGCCTTGGTGATGCCGAGGATGTAGTGCAGCATGCCAGGGCCCACGCCGGAGCCCGCAGCCGCATTGCCTGCCACGCAGTTGCTGGAGGTGACATACGGGTAGGTGCCGTGGTCCACGTCCAGCAAAGTGCCTTGGGCACCTTCAAACAGCAGATTGGCGCCGGCCAGATTGGCTTCGTTCAACTCGCGGGACACGTCGGCGATCATGGGCTTGAGCAAGGCAGCGTGTTCCATGGCTTGCTGGAACACTGCCTCAAACTGAACACGGCCGTTAGCCATGAAAGGCGCCAACAAGGGGCCGAAGTCGAAGGCTTCGGAGCCGAGGTAGGTGGCCAACACATGGTTGTGCAGGTCCAGCAACTCACGCAGCTTGGCAGCGAAGCGTTCAGGGTGCTTCAAGTCTTGCACGCGCAGGGCACGGCGGGCAATTTTGTCCTCGTACGCAGGTCCGATGCCACGGCCGGTGGTGCCGATCTTGGCGGTGCCACCCTTTTCACGGAAGGCTTCACGGGCCACGTCGAGTGCCACATGGAAAGGCAAAATCAGCGGGCAGGCCTCGCTGATACGCAGGCGGGAGCGGACTTCCACGCCTGCTTTTTCTAGGCCTTCGATTTCTTCAAACAGCTTGGCCGCCGACAACACCACGCCGTTGCCGATGTAGCACTTCACGCCCGGACGCATGATGCCGGAGGGAATCAGGTGCAAAGCGGTCTTGACGCCATTGATCACCAGGGTGTGACCTGCGTTGTGGCCGCCCTGAAAGCGCACCACACCTTGGGCGCTTTCCGTGAGCCAATCGACCAGTTTGCCCTTGCCTTCATCACCCCACTGGGTACCGACGACCACTACATTTCGACCTTTGGTTGTATTCATTTCGCTCTGGATTAAATAGCTGTTACGACCCACTGACCAGCGGCTTGCACCAGCTCACGGTCGCAATGGAACTCATCGACTTCACTTTCATGCCCGGGGAGGACACACACCACGGTTTCGCCCTGTTGGCGCAAATCCGCAATTGCTGCACGCAAGGCCGCGGCCTCGCCCCAAGGCGCACGGATGGCGGCCCGCAGGGGACGCACTTGTGCCGCTTGGGCCAATACTTTCACATCCAAACTGAAGCCCACTGCCGGACGTTTGCGCCCGAACACGGAGCCGACTTCGTCATACCGGCCACCGCGGGCCAAGGCGTCGCTGGCGCCTGCTGCATAGATGGAGAAGCGCATGCCGGTGTAGTAGGCGTAGCCCCGCAAATCCGCAAGATCAAACGATACTCTGACGCCGTCCAAATGACCGGCCAACCATTGCAAATGGTCCAAGGCTTCGGTGATACCCGGCAAGGCGGGCAATGTTGCGCGCGCCTGCACCAACACATCGGCACCGCCATACAAACCGACCAAGCTCCGCAGCGCCTGCGCAATCTCGGCAGGACAAGCAGCGGTCAATGCGTGCAAGGTGCTACTGTCTTTGGACACAAGGGCCGCCAGCACCTCATTTTTTTGCGAGGCGGTCAAATGCGATTGGTCCAGCAAACTGCTGACAATGCGGGCATCTGCCAAATCGACGGTCAAGGCCCCTACCTTGGAGGCCTTCAGAGCATCCAAGGTCAAGGTCAGGATTTCGAGGTCCGCTTCCAGACCCGCATGGCCATAAATTTCGGCGCCGAACTGCAACGGTTCCCGCGTGGCATGAGGAGCCGCAGGCATGGTGTGCAAAACCGGGCCGCAGTAGCAAAGACGCGTCACGCCGCTACGGTTGAGCAAATGGGCGTCGATACGGGCGACCTGCGGCGTACTGTCTGCACGCAAACCCAGCATGCGACCCGAAATCTGGTCTACCAGCTTGAAGGTTTGCAGGTCCAGCGCCTTGCCGGTGCCGGAGAGCAAAGACTCCAGATGCTCCAACATGGGCGGCATCACGAGCTCGTAGCCATAGCAACGGGCCATGTCCAGCAGATCTCGACGTATTTCTTCGATGTGGCGAGCCTCAGAGGGCAGCACATCGGCAATGTGATCCGGTAGGACCCAAGCAGACATGGAATTGAAGGGAGGCTGTTAAAACCGAGATTTTACCGGCCTTGAGCCCCGGATTTCAGGGCAGCAACCACCAAATGCAGACTAATCCGGCCAGGATGCTGCACAAACCGAAAAACCGGATCTGCCCGTCCTGCAATTGCAACAGTTGGGAAAACACTTTGCGCCACCCTTGGGGTGACGCAAAAGGAAAGAGGCCTTCCACGACCAGCACCAAGGCCAGTGCCAGCCACACCGCGTCAGAGCTCACTTATTTCTTGGCGGCAGGCGCCGTGCCACCACCATTGCGGAAGGTTTTGAAAAAATCGGAGCCAGAGGGGTCGAGAACCATCACATCACTCTTGTTCGCAAAGCTGCTCTTATAAGCTTCTAGGCTACGGTAGAACTGCGCGAACTGGGGGTCTTTGCCGAATGCTTCGGCATAAATACGGGCAGCTTCGGCATCGCCCTCGCCTTTGATCTTCTGGGCATCCCGGTAGGCATTGGCAATCGTGATTTCGCGCTGGCGATCTGCGTCCGCACGGATTTTTTCACCTTCTGCGGCACCGGTAGACCGAAGCTCGTTGGCAACCCGCTTGCGCTCCGCTTCCATACGGCGGTAGACCGACTCCGTGATGGCTTCCACGTAATCCACACGGGTGATGCGCACATCCACCACATCTACCCCCCAAGGCTTGGCACCGCGTACTTTGTCCAAGACCTCGGCTTTGACATCTGCCATCAGCGCTTCGCGCTTGAGAGACAACAACTCTTTGACCGTGCGCTTGTTGATTTCTTCCTGGAACGCATTGCGCACCACGCGGTTCAACTGGCTGGCACCAGCACTCTCATTCAGGCCCACATTGCGGATGTAATCCGACGGCTCCGTGATGCGCCAGCGCACATACCAATCGATCACCACACGCTGCTTCTCGGCAGTCAACATGGGCTCGGCATCGGTGCTGTCCAGCGTCAACAAGCGTTTGTCAATGTAAGAAACGTTCTGAAATGGCGGGGGCAGCTTGAAATTCAAGCCCGGTTCGGTAATCACGTCTTTGATTTGCCCCAATGCATAGACCACACCAAATTGGCGCTGATCCACCACAAACAACGTAGAGCTCGCCAGCGCCAGCAACACCAACAGGGATGAAAAAATAAGTCCAATACGATTCATAGTGGTGTCCTAGCGTACATCGCGCTCACGGGTTCTTGCGACATCACGGCTGCGCGCGTCGGTGCTTCCAAAGCTGTTGGGCGGCGCAGCGGGCGTTGTCGACGTATTGGCCGCAGGGCTGCCGGATGGTGCGTCTGCTGCTGCAGGCGCTGTGGTCATTTGCAGAACCTTATCCAAAGGCAGGTACAACATATTTGAGCCCTGCTTGGAGTCCACGATGACCTTGGTCACGTTGCTATAAATTTGCTGCATCGTGTCCAGGTACATCCGATCACGTGTGACCTGGGGTGCCTTTTGGTACTCCGCGTACACCGAGCGGAAGCGTTGTGCATCGCCTTGCGCTTGAGCGACTACGCGGGCCTTATAAGCATCCGCTTCTTCTTTCAGACGGGAGGCGGAACCCACCGCGCGCGGTACTACATCATTGGCATAAGCCTGCGCTTCATTTTTGGCACGCTCACGCTCTTGCCCAGCCTTCAAGACGTCGTCGAATGACGACTGCACCTGCTCCGGAGGGCGCACCCCCCCCTGCTGCAAGTTGACGCCCACCACTTCGACGCCCACTTTGTAACGATCCAGAATGGTTTGCATCAGAGCCCGCACACGGGGCGCAATCTGATCGCGCTCCTCGGACAAGGCCGCGTCCATTTTCATTTTTCCCAGCACTTCGCGGATCGCTGTTTCAGCCGCTTGCACCACGGCTTCACTGGGATTCTTGCTTTCAAACAAGAAGGCACGTGCATCACTCAAGCGGTATTGCACAGCAAACTTAATATCCAGAATGTTTTCATCCTCCGTCAGCATCGCAGACTCTTTGAGACCGGTAGCCTTGAGCACCACGTCCCGCCCCACATCCACCGAGCGAATTTGGCTCACAAACACCAATTCATGCTTTTCGATGGGATAGGGAAGGCGCCAATTGAAGCCTGCATTCACGGTAGATTTGTATTTGCCGAACTGGGTAATAACCGCTTGCTGCCCTTCTTGCACAATGAAGAAGCCGGTGCCCAACCAAATCAACACCAACACGCCCACGATCAGGCCGGCGCCGATACCCGCACTTTTCATGTCGGGCTGAAAATTTCCGCCACCATTGCCCGCAGGTGGTTTTTTCGAACCACCAAACAAGCCTCCCAGCTTGCGGTTGAAATCGCGCCAGAGCTCATCCAAATCCGGTGGACCGGATTGCGCGGTATTGTTAGGCCGGCCAGCTTGCGGCCCGCTGCTCTGGGGCGCATTGTCTGACTCTGGCTTCGCGGGTGCCTCAGGGGGGTCCTGCTTGTCATCACCGCGACCCCAACGGGAATCGTTGAGGTTGAAAACATGGTGCAACCAAGCCGAGATGGGCAGGCTTTTCATTCGAAACGCAGGTAGTTTCATGGACATTTCTTTAGTGCTTTAGGCTGCATTGTGCCAACTCACACACCGTCCCCAAATGGCTCAGGGTGAATTGTGGGTAAGTCAGTCGAGTCTGTCGCGGATTTAGCAATTTCAGCCAATTTTTGGCGTAACAAAGGCATGCCTATCAAGTTGCGGGCACTCACAAACAAGCGGAGAGTTTGAACACCCTCTATCTCGTAGGTGTCTTCCATACGCAATGGTTGCGCATCAGCAGGAATTGCGTCCACTTTATTGAAGACCAGCAACTGCGGAATATCGTCCGCGCCGATCTCTTTGAGCACCGCCTGCACCTGCGCGATTTGCTCGGGGAACTCAGAATTGGCGGCATCCACCACGTGCAGCAAGAGGTCCGCATCAATCGCTTCTTGCAAAGTGGCCTGAAATGCATCAACCAGTCCATGCGGCAAATCCCGGATGAATCCGACCGTATCAGACAGCGATACCGAGCGATTCGCCTCCCCCAAATACAACTGACGCGTGGTGGTATCCAAGGTAGCGAATAGCTGATCAGCAGCATAAGCACGCGCTTTTACCAGCGCGTTGAAAAGCGTGGATTTACCTGCGTTGGTGTAACCGATCAAGGAGATATTGAACGCATCGCGACGCTCGCGTTGACGACGCTGGGTCTGCCGCTGCTTCTTGACTTTGCTGAGTCGTTCTTTGGTCCGTTTGATGTTCTCACTGATCATCCGGCGGTCAAGCTCAATCTGGGTTTCCCCAGGGCCACCACGCGTACCGATGCCACCCCGCTGCCGTTCCAAGTGCGACCAGCGACGAACCAAGCGCGTACTCAAATACTGAAGACGAGCCAGCTCGACCTGCAATTTGCCTTCGTGGCTGCGTGCACGTTGCGCAAAAATTTCAAGAATCAGGAAGGTTCTGTCATTGACCGGGAGCTGCATATGCCGCTCCAGATTGCGTTGTTGACCAGGGCTAAGTGCCTGGTCAAACAAAACTTCGGTCGCGCCAGTCTGCAATGCCAATTGCCGGATTTCCTCCGCCTTGCCGGACCCCACAAACAGTGCGGCATCCGGGGCACGCCGCTTGCACACCACGCGCCCCACCGGTTGCAAGCCCGCAGTCTGCGCCAACAAGCCGAGCTCTTCGAGCTCCGCATCGAAATTGGGGCCACCCAAATCGACGCCCACCAAAATGGTAAGAGCCAACTTACTTTCAGACGGATTGGTCAATGGGAGAAAAACTCACAACCAGAGCGGTGCGTTTAATTGCACCGCCGGCAGTACCTTATGCTGCAGGCGCTTCTTCAGCAATGGTCGCCAAATTGACGGCACGACCAGGCACGATGGTGGAAATCGCGTGCTTGTAAACCATTTGCGTTACCGTGTTACGGAGCAGAACTACGTACTGGTCAAATGATTCGATTTGTCCCTGCAATTTGATACCGTTCACCAAATAAATGGAAACCGGTACGTGCTCCCGACGCAATGCGTTCAGGAAGGGGTCTTGGAGGAGTTGGCCTTTGTTGCTCACGATATTCTCCGTGTTCAAAAAATGATAAGAGGGTGACGATACCACACAAGCACAGCAGTGCAGTCAAGACGGATTGATGGCTACTGCAACCCGGAAGTGGTGAGTGGAATCAATCTTTGTCGGCAAAAGGATTTTGCGAGGATTTCATTTCGATGCGCAACGGCGTTCCGATCAAATTGAACTCCTTTCGGAAGCGCCCTTCCAGGAAACGCTTGTACGCCTCCGTCACGTGCTCCAACGAATTACCGTGAATCACGATGATGGGTGGATTCATTCCACCCTGATGGGCGTAACGCAGTTTGGGCCGATAAGCCCCGGTTTTCTTCGGCGTCTGGAACTGCACTGCTTCCAAGAGCAGGCGCGTCAACACAGGCGTTGGCATTTTGCAATTAGCTGCCTTGTGGGCTTGTGCAATCGAATCCCACAAAGGCCCCAAACCTTGCCGTTTTTTGGCGGAGATAAGGTGTAAAGCCGCAAACTTCAAAAAGCCTAAACGGGTCTCCAAGGAGCGCTTAACCAATTCACGCTGGTACTCGTCGATTGCATCCCATTTGTTGACAGCCACCACCACAGCACGGCCAGACTCCAAAATGTAGCCTGCGATATGGGCATCTTGGTCGGTAACGCCCTGCTCGGCATCAATAAGCAGCAGCACGACACTGGCAGACTCAATCGCCTGCAAGGTTTTGACCACCGAAAACTTTTCAATGGCCTCAAACACCTTGCCTTTGCGGCGCAGACCTGCAGTATCCACCAACTCAAATTTTTGTCCATTGCGCTCGAAGGGCACCGAAATAGCATCGCGCGTGGTGCCGGGCATATCAAAGGCCACCAAACGCTCTTCACCCAGCCAAGTATTAATCAGTGTCGACTTGCCTACGTTGGGGCGCCCGGCCACCGCCAATTTGATAATGGTGGGATCTGCGGGCTCGGGATCATCTTCTGGCTCTTCGAGATGCAAGGTGTCTAGCGCCATTTCAATGAGCGAACGCATGCCTTGGCCATGCGCCGCAGACACCGGAAACACCTCACCCAATCCGAGTTCAAAAAACTCAGAAAGCTGGGCCCCGGCCTTCATTCCCTCTGCCTTGTTGGCGACTACCAAACACGGTTTACCGAGCTTACGAAGGTAGTTACCAATGTCATGGTCTTGGGCAGACAAACCTGCACGGGCATCCACCACGAATACCACGACGTCCGCCTCAGCCACGGCTTGGCGTGTTTGTTTCGCCATTTCTTTGAAAATACCGCTACCGGCATCTGGCTCAAAACCGCCGGTATCAATGACGATAAATTCATGTTTACCGTGCTTGCCGTTGCCGTAGTGACGGTCACGCGTCAAGCCCGCAAAATCAGCAACGATGGCGTCGCGTGTTTTTGTCAGCCGATTGAAAAGCGTGGATTTACCCACATTAGGGCGCCCTACGAGGGCAATAACTGGCTTCATGTGAGACCTCTTTTATTCTGGTCGGAAGGCGTATACGCCTCCCTTTTGGGTCACAGCGACCAAGGTTTTGCCCGCAAGAACAGGAGATGCCGCCAATGACGCACCATCCAGCGCCAAACGCGTCAAAGGGGAGCCATCCGTTTTGGACACCAAGTGAATCACACCCGCGCCATCGGGCACAGCCAAGGACTCACCCAGAACCAGTGGAGTACCAAGCTCACGCCACTTGAAGGCATCAGACTGCCAGACACGCTCACCGTCGGCACGACGCCACGACAGCAAGCGACCATCAGCCTCGGTACCAAAAACAGATTGCTCGTCCCCCGCCAAACCGGTAAAGCCATTGGCAGCCTTGGACCAGTTGATCTTGGGGTTCGCCACACTCAGACAGGCAACTGTATTCAGGTACGCACGAACACACACATCTGAACCTACGCGGCTGACCCCAGCCACCAGATCCACCAGACGTTCGACCTCATTGGTTCCGCGACTCACCGCCACAGGTATATCCCACCGTTGGGCACCGCTGAGTGGATTGAGACCCACCAAACGACCGCCCACACCCACGACCAGCGTGTCACCTATCGGAAGAAGAACACCCGCCTTGTCTAGCACCAGGGTATCGCCACCGCGCTGCTGCTGCCACAAACGTTTGCCGCTGGTGCTGTCAAACGCCATGATCGTACGATCGGGTGTGATCACAAACACCCGCCCCCCGGCTACCAACGGCGAAGTGGAAGCCACAGCGCCCAACTTTTGCTGCCACAGCTTCTTTCCATTTTGCAGGACGACCAATTCCCCTCCCGCAGTGATGACTGCAGCTTTGTCTCCATCCGCCCCCACGCCCGCCGCAATGCGTTCGCCGAGTTCCAAAGACCAGCTAACAGCCCCCGTTTGTGCATCCAGCTTCAAGACAGCGCCACCACTTGACGCCACATAAATGTCCGAGCCGGAGACTTTCACATCCAAGGGAAAGTTCACGTCACCAATACTGGTGGTCCACGCTTTTTTGACATCCAGCAACGAAGTGACGGACGACAATTCTGTGGGTTTGGGTTTCGCCGGGCCTGCACATCCAGGCAAGCAGGCTGTCAGTACAGCGGCAAAAAGAACAGCGTAAAAGCGATGCATAAGGCCTGACTGGCTCACTTCGACTCGCCTGCGCCCAGCGAGGCCAATTTAACCTCGATCAAGCGCCGATATTGATCGCGCTCCGGCAGCGCCTTGATAGCCTCTTTGTAGAGAGCAATAGACTCTTCACGCTTGCCTTGTGCCAACAAGGCATCGGCCTTTTTGTCGGCAACCAAGCCCGCAAACTCCACGGGGAAGGTACCACTCAGCAGTTTCATGCTGGCATCGTAATTTTTTGCTTCCAACAGGAGGCCAGCCTGGCGAATTTTTGCCAAAGCAGACAAACCTGCATCTGCGCTGCTCTCAGCCACGGAGGCAAGTGCATTTTGAGCGACATCCGACTTACCCGAAAAATAAGCAACCTTGGCCAACGTGAGTCCCGCTTGCTGGGTGTAGACGGTCGATGGGAAACGCTGCTTCATGTCGGCAAATGCTTTTTCTGCCACTGCAATATCACCGGCAGAAATCACGCGATCGACTTCTTCGTACATCGCAGAGGCTTGTTCAGCTTGGCGTTTGTTCCACCACTGGTAACCGTTCCACGCTGCAAACGCACCGAAGACGACTACCAATAGCCACGAAATCGCATTTCCATATTGCTTCCAGAAATGCTTCAGTTGGTCGAGTTGTTCTTGTTCTTCGAGGTCTAAATGATTCGCCATGGTGTATCCAATGAATTTGTTTTAGTGGAGGCTCTGAGCCCAAGCGCCGATGCCGCTCAGTAAGTGAGTCACTTGGGGAATATTCGCATCGCGCAAAGACTTGATAGTCACTTGACCTGCAAGTAACTCATCCGGGCCGAAAACCAGTGCAAAGCGTGCGCCAGAAGCGTCTGCGCGCTTGAATTGTGACTTCATACTGGGCATGCCCTCCGCAACACTGGCTTGCATCTGGACAGATACTCCGGCTTGGCGCAGCATTTGCAACACCGGCATGACTTGGGGCAGCGATCCCACATCCGTAATCACAGCAAATGCATCCAGCGACGGCACCTCCGGTGTTGCCCCATGCTCTTTGAGCAACTCCAACACACGCTCTACCCCCATAGCCCATCCGACCGCTGGCGCTGGCTTACCGCCGATTTGCTCAATCAGGTAGTCGTAACGACCACCTGCACACACCGTGCCCTGAGAGCCCAACTTGGTGGTTACGAATTCAAACACCGTCAAGTTGTAATAGTCCATACCCCGCACTAGACGAGGGTTCAGCGTATACGGCACTCCATGTGCATCTAGGATGGATTTGACTGTTTCTAAGTGCGCGTGGGAGGCCTCACCCAAAAAATCAATCAACTTGGGAGCCGCTTCGATGACCGCTTGCATTGCAGGATTTTTGGAGTCCAGAAGACGCAAAGGGTTGAGGTGCAAACGTCGTTTCGCCTCTTCATCCAGAACGTCCTGATGCGCCTCAAAATGTTGAATCAACGCAGCCCGGTGTTGATTGCGTTCCGTAGGTTGCCCCAGGCTATTGATCTGCAGCTCCACGCCACTCAAGCCCAACTCTCGCCACAAAAGATGGGCCATCAAAATCACTTCGGCATCCACCTCCGCGCCACCAAACCCCAATGCTTCGGCGCCAATCTGGTGAAACTGCCGATAGCGTCCTCGCTGTGGCCGCTCATGGCGGAACATGGGCCCCATGTAATACAAACGCTTGGGGCCGTTATAGAGCAAAGAATGTTCCACTGCCGCACGCACGACACCCGCGGTATTTTCAGGTCGCAGGGTGAGTGCTTCGCCATTCAAGCGGTCTTCAAAGGAGTACATCTCCTTTTCAACAATATCCGTCACCTCGCCAAGCCCCCGGACAAACAAGGCGGTGGGCTCCACAATCGGTGTGCGCACATTCTCAAACGCGAACCTGCGCATCAAATCACGCACGCGCACTTCCAGAGCCTCCCACGCGGCGGACTCGGGAGGCAAAATGTCATTCATGCCTTTGACGGCCACAATTTTGTCCGCCTTGCGCGGACTGTTCATCTCAGACATAAACCCTCAAATACTGGGAGAACGGGGCGCGAAACGCTCCCGGATATAGTTTTCAACGACTTGCTGAAACTCCGATGCAATGGAATCGCCACGCAGGGTCATTCGTTTTTCACCATCAATAAAAACAGGTGCTGCGGGAGCTTCACCAGTACCTGGCAAGCTTATGCCGATATCTGCGTGCTTGCTTTCACCGGGTCCATTCACGATGCAACCCATTACGGCCACCTTCAACGCCTCCACGCCGGGGTAAGTCGCCCGCCACACAGGCATTTGCTCCCGAAGAAAATCATCGATCTGCTTGGTCAACTCTTGAAAGGTCGTGCTGGTTGTGCGGCCACAGCCTGGGCATGCCGTCACACTGGGAACAAACCTGCGCAGGCCTAGCGATTGAATAATTTCCGAGGCAACCACCACTTCTTGCGTTCTTGCCTCGCCCGGAGCAGGTGTCAACGACACCCGTATGGTGTCCCCTATTCCTTCCTGCAGCAAAATACCCAACGCAGCAGCAGATGCCACAGTGCCTTTGGTTCCCATGCCGGCTTCGGTCAAACCGAGGTGCAAAGCGTACTTGGAACGCTTGGCAAGCTCCCGGTACACCGCAATCAAATCCGTCACTCCGCTGACTTTGCAGGAGAGCATGATTTGATGCGCTGCCAAACCTATTTCTTCCGCTCTTTGCGCTGACTCCAAAGCAGAGGTGATAAGGGCTTCGTACATCACCTGTTTGGCATCCCACGGCTCGCTTCGACGGCTATTTTCGTCCATCAGTCCTGCGAGCAACTCCTGATCCAAACTGCCCCAATTCACACCGATACGAATGGGTTTATCCCATTGAATGGCAGCCTCAATCATTTGGGCGAATTGCCGGTCTCGCTTGTCACCTTTACCCACATTTCCCGGATTGATGCGGTATTTGGAAAGCGCCTTCGCACACTCGGGAAACTCACTCAAAAGCCGATGACCGTTGTAATGAAAATCACCAATCAAAGGAACGCTCACACCCATCCGGTCCAGCTGTTCCCGTACGTAAGGCACGGCTTGCGCAGCCTCCGGGGTATTCACAGTGATACGAACCAACTCCGAACCCGCTAGCGCAAGCTCCTTCACTTGGATTGCGGTACCGATCGCGTCTTCGGTATCCGTATTGGTCATGGATTGAATACGCACAGGCGCATCGCCCCCCACCGTCACCGCATGACTGCCCCAGTTCACCACAGACTGCAAGCTGGAACGCGTTTTGGGTTGGGCCAAGGCTATAGGCATCGCAGAACTCACTATTTCACCTCAAATCTGGCCACGTTGTCTTTGGAGATACCCGAAATGCTAAAAGGCTTGCCACGAACTTCCACCTCGGCGACATCGGCCTTTCCGATCACTACAGCCAACGGTGCTACGCCATTGGCGGACGTCACGCCATCCGCTTGCAGGGTACGACGTACCAACACAGCTCCCGTGGCATCCACCACTTCCACCCAAGTCACGCCCTTGGCACGAATCAAGACCATTTCAGCGGGCTTCACGGCAGGCATAGGGGTCACAGAGGGAACTTCCACCGCAGGCAGTTTTGCTGCATCTACCGGAGCAGGCACGACCTCCACCGCAGGCGTTTTTTCTTCAACTTTTTCCGCAACCACCGGCTCACTAGGAGCATCTTTCACCGTGGGGACTACTGTCTCCGCTACCTCTGGCTTGGCTGCCGACTCCGCCCAGTGAATTTCAGGCATGAAAACAACCACAATGGCAGCGATCAACAGAGCCATGACGATCATCACGGGAGGGCGTTTCAGCATTTCTACCCACCCCACATGACTGGTGTCACCAGGCGCCTTGAAGGGGGCATTGATGCCTTTGTGCGTAGACTCCAAATTCGCTTTCGCAGTCTGGGGAAGCAATTCCAATATCGGAGCGGGGTCCACCTTCAAAGTGCGACAAACACTAGAGGCCAGTGCTCTCACAAACACAATATCGGGCAGCAAATCCGCCCGGTCTGCCTCCAACGCCTCCAACTTTTTAACTGGCACCTTCATCGCCACCGACAGCGCGGCGATGTGCAAGCCGGAGGCCTCCCGCGCAGCACGCAACAAACTACCTGCGGTTGCCGGAGCAGGAGAAACACGTGCCTCAGTAGGAGACGGTTCGTTGATATCCACTTCACTCATCAAAGGCGCCCCTCTCCAACAGACCGGCTTCTTTCGATTGTCCGAAACGCTTACGGAGTTGTGCCCCCAACTGGGTCACCGCATCCTTGTTGCCCATAAGTTGTTCAATCTTGATACCAAGCCACAATGACTCTGCGTTCGCGTAATCGCTGTTGTTGATTCTGCGTATATGAAATTGCGCTTTCTGCAAATCGCCTCGTTGCATCAACAACAATGCCAAGTTGTAGCCCGCAACCGGATTGGCAGGGTCCAGTTCATTCGCACGAGTCAAACTTTGGATAGCCTCATTGCGGGCACCGGCCTTGACCTGGCAAACCCCCATGGCCATCCATGACTTGGATTTATCCGCGTAATTTGGATTGGCAATTGCACCCTGGAACTGGGCATACGAGTCTTGCATGCGACCGTTTTGACACAACAACCAACCATAGTTGTGCTGCACACTCGCGGCCTGGGGGTTCAACTGCAATGCGCGCCGAAAACTCTCCTCCGCCAAGGGAAAATCGTTCAAACGCATATAAATCAACCCGCGAAGATTGTGCGCCTCAAACAGACTGCCGTCCGCATTGATAGACTGCTTGAGTTCATCAAGTGCCACGGTTGTTTGCCCGTTGTTGTAATAACCGGTAGCTAACTCCAAGCGAATTTTGGCGCGCTTGCGCGCCGGTGACTCATCCGAATCGGTGACGAGATCTCCACTGGCGGACCCTGTTGCGGGAACGCTGGAGCAGCCGTGAAGTGCGACCAATGCAAGCAACACACAAAGGGCTTTAACAAATGCCCGAGTTACTCCGCTCACACGGAGGTCCAATCTGTCAAACACCTCAGTCATTCAACGTCCTAGTTTCGTCGCTTGATGGAGTCTCGCGAACCTGACGGAGCATAACCGTGCGCTGCTTGGAAATACGTGTCTCCACGTTGGTGCGGTCTTTCACATCACCGGCGAGTTGCCCACACGCCGCATCGATATCATCGCCGCGGGTTTTGCGCACCGTAGTCACTAAACCACCATCCACCAAAATGCGTGCAAAAGTCTGAACCGCGTTGTTGCTAGACCGCAATAAACCCGAGGCAGGAAACGGATTAAAAGGAATCAGATTGAACTTGCAAGGCACATTCGCGGCTTTCACCAACTGCAGCAATGCCTGAGCATGCGCCGGGCTGTCATTCACACCATCCAGCATGCAGTATTCAAAAGTGATGAAGTCACGAGGTGCATGCTCCAGATAACGACGGCATGCATCCATCAATTCATGCAACGGGTACTTCTTGTTCAGCGGAACCAAGTTGTCACGTAACACATCCTCTGGCGCGTGCAGGGAAACGGCGAGCGCTACCGGACAATCCTGTCCCAACCGATCCATCATCGGGACCACACCGGAGGTAGAGACAGTCACCCGCCGACGGGACAAACCATATCCATGGTCATCCAACATCACCTTGAGCGCGGGCACCAGTGCCGCATAGTTTTGGAGTGGCTCGCCCATTCCCATCATCACCACATTGGAGATCACGCGGTCTTGTGAGCCCAGGTGCTTACGCAAGAAATGCTCAGCAAACCACAACTGAGCAAGAATTTCCCACGCTTTGAGATTGCGACTGAAGCCTTGGTGGCCTGTGGAGCAGAACCGGCATCCCACTGCACAACCTGCTTGGGATGACACACACAGTGTTCCCCGGTCTGCTTCAGGAATAAATACTGTTTCGACAGCATCCCCAGCGCCAACATCAAAAAGCCATTTGATGGTGCCATCCGCAGAGATGTGCTGGGTAATCACGGGCAAAGCAAGGACCTCGGCATGTCCTTTCAATTTGTCCCGGAGTGACTTTGCGAGGTCACTCATGTCATCAAATTGGCTGGCGCCTTTTTGATGCACCCAGCGGAACAACTGGGTGGCGCGAAACTTCTTTTCGCCTAAGCTTTCACAGAAGGCGGCCAGACCCTCGAGATCAAAATCGAGCAGGTTGACCGCCATGGTGAATTAACGCGAGTAAACGTTCATGCCAGCAAAGAAGAATGCGATTTCCACTGCGGCAGTTTCAGGTGCATCGGAACCGTGCACAGCGTTTGCATCGATGCTGTCAGCAAAGTCTGCGCGGATGGTGCCAGGGGCGGCTTTCTTGGGGTCGGTAGCGCCCATCAGGTCGCGGTTTTTAGCAATCGCGCCTTCGCCTTCCAGAGCTTGAATCATGACGGGACCGGACACCATGAAGTCCACCAGATCCTTGAAGAAAGGACGCTCTTTGTGCACTGCGTAGAAAGCCTCTGCTTCGCCACGGGACAGGTGTGCCATACGGGCAGCAACTACTTTCAAGCCAGCGGCCTCAAAACGAGCATAGATCTGGCCGATGACGTTCTTGGCGACTGCGTCGGGCTTGATGATGGAGAGAGTGCGTTCGATTGCCATAGTAATTCCCAAAAAGGTATAAAAATTATTTGTTTGTCAGCGACAAAGCGCGCGATTCTAGCATCCGGCTTAGCGGCTGCGACCGCCATTCCGGCGAGGCCCACCACCCGGGCGACCACGACCGTTGGCATCCTGGCGCTGGCGGGAAAAACTATCCGCACCGATGTAGCCCAGTGATGTTTTCATCGGATCGGGCTGCCCCGCTCCATCTTGGCGAGCACCTTGGCGATTGGGCTTAGCACCGCCTTGACGAGGCGGCTGCCCGGGCGCATTGCCCGCTTTGGGGAAAGAGGGGCCACGCCCACCTTGCCGACCACCACGACCACGAGGCCGTGCAGCACCGGGGCCACCTGCGTTGCTAGCCTCGTCCCGGACGCGCGGTTTACCTGCACTTGCGGCTTGCATGAGTGCGCGGATGTCCGACTCATCCAGCTCCATCCACGCCCCGCGCTTCAAGCCGCGCGGCAGCACCATCGCGCCATAGCGGATACGAATCAAGCGGCTCACGGCATGCCCCACGGACTCCAGCATGCGCCGGACTTCCCGGTTACGCCCTTCCGAAATGGTGACGCGATACCAGCAATTGGAGCCCTCTCCACCACCGTCCTCAATAGAGCCAAATTGGGCGACGCCATCATTCAGCTGCACGCCATCCAGGAGCGCCTGCTTTTCATCCTTGCTAAGCGCACCCAGCACGCGGACTGCATATTCGCGCTCCAGTCCGAAGCGGGGGTGCATCAGATTGTTGGCAAGCTCGCCCGAACTGGTAAAGAGCAACAAGCCTTCAGTATTCAAATCCAAACGCCCTACCGATTGCCACTTGCCTTGGTGCAGTTTGGGCAGACGACGGAACACCGTAGGACGGTTCTGCGGGTCGTCATGGGTAACTACTTCCCCCACCGGCTTGTGATACGCAATCACACGGGCGGGCGGCGGCTCGATACGAAAACGGATCGGTTTTCCATTGACTTTGATGTTGTCGCCGAACTGAATCCGCTGCCCGATATGAGCCGGCTCGTTATTGACCGAAATACGGCCTTCCAGAATCAGTTGCTCCATCTCGAGGCGGGAGCCCATGCCGGACTGCGCCAACACCTTGTGCAACTTGGGGGTTTCTGCCTGCGGCAGCAG
>Ga0228699_1000904_pt1 | contig 17913 bp, 11 predicted proteins | sample McNCre217_Aug_MG_FD_178016 | JGI IMG/M metagenome (GOLD analysis project Ga0228699, IMG submission 178016) | Freshwater microbial communities from McNutts Creek, Athens, Georgia, United States - 2-17_Aug_MG | ecosystem: Environmental > Aquatic > Freshwater > Creek | place: USA: Georgia... | reverse complement strand
GCGCATCAGCTCGTCGCGGCTGAGGTGCAGCAGCTTCGGGTGCTCGCGGCTGGCCTGCTTGTACCAGCGCTCGAAGCTGTGGCCGCTCATCACCTCGGGCGGGATCTGCGCGTCGTAGAAGGCGTAGATCAGCTCGTCGTCCACCAACACGTCTTGCCGGCGCGACTTGTGTTCGAGCTGCTCGACCTGGTTGATGAGCTTGCGGTTGGCCGCCAAGAAGGGCAAGCGGGTGTCCCACTCGTCGTTGACCAGGGCCTCGCGGATGAAGATCTCGCGGGCCTCGCGGGCGTTGACCAAGCCGTAGTTGACGCGCTTGTTGTTGTAGACCACCAGGCCGTACAGCGTGGCGCGCTCGATGGCCACCACCTCGGCGGCCTTCTTTTCCCAATGCGGCTCCAGCAGCTGTTTTTTCAGCAAATGCTGGCCCATGAACACCAGCCACTGGGCGTCGATGTTGGCCACGCCCCGGCCGTACAGCTTGGTGGTCTCGACCAGCTCGGCCGCCAGGATCCAGCGGCCCGGCTTCTTGCTCAGGTTGGCGCCCGGATGCTTCCAGAACTTGATGCCGCGCGCGCCCAGGTACCAGTCTTCGTCGTCGCTCTTGCAGCCCACGTTGCCCAGCAGGCCCGCCAGCAGCGACAGGTGCACCTGCTCATAAGTGGCGGCGCTACCGTTGAGGCGCCAGTTGTGCTCGGCCACCACGGTGTGCAGTTGGCTGTACACATCCTTCCACTCGCGCACGCGGCGGGGGTTGATGTAGTGGTCGCGCAGCAGGGATTCGTACTTGCGGTGGCTGAGCTTGTGCTTCTCAGGCTCACCGGGGCCGTGATGCCCATGCCCGCCCCTCGAGTCGTCCAGCCACTGCCACAGCTTGAGCGTGCCCATGAACTCCGACTTCTCGTCGTCGAACTGCTTGTGCTTCTGGTCGGCCTGGGTCTGCTGGTCGATCGGCCGGTCGCGCACATCTTGCACGCTCAAACTGGCGGCGATCACCAGCACCTCGGCCAAGGCCTGGCGGTCTTTGGCTTCGAGGATCATGCGGCCCACACGGGGGTCGAGCGGCAGGCGGGCCAGGTCCATGCCCAGCGAGGTGATCTGGTTGTCGTCGTCGACCGCACCCAGCTCGTTGAGCAGCTGGTAGCCGTCGGCAATCGCCTTGCGCAGCGGCGGCTCGATGAAGGGGAAGTCTTCGACATGCCCCAGGTGCAGCGACTTCATCCGCAAGATCACCCCCGCCAGCGAGCTGCGCAGGATCTCCGGGTCGGTGAAACGCGGGCGGGCGTTGAAGTCTTTCTCGTCGTACAGGCGGATGCAGATGCCGTTGGCCACGCGGCCGCAGCGGCCGGCGCGCTGGTTGGCCGCGGCCTGGCTGATGGGCTCGATCTGCAGCTGCTCCACCTTGTTGCGGAAGCTGTAGCGCTTGACGCGCGCGCTGCCGGCGTCGATCACGTAGCGGATGCCCGGCACCGTCAGCGAGGTTTCGGCCACGTTGGTCGCCAGCACGATGCGGCGGCCGTTGCCGGTCTGGAAGACGCGGTCTTGCTCTTGCTGGCTCAGGCGGGCGAACAGCGGCAGCACTTCGGCCACGACGCGGCCATTGGCCAGGTGCTTGCGCAGGTGGTCGGCGGCCTCGCGGATCTCGCGCTCGCCGGGCAAGAACACGAGGATGTCGCCCGAGCCCTCGCGCCAGAGTTCGTCCACGCCATCGGCGATGGCCTCGTTCAGGCCGTATTCGCGGCTGTCTTCAAACGGGCGGTAGCGCTGCTCGACCGGGAACAAGCGGCCCGACACCATGATGATGGGCGCAGGGCCTTTGGCCGACTCAAAGTGCTTCGCAAAGCGGTCGGCATCGATGGTGGCCGAGGTGACGATCACCTTCAGGTCAGGCCGGCGCGGCAGCAGCTGGCGCAGGTAGCCCAGCAGGAAGTCGATGTTGAGGCTGCGCTCGTGGGCCTCGTCGATGATGATCGTGTCGTAGGCGCGCAGGTCGGGGTCGCCCTGGGTTTCGGCCAGCAAGATGCCATCGGTCATCAGCTTGACGCTGGCGCCGGGCTGCAGCCGGTCTTGGAAGCGCACCTTGTAGCCCACCACCTCGCCCAGGGGCGTGTTGAGCTCTTCGGCGATGCGCTTGGCCACGCTCGAGGCCGCGATGCGGCGCGGCTGCGTGTGGCCGATCAGCTTGGGCCGCTTGCCGTGCTCGCGCGGCTGGCCCCATCCCCCCCGGCCCATGGCCATGGCGATCTTGGGCAGCTGCGTGGTCTTGCCCGAGCCGGTCTCGCCGCAAACGATGACGACCTGGTGCTCGCGCAGGGCGGCTTCGATCTCGTGGCGTTTGCCGGAGACGGGCAGGCTTTCGGGGAAGGTGATGGCGACGGACAAGGCAGGCAGCGGTCGGTGGGCGAAAGCGCGGATTATCCGGTGTCTGGCCCCCACACCCTGGCGGAATGCGGGGCTGGCCGCCTGCAGACCGGCCTCGGCAGCCGGTTGAACCTTTAACATGGGAGGCATCGCACGCCAGTGCCCCACCTTTGCCCTGCCCGCCTTTTCGCCTGCTGCCATGGATCTGGTCTTTCCCCACACCTTCGTGCCCTGGTTCCGCTCGGTGGCGCCGCACATCCATGCGCACCGGGGCAAGACCTTCGTGGTGGGCATCTCGGGCGAGCTGATCGCGGCCGGCAAGCTCGCCAGCTTCGTGCAAGACCTGGCGCTCATGCACGCCATGGGCATCAACATCGTGCTGGCGCACGGCTTTCGCCCGCAGCTGGAAGAGCAACTCGGCCTGAAAGGCCAGGAGTCGCGCTTCAGCCACGGCATGCGCATCACCGACGCCGTGGCGCTGGACTGCGCGCAAGAAGCCGCTGGCCAGCTGCGCTACGAGATCGAGGCCGCCTTCTCGCAAGGGCTGCCCAACACGCCGATGTCGGGCGCCTCGGTGAGCGTGATCTCGGGCAACTTCGTGACCGCCCGGCCGGTGGGCATCGTCGATGGCATCGACTTCATGCACACCGGCCTGGTGCGCAAGATCGACGCCATGGCCGTGCAGCGCGCCATCAACACCGGCGCGCTGGTGATGCTGTCGCCGTTTGGCTTCTCGCACACCGGCGAGGCCTTCAACCTGAGCATGGAAGACGTGGCCACCAGCGCCGCCGTCGCCCTGCAGGCCGACAAGCTGATCTTCGTGACCGAGGTGCGCGGCATCTTGCAAGGCATCGTGGCCGAGCCGGCCCGCGCGGCCGAGCTGGAAGCCAAGCAACACGACCCCGACATGGAGATCGACCAGGAACTGGCCCTGGCCGACGCCAAGCGCCTGCTGGCCGCCCTGCCCAACCCCAGTCAGCCCACCGACACGGCCTTCTACCTGCAGCACGCGGTGAAGGCCAGCGAGGGCGGCGTGGAGCGGGTGCACATCATCCCGTTCAAGGTGGATGGCGCCCTGCTGATGGAGGTGTTCACCCACGACGGGGTGGGCACCATGATCGTCGACGAAAAGCTCGAAAGCCTGCGCGAAGCCAGCTCGGACGACGTGGGCGGCATCCTGCAGCTCATCGAGCCCTTCGAGCAAGACGGCACCCTCGTCAAGCGCAGCCGCACCGAGATCGAGCGCGACATCACCCAATACACGGTGATCGAGCACGACGGCGTGATCTTTGGCTGCGCCGCGCTCTACCCCTACCCCGAAGCCGGCACCGCCGAGATGGCCGCCCTGACCATCTCGCCCAGCGTGCAAGGCCAGGGCGATGGCGAACGCATCTTGAAGCGCATTGAGCAACGCGCTCGGGCAATGGGCCTGACCACACTGTTTGTTTTGACAACGCGTACCATGCACTGGTTCATCAAGCGCGGCTTTGCTCCGGTTGACCCCAACTGGCTGCCCGAGGCCCGCAAACGGATCTACAAATGGGACCGTCGTTCGCAGGTGCTGGTCAAGCCCCTGAAGTGACCCCCACTTTCTTTTCTCTCGGAATTCCTCCCATGGCACGCACCATCTTTTGCAAGCACCTCAACAAGGAAGGCGAAGGCCTGGATTTCGCCCCCTACCCGGGTGAACTCGGCAAGCGCATCTACAACGAGATCAGCAAGGAAGCCTGGCAGTTGTGGCTCAAGCACCAGACCATGCTGGTCAATGAAAACCGCCTGAACCTGGCCGACGCCCGCGCCCGCCAGTACCTGGCCCGCCAGATGGACCAGTTCTTCTTTGGCGGTGGCGCCGAGCAGGTGCAAGGCTACGTGCCGCCGGCCCAGGCCTGAGCCGACCCACCGCGCCGACCGTGAAGCCGCCCCTGGGCGGCTTTTTCACACCCGGCCGCCTCCGCGTTTCGCGGGACAATGGCGGCCCCGACTTCGTCACCGGATTTCACGATGCTGGACAGCGCCCCCCCACTGGCCATCGACACCGACGCCCTGCGCTGCGCGGCCGGCGATGCCGTGGGGCTCCTCAAGCTGCTGGCCAACGAAGACCGCTTGCTGCTGCTGTGCCACCTCACGCAAGGTGAATGCAGCGTGGGCGAGCTGGAGGCCGCGCTCGGCATCGTGCAGCCCACGCTGTCGCAGCAGTTGGGCGTGCTGCGCCGCGATGGCTTGGTGAGCCCGCGCCGCCAAGGCAAGCAGATTTTTTACAGCGTGAACCCCGGGCCCAGCCTGGAGGTGCTGCAGCTGCTCTACCGCCTGTACTGCCCTCGCTGACGCTGCACCACCACCTCGGCGATCAAGCCGGCATCAGGAAGTCGCGGCTGATGCCGAAGCCCAGGTCGCTCACCCGGTCCAGGAACTGGGTGAGGTAGGCGTGCAGGCCAGTGGCCAGGATCTCGTCGATGCGGGCGAACTGCAAATCGGCGCGCAGGCGGCCGGCGCGGCGCAAGGTGTCGTGGCTGTGGTCGTTGGCCACCGAGATCAGGTTGTTCTCGACCTCGTTCATGCAGTAGACCAGAGAGCGCGGCATCTCGGCGCGCAGGATCAGCAGCTCGGCCACCTTCTCCGGGCGAATGACGTTGCGGTAGACCTTGCGGTACACCTCGAAGGCCGACACGCTGCGCAGCAGGGCCGACCAGTGGTAGAAGTCGATCTCCTTGCCTTCGTTGCCCACGCCCGAGCCGAAGAACTCGGTGTTGCGCGAGTGGAACTTCACGTCCAGCAGCCGGGCCGTGTTGTCGGCGCGCTCCAGGAAGGTGCCGATGCGCTGGAAGTAAAAGGCCTCGTCTTGCAGCATGGTGCCCAGCGTCACGCCGCGCGAGAGGTGCGAGCGGAACTTCACCCACTCGAACAGCTCGGCCGGATCCTTGGCGAGCGCCCCCGACTTGACCAGCCGGTTGAACTCCAGCCAGGTCTGGTTCATGGTCTCCCAGACCTCGGTGGTCAGGGCCACCCGCACGGCGCGGGCGTTCTCACGGGCGGCGCGCAGGCAGTTGAGGATGCTCGACGGGTTGGAGGCGTCGCTCACCATGTAAGTCAGCACGTCGCGGGCGTTGATCTCGGGGTGCTTCTTGGCGTAGTCGGCGCTCAGCTCGCTGATGCTGAGCATGCCGCGCCAGCCAGCCATCGCCGATTCGCTCGATTGCGGCAACAGCGAGGTCTGGTAGTTGACGTCCAGCAGGCGCGCGGTGTTTTCGGCACGCTCCATGTAGCGCGCCATCCAGAACAAATGGTCGGCAGTGCGGGACAGCATGGGTTTGGTCTCCAGGTGCGGTGTGGGCCGGCCGCGGCCGGCAGCGCCGTCAATGACGTGGGGAGGCAGGTGTCGTTCGATGCGTTCGTTGAGCATAGGGGCCTCCTGGGTCGTGTTGAATGGGGTGAGGTCAGCTCTCCAGCACCCAGGTGTCCTTGGTGCCGCCACCTTGTGAGCTGTTGACCACCAGCGAGCCTTCCTTCAGGGCCACCCGGGTCAGCCCTCCCGGCACCGTGCGTACCTCTTTGCCTGAGAGCACGAAGGGCCGCAGGTCGATGTGGCGCGGCGCGATGCCGCTCTCCACAAAGGTCGGGCAGGTCGACAGCGACAGCGTGGGCTGGGCGATGTAGTTGCTCGGGTTGGCGATCAGCACCTTGCGGAAGTCTTCGATCTCGGCCTTGGTGGCCGCCGGGCCCACCAGCATGCCGTAGCCCCCTGCGCCGTGCACTTCCTTGACGACCAGGTCGGCCAGGTTGTCCAGCGTGTACTTCAGCGCATCGGGCTCGCGGCAGATGTGCGTGGGCACGTTCTGCAGAATAGGCTTCTCACCCAGGTAGAACTCGATCATCTTGGGCACATACGGGTAGATCGACTTGTCGTCGGCGATCCCGGTGCCAAAGGCGTTGGCCAGCGTGACGTTGCCCGCGCGGTAGGCGCGCAGCAGGCCGGCCACGCCCAGGGTCGAGTCCTTGCGGAAGACCTCGGGGTCCATGAAGTCATCGTCCACGCGGCGGTAGATCACGTCCACACGTTGTGGGCCACGCGTGGTGCGCATGTAGACGAAGTCGTCCTTGACGAAGAGGTCCTGCCCCTGCACCAGCTCGATGCCCATCTGCTGCGCCAAGAAGGCGTGCTCGAAGTAGGCCGAGTTGTACATGCCCGGCGTCAGCACCACGGCTGTGGGCTCGTTGACGCCACCGGGCGCCATGGTGCGCAGGGTGTCGAGCAGCAAGTCGGGGTAATGCGCGACCGGGGCGATGCGGTGCTCGGCGAACAGGTCGGGGAAGAGCCGCATCATCATCTTGCGGTCTTCGAGCATGTAGCTCACGCCCGAGGGCACGCGCAGGTTGTCTTCGAGCACGTAGTAGGTGCCCGAGCCGTCCGGGTTGCAGGCCCGCACGATGTCGATGCCCGAGATGATCGAGTAGATGCCGCCGGGCACGTTCAAGCCCATCATCTCCTTGCGGAACTGGGCGTTGTTGAGCACGGGCTCGGCCGGGATGACGCCCGCTTTCAGGATCTCCTGGCCGTGGTAGACGTCATCCAGGAAGCGGTTGAGCGCTGTCACGCGCTGACGCAGGCCCTTTTCCATCTCCTTCCACTCGTGGCTGGGGATGATGCGCGGGATCAGGTCGAAAGGGATGAGGCGTTCGGTGCCCGAACCGTCCTCGTCCTTGTCGCCGTAGACGGCAAAGGTGATCCCGACGCGGCGGAAAATCATTTCCGCCTCTTCGCGGCGGGACCGCATCTGTTCGCGCGGCTGGCGTCCCAGCCACCGGTCGTACGTTGTGTAGTGATCGCGCACCTGGGCGCTGCTCACATGCATCTCGTCGAAGAATCGCATGAATGGGCCTTGTGGGCTGTGCCCCCGTGGGGGCTAAAAGCGGCTGTGCAGGGTTCAATGCATGGAGCGTGCCAGCGAACCATGACGCCCCAACGGAGGGCGAGCTGGGCGCGTGACACGAACCACTGCGGGGATTGCGGGCACCAGCATGGCACCGTTTGTGGGCACCACCACCGCCGCTGAGGGCCAGCAGCCACATTCACACCATTTTGGTGCGTTATGCGCTCACCGCATCGCCGGATGAGGGGTTGGCGTCGGGCGCAACTTGGCGGGTGGTGACGCGCACCACCAGCGTGTGCTGCCCCCCGCCACGGATCACGCCGCGCAAGGGCGTGACGTCGCCGAAGTCGCGGCCATGGGCCACGCGCACATGGTGCAGGTGGGGCACCACGTCGTTGGTGGGGTCGAGGTCGAGCCAGTCTTGCGCCAGTGGCAGGCCCAAGCCCGGCACCCAGACGCTGACCCAGGCGTGCGAGGCATCGGCGCCCACCAGCGGGGCCTGGCCTGGGGGCGGCTGGGTCAGCAGGTAGCCGCTGACGTAGCGGGCCGCCAGGCCGCAGGCGCGCAGGCAGCCCAGCATGAGGTGGGCGAAGTCTTGGCACACGCCCTTGCGCTGGGCCAGCACCTCCAGCACGGGCGTGGAGATGTCGGTGGAGGCCGGGGCGTATTCGAAATCGGCGTGGATGCGCCGCATCAGCTCGATGGCGGCCTCGGCCAGGGGGCGATCGTCTTGCAGCGAGACCTCGCCATACGCCCGCAGCTCGCGGTGCGTGGGCACATACGGCGAGGCGTAGAGGAACTCGGCCGCCGGCTGGAACGGCGTCTGCGCGTGGTACGCCAGCATGGCGCGCACCTCGCCACAGGTGGGGCCGGCCGCAGGGTCGAGCCCGGCGTAGCGGTGGCGCACCTGCACGCGGCTGGCCGCCACGACCTTGAGCTCGGCGTGCGGCGCGTGCATGGCGAAGTAGGCGCGTCGGTTGCCGTGGCTGTCGGTGCGCTCGGTGTGCTGCGCGGGCATGGGGTGCACGGCAAGGGTGTGCGCCTCGACGGTCTGCCCGGGGTCAGACAAAGGCGACAGGCAGGCGATGTGCTGGGCCTGCTCGACCGGGCGGCCGTAGGCGTACAGGGTTTCGTGCTCGACGGTGAGCGTGGCGACTTCACTCATGCGCTGACCATCGCATCCTGGGCTTCGGCGTGGGCGAAGTAGCAGCGCCCCACCTCGTCAGACAGGCGCCAGCTGGCTTCGAGCAGGCGTTCGAGCATGGCCACGGTGGCCGCGTGGCCCCGCTCGGGGTCGCTCAGCTCGGCCATGGTGGCGCCCACGCCCACGGGTGGCAGGCAGGCCAGCAGGTCGTGCGCGCTGGGCTGGGCCCGCACCGGCAGCTTGGCCACCTCGGTGCGCAGGCGGCGCAGCACGCAGGCCAGCGAGCGGGGGTTGCTCTCGTCGAGCACCAGCAGCGCCAGCACGGCCGGCGGCACCAGGCGGCGCTGGAAGCGCGCGCGGAAGGTGATGGCGCTGTCAAAGAGCTGCAGCGCTTGGTCGTAGCCCTGCGGGAACGAGAAGGCATCGTGGCGCCAGAAGGCCAGCAGCATGCTGGTGTAGCCGCTCAGGCGCTCGATGAGGCGGCCCACGGTGAGCAAGCGCCAGCCGGCGTCGCGGGTCATGCGGTCAGACTGCGCGCCGGTGACGGCGGCCAGCTGCATGCCCAGGTGTTCGAGCACGGGGGTGATGTCGGCCAGGTGCGCGGGCACCGGCTGCAGGCCGCGCTGGAAGTCTTCGCCCATGGCGCGCAGCCACCGGGCGTGCTCGGGTGACAAGCGCTCGCGCAGGATCTGGGCCGAGCGGTCGAGGGCCCCCAGGTTGAACGCCAGGCTGTAGGCGCCGCTGCGGGCCTGGGTGTCGCCCAGGGCGCCCAGCACGGCCCGCTCGAACACGCGACTGGACTGCTCCAACCCGGGTGTGCCTGCGGGCACCAGCCCCAGGTAGGCCGACAGCGACGACAAGGCGCGGCGCACGGGCTCGGGCTCGGCGTCATCGCCCGACTGCGCGTCCACCAGGCCGCGCAAGAGCCGCCACTGCTGCTCGCAGCGCTCGGTGTAGCGGCCCATCCAAAAGAGGTTCTCGCCCGTGCGGCTGGCCACCGGGCGCTGGCGCTGCAGCAGCTCGTCGGGCTGCAGGGTCGAGGGCAGCATCGAGAAGGTGTCGACCGTGTCTTCGGTCAGCACCCAGGTGTCGAGGCTGGAGCCGCCCAACTGCATCGACACGGGGCCCGACTCGCGCGTGGCGATGCGGGTCATGCCGCCGGGCAGCACCTGCCAGCCGCCCTGCCCGTCGGCCAGCGCGTAGACCCGCAGCGAGGCGCCCCGCATCAGCCACTGGCCTTGCGACCACACCGGGGCTTGCGGGTACGGCACAAAGCGCTGCACCGTGTACTGCGAGGCCGACTCGCCGATGCGCTGGCGCCAGGCCTTGAGGTCGGCCTCAGACAGGCTGCGGCCGATCACGGCATCCAGGCGGCCACCGGCCTGGTCTTGCAGGTTGCGCGCATGGGCGTAGCCCAGGCTGGGGCGGATCACCTTGTCGCCCAACTGGCCTTGCACATCGCGCCAGGCGGCGGCCTCGCCACACCACCAGGTGGGCAGCGAGGGCAGCTGCAGCGATTCACCCAGCAGCGCACGCGACAGCGCCGGCAAGAAGCCATGCAAGGCGGGCGATTCGAGGAAACCGGTGCCCAGGGCATTGGCCATCACCACCCGGCCCGCACGCACCGCTTGCATCAGGCCGGGCACGCCCAAGGTCGAGTCCTGGCGCAGCTCCAGCGGGTCGCAGAAGGTGTCGTCCACCCGGCGCAGCAGGCCGTGCAGCGGCTCCAGGCCTTGCACGGTCTTGAGGTAGAGGTTGTCGTCGCGCACCACGAGGTCGTCGCCCTCGACCAGCGGCAGGCCCAGGTAGCGCGCGAGGTAGGCGTGCTCGAAGTAGGTCTCGTTGTACGGGCCCGGGGTGAGCAGCGCCAGGCGGGGCGAGCCGCTTTTGCAGATGCGGCTGGCCAGCTCGGTGAGGGTGTCGAGCATGCGCCGAAAGCCAGAGGCCAGGTGCTGCACGTGCATGCGGCGGTAGGCCTCGGGGTACAGCCGCGAGACGGTGAGCCGGTTTTGCATCACGTAGCCCAGGCCCGAGGGCGCCTGGCTGCGCTGCGACACCACCCACCAGGCGCCATCGGGGCCGCGCACGAGGTCGAAGGCCAGCACGTGCAGGTAGGTGTCGCCCACGGGCTTGACGCCCTGCAGACCCCGCAGGTAGCCGGGGTGCCCCAGCACCAGCTCAGCCGGCAGCAGGGCTTGCTGCAGCAGGCGTTGCGGGCCGTAGGTGTCGACCAGCACCGCGTTGAGCAGGCGGGCGCGTTGGGCCACGCCCTGCTCCAAGCTGGCCCACTCGGCAGCGGGCAGGATCAGCGGCAGGGTTTCGAGCGACCAGGGCCGGCTGGGGCCGCCCTCGGCGTTGTAGACGTTGTAGGTGACCCCATCTTCGCGGATCTGCCGCGCCAGCTGGGCCTGGCGCGCATCGAGCTCGGCCGGGTCGCCGCTCAGCAGGCTGGCGAAGCTGGCCCAGTGCGGGCGCAACTGGCCGTCGTCGTCGCGCAGCTCGTCGTAGTGGCCGGGGTCGGCCGCACGGGCACGCCGCAACAGGGCTTGACCGGCGTCGGTCGGCAAGCTGGCGTCGTCGAACAGGTTCAGCGAGGAGGACAAGGGCGTGTCGGCAGGTTGCGGGACCCATGGGCCAAGCGGCCTGGAGATCCTGGGTGCAGCCGCACATTGTCAACGATGCAATCGCCAGACCAGGGCCGCAGTTGCACCGAGCTTCGAGCCCAACCCTGCGGATGCGTGGCCCATGTTGGGGTGATGCCCCGCGCCACATGCACCGGCATGGTGCAAGCCACCCGGACCCGCACCACTTGCGGACGCGCGCGCCCGCACCCGCGCTGCTGCCGCCGCTTCAGCCGATCTTGGCCGCCCTCAAGTCCAGCGTGAGCGGGTGCTCGATGCCCGGGGGCAGCGGCTTGATGGCCATCGCACCCGGCGTGTGCCCCATGCGGAAGAAGCGCGCCAGGCGGCGGCTTTCGGCCTCGTAGGCGTTGATGGGGAAGCTGTCGTAGTTGCGGCCACCTGGGTGCGCCACGTGGTACTGGCAGCCGCCGATGGAGCGCTTGAGCCAGCTGTCGACCACGTCCACCGTGAGCGGGGCGTCCACACCAATGGTGGGATGCAGGCACGAGGGTGGCTGCCAGGCGCGGTAGCGCACGCCGGCCACGTACTCGCCCACCCGGCCCGTGGGGTGCAGCGGCAGGATGTGGCCGTTGACCGTGACCACGTGGCGGTTGCCATGGAGCCCGGTGGCCTTGATCTCGAGCCGCTCCAGCGACGAATCCACATAGCGCACGGTGCCGCCCGGCGCGCCCTCTTCACCCATCACGTGCCAAGGCTCGAGCGCGCTGCGCAGGCTCAAGCGCACGCCCGAGGTGGCCACCTCGCCGATGTAAGGGAAGCGGAACTCGAAGTGCGGCGCAAACCAGCTGGGCTCGAAGTGGAAGCCCGCCTGCGACAGCTCGGTGAGCACGTCGGCAAAGTCCTGCTCCACGAAGGTGGGCAGCAAGAAGCGGTCGTGCAGGCCCGTGCCCCAGCGGGTGAGGCGTTGGGCACCGTGGCCTTGGTAGGGCTCCTTCCAGAACCAGGCCAGCAAGGCGCGCAGCAGCAGCTGCTGCACCAGGCTCATCTGGGCATGGGGCGGCATCTCGAAGGCGCGCAGCTCCAGCAGGCCCAAGCGGCCGGTGGGGCCATCGGGCGAGTACAGCTTGTCGATGCAGAACTCGCTGCGGTGCGTGTTGCCGGTGGCGTCGATCAGCAGGTTGCGCAGCGTGCGGTCGATCAGCCAAGGCGGGCACTGGCCGTACTGCTCAAGCTGGCGCTCGATCTCTTTGAAGCCGATCTCGGTCTCGTAGACCTGGTCCATGCGGGCCTCGTCGATGCGCGGCGCCTGGCTGGTGGGCCCGATGAAGAGCCCCGAGAACAGGTACGACAGCGACGGGTGGTTGTGCCAGAAGGTCAGCAGGCTGGGGATGAGGTCAGGCCGGCGCAAGAAGGGGCTGTCGGCCGGCGTGGCGCCACCCAGCACGAAGTGGTTGCCGCCGCCCGTGCCGGTGTGGCGACCATCGACCATGAACTTCTCGGTGGACAGACGGGTTTCGTGCGCCGCCTGGTAGAGGAACTCGGTGTGGTCGACCAGCTGCGCCCAGCTGCTGGCGGGGTGGATGTTGACCTCGATGACCCCCGGGTCGGGCGTGACCTGCAGCACCTTGAGGCGGGCGTCGCGCGGCGGTGGGTAGCCTTCCAGCACGATGGGCATCTTCAGGTCGGCGGCCGTGGCCTCGACGGCGGCGAGCAGGTCCAGGTAGTCGTCCAGGCTGGTGAGCGGCGGCATGAACACGTACAGCACGCCCCCACCTTGGCCCTCGCGCTCGACCTTGGGGCCGCTGGCGCGATCGGGATTGCGCACCTCCACGCACAAGGCAGTGCGGGTGATCCAGTGCGCCGATTCAAACCGGCTGGGCAGCTTGTTGGGGTCGACCTGCGAGGCCGTGGCCGGGCCGGCGGCCCCCACCACGGGGTTGGCAGCCAGATCGCCCCATTCGCCGTTGGCGCCCTGCCCGCCCAAGCCACGCACGCCCTGACCTTGGATACCGACCGCCCCGCCCTCGGCAAAGCCGCCGCCCACCTGGTGGGCACCGTACTGGGCCCGCAGCGTGGCCGCATCGGCCAGCGCGGCCTTGGGCGCGAACGGGTCGTGGTCGAGCATGTAGGGGTACTCGCCTTGGCTCACCCAGGGCAGCGAATCCAAGGGCAAGCGGTAGCCCATGGGCGAGTCGCCCGGGAACAGGTACATGCGCTCATCGCGGAAGAACCACGGGCCCGTGACCCACCTCGGGCCTTGCAGGCCCACGTTCCACTCGCGCTTGAGCGGCAAGGCATAGCCCACCTCGTGCGACAGGCCCTGGTCGAACACGCGGCGCAGGCGCACGCGCTCCAGCTCGTCGTCCAGGCGCGAGTCCATGGGGTCCACGTTGACCGGCAGGCGGCGCTCGCGCCACATGTAGTAGTAGGTGTCTTCGTAGCCGGTTTGCGTGTGGGCCGTGCCCACGCCCAGCTTGGTGGCCAGGGTGTCAACAAAGCGGCGCGCGTCGACGCTGGTGTAGACGGGCGAGGTGCGCTCGTCGGCAAACAGCGCGGGGTCGTGCCAGCAGGGCTGGCCGTCGGCACGCCAGAAGATCGACAGCGCCCAGCGCGGCAGCTGCTCGCCCGGGTACCACTTGCCCTGCCCAAAGTGCAGGAAGCCGCCGTCGCCATACTTGGCGCGCAGCTTGTGCACCAGGGTGGTGGCCAGGCCGCGCTTGGTAGGGCCCAGGGCATCGGTGTTCCACTCGGCGCCATCGCGGTCATCGACCGACACGAAGGTGGGCTCGCCGCCCATGGTCAGGCGCACATCGCCCTGCTGCAGCTCGGCGTCCACCTGGGCGCCCAGCGCATCGATGGCCTGCCATTGGTCATCGGTGTACGGCTTGGTGACGCGGGGCGACTCGTAGATGCGGGTGATGCCCATCTGGTGGTCGAACGACACCTCACACTCGTCCACCGCGCCCGTCACCGGGGCGGCGCCCGTGGGCTCGGGCGTGCAGGCCACCGGGATGTGGCCCTCGCCCGCCAGCAGGCCCGAGGTCGGGTCCAGCCCGATCCAGCCGGCGCCTGGCAGGAAGACCTCGCACCAGGCGTGCAGGTCGGTGAAGTCGACCTCGGTGCCCGAAGGGCCGTCCAGCGAGGCCACATCGGCCTTGAGCTGGATGAGGTAGCCCGACACGAAGCGCGCGGCCAGCCCCATGTGGCGCAGCGCCTGCACCAGCAGCCAGCCGGTGTCGCGGCACGAACCGGTCTTGAGCGTGAGCGTCTGCTCGGGCGTCTGCACGCCCGGCTCCATGCGGATGGTGTAGCCAATCTCTTGTTGCAGCCGCTGGTTCAGTCCCACCAGGAAGTCGATGGTGCGCACCTCGCTGCGGTCGATGCTGTCGACAAAGGCCTTGAAGGCCGGCGTCAGCTCGCCTTGGGCCAGATAGGGCTGCAGGTCGTGCAGCGAGGCCTCGTCGTAGGCAAACGGGAACTTCTCGGCGTAGGGCTCGAGGAAGAAGTCGAACGGGTTGTAGACCGCCATTTCGGCGACCAGGTCGACCGTGATTTTGAACTGCTGCGTTGGCTCCGGAAACACCAGGCGAGCCAGGTAGTTCGAAAACGGGTCTTGCTGCCAGTTGATGAAGTGCAGCGCCGGCTCGACCTTGAGCGAGTACGACAGGATGCGCGTGCGGCAATGCGGCGCCGGGCGCAGGCGCACCACCTGGGGCGACAGGCTCACCAGGCGGTCATAGCTGTAATGGGTGACGTGGTTGAGGGCAACGTGGATGGACACTCGGTGATCTCCGGAGGCTGCGGCGGCCTGGATCGAGGCTCGCTCCCACAGTGTGCGCGCCGCTTCGTGACAGCAGCAAGTTACAGGCCAAGGTGGGCAGCGGGCGTGCACAGGGCGCGCAGCAAGCCCCGAGGTCCCCGGACCGGGTGTGGCCCACACGCCGCACCGGCCGTTTTGCGTCATCATCGCGGCCTGTTTGCTGGCCCGGGGGATGCGCCCTGGCCTTTGCTGCCCCACTGGCCCCACCGCCCATGCCCGCACCCCGTTTTGCCGCCCGCTGTATTGCCCCCGTGGGCCTTGCCCTGCTCCTGCTGAGCGCCGCCCCCGCGCAAGCTGACAACGGCGATGACGCCGACCGCCCCCGCAAAGGCTGGTCAGGCCTGGCCAGTGCCTCGCTGGCGTTCAGCGACGGCAGCAGCGACAGCGCCACCGCGCTGGTCAACATCGACCTGGCCCGCAAGCTCACGCACAGCAAAACCTCGATCGTTGCGTCGTTGAACTACGCCGAGGCCCTGGTGGATGGGCGCCGTGAAACCTCAGCCAGCAAATGGCTGGTGTCCGGGCAGCAGGACCGCAACTTGGACGATGACCTCTTCGCCTTCGCCAAAGCCAGCGTCGACGGCGACCGCATGCTGGAGATCAGCCGCCGCATCAAGCTCTCCACGGGTCTGGGCTACCACCTGGTGGCCGATGCCGACACCACGGTCGACGTCTTCGGGGGCGCCAGCTACGGCGACCGGCGCTACAAGAGCCCGCAGACCCTGCACGGCGTGACCGACACGCATTTCCAGCGGCCTGGCGGCATCTTCGGTGAGGAATCGACCCACCAGCTCAGTCCGTCGGTGACCATCAAGCAGCGCTTCGAGGCCTACCCCGATTTCAGCCGGGTGCACGCGCACTCGGCCAACTTCAACGGCTCGCTGGGCGTGGTGCTGACCGAGCGCCTGTCGCTGTCGGTCACGCTGACGATGACTTTCAACCAGTACGTGCCCGCTGACGTGGCCCGCACCGACACGTCGCTGTTCACCGGCTTCAGCCTCAAGCTTGGCGCCTGAGCGGCCCGCAGCCGGGGCTCAGCGGGCCTTGACGCCCTGCACCGCCAGGGTCTGGGTGCCGGTGACGATCATGCGCACCATCAGCACCACCTCTTCGGTGAACTGCATGTGGCGCTCGGGCGGCACGTCAGACAACTGCGCCCCCATGGCGAACACCAGGCGGGTGATGGCGCGCGCGGTGATCAGCGGCTCGAACAGGCCCGTCTTGTTGGTCTCGGCCAGGCGGATGAGGTCGGTGCGCAGCTCGTCTTCGAAAAAGCCCAGCTGGCGCTCGACCGCCTCTTTGAAGGCGGGCGAGCCCACCGTGCCCTCGCGCAGCAGGATGTGCAGCAGCCGGTCGTCGGCGCGCAGCTGCTCCATGAAGGCCTCGATCGAGCCCCGCACCACGCTGCGCTCGACGCTGGCGCGCTGACGCGCCTCGCCGATGATGCGGCGCAGCGAAGCCCCCGCCCGCTCGATCAGCGCGACGGCGAGCTCATCCATATCGCGAAATTGGCGATAGAAGCTGTTGGGCGCGATGCCGGCCTCGCGGGCGACCTCACGCAGGCTCAGGGTGGACAGGCTGCGGTGCGGCCCCACCAGGCGCAGGGCGGCGTCGATGATGTCCTCCCGGGAAATCACCGGTTTGCGGCCGGGCACGCCCACTGATTCAGGGGACAGGTTCGTACTCATGGTGCTCATGACTCAGGCCGGGCATCATAGCCTCATCAATTAATGCACAAGTGTATAGACATCCGTCAACACACACGTATACTGCGCGCACCTCTCGGGGTGCCCCTGGCCCCGAACGCTTTCTGGAGTCCCTACCCGTGTCGACCGCCCTGGCCCCGCAAACCCCGCATGCATCGGCTTCTGACGCCAAAGCTGGCCCGTTGCGCAAGCTCGTGGCCCCGCTGATCGAGGCCGAGACCTTCGATTTCTGGGTGCAGAAAATCAACCCTGTGTGGTCGTGGTCGCGCCCCCTGGCTCGGGTGGTCGCCCGTCGCGCCGAAGCCGCAGACACCGTCACGCTGGAGCTGCAGGCCAACGCCCACTGCGCCCTGCCCCGCCCCGGCCAGCACCTCAACGTGAGCGCCGAGGTCAACGGCCGCCGCGTCACCCGCAGCTACAGCGTCACCAACGTGCCGGGCGCCGAGCGCCGCATCGCCATCACCGTCAAGCGCGTGGAGGGCGGCACGCTCAGCCACCACCTGGTGCGCGATGCCAAGGTGGGCGATGTGCTCACCCTCGGGCCCGCTTTCGGCGACATGACCTGGCCGCTGCAGCCCGCCAACGTGGCGCCGCAGTGGGTGCTGCTGGGCGCCGGCAGCGGCATCACCCCGCTGATCAGCCTGACGCGCTTTTGGGCCGCCCGCCGCCTGGCCGTGCCGCTCACGCTGGTGTACTGGGTCAAGACCTACGACGAAGCCGCCTTCCTGCCCGAGCTGCGCGAGCTGGCCCGCCAGCGCCCGCAGTTCCAGTTTCACCTGGTGGTGAGCCACGAGGCCCGCCGCAACCCCGGCGACCTCGAAGGCCTGATCAGCGCCGAGCAGCTCGCCACCGTCGCCCCTGACCTCGACCGCAGCCAGGTGTATGCCTGCGGCCCCGGCGGCTTCGTGGCCGCCGCCCAGCAGCTGTGCCAGCCGCGCGCCGCCGGTTTCATGGCCGAAGGCTTCACCCCCGCCCCGCTGGCCGATGACGAGGCCGAGCGCACCGTGCAGGTCACCCTGCGCCAGTCGGGCCGCACGCTGCAGGTCTCGACCGGCCAGTCTCTGCTGGCCGCGCTCGAAGCCCAGGGCCTGAACCCGCCCTCGGGGTGCCGCATGGGCATCTGCCACACCTGCTCGTGCCCCCGCGTCAGCGGCACCACGACCGACATGGGCGATGGCCACCACCACGACGAGCCCGGCGGTGCCGTGCGCCTGTGCGTCAGCCGCGCCCGCAGCGACCTGACCCTGGACCTCTGAGCCCCCTTTTTGTATGAGCCCGCGCCCCACGTTTGACCCGCCAGCACCATGACCGCCTCCCTCACGCGTGAACTGAGCCCCGAAGAGCTGCAGCGCTTCGGCACCGAGATCGACAACCTGCGCGCCCGCACCGTGGCCACCCTGGGCGAGCGCGACGCCCGCTACATCCGCCGCATCTT
>Ga0228699_1000903_pt1 | contig 17959 bp, 18 predicted proteins | sample McNCre217_Aug_MG_FD_178016 | JGI IMG/M metagenome (GOLD analysis project Ga0228699, IMG submission 178016) | Freshwater microbial communities from McNutts Creek, Athens, Georgia, United States - 2-17_Aug_MG | ecosystem: Environmental > Aquatic > Freshwater > Creek | place: USA: Georgia... | reverse complement strand
ATCCGTGTCTTGGTGCCAACGGTGCGCGACTGCTACGCCGTGCTCGGTTCGGTGCATGCGCGGTGGAACCCTGTGCCTGGCCGCTTCAAGGACTACATCGCGATGCCGAAGTTCAACCTCTACCAGTCGCTACATACGACTGTGATAGGCCCGCAGGGGCGCCCGGTTGAAATTCAGATTCGAACCCACGAAATGCACCAGCGCGCAGAGTACGGTGTCGCGGCCCACTGGAAGTACAAGGAGCAAGCCGGCAAGACCCAGGAGCAATCGGACGACGATCTCGCCTGGCTCAAGCACCTCTCAGACTGGCAGGCAGAGACACAAGACCCGGGCGAGTTCCTTGACTCGTTGCGCTTCGAAATCGGAGCCAAAGAGGTCTACGTCTTCACTCCGAAGGGCAAGGTTATTGGCCTAGCCAGTTCGGCCACTCCAGTCGACTTCGCCTATGCGGTGCACACCGAGGTTGGGCATCGAACTATGGGCGCCAAGGTCAACGGCCGACTCGTGCCACTGGAAACCCAACTGCAATCGGGCGACGTGGTAGAGATCTTCACCTCGAAGTCACCCGATGCCAGCCCAAGCCAGGACTGGCTCAACTTCGTTGTTTCGCCACGTGCGCGCGCAAAGATCAAGCAGTGGTTCAGCGCCGAGCGCCGCGAGGACGCGATCGAGCAGGGCAAGGAGCAAATCGCCAAGGCGATGCGCAAGCAGAACCTTCCGCTCCAGAAGCTAATGACCTCAGACGCGCTGTCAAAGCTTGCGGGGGAGTTGCGCTACTCGGACGTCGGTTCGTTGTATGCAGCGGTGGGCGAGGGCCACGTATCGGCGCAATCGGTAATCGAGAAGCTAACCGGCGCCGTATCAACAGAGGACGAACTCGACGACAGCATCTTTGAGTTGCCGAAGATGCGCGTGCCGACACGCCAGCGCAGCAACGATAGCGGCGTATTGGTCAAGGGTGACGCCGACGTCATGGTCAAGTTGGCTCGCTGTTGCACGCCGGTTCCAGGCGACAAGATCATAGGCTTCGTCACTCGCGGATCAGGGGTCTCTGTGCACCGCGACGACTGCAAGAACGTGGTTCAGCTGCGCACTGAACCTGAACGCATCATGGATGTCTCGTGGGCCTCGAGCACCAAGTCAATCTTCTTGGTTCAGATTCAAATCGAGGCACTCGATCGTTCCGGTCTGCTGTCGGATGTGACTCGCGTGCTGAGTGAGCACCACGTGAACATCCTGAGCGCCTCGGTCTCGACCCGCTCGGATCGCGTTGCACTGTCGCGCTTCGTCTTTGAGATGGGCGATCCTGGCGCTCTCGAGCATCTATTAAATGCGGTGCGTCGAATCGAGGCGGTCTACGACGTATATCGCGTCAGCAATAACTAGGTCAAAAAGTAATGGGCTCCTCGAGATGAGGAGCCCATTGCCTTTGATGCCTGCGGTTTAGAGGCCAGCCTCGACAACCTTGAGCCAGGCACGACGTGCCTCGAGGGCCTCGGTTGCGACCTTGATGGCCTTAGCGTCCTTCTTTGCGGTCGCTGAAGCGAGGTCTTCTTCGAGCTTGACGATCGAGCTGTTCAGCTGGTCGATAACCGAGTTGTTGCGAGCCTGCACGGCAGGGTCGCTCTTGCGCCACTCTTCCTGCTCAGCGTCGCGAACCTTGTTCTCGATTGCACGCAGCTTGTCTTCGGTCTCGCGAAGCTTTTCGCGAGGAACCTTGCCAGCCTTCTCCCAGCGCGACTGAATCTCGCGAAGAGCGGTCTTGGCAGCGGCCAAGCCCTTTGACGGGTCGATGCTCGCGGCATCCTTCAAGATCTCTAGCTTTGCGGCCAGGTTGGCGCTGTATTCGACGTTCTCGGCAGCGACCTGCTCGCCCTTTGCCGAATAGATTGCGTCTCCTGCGGCCTTAAAGCGTGCCCACATGGCGTCGTCGCCCTTGCCGGCTGCACGACCAGAGGCCTTCCAGTCGTCAAGAAGCTTGCGGTATTCGACAACGGCGTCGGCACCCTTGGCAACCAGGGCCTCGGCTGCCTCAACGATTGCTGTCTTCTTGGCGCGGGTTGCCTTGTTCGATGCGTCTAGGCCAGCAAAGTATGCGCGCTTGCCTGCTTCGAAGCGTGCGCGGGCTGTCGAGAAGCGCTTCCAGATGGTGTCGGCGGCCGACTTGGCAACCTTTGGGCCATCCTTCTGGATCTGCTGCCACTGAGCAAACAGCTCGGCCATCTGAACAGACGAGTTCTTCCAGTTGATCTTCGATGCGTCTTGATTGGCAATTGCCTCTGCAGCAACCGCCACGGCCTCACGCTTTGCGAGGGCCTCGGCCACCTGCTCCTTGCTTGCCTCGGCGCGGTCGGCCTCGACGGCATCGATCTTTGGCGCGAGAGCCGCAACGCGAGCACGCAGCGCTACCAGGTCGCCAACGGCGGCTGGCTCGGCAAGGTCGGCAACCAACTTGGTGAGCGTCTTCTTGAGGTTGTGCGAGTCAAGCTTGTTGGCGACACGCTGTTCCAGGATTCGAACCTGTGCCTCTAGGTCGGCAAACTTGCGTGCGAAGTAAGCGAGTGCATCGGCAGGCTCGACGTTTGGGTATTGACCTACCTTGCGCTCAACACCACCCTCAATGACAAAGACATTGTTTTCGGCATCTACGCGTCCGAATGCGTTTGGGGTGGTAGTCACAATTTGCTCCTGTGAATGGTTGATTGACCGAAATGGTCTGTGGCTAGTTTACTTTGACCGAGTCGATGATGGCCTTGACAACCGGGTGCCCGTCGCCAGACGCGTTCGAGTTGTCTGAACCACCCTTGATGATCGAATTCAAGGCAGCGAGGTTGCTGATGTTGCCGAATACCGTGTAACCGCCGGCGGTGTCTGATGGGATCGTTGAATCCTTATAGACGATGAAGAACTGGCTGCCCATGCTCGAGCCGTTGTTGCCCTGACGAGCCATGGCCAAAACGCCGGTGTGGTAGACGTTGTCGACCGGAGCGTTCTCGATCGGACCCCAGCTGTAACCTGGGCCACCGGTGCCGTCGCCCTTCGGGTCGCCACACTGCAGCACATAGATGCCCGAGGTGGTGATTCGGTGACAAGAGATCTTGCTGTAAAAGCCCTGGTTGGCCAGTTTGACGAAGTTGTCGACAGCCTTTGGTGCGTGTGCCGGGTCGAAGGTGATCGGCATCGGATTGCCGTTCATGGTTAGCACGGCGGTCTTAGCCGCTGGAGTCGCGCCTGGTCCAAAGCTAAAGTATGCCCACTGCGAACCGAAGGCAATCGCTAGAGCACCGGCGGTCGCGATGATGCCCATTCGGATGTCGCGCGACTTTTTGCTGGTGTTCTTGACTACTGCGGCCTGCTCGGCCTCGTACGCCGCCATTCGCTTTGCCGCGGTTGCGTAGATGTTTTGCTGCTTCTTGCTTGACATGGCACTCCTTGAAAACAATCCTCTTGAGTCTATTTGACAACCGAGAAGACTAACCTTTTGAGGTGTCGAGTTTCGCAAGTATCACCTCAGCAACCGCGCCTCTAGCGGTGCGCGTGCGACCAACCTCGCTCGACGAGCTTGCCGGTCAATCGGCGATCCTGCGGGCAGGCAGTCCACTTCGCAACCTGGCGAATCCCGAATTCGACTCGGCTGCCTCGATCGTGCTGTACGGGCCACCGGGAGTCGGCAAGACCACCATCGCGCAGATCATCGCGCGCCGCGGAAATCGCCGGTTCGCCGAGCTGAGCGCCATCACCGCCGGGGTCAAGGAGGTTCGCGAGGTAATCGAGGCCGCCCGCAACGAGATGCACTCGTTCGGCATTCGCACAGTGCTTTTCCTAGATGAGATTCATCGGTTCAGTAAGGCGCAACAGGATGCATTGCTCCCTGCCGTCGAGAATGGCTGGGTCATCCTTATCGCCGCGACGACCGAAAACCCAAGTTTCTCGATCATCTCGCCACTGCTGAGCCGCTCTCTGATAGTTCGACTTGAGGCGCTCTCAGACGCCGACATTGCGGCGCTCATCGCGCGTGCCGTGGCAAGCCCAAACGGCTTGGCTGGGCTTGTAACGCTTGAGGCCGAGGCGGGCAACGCTATCGTGCGCCTGGCGCAAGGCGATGCGCGCCGCGCGCTCACGCTGCTCGAGGCCGCCGCGTTGGCAAAGATTGCCAGCTCGGATGCCGAACAACTAGCCAGCGGGGCTGCTATCGCAATCACCCTCGCTGAGGTGCAGGCGGCGCAGGAACAGGCAATCGTGCACTACGACAAGTCTGGCGATCAGCACTACGACGTGATTAGTGCGTTCATAAAGTCGGTGCGAGGTAGCGATGCTGATGCGGCCATCCATTACCTCGCCAGAATGATCGAGGCAGGGGAGGACCCGCGGTTTATTGCTCGTCGCCTAATGATTCTTGCGGCCGAAGACGTTGGTCTTGCCGACCCTCAGGCGCTCGTGCTCGCAACCGCGACCGCACAGTGCGTTGCCCTCATCGGCATGCCCGAGGGGCGCATACCGCTTGCCGAAGCCACCATCTATCTGGCCCTCGCCCCAAAATCGAACACCGCATACAACGCAATCAATGCCGCGCTCGACGACGTGAGAACCGGGCTGATTCCGGATGTGCCTGCAGCCCTTCGCAGCTCGAACTACGCCGGGGCCGCGAAGCTCGGCAACGGTAAGGGCTATGCGTATCCGCACGACGACCCCCGTGCGGTGCTCGAGCAGCGTTATCTTGGCGACGAGCTGCTGCAGCGCAGCTACTACCGCCCAAAGGAGCTCGGGGCTGAGGCCGCACTCGCCGAACGTTGGCCACGTTTGCGCGCCATTATTCGCGCCTTTCGCGGCTAGAGTCCTTTGGAAATCGGCCAAGCGCTGATAAACTGAGCAGGTTGCCGACTGGAGTGCTCGATCGCGGCTGAGAGAGCCTCAACGGTGCGACCACCTAATAGCCAGGTGGTCCGTGGCGAAAGACCCTGCCTCTCAGGGTCGATCTGTGAACAAAAACGCTATTGCGATCGAAAGATCGCCATGAAAGGAAAACGTGTCAAAAACCACACGTACTCGTAGCAAGACTCGTCTGTCGCGTTCGCTCGGACTTGCTCTTACTCCAAAGGCAGCCAAGTACCTCGAGAAGCGTCCATACGCTCCGGGTCAGCACGGCCGCACCAAGAAGAAGGCCGACAGCGACTTCGCCGTTCGTCTGCGCGAGAAGCAGCGTCTTCGCGCCCAGTATGGCATTCGTGAAGCTCAGCTTCGCAAGACTTTCGCCGAGGCAAAGCGTGCCGAGGGCCTGACCGGTGAGAACCTGGTTGAGCTTCTCGAGATGCGCCTCGACGCCCTTGTGCTGCGTGCAGGCATCGCCCGCACCATCGCACAGGCTCGTCAGATGGTCGTACACCGTCACATCCTCGTCAACGGCGAGCGTGTCGACCGCCCATCGTTCCGAGTCAAGCCAGGCCAGATGATTCACGTTCACGAAAAGAGCGAGAAGACCGAGCCATTCCAGGTTGCAGCTGCCGGCGGTCACGTCGACGTTCTTCCTGCTGTTCCTGGTTACCTCGACGTTCAGCTTGACAAGCTGCAGGCAACCCTCGTGCGCCGTCCAAAGCGCGTTGAGGTTCCTGTGACCTGTGAAGTTCAGCTCGTCGTTGAGTACTACGCAGCACGATAACCAAACGGTTTAAAAGGGGTTCGGATGAGCGGCGGCGACGTAGCAGCAATCATTGCGGCGGCAGGCTTTGTTCTGCTGGTGCTGTTCTTGGCTGTTCCGTTGCTAAAGCTTGGCCGCGTTCTGGACGAGGCTCGCGATTCGATTCGCGACCTCAACCAGAGCGTTTCGCCGCTGCTCACCGAACTCACCGAAACCGTCAACCAAACCAACAAGCAGTTGGCAAAGGTTGACGTCATTACAGAAAACGTCGCCGAGGTAACGACTAACGTCAGCAGCCTCGTGGCGGTGTTTTCGGCCACCGTCGGTTCGCCGCTGGTGAAGATCGCCGGGCTGACACAGGGGCTGCGCTCGGCGGTATTGGGCAAAACCAAGAAGTAGGGCAAATGAAAAAGGCATTTTGGCTTTTGACTGGCATTGCGGCCGGTCTCGTCATCGCAAAGCAACTCGACGAAAACCCGAAGGCCCAGGCTGTCGTAGACGACGCCGCAAAGCGCGCCAAGGACTTTGGCGCCGCAATTGCCGATGGCTTTCGCGAGCGCGAGGCAGAGCTGAACAAGCCTGCTGCCCCTGCCAAGAAGTCACCAGCCACCAAGAAGCCAGTAGCCACTAAGACAGCCGCCAAGAAGGCGGCTGCGGGCTCGGCCGCATAATGCGCACCGCTGAAATTCGTCAGCGTTGGCTCGACTTCTTTGAGAGCAAGAGCCACACGGTTGTGCCATCAGCCTCGCTGATCAGCCAAGACCCATCGCTTTTGTTTACGGTTGCCGGCATGGTGCCGTTCATTCCGTACATGTCTGGTGCGGTGCCTGCACCATACCCGCGCGCGACCAGCGTGCAAAAGTGTGTGCGCACCCTCGACATCGAAGAGGTCGGAAAGACCACGCGTCACGGCACGTTCTTCCAGATGAACGGAAACTTCTCGTTCGGCGACTACTTCAAGAAAGAGGCCATCGCCTTCGCCTGGGAATTCCTCACGGGTTCGCAGGAATCGGGTTGCCTAGGCTTCGACCCCGAGCTACTCTGGGTTACCGTCTACAAGGACGACGACGAGTCGATTGGCCTATGGCGCGAAATCGCAGATATTCCGATGGAGCGCATCCAGCGTCGCGGAATGAAAGACAACTACTGGTCGACCGGCCAACCCGGCCCAGCAGGCCCTTGCTCTGAGATTTACTACGACCGTGGTCCTGCATATGGCCGCGAGGGTGGCCCCGAGGCCGACGAAGACCGCTATATCGAAATCTGGAACCTGGTGTTCATGCAGTACGAGCGCGGCCAGGGCACCGGCAAAGACAACTTCGAGATTCTTGGCGAGCTGCCAAAGAAGAACATCGACACCGGCATGGGCCTCGAGCGTGTCGCTTTCTTGATGCAGGGCGTCGAGAACCTTTACGAGATCGACCAGGTTCGCCCGGTGCTCGACCTCGCCGCCAAGTTGTCAGGCAAGATCTACGGTGCAAGCGTCGAGGATGACGTTCGCATGCGAGTCGTTGCCGACCACGTGCGATCGGCTCTCATGCTGATTGGCGACGGCGTCACGCCAGCCAACGACGGTCGCGGATATGTGTTGCGTCGTCTATTGCGCCGAACCGTTCGAGCCATGCGCCTCATGGGCGTCGAAAAGCCGGTATTTGCCGAGCTCTTCACCGCTTCGATGAACGTCATGAAAGAGTCGTACCCAGAGCTTGAGACCGACTTTGAGCGCATTTTGCGCGCGGCCGTGGGTGAAGAAGAAACCTTCCTGCGCACGCTGACCTCGGGCACCGTCGTTCTTGGTGAGGCACTCGACGCTGTCAAGGCCAGCGGCGCAAAGCAGCTCGATGGCGCGGCTGCGTTCTTGCTGCACGACACTTACGGTTTTCCTATTGACCTAACCCTCGAGGTTGCCGAAGAAGCTGGCCTGAGCGTAGACCGCGATGGCTTTGTGGCACTCATGGCCGAGCAAAAGGCGCGCGCAAAGGCCGACGCTCGTGAAAAGAAGCTCGGCGGCGTCGACCTTTCGGTTTATTCGTCGGTACGAGCACTGGGTGAGACCAAGTTCACCGGCTACCAGTCGCTAGAAACCGAGGCCAAGGTTGTTGGTTTGCTGCGCGACGGCGCTGGTGTGCGCAAGGTTGAAAAGGGCGATCTTGCCGAGGTGTTCCTTGACGAGACATCGTTCTATGCCGAGTCTGGCGGTCAGGATTCCGACGCCGGCATCATCCGCGGCGATGGCTTCGAGCTCGAGGTAATCGACGTTCAAAAGCCGATCAAGGGCCTGGTTTCGCACAAGGTCCTTGTGCGCGCCGGAGCACTCGAAGTCGGAGCCACCGCATCGACTCACGTTGACCGTGAGTGGCGATTGGGAGCATGTCAGGCCCACTCGGGCACCCACGTGGTGCACGCAGCATTGCGCGAGGTGCTTGGCCCAACAGCGTTGCAGAGCGGCTCATACAACAAGCCAGGCTACCTGCGTCTCGACTACGCCTGGACCCAGGCGCTTAGCGACGCGACCAAGAGCGAGATCGAGGAGGTCAGCAATCTGGCGATTCGCAACGACCTCGCGGTTTCGGCGCAGTACATGCCGATTGCAGATGCCAAGAACTTTGGTGCGGTCGCCCTATTCGGCGAGACCTACGACGAAGACGTTCGCGTCGTGCAGATCGGTGGCCCATGGTCGCGCGAACTCTGTGGCGGCACCCACGTGTCACGCTCGTCGCAGATCGGCTTGATCTCGCTAATCGGCGACAGCTCGGTCGGCTCGGGTTCACGCCGAATTGAGGCGTTGGTCGGCATCGAGGCGTTCCGTGCCCTGGCGACCGAGCGAGCGCTGGTTGCTCGACTTGGCGACCTTTTCAAGGGCCCTAAGGATGGCCTCGAGGAGCGAATCGCCGCGACCATTGACGAGCTCAAGAATGCACAGCGCAAACTCGCTAGTCTGCAGTCGGCCGCGTTGGCAACCAAGGTTCCATCGATCGTTGAATCGGCACGCAACGTCGGGGCGGTGGTATTCGCAAGTGCAAACCTCGGCGTCGTAGACTCTGTCGAAGACCTCCGTGGCATCGCCATGCAGGCTCGTGAACGCGCAGGAGCCAATTCTGTTGCGGCGATCTTTGGTGTCGTCAATGACAAGCCAATGACCGTCATTGCGGTTGCCGATGAAGCGATTGCCAGCGGGGCAAAGGCCGGTGCGCTCGTGCGCGTAGCCAGCGCCGTGCTCGGCGGTGGCGGTGGCGGCAAGGACGACATCGCTCAGGGTGGCGGTTCCGACGTTTCGGCCATCGAGGCCGCGATCTCTGCCGTAGCCGGAGCGCTCGGCTAAAGATGCGCACCGGACGTCGCTTGGCGTTGGACATCGGCAAGGCACGTATCGGTGTCGCCGTGTCCGACTTTCACGGCATCCTTGCGTCACCGGTTGGCTTTTGTGTTCGCGGCACGAGCATTGAAGAGACCATCGCCAACTGGCGGGCATTTGTTGCCCAGCACGAAGAACTGGTCGACGTTGAGTTTCTGGAGGCCTATGTCGGCCTTCCCGTTGCGCTAAGCGGCGCCGATACCGCGTCTACTATGGACGCGATCGACACCGGGATCGCGATCTGTGCAGCAAGCGGAATCGAGACACGATTCATCGATGAGCGCCTCACGACTGTTAGTGCCTCAGCAGCGCTGCGTAGCAGTGGCATCGACTCGCGCAAGGGACGCGGTGTGATCGACTCTGTTGCGGCAACCATAATCCTGGAGCAGGCACTGGCCACCGAGAAGGCGCAGGGTGTTCGCCCCGGTAGGCAAAGCGGCGAGGTGACCGATGGCCAGATCTAAGTTTTTTGCCCGTCGATTGGTGCTTACAGGCGCAATTATCGGCCTAGTGGCAGTCATTGCCTTCGGTCTTAAGTCGCAAATTCGTTCTGCATTCGAAGCACTCGCCGGCAATGACTTTGGCGGCCCGGGCCACAGCTCTGTTTCGTTCAAAGTTAGCGAGGGGGAATCCGGAAGTCAGATCATCACCGACCTTGTCGACAAAGGCGTAGTCAAGAGCTATCGCTTCACGATGCGACTGGCCGGCGACGAGGGCACCGTTTTTTATCCGGGTACTTTCGCACTCAAGCTCGAGATGCGAGCTCTCGATGCACTGCACGTGCTGGGCTCGGCTAATAACGCCCAGACTCACCACGTGACCATCAAGGAGGGCTTGAGAATCAAGAACGTCTTCAAGGTGCTAAGTGGTGCAACGGGTATTCCCGTGGCCGACTTCGAAAGTGCAGGCGCACATCTTGGTGATTTCAAGGTGGGCGTCGGGGCTCCCAGCCTCGAGGGCTACCTGTTTCCGGCGACCTATGACTTTGACCCCGACATGTCGGCCAAGCAGATTCTGCAAAGAGTGAACCAACGCATGATCGATGAACTTGACTCGTTTGGTGTGAAAAAGGCCGATTGGAACCGAACCCTTGCGCTAGCTGGCTTGGTGCAGGCCGAGGCTCGTCGCACCGAAGACTTCTATAAGGTTTCGCGCGTGTTTTTGAACCGAATCGCTAAGGGCATGCATCTGCAGTCGGACGCCACGGTCTCGTACGGAGTTGGTGGCAACACCGTCAACACCTCGGCCGCCGACCGAGCCAACGTGAACGGCTACAACACCTACCTGAATGCCGGCCTGCCAATCGGGGCGATCTCGGCGCCAGGTCACGTGGCAATCGATGCGGCGCTGCACCCCGCCACCGGCGATTGGCTATATTTCTGCGCCGTGAACCTCGAGACTGGCGAAACCTGGTTCAGCTCGACCTACGCCGAACACGAGAAAGCCGTGGCCGTCTGGCGCGCTTGGATGAAGGATCACCCCGGTTATGAGTAATCAATACCTGGTCGTTGGTTCGCCGATCGATCACTCCAAGTCGCCGGCGATTCACAGGGCAGCCTATTCGGTGCTCGGGCTCGACTGGCAATATGGCCGACTTGAGGTTGCCAAGGGTGGTTTGCGTCAGGTGCTCGACAACGCGCCCGAGGCGCTTTGCGGCTTTTCGGTAACGATGCCACTCAAGGAAGAAGCGGCACGCAATGCTGTCTTTCGCGACGAATTTGTGCAGCGCTCAGGCGCGGCAAACACTCTGATGCGCGATGAATCCGGCTGGCGGGCCTACAACACCGACGTTTATGGCATCGTGAAGGCCGTTCGCCCGGCCCTCGAGGTCGCGGCTCCCGTCATCCTGGTTATCGGATCTGGTGCGACGGCGTTTTCGGCAATGATGGCCGCTGGGCTACTCGGGGCCCGCGAGGTGCTGGTATTCGCGCGCAACCGCACTACTCGCAAGCAGCTCGTTGACTTTGGGCGTGAGTCTGGCCTAAAGGTTCGAGCCGTTCGCCGATTCGCCAGCGCAATCTCGAAGGCCGACTTCACGATCAGCACATTGCCGGCCCGAGCCCTCGACACGCTGGCTGCCCGACTCAAGGAGCGTGCGTCGCAAGCCGTTCGCGGCGGCTTGCTCGATGTTGCCTACGACCCGTGGCCGAGTCTGGCGGCGCAGGTGTGGGCGTCGGCAGGCAAACCCGTGGTGAGCGGGCTCGACATGTTGATCTGGCAGGCAATAGCGCAGTTGCGAATCTTCACCACCGGCAATCCGAATCAGGAATTGCCCAACGAAGTGGCCGTTGTCGAGGCTATGCGGCACGCGGTCTAGCCCGCCTGTGGCAATATTGACGCATGTTACGTTGGATCACCGCAGGGGAGTCGCACGGCCCCGAACTCGTTGCCGTTCTTGAAGGACTCCCTGCCGGAGTCGCGGTGACTACATCCGACATTCAGGATTCACTCGCTCGTCGTCGACTCGGCTACGGTCGCGGTGCGCGCATGAAGTTCGAGCAGGACGAGGTCTCGTTCTCGGGTGGTGTGCGCCACGGCTACTCGATGGGCGGCCCCGTAGCCGTCTGTGTTGCGAATACCGAATGGCCAAAGTGGCAAGACGTGATGTCGGGCGACCCAGTCGAACCAGAGGCCTTGACCGGTGCACGCGCAGAGGCGCTTACCCGCCCACGCCCGGGCCACGCTGACTTCACTGGAATGCAAAAGTATGCGTTCCTCGACAGCCGACCAATCCTCGAACGCGCGAGCGCGCGCGAGACTGCAGCCCGCGTTGCCCTTGGTCGCGTCGCCAGCAACTTTTTGGCCGCACTGGGCATCGAATTGATTTCTCACACCGTAGCCATTGGTCCGGTGGCCGTGCCAGCTGATTCACCATTGCCGCGCCCAAGTGACTTGCCTGCCGTGGATGCCGACCCGCTTCGTTGCTTCGATGCAACCACCTCGGCCGCGATGGTTGCCGAGGTTGACGACTGCCACAAGGAGGGCGACACGCTCGGTGGCGTTGTCGAGGTGCTCGCCTATGGAATGCCTCCTGGCCTTGGCACGTTCGTGCACTGGGATCGCCGCCTTGACGCGCAGCTCGCGGCCGCGCTCATGGGCATCCAGGCGATCAAGGGCGTCGAGGTTGGCGACGGATTCGAGACCTCGCGACGCCGTGGTTCGCTTGCTCACGACGAGATCGTGCGCGAAAACGGTGAGGTTCAGCGCCTAACCGATCGCGCCGGTGGCATCGAAGGCGGCATGTCAAACGGCGAGATTCTGCGTGTGCGAGCTGCGATGAAGCCGATCTCGACCGTTCCACGTGCCTTGCAGACCATCGATGTCGCAACTGGCGAGGCCGCCAAGGCGCACCACCAGCGCTCGGATGTCTGTGCGGTGCCGGCGGCCGGCGTCGTGGCCGAGGCCATGGTCGCGCTCGTGCTGGCCAATTCGGTTCTCGAGAAGTTCGGTGGTGACTCGGTCGGTGAGACCAAGCGCAACCTCGACGCATACCTGGCTTCAATTCCTGAGGTCTTGCGCTCACAAACGGTTCGTTAGTGGGCAAAGACGTCGTCGTGCTGATTGGCCCGATGGGAGTGGGCAAAACCACCATCGGCAAAAAGTTGGCGCGCGCGCTCAAGGTTGAGTTTCGCGACACCGACGCCATGATCGTGGCCGAACACGGCGCCATAGCCGACATCTTCGCCAAGCTTGGCGAACCAGAATTTCGCAGGTTTGAAGAGGCGGCCGTGGCCAGTGCGATCTCTGAGCCGGGTGTCGTTGCCACCGGCGGCGGCGCCGTACTTAGCGAACTGACACAATCGCGACTTGGTTCGACAACGGTGGTTTACCTGAGCACCGATGGTCGCCACATGGCATCGCGACTGGCTAACGGCAACCGCCCGCTGCTACAAAACGGGCTCGATGACTGGCGTCGCATCTATGAGGAACGCAAACCGACGTATGAATCGCTAGCCGACATCACGATCAACACCTCAAACCAGACGATGGCCAGCGCCCTCGATGAAATCAAGACAAGGCTCACTAAGAATGACTGAAACCAGAATCGTAGAGGTCGGTGGCGATCAGCCATACCAAGTCAAGATTGGCCGGTTCTTGCTCGACGAGGTCGTCGTGGCCGTTGGGGGAGCCGCCAAGGTTTTGGTCGTGCACCCGGTGGCTCTGTCGGCTAGCGCCGAACTGCTGCGCGAACGGCTCGTAGCGGCAGGATTCGAGGCAATCCTCGCTGGAGTTCCCGACAGCGAAGAGGCAAAGAACGTTCACGTCGCTGCGTTTTGCTGGGAAATCATGGGCAAGGCCGACTTCACGCGCACCGACGCCGTAATCGGTTTTGGTGGCGGATCAACCACCGACCTGGCCGGCTTCGTGGCCGCGACTTGGCTTCGCGGAGTCAAGTTGGTGCAGGTTCCGACGACCCTGCTTGGCATGGTCGATGCCGCGATCGGCGGCAAGACGGGCATCAACACCGCCGAAGGCAAGAACCTGGTCGGTTGCTTCTATGCGCCATCGGCCGTTGTCTGCGACCTCGAGACGCTCGAGTCTTTGCCACGCACCGAAATACTCGCGGGCTTCGGCGAGGTCGCTAAGTATGGCTTTATCGCCGACGAGCGCATCCTCGAGCTGATTGAGGCCGACGTCGAACTGGCAACCGATCCAAAGTCGGATACCTTCGTCGAGATTGTCGAGCGCTGCGTTGCCATCAAGGCGCGGGTCGTTTCGTCGGACTTCAAAGAGGCCGGCCTGCGCGAGATTTTGAACTACGGCCACACGCTGGGGCACGCCATTGAACACGCAGAGCGCTACCAGTGGCGACATGGCGCCGCCATCGCCATCGGCATGGTCTTCGTTGCCGAGTTGGCCAGGATCGCCGGACGCCTCAGCGATGCCGCGGTCGATCGCCACCGCAGTGTCTTTGGGTTGCTCGGTCTGCCAACCACCTATTCGGCACAGCGCTGGTCGCAATTGCTCGACACCATGGCCCGCGACAAGAAGTCGCGAGCTGGAACGCTGCGCTTTGTGGTGCTCGATGACATCGGCAAGCCAACGATCATGGCTGCACCGACCAACGAGATGCTTTTCGCCGCCTATCAGGAGATAGCCGTTCACTAGCGGCTAACCTATTCGCATGAACAAAGTGCTGGTGCTCAACGGTCCGAATTTGGCTCGCCTAGGTTCGCGCGAACCCGAGATTTACGGATCGGCCGACTGGGCCACGCTGAGCGCGACCGTGCTCGAGCGTGCCGGCAAGCTTGGCCTCGACGCCGAGGTGCGTCAAACCAATAACGAGGCCGAACTCATCGACTGGATACACGAGGCGGTCGACGGGGGAGCAGACGTGGTCTTGAACCCAGCCGCATTCACTCACTACTCGTATGCGCTGCGCGATGCAGCGGTCATGGTCACCAAGGCGGGACGCCGACTCATCGAGGTGCACCTAAGCAATCCGCATACCCGCGAGGAATTCCGCCACAACTCGGTGATCAGCGGCGTGGCCACCGGCGTAATTGCCGGATTCGGCGTGAACTCGTACCTGCTTGCCCTTGAGCAGCTGGCGGCCTAGGCTAAACTACTTTTCGGCCGAAATCGGCAGCTTTAGCGCGGTAACAGCGCGGCAAATCAAGAAACGAGTGATCTCACATGGCAACTAGCAACGACCTAAAGAATGGTCTTGTGCTCAACATCGACGGCCAGCTTTGGGCCGTTGTCGAGTTTCAGCACGTCAAGCCGGGCAAGGGCCCAGCCTTCGTTCGCACCAAGCTCAAGAACGTTCTGAGCGGCAAGGTTGTCGACAAGACCTTCAACGCAGGTGTCAAGGTCGAGACCGCGAACGTCGACAAGCGCGACATGACCTTCCTTTACAACGACGGCTCGGGCTTTGTTTTCATGGACAAAGACAACTACGACCAGTTCACTCTGTCGCCTGAGATCACCGGCGACGCCTCGGACTACATGCTCGAGAACCAGGATGCGGTCGTCGCGCTGCACGACGGCAACCCAATCTACGTTGAGCTTCCTGCTTCGGTGATTCTTGAGGTCACCTACACCGAGCCTGGCCTGCAGGGCGACCGCTCGACCGGCGGCACCAAGCCTGCCACCCTCGAGACCGGCAAGCAGATTCAGGTTCCGTTGTTCCTCGAGTCCGGCACTCGCGTCAAGGTTGACACCCGCACCGGTGACTACCTCGGCCGAATCACCGACTAATTGAGCGCCCGCACTAAGGCACGCAAGCGTGCCATCGACGCCATTTATGCCGCCGACCTGCGAAAGGTTTCGCCTGAAGAGCTCTTGACTCAGGTTGCCGAGCTGCACGCCGACCGTCAAAATCAATCGGAAATCTTTGGTTACGCTCGCGACATCGTCGCCGGCGTTGTAAACAATCACGAAGAGATCGACGAGCTGCTCGACAGCTACGCCCAGGGGTGGTCGCTCGACCGCATGCCGAGCGTAGACCGAGCCATCTTGCGTGTTGCGACTTGGGAGATCCTGTTCAACGACGAGGTTCCCGACGCCGTCGCGATTGCCGAGGCCGTCGCAGCCGCCAAGGAGCTGTCGACCGACGACTCGGGCTCGTTCATCAACGGGCTTTTGGGTCGAATCGCGGCAACCCGCAGCGCACACTAACCTGCTAAACCGCCGAACGCGGCTGCCGATCCTGGTGGCCGCGTTCTGCTATTCTTGAGAACTACTAAGTCCTTTAAAGGCCGTCCAGAGAGGCGGAGAAGGAGTGAGCGTGAGTTCACGCACCGTGCTTGCGGCAGCCGACATCGATCGGGCTGTGACGCGCATCGCACACGAGATCGTCGAGGCCAATCAGGGCACATCCGATCTCGTTCTTCTCGGCATTCCGACCCGTGGCGTAATTCTGGCTCAACGCATCGCGGCGGCGATCGCTCGCAACTACCCAGACTTCGATTCAGAGGCCGCCGTTGGGCGCCTTGACATCACGATGTATCGCGACGACCTGGCCTCAAACCCGACCAAGGTGGTCACCGAATCGCGCGTGCCTAACGGTGGCATCGCCGGAAAGACGGTCGTACTGGTTGACGATGTGCTGTTTAGCGGGCGCACGATTCGTGCCGCATTGGACGCCATTCAGGAATTTGGCCGCCCCAAGTGTGTCAAGTTGGCCGTGTTGGTCGACAGAGGGCACCGTGAGCTGCCTATCCGAGCCGACTTCGTTGGCAAGAACCTGCCCACCTCGCGCGAGGAGCGCATCCGTGTGCAACTAAACGAGAGCGATGCCGACAACCAGGTGGTGATCGAGGCGTGAAGCACCTGATTTCTGCAAAGGATCTTTCGCTCGACGAGGCGCTGGCAATCCTCGACACCGCCGAAGAGATGGCGGCCGTGAACGACCGCGAGGTCAAGAAACTGCCGACGCTTCGTGGCCGAACCGTGGTCAACCTGTTTTTCGAGGATTCGACCCGCACGCGCATTTCATTTGAGCTAGCGGCAAAGCGACTTTCGGCCGATGTGATCAACTTCAGCGCCAAGGGTTCGAGTGTTTCGAAGGGCGAGAGCCTGAAAGACACCGCCCAGACGCTCGAGGCCATGGGGGCCGAGGCTGTCGTGGTGCGTCATCATGCCAGCGGCGCCGCTCAAAACCTGGCCGAGGCCGGCTGGATCGGTGGGCACATCGTGAATGCGGGTGACGGCAAGCACGAACACCCGACCCAGGCTCTGCTTGACGCGTTCACCATGCGCAAGCGCATCCATGGCTCGGCGTCGCGTGGACGCGACCTAAATGGTGTTCGTGTGCTGATCGTGGGCGATGTTCTGCACTCACGCGTTGCACGCAGCAACCTGCACCTGTTGCGCACGCTTGGCGCCGAGATTCGACTCGTCGCACCGCCGACGCTGCTGCCGGCTGACCCTGCAGCGCTAGGTGCCGCAACCTACTTTGACCTTGATGTCGCGCTGAGCGACTTCAAGCCCGATGTGGTCATGATGCTTCGCGTGCAGCTTGAACGCATGAATGCCAGCTTCTTTCCGACTGCGCGCGAATACGCCCGCCAGTGGGGCTTCTCGGCGGATCGACTCGGGCTGCTCTCGGAACACGCCATTGTCATGCATCCAGGCCCGATGAATCGCGGGCTTGAGATTTCGTCAGAGGCGGCCGATTCACCGCGCTCGACCGTGCTCGAGCAGGTTGCCAACGGAATTTCGGTGCGCATGTCTGTGCTGTATCACCTCATGTCAGGAGACGCTAACTAATGACCAAGAAGTATGTGCTCAAGGACGCAACGCTTGCCGATGGCTCGATTCGCGACATCCTGATCGACGGCGACCTAATCGTCGAGGTTGCCGCGTCGATCGACTTTGAGACGAGCGTCGACTGCAGCGGCTTGATTGCCCTACCGGGATTTGTCGACTTGCACACTCACCTGCGCGAGCCTGGCTTTGAGGCCAGCGAGACCGTCCTGACAGGCTCGAAGGCCGCCGCTAAGGGCGGTTACACCGCCGTGCACCCGATGGCGAACACGAGTCCGGTTGCCGACACCGCCGGCGTTGTCGAACAGGTGGCCGCGCTTGGCGAAGAAGCCGGCTACGTTGACGTGTATCCGATTGGTGCCGTCACTGTTGGCCTAGAGGGCAAGCAGCTGGCCGAACTTGGCGCCATGGCCGAATCGAAGGCCAAGGTTCGTGTGTTCAGCGACGACGGCAAGTGCGTTAGCGACCCGCTAATGATGCGCCGGGCCCTCGAATACGTGAAGTCATTTGGCGGCGTGATTGCTCAGCACGCGCAAGACCCGCGCCTGACCGAGGGTGCACAAATGAACGAGGGCGTCGTTAGCGCCGAACTCGGCCTGTCGGGCTGGCCTGGTGTCGCCGAGGAATCGATCATCGCTCGCGATGTGATGCTCGCCGAGACGCTGGGTTCGCGAATTCACGTTTGTCACCTGTCGACGGCGCGTTCGGTCGAGATTGTGCGTTGGGCAAAGAACCGCGGCATCGCCGTGACCGCCGAG
>Ga0228699_1000902_pt1 | contig 18007 bp, 25 predicted proteins | sample McNCre217_Aug_MG_FD_178016 | JGI IMG/M metagenome (GOLD analysis project Ga0228699, IMG submission 178016) | Freshwater microbial communities from McNutts Creek, Athens, Georgia, United States - 2-17_Aug_MG | ecosystem: Environmental > Aquatic > Freshwater > Creek | place: USA: Georgia... | reverse complement strand
CTGACGACATTGCTGTCCAGGCCTGGTGGTATTTAAATTGCGTCAGCGGTGTGTTATCTGAAATAGATGCAAATCCTGACTGCCTTCCCTCAGACTCTTTATTGCGTCAAACGTACTTTGCATATGCCACGGGTGACGATGGATCGCCTTGGCAGCAAATAGTTGAGCGACAACTTGGGGGTGCTATGCAAATTGATGCACTTTCCATGATTGCAGTTGTCACAGGGGCTTATGCCCTCCGTGAGTTGGCTTTGCGCGTGCTAGATGCCTTGTACGTGCTTAATAGCTATCACATTGCAGCTCAGAGTTCAGGGGAACACCATGACTGAATCAATGTTCCCTCAAGAACTCAAAATACAAGCCAAGGCATTTGAGCCTTTGATCGCCATTGAAATTTTGCGTGAGCACGGCAACTCTTTGACCGATGAATCTCGCGCAGTTTTAGAGCGGATCGCCCGAGGTGACGGTTTGGGCGATTTATTTCAAATTAGCGTTGATGTGTCTAGGCTGAATTGGATGGCCAACTCTGAAGAGTTTAGACGTTGGTCTGAAGATGCGCTGCGCTACTGCGTAGTACGTCAAGCCAGCTTCCCGATGTTGCAAAGACTTTTTAAAACTACGCGGGAGCGTGTGAAGCAAATTCGAGAAGAAACGAACTCACAACCTCCACCACCCCGATCATTTAGTGTTGTGGACGAGCAAACGCGCCATCAAATTTATTTGAGTTGGAGCAAATTTTGCGAAGAGTTTGAGCGTGAGCCAGACCGATGGTTCATGCTGGGTCAAAAGTACCCCACTCTGCCATTGAATGTGTTGGAAACCATTGTGTTCTTAGATGTCTCTGGAGGTGTTTTATGTCCGCAGTAACTAAAATCCCCGATACTCTCGATCCCATCGAGAGCTTTGCCGCATACCTTGAAGCAAATCCCGATGCGTCGATGATGTTGCTGCAACCACCTATCGCCGTTAATGCTGCCTACATCGATATCGCAGGTGGATTAACAGGCGGTGTATTGCTGAGTGCGCTATGCCAAGTAGATGCGGATTCGGACAACGAGATTGCAGCAATTCCCAGATCTGATTGGCAGCCCTACTCTACTGCTGCAATTCACGGCATCTATCGTCTCACAGAGAAAGAGCAGCGCACAGCTCGTGAGCGGCTATCACGCTTAAAGCTTATCGAAGAGCGTCGCACGGGTTATCCCGCGCAACTGCAAATTAAAGTCAATCACCAAGCCATTGGACATGCCTTGATGACGCTGTTGAAGAGTAAGGCCAGCCTAGGTGGCGGTCAAGGTCAAAAGCTTCCAGTTTTGCATTGAAGCAGCGCCACACGATTAGCTATGCAAACCCAACCATCCCTACAACCGCATTTGCCACAGCCTCAGAGGTTTGAGCTGGGAGGGCAAGTGGTGGCTCAGATGGCTAGGTCATCTGAGCGGCGAGCCCCAGTCTCGCCCAGCGGTGAGGCTTCAGCCTTATCGCTGTCACAGTTGCTGGCTCAGGAGCGAGTCATACGGTTTAACGTCAATCTTGCTGTCATCACGCAAGATGTAAAAGCTACCTTGTTTGCCAGCCAGTTGCTTTACTGGACCCAACACGGGCAAAGCGTTATCGAGAACGGCGGCTGGATTTTTAAAACCCGTGAGCAGTGGGAGCACGAGACGGGCTTAAGCCGTGCCGAACAAGAGCGTGCAAGGTCGATTTTGCAAGGGCTAGGCTTGGTCGAGGAAGCGCGTGTTGGCTCACCCGCACGCAACTGCTACCGAATCATTCCTGAGGCTTTAGGAAGGGCTCTAGCGCACGTCATGCGCCGTGAGGCAAGGCAGCTATCTCTTTTTGATTTGCGCACGCCAGCAGGCGAGACACAGGTATTACTAGGCCGTCACCTCGCCTATTACTGCGCTTTTGCAAGCCTTACTGAGTCCATCACCAATGCGGTGATGTTGTCTAAGTGTTTGCAGCTTCAACAAACAGTCAGTAAAGCACAAAACGAGAGACTCAGAGCCTCCCACTCTTTTGTCACTGAAATTCCTTGGGATCAAGATTGGTTTCGTTTAGCGCCTCATCAGGTTCAAACTGAAACAGGTCTATCACCAGCGCAGCAAAAAAGAAGCAAGCAAAATTTGTGCCAGCTTAACCTATTAGAAGAAGCACAAGATCACAAGGGCTATGGTTTTGTGAGGGTGCGAGTCAAAGCCTTATTTGAAAGACTAACCGATCATTTACTTAGTAAGCTCATTAAATCTAATGCCAAGGAGCATGCGTCACAGAATAAATCAAACTATTCAAAAACTGAACAGTTCGGTACTGCGCCTAACTGTTCAAAAAATGAACAGTTGGTAACCGTTACCAACTGTTCAAAAAATGAACACCTCAGCTTTGCGACTATCTCCACAAAAACACATCAGTTTAAGGTGACAGACAAAAACTCGCTATCTAGTTCTGACCAAAGGTCAAATCCAGTAGGAGACTTTTTACATACCAGTAGGCGAGTTTTTACACCTCAGTTGGCTGGTTTTGAGGGGGTTAGAAGGCGACTTTTTGACCCCCTATACGCGCACGGAAGAAAGATTACAGAAACTAAATTACAAAATACAAAACTACAACAACAACTACAAGCACATCCCGAGTCAAGTTATCCACAGACCAGCAAAAAGTCTCCTACTGAAAACGCTCCAGTTGTTGTTGTTTCTTCTGTTGATTTTTCTAAAAATAGGAATGATAAAAACCAGCTTGAATGGCCTAGCCGACTTGATGCGATTCAAAAGCAGGCTTGCCAAAAACTGCTTCGCAGTCAGGCAGTACCAGAAGGCCGTCATCAATTATTGGTAGATGAGTTGGCAGGTTTTGTTGGTACTGGCAAAGTCAACAATCCAGTCGCCTACTTTTCCAAGTTGATCCGCTTAGATATTGAGTCTGGTGTGGATGGTATGGTGTTTAGCCATGCCCATGAAATTGCACAAATTAGAAAAGCAAAGACTGCGCATGAGGAACGATTGGCCAACAGCATCGCTACATTAAATGCGGAAACCGTAGCTCAAAAATCAGCGGTCCAAAACTCGCCTTCTGATTCACATCAGCCTTTAGCACCCACCATCGATCCATCCAAGTTTATGGCCGAGTTTCGTCAAAGAGCAGGGTTGCCACCTGCTGCGCCCACGACGCGTAGCACAGGAAAGTCAGCGCATTCACCTAGCACAACCGCAATTTCTTCAATTTTAAATATCACATAGGACGTACTATTTATGGCAACCGCAAAAAAAACAACCACAAAAACTGAGGCTTCGACGGTGCCCGAGCTTGTGGCGTTGCAGCCACTTGATGCGGTTCAGGACACCACTCAAACACCAAGCAATGAGCGTCAGCAAGCGAATCCTGAGGTGTCGTTGACACACGCTCATTCAATCAAAAATTTAGGCAGTCTTCGTGCAATGGAAGAAGACACGATGACTCTGCACACGGTGGAAGCAATGCGGATTTATCTTGGTGTATCTCCAACACCTGAATCTAGTAACAAATACGGTATTTCGGGTGCAAAACGTGCCGCAGCTGCGTTGAGGCAATTGCATGTTTTAACGGTCAAAGACAACCCCTATGCAGACTGGATGTTGATTCAAGTTGATGCCATGAATGCTGATGCAGCCAAAGCGATTGAGTCAATGGAAGCCAAATTCACGAAGAAGCTGGAGAGTTTGAAAGCGCGTGGATTAAGTTATTCACTTGTTGGTTCGAGGACACCTCAAACCGTCAGTCTTGGCTACCGCAGTCCTTACGGTTTTGCAGTGACCAATACCGTGGTCGGATTTGACTACATGACTCGGGTGTTGAGGTCGGCGGAGCTTAGGGATTTGATGACCAAGGCCGAGTTGCACAGCGATCTGGAACGTATTAAGGGCAAGCTACGTGGCATGTTTGAATTTGCCGCTAAAGCCCAGCGAATCCTCTTGAATCCGCTAATGCAGCCGCTATGCCGCGCAGACTACGCCGCGCAGGACACGGATGCAGCGAAGCGCATTGCTGCTGCTAAACAAGCCTTTGGTGACGTGCCGCAACCGATTTTTACTCATGCTCAGTTGCCACGGCACACCTTGTGGAATCAGCGGTTGTCCACCGCTGAACGTGAGATGTTGGAGCGCATTGCTAATAACCAAGAACAGATCACCACGGACGTGACGATGCAAGACATCAGCCAGATCACATCCGCTGGTTTGGTTTAGTCATTCAAATTTTAGATTGGAACAACCATGACCAGTACACATGATATTGCGGCTAGCACACAAGAGCCATTAGAAGCTGCGGCAATTACCTTAGATGCGTTTGCTGCCAAGTACCCAATGGATGCTCGGTTGATGCTCAAGCTATTGTATTTATGTGACAACAAGACTGCGCAAGCGATGGTGCTGTGGGACGCACTCAAGCAGCATCACAGTGTGAAAAAAATAGACGTTTGGTTGCCGCAATCCACGTCTTCATATTTGAAGCGGTATCCAAAAGTCAGTGTTGGTTCAGTCAGTGGCGCAATTTCGGATTTGGTTTCCTATGGGTTGCTATTTCTTTACGCGGGTGCGCCAAACACAAAACGTCAGATCAAGTTGAATTTATCAGCCTTAATTTCAACATTAGATGCGTTGGAGGATGAATTTAAACGAGTACCAGGACTCGAATACTGAACATATTTTGAAAAGTAGTTCACTGTGAACGCCTTTTCAGTTTTTGAATAGCGGCGTGTATTCCAAGGTTTTGTGTATGTAAAGGCTTTTAAGGGTAAGGGGAAGTTTTAGTTTTGGTGAGAGGTATGTGGCGTAAGGATGCCAAGGGGTCTTACTCAAGGACCACAGGTACTGCGCGGGAGGGAGGTTTGGAAATATGTTCTCCTTCCGTTGCAGCGTGCTTAGGGCGCGGCTCTTGTAAGTTCTGGCCGCCGCTTATGCCAGCTATGGAACGCTTACTCGGTGATCCAGCTGCGCGAGCAACAGGTGTCCGCCGCATACCTCTCACCGCCTATTTTGGCATGGTTTGATTTTTGGAACTGAGGTGCTTGATGTGTAACTTGATGATGAGCTGTTTTGCTTGGGTTCGATATGACTACTAAAGTCGTGTTGTTCGATACCGCTTTTCAAATGATGGCTGGTTTACCTCAGCTTCGAGGTTTGCAGCGCTCTTTGCGCGATCAACGCAAGGCGTTGATCGTGACGGCAGCTGATGTGGTGAAGCGGGCTTCGTTGAAAGACTGTGCGATGCGGCTATCGGCTGACAAGAAGCAATCGGGGATTTATTTGTTGCGCTGGCGGGTCAATGTTGCCAATGGTCGGCAGCGCTGGGTTCAATTTGATTCTGCTGATGTTGCAGTTTTGGTATCTGGTTATTCGGTGGCGGTGCGGAGACACCTTGAGCAATGTGACCGCGAAGTGCGAGAGATCAATGTGCGGTTTCGTTTGGTGCAGGGATCGCTCGCAGTTTTGGAGCAATTCTTTGGTGGCAAGGGTAAGCGTACCAGTGGCCTAGTGAGTTTGGCTCAGTCTCCTGTTTTGCCTGAGGCAGAAGGCTGATGGTTTTTAGATCGGGTGAATTTTCTTTTTCAACTTTTTTTGGAGCAACGTTATGTCAACAGCAGTTCAGGTAGAAGGTAACTTACTGGAGAAACCAGTGAGCCGTGTCGTTAAGGTCGGCGACGGAACAGAGGTCGTCACAGAGTTTCGCATTATGTCCGATACGCGCAAACGCGTGGGCGATGAGTGGGTCCAGGATGATGAGAAAACCTATCCCGTGAATGTCACGATGTGGGGTAAGAAACGCGGCGAAGACATCATGCGCTTGTTGCATGTTGGCGTTCGCGTGATGGTGCACGGCGATCAACACCTTCGCCATTTCACACCTAATGAAGAGCAAGCCGCTCGTGGCTTGGTTGCCAAAACGTCGGTTGAAGTGGTTGGCAATTATGTTGGCCTTTCTCTTGGTCGCATTAAGTCCCTTGAGATGTTTCCATCAAAAGCGACCGAAGCTGCGAGAGATGCGGCTTCTGAGGCTGCTGCGGCCACGGTCAATAGCTAATCGCTTTTCACGATTCGATCATGGCTACTCAAGTATCCCCAGTGCTCATGCTTACGAGTTTTGAAGACCGTGAGTTGTGTGCTGCCGTGGCGCAAGCGCAGCTTGATGCTCTGCGCCACGGATGGTCTCATGTGAGTTGTTCTGGCTGGCGCTTTAGCGCCCACGCCGTGTCATCGCAGCATGGAATGCTGATGGACTTGTATTGCGAAGACGATGGCGGGCATGTGGTTTGGAGCAAATCCAATTGCATTTATGGACGGGAGTTTGTGGGATGAATGAAAACTTAACTTTGGAGCAAGGCTCTGAGTTGGATGCTGCGCTTCGGATTGCCAAGCCTAGGCCTTCGAGTTGGTACAACAATAAGCCATACCGCGTCGTGCGGGCCGAAACGCTTCCGCATTTGGAATCGATCGTAGATCATTTGTTTGACGAAGGCTGGACTCCACTTGGTTCGCCAACCTTGAATTTCTTTCGCCGCTCAAGCGGCAACGTGCAATTGGTTTGCCTGCAAGGGCTGTGGCGTGCAACAAAAACAGGGAGATAGTGATGTCAGAAATTTTGAAATTTGAAAACGACTTCAAAGAAGTTGTTTTAAAGCACGCGAGTCACAAACTACCCGCCGCAGAGTGGGCTCGCTTGCGGGCACGCTCAGGCGGCGATGCTGGACTCAGCTATGAAGCCGTTATCAGGGATGGCTTTTGTGAGCAGCAGTTATCCGTCGATGAAAACTTGACTGCTGATTTCAAGCCGAAGGCTTCGCCAGTAGCCTTTGTGTCCGATCAGCCTGTTTGGTATGTGGCTGGAGCAGGCTTTTATGTCTGGAGCATTAGTCCTACGCACCCATTTGCTTTGTGTGTTTGGCTGACGCATCCTGCTTATCCTGAGGGGTGGTAGTGTGAACGCATCATTTGCACTCGAATGGAGTGGCTGTCTTTGTGGTCTCGCTGGAGCACTGTTATTGGCTTTGCATTGCCCTATTTCACGCTGGGGTTGGTGGCTATTCCTAGTAGCCAATTTACTCATGATTGGGTTGGCTCTTGAAGTCAATTTAAGTGGACTGCTGGTGCAGCAGCTTGGTTTCAGTATGACCAGCATTATTGGCCTGCGCCGCGCAGGCTTTTTGAGTCAAATGAAAGGCTGACATGCAAGACTTAAAGTTTGATGCAAGCGTTTGGCTTGAAAGCGCCGCGAAGTCGGCCAATCAAGGCTGTGGGCAAATTTACGAATTGTTTGAGGAGCGACTCTTTGATGCGGTCGATGCGGCGCTGGCTAGCCTGCCCGCCGATCAATGTGAACTGCTGCGCACAAAAGCAGTCGAAATGTTTGGGTATCAAAAGCCAGAGATCCGATCTGCCGAGGCAGCAAAGGTTCGCGAAGAGCAAGCCGAGTTAGGTATTCGCACCTGTGTTCATCACCTTGATCCCGATTGCTGCCCGTTGGGCTGTGGAGATCGTGATGATTGAAGCACGAAAAATAGAAGGTACGCATTTAATCAAATGCCCCAGTTGTAATCAGCCCTTACTTGAATTAACGAGCGACACACTCAAAGTGGCCGCTGGAGGTTGTTGGATTGATGATGGTGACACCATCCAATCGGTTACGAAGCATTTAACTGACGAACAAGCGAATCCTAATGCGTTTTGGCCAATGCTGGATGTTGGAAACGGCTGCACTCATTGTGGTGAGAGCTACTTCACGCCACGCTTAGCCATGCTTCCTTGTAATCTGGATACTGAATTTTTGGTACAGGATTATTTGTTAGAAAACATATCCCTACCTGAAGGCGCAATAACCTTTTGGTTATGCACTTCAAGCCAAGCAGAAACACCTCATGACTGGCTAATGACTGTGACGAAAACACCTTTTGGAGTCATGCACGACCATTACTTAGGCATCTATCACCTCCAAGACTTGTCGGAGGTTAGCGGTAAGTATGGAGTTTCAAGTTGCGGTCTTAAAGAGTCCGACTCATGGACGTTTGCCAGTGAATTGATTGTCAGGATGTGGGACGACTTGCGTGCATTAAATGTACACGCCAACCGTGAAATAAGGTTGGCATGAACACAGCACTATTTCAATCTAATTGAAGATGAATCAAATGAGTTCACACGAATATCTTGCTGAAGTCATGCGCATAGCCACGCATGAGTATTTCAATACGCTCCCGCCAAATCCCAACCCTAAGGATTTTGACCGCTACTTTGTGGATGCTTTTTATGAGGACTTGGTACCTGACTGCGATGACGGTAAACGTAAGCGAGTGGCCATCATCACCGACCACGGATGCAGCTTAGGTTTGGTATTTTTTGATTTCGATTTGGCTTATGAGCTTCCGCTTCAAAAAATGAAGCGATCCGAAAAAGAAGCCCTTTATCTTGACATAGGCAAAAGAGACTTGCCTAGCTTGGAAATTGCCAAAGAGAGATATGGGTTAAGCCGTAAAAGCGGATTTGGTAGTGGCCAATCTTTTGCACAATACTTGGAGATGCTCAATGATTAAAAGCATTCTTCATGTGTTTCAGCTTGAACTTGTCCGTTATGGGTTCGAAGTGGCAGTTCAGAAACGCTCGATTGATAGGCTCGACACCAACATCAACGAGATCGTCTGCATCAGGGCGCTTGGCATTGCGATCTGTGTTGTAACAGGCTCGTGTGAGCAAGAAGTCGCCTTCGGTGCGGATCCAAAGATCATCGATGGTGCGTATGCGTCCATCAAACCAAAACCGAAGCCATTCAGCACGAAGAACTTCCCCGGTCTTTTTGTAAGCAGGTGGAACGGCTTGCCAAACCAACAGGATGTGGGGAACCTCCCATTCTTGCAGCTTTGGACGACTCCACAGTTGCTCTTTGTCAGCCAATTGAATTCGCTCCACAAAATCAACGATATCAAAGTAAGCAGCGTACCAATCCATCAAAATGAAATGCTTTTGCCAATTCTGCAAAAAACTTTCACGCAATTGAGCGCCTCGGATGGGATCAAGATTGGAATTGGGCAACAACCTGTAGCGGAAGTCACTGGCGTTTTTAAAGATGCACCAATGGTCTTTATTGGGCAAATGCCTAAAGGTGGTTATCAACCCCGCACGATCCTCCCCTGGTGTACTCAGTCGGTGTTTGCAGGCTGGACATCTGGCTCGTTCGTTGTCGTCAATTCGATCAAATTTGCTACCAAATTCTGCAATGTATTCACGCGGACTGATACGTCTTGGCTCAAACGGATGCAGTGCAATTTTCATGGGAAACCTTCTCGTAAACGTTGGTTATTTGGCGCTGGTGTGCGACCTTCCTGCAAGTTGATGCGCACGCCAACATCTTACCCCGAGAGGGTTTCCCGCCCTATGCCGTTGTGTCCTGGAGCAAGCGTATGACAACACTTTTTATCTGCGAAAAGCCTTCGCAGGCGGGCGATATCGCCGCCCACGTCGGCGCACGTAATCGTGGCCGCACAGCGCATACAGGTGACGGAGTCATCGTCACCTGGTGCATCGGCCATCTGCTGGAGCAATCTCCACCTGAGTTCTACGTGCCTGAGCTACGAAATTGGGACATGAACTATTTGCCTGTGATTCCATCAAGCTGGAATATGCAGGTAAAAGAGCCGACGAAGTCACAGTTCTTGGTGGTGAAAGACTTTTTGAAGCAAGCCTCTAATGTAGTGATTGCAACCGACGCAGATCGCGAGGGCGAAGTCATCGCTCGCGAGGTAATGCACCTCTGTGGATACCGTGGTCCTGCACAACGTCTGTGGCTTGGTGCTTTAGACGTGGCTTCTGTCAAGAAGGCGCTTGCAAAACTTAAAGCTGGTAGCGAGACGTTACCTCTCTACAAATCTGGCATGGGTCGCGCCCGTGCGGATTGGCTTGCAGGCATGAATATCACAATGGCGCTCACCAAAGCCTTTGGCTCTGGTGGACGTGGCGGCGTGCTGCACTTTGGTCGTGTGCAAACACCAGTCTTGTCTTTGATTGTGCGCCGTGAGCGCACGATCTTGAATTTCAAACCGAAGACGCATTTTTTACTTGAAGCTGCATTTGAAATTAAGGGGTCAATCGTTCCCATGAATTGGGTGATGCTAGGCAATTTGCGTGATGCCGATGGACACTGCGTGAATCGAGCTGCAATTGAGGCGGTCGCAGCCAAGGTGCGAAATCAAGCGGGCCGCGTGACCGATGTTAAAACAACGCCCGAGCGTGAGCTGGCACCATTGCTCTACTCTCTTGGCTCTATTCAAAAAGAGGCATCGGCCAAGTTTGGATTCAAGGCCAAACAGGTGTTGGATGCGTGCCAAGCCTTGTACGAAAAGCACAAAGCAACGACCTACCCGCGTACCGATTGTGAGCATCTGCCTGAAAGCATGTTTGCTGATGCGCATTCTGTGTTGCAAGCCATTTCGCAAGTAGATGCCAGTTTGAGCAAACTGACTTCAATGGCAAAGCTGGATAAGGCTGGGCGTGCTTTCAACGACAAGAAGATTACAGCCCATCACGCCATTATTCCAACCGCAAACGCTGGCGTATCTATGCGGGATATGTCACCAGTTGAGCGCAGTGTGTATGACCTCATCAGGCGGCGATACCTGGCTCAATTTTTAGGTGATTTTGAATACCTTAAAACCGTGGTTCAAGTGAACTGCGTTGCGGAACTTTTTAATCAAACGGGTAAATCGCCGCTAAAGCAAGGCTGGAGACAAGCGTATGCGGGTGTAGAAGCCGCATCCAGCGCTTCGCAGACGTCTGGCAACACCAAGGGTGCATCTGCTGACGAAAAGCCCGCAGAAGTCGTTTTACCAAGTGTGGCAATAGGCGATCAAGCGATTAACCGCAAAGCCGAATTGAAGGTTACAAAAACTGAGCCGCCAAAGCGATATACCGAGGGTACGCTACTTGGTGCAATGGAGTCGATTGATAAAGAAATTGATGACCCGCGCATGAAAAAAATCATGCAAACCAAAGAGAAGGCAGGCATCGGGACTGAGGCAACTCGCGCCGCGATCATCGAGGGCTTGTTCAAACGCGAATACATCGCCAATGACAAAAAATCAATTTATCCGTTACCCCGTGGCACTTCGCTAATTGAATTGCTGGAGCGTATTTCACCTGAGTTGGCCGACCCAGTGCTCACGGCATTGTGGGAAGAACAACTGATGCAGATTGAGGCTGGTACCAATACGTTGGAGCAATTTGAATCGGGTATGTCTTCTTGGCTTCGGCCTTTGATTGACAAGATTAAAGCTCAGGCTGGGCAATTCAGGATTGAAGCAAGTGATGCGCGTGCAGCGCCAAAGCAGGCTACAGCATCAGCAGGACGACCTGCTGTACCGAGATCATTCAAAGAGGCGCAGCGCCCTGCGCTCACCAGCTCACCCCCCTCACCTAGTGCTGTCACTAATGGGGTGCAATCCTCTCAAAGCGGTATGACTTGCGTAGCTTGTGGCAAACCTATGAAGCTGCGCACTGGGCCGCGTGGGCAGTTTTATGGCTGCACAGGGTTTCCCAATTGCAGATCAACACAACCTGCCTAACGACGCACTATGAAGTTGGCCGATCCTTCACTTGAAAGAGCAAAAGCACAATCGCGTGCGCGGCGTAAGCGCGTTGTTTTAAACATACTGAAGTATGTCAATACGCATCGCTTGCTAGTCGTCGTTAGCGCGTTATCGAGCGCAGCATTGGCCACTACTTTGAGTGTCGCTATTTGGATAAATACAGGAGGCACTGCGGGTGCGGCTCAGCCACGCGCTAGTCCCGACTCAACTGTTATCTCTGGCGGCTCAGACCAAGGGCTCCAACTCAAGTTTTCAACCACCCTAAGTCCTATTTCAATTTCTCAAATTAAAGAAAGTAACAAACCATGACAACAGCTTACAAAATTATTGACGCAGCTAGATTAGATCAATCGTGTGTAAAAGTACTCCTCTCGGAGTACATGTCAAAGACAGGCGGTACGCTTAATTTTGACAAGGTGCCAGATGGCGGCACGATCATGATTGATTGTGCTGTTTCCGACTGCAAAATCACAGCCCCTAAAGGCACGCTGATGGTTCTTTCTCCAACCAGCGTGATTCAAAACTGTGAGTTAAAAGTCTACGACTTGTTGGTTGAGGGTATTTTGGAGTCCATGAGTCTTGTAGTTGAAAACGACATCGAGCTTACATCCAGTGCGACCACGATTGGCGAATGCCAACGCGGCGGTAACCTGTTTTCTTCGGCTTTGGCCGACAAGGATTCAATGTCATTTTCACGCTTGAAAATTGGACCAACTCAAGTAGAAACATCGCGGGCATTAACAACGATGAATGCCGAATAACTAGGCCATATCGTTTTTGCTACCGCAGTCGTTATGAGTTCCGCCGATTACATCATGCACGCCATGCGTGAACGAGATGCTTCAATTTTGAAAGCTAGGCGCGAACTCACGCAAAAAAACCTACGTAAAACTCACGCTTATTGGCGGCGTAGATTTTGGATGGTTGGAGGTTGTACGCTGGCGGTTGGAGCGCTGCTAAGTTATGGCGGAATTACGTGGCTTGAGCAGCATCAAGCTGAAAACGCTCGGGTTGCGTTAAACGCAACACTTCAAACAAGCGAGCCGCAATGGACTGAGTCCGCTATCAGCGCTGCCATTCCTGTTGTCCCCGTCATTGAGAAGCCAAAGCCAAAGGTTGCAACGCCAGCACCAAAGATGCCAGCGCCCAAAGTCACGGCCAAAGCCGCGACGATACCGCCATTAGCGCCGCGCAGCTTGCCTTTGACTACTGCTGCAAAAGCAGATACCAGCAAAGTAGCACCCGCAACGCCCTCCCGAATTTGGGAGTCCAACGTAGCAGCGGTTGCCGATCCCAAGCCGACAGTCAAAGCAGCCGAGGTTGCAAAACCAAATGTGGAATTCAAACTGGTGGACTTGCCAACGTCAACTACGGCCATGATTCAAATTGGCAATGTCGTCAGACCTATCAAGGTTGGCGAGAAATTGCCTAACGGGGAGGTGATTCAAAGCATCGATGTTGACGCAAAAAACATCACGCTTGCAGGCGGCAAGAAAGTCAAATTGCCATGAACACATTTCAATATCTGTGCTACGATTCAAACACGCGAATTAGGGATGCGTCCCGAGGTTGCTTGAAATTGATGCACGCCAGCCGCAAGGCATGTAGGCGCTGCAATTCAAGCATTTCACTCACTCAGTTACACATACATTTTGTGGATATGTCCCTCGCACTTTTAACGCAAATCCAACCTAGTGCTTCTGCGCGAATTTATCACGCAGAGGACTTGTTTTCGGCGCGTGCTTTTCCTGTTGGCTCTATCGTGACGCACCCTGCACATGGTGATGGCGTGGTGAAGAGTCTGCAAGGTTTTGATCGGTCAGTGACCTTTCAAAATCTTCAGCCAGTCGAGATTACGGATACGGATCGCGCCCTAGCACAAATGGATGGTGATGAGGTAGATGGCGTCATGGAACTCATCATCAAACATGAGGTTCTATCGGTATCGCAACTTCGCAAAAAACCATTTAACAGATTGATTTCAAAGGGATTTAATTCTCATGCAAATCGAGTGATTGAGTTCAGCCAATTAAAAACACGTCATGATAATGAGCATTATCACGACACTGTTTAAGCAAGGTCGTCAACATGATTTTTACTAGTAACGAAAAGCGCGGCATTTATACCTGCTTTCGCTGTCGCGTGAGCATCACTCACACAGTGTGGCGACGCAGCATCGAAAACGCACAACTCGAAGGCAAAGCTCATTGTGAGCCTTGCCAAGCAACCATCTGCAAGGAGCAATAATGCAAAAATTACTAACGAATTTTGAACTCGCACTAGCCCCTGGCAGTACCAAGGGCGCGATGAAAACTGTTGGTGCATCGTCAAGCGATCTTTGGAAGGTTGCAATCGACCAACTGCACTTGCTCCCGAACTTTAATGTCCGCATTAAAGATGCGGCGCACAAAGCTCATATTAGAGCCATTGCCGACTCTATTAAGCAAAATGGCTTCTATCAAAGCAAGCCGCTCGCAGGGTATGTCGCCAGTGAAGATGGTGTAAACGTCATCTACATCACTGATGGCCATTGCCGATATGAGGCTGTTCAATTGGCAGTCAAAGAAGGTGCTCAAATTTCACAGATGCCTATTGTCATTGCGCCGCCAGGCACATCAATAGAAGATTTGACCGTGGGTTTGGTGCAAACCAATTCTGGCAAACCTTTGGAGCCTTTTGAAATTGGCATTGTTGCCAAAAGGCTTATTGGATTTGGTTGGGATATTTCCAGAATCTCTTCCGAACTGAGTTTTACTGAAAAGTACATCACCGATCTGTTGCTGCTCATGGGCGCAGATAAAAGAGTTCGTGAGATGGTGCAAAGAGGCGAAGTGTCTGCCGCGACGGCGATTGAAGCGCTGCACAAGTACAAAGACAAAGCCTATGAAAAACTCCAGCAAGCACTCGATGCCGCCAAGGGTGCAGGAAAAGACAAGCTGACAAGGCAGCACTTGCCTGAGATGGTGTTTAAGAAGTTGGTTACCAAATCTGCACCTGATCTTTATCGAACGGCCCGAGAGATCAAATTAGACCCTGGCTATCGGCATATTGCAATTGGGCTGCGAAATAAATTAGATGAAATTTTGATTACGTTAGAGGCATTTGAATTGCCTTCAGAAGGAGGCTCTCAATGAGCCTAGACAATACCCTGCGCGAAATCGCGCCATCCAAAAAACAGGTGCTACGCATTGCTGAAAACGCTGTTATTCGTAAAGCAATTTGGTCACTACCCAAGCCTGTGATATGGGTACTGGTGGCAATCATTGTTGTGCTTTCGGTGCTGTACGGCGGGAAATGATATGGCAGGTCGTCCGCTAGGTTCTCGTGAACCAATTACGCTGGACATCCATCTTGGCCTACATCACTTTGCGTTTTTGCGCTCTGGCGCTGAAGGCTTAGATCTTGCGCAAGCTGCCGAGCGCTACATGCTGGGTATGGAGCGCGTTGATGCTAGAACAGCCAAAGCGCTTGAACGCAAGCTGCTGCGACAAGTAATTGAAGCTGCTGAGGCTCTCAACGATGCGGCTATCACCGCTCAGCTTGACGTGTTGGTCGGTAGCGATGCATCGCCAACACTGGACTTTGTCCCAAGCCTTGAAGACTTTGCAGACGAAATCGGTGATCCCGATTTCTACGGGCAGGACGAATTGCTTGCGCTGTATAACGAAAAGTATGGTGAGGCGGCTGCAAAGGTAGAACATAAAGCCAATGCCATCAAGCGGCGCATTCGTGCACTCGAATCTTTACAAGGTCGTCTCGCACGCATCCCGCGTGGCGAGGATGCCGCCGCCCTGTGGCTACCCAAAAAACTAGCCGCGCGTTTGCGCGAGCATGGTGTAGTGATACTCGACAACATGGTGACGTTCATTAACGCCGCTGGGCGTACCTGGCAACGCAAGATCAAACGCCTCGGGCATGTGCGTGCCCTACGGCTTTTGGCATGGGTGCATGCCAATCAGAATAATTGGAATCAACAGCTAAAGCCAAGCATTGCTGCGCTTATCAGCAAACCAAACCCAGCAAGGTCTGCCTCGGGCATGGACTGGCAACCCTCATCAGTTATGGCTTTGGAGCGCACAAGCGAATCAAATCAAAACGGACAAGCACAAGTTCGTGGATTGCAGTTCGGGCTTGTACCTCTTGAGTGGTTGGATGTGCCCGAGCACCTATCGGGTGATCGTGGCCAGTTCCGAAGCAACGTGACTAATACGCTAGGTGCGACCACCGATGCACAAGCGATTCAGGCATGGTTTGGCACATTGGCCACAAAGTCCGCCAATACTGTGATTGCCTATCAGCGTGACATTGAGCGGTTTTATTTATGGTGTCTTTTGGAAGCGCGTAAGCCGCTATCTTCTGTGGATGCAATGGACTGCATGGCGTTTAGAGCTTTTATCCTCAAGCCTCCTGCGCACTGGGTGTGTAAGTCACCTATTGCCCGTTCTAGCAGCGATTGGAGGCCGTTTAGAGGCGCTTTATCAGAGCGCAGTGCCTCCCGTACCCTCACCTCAGTTAGTGCTCTGTTTAAAGCCCTGCACGCCTCACATTATTTATTTGCTAATCCAATGCCTTCGATCACGGGCAGCGAAAACGCCGTCGTGAAAGTTGATGTCAACCGCTCGTTCACCGAGCAAGACAAACAAGCCATCAAAGAGGTGTTGATGCAATTGCCTGAGAGGCCTACAACTACACGCCTGAGGGCAGCTGTCGCGTTGATGCTCAGCTCAGGGCTGCGCATGGCGGAATTGGCGCAAGCCAAGTGGATGGATTTACTGCCGATGCGAATTGATGGATATGAGTCTGAATTGCTGCAATTGCGAGTTGTTGGCAAGGGTAACGTCGAGCGGTTTATTCCGATACGAGAAGATGTTTTAAATGCGCTGCGTGCCCACCAGGCTGATATGGCAAAGCTTGGGCTTGGCAATGGCTTTGACGCACGCCAAGCGCCACTGCTTTGCGCGATACACAGCGGTATTGGAACAGCGAACCTAACGTTTGGGCGAGCATGGTCAGTTGCAGGTCTGTATCGCGCACTTAAGCGCTTGTTTGCGATAGTGGCTCAAACACCAGCTGCGACGCAATCAAGTAGCGACTTCTGCAAGGCTTCTGGGCATTGGCTTCGACATACCTTTGGGCACGCGGTGCTCAAAGCATCGGGTGATCGCTTGCCCGTCGTCCAGCAACTGCTGGGGCACAGCTCGATCACAACCACATCAATTTATGTAAAAGCCGACATGAGCGCACGAGCTGAGGCCATTTCTGCACTTCCTGTCTTTTAGATTTTTTGCTAAGATGCAATTTCTTTGAACGTCGAGGCGACTCGACCCCTTAGAACGCGGCGCAAGCCGTACCCTTTATCGCTTGGTATCAAGTCCTCCACATTCGTAAGAGTGCGTGACTGGCGATGTGATTGCAAAATCACCTGATGCTTTCTGTTAGTTTTTTCAACCCACTGGGAACTCCTATTCCCAGTCGGGCTATGGTGTTCCCTATTTTTTTAGGAGTACACATCATGAAAAAAATCCTCTTCATCTCTCTGCTTTTTTTATGCAGTTTTGCTAACGCCCAGTTCGGCGGTGTTTTGGAGCAACAGTCTCGTAGCCCATCTGACTATTCGCGTTCCGACGCGATGGTGCAAGGTCGGGTGATTGAGGCCGTTGTCGAGCAGGTTCGTACTGTTACTTTGCAATCTGGCGAAGGTTGCCGCGCAAGCGGCGCTCTTGTTGGCGGCATGATTGGCGCTTTACTCGGTCGGAGGGAAACTTCTTACCAGGGACAAGCACTGCTCGGTACGCTTGGCGCACTTGGTGGCGCTCAAGCAGGTAATGCTATGTGCAAGGACATTGGCTTAGAGTTGTACCTGCGTTTAAGCGATGGCGGTTTGTTTGTTGTCACACAACAAATGGATTCCACTCAATCGTTTGCCAAAGGTCAACGAGTTGGCGTGGTTCAAATCAACGGTAAGTCGCGTGTTAATGCGATTTAACGTGCATCACCCTCACAAAACCCTCACTGATCCGCAAGGATTTGTGAGGGTTTTGCTTTTGCAAAAAAAGATTGACACCACCCTAATTTTGTGGTTATAGTTCACGTACTTTCGATGCGAAGCAATTCGCGCCCTTAGTACGCTGGGCAACCAGCACCCTATGTCGTCAGGCTCCAAGTCCTCTCGGTCGTACATCGCAAGATGTGTGATTGATGGCTGATGACACTCGCAAGAGTTGGAGTTTTCTGTTAGTTTTATCAACCCTTGGGGAACAATCTTCCCCGATAGGGTTTGAGCGTTCCCCTTTTCTTTTGTTTAAGGAGAACTCTCATGTCAAACGCAACACAAACCAACGCTACACCAGCCGAAGGTTCAAACTACATCAATCTGCACACAAACGGAATCGGTTACGCAAACCGTGC
>Ga0228699_1000896_pt1 | contig 18143 bp, 15 predicted proteins | sample McNCre217_Aug_MG_FD_178016 | JGI IMG/M metagenome (GOLD analysis project Ga0228699, IMG submission 178016) | Freshwater microbial communities from McNutts Creek, Athens, Georgia, United States - 2-17_Aug_MG | ecosystem: Environmental > Aquatic > Freshwater > Creek | place: USA: Georgia... | reverse complement strand
CCCGCAAGGCGCTGCGTTCCAAGCTGCGCTGGACCTGGTGTTCAAGGGCAAGGAACAGCCGAGCGGCTACACCGAGCCGCTGCTGCACGCTTGGCGCCTGAAGAAGAAGGCCCAGGCCTGATCTGCGGCTGATCACCACCTGAAAGCGCCCTGCGGGGCGCTTTTTTCATGGGGGCCGATCCTGACAAAGGCGCCCGACCGCTGGGGTTTCCACCGATCCCCCCTCGAGCCGCGCTCTCAACAATGGTCCTCGAGCACGCATCCACGGGCTCTACACATCATTGAACATCAGGAGGACCCTTATGAACATGGTTCGCACCATGGTCGCCGCTGCTGCATGCGCATGCGTCGCCCATTCGGCCCAAGCCGCCAACACCCTCGCCGTGTCGCTGGAAGGCACGATCACCTCGCTCATGGCCGTGACCGAGGTCAAAGGCTTCAACTGTTCGCAATACAACCCCTGCAATCCGTACACGCCGTCCTCGGTCGTCTACGACACCTTCGGCACCCTGTCGGCAGGCCAGCGCTTCAAGATGGAGTTGCTGCTGGATGCCAGCACCGGCCAGGCCTTGACCGGTGCGTTCGCCACCGCCGACAACAAAGGCATCTGGGGTGGGGCCGACAACTACGGCCTGAGCACCTCCAACCTCGGTGGGCTCAGCTGGAGCTACTACATGAAGACCGCCAACTCGAGCGCACCCGCGTGGTTGACGCCCAGGTTGACCTGGCAGTCGACGGCCGCGGGCAGCACACTCAGCCTGGGCGACGCCTTGCAAGCGGGGGCCATCACTGCGCTGAGCGGAAACGCCCAGTTCGACAGCTGCCGCATGGTCCAAAACTACTGGGGCACCGCCTGCAGCGGCTCGCTCGGTCTGTCGTTCGACAAGGTCTTGATCAATGGCCAAGCCCTGGGGGCGGTGCCTGAGCCCTCCAGTTGGGCGCTGATGGGGCTGGGGCTGCTGGCCTTGGCGGGGGCCGTGCGCGGCCGGCAAACCGCCCCGCTCACGCGCCTTGGCATGCCCTCAGGCCGCTGAGGTGCCCCGTGGTGACGCGGGGCTGTTGCGCTCCTGCGTCACCCAACCACCGAACATGGGTGAAACGTTTGGAGACATGTCGCAATCTTCAGCAAAGTACCCCCATAAAATGGGGTGCAGCAGGCTCGCCTTGGGCGCTGCATCTCAACCAGACGAGAACACGGAGTTAATGGAATGAAAAAGATCGCCCTGAGCGCTGTCATCGCCGCCGTCACCCTGATGTCGGGCTGCGCCTCGATCCTCAATGACAAGGTCCAGAAGGTCAACGTCGCCTCGAGCAACGGCAAGCCCATCACCGGCAACGTCGATGGCGCCACCTTCACCGCCCCTGGCGTGGTCTCGCTGACCCGTGCCAAGGCCGCCAAGATCATCTACGTCGAAACCGAAGGCTGCGCCAAGCAGACCGTGGTGGACAACTCGGTTGATCCGAAGTTCTTCATCAACGTGCTGACCGGCGGCGCCATCGGTTCGACCACCGACTACGCCACCGAAAAGATGTGGAAGTACTCCGACAACGTCGTGATCTCCTGCCAGTGATCTGGCGCTCGACCATGTCGACGCGACAAAGCGGCCTTCGGGCCGCTTTTTTTGGCCTGTGCACCTGGATAGCCGGCCTGGCCGCGGGCCAGCCAGCGGCCGCACAAACCACGCCCGCGCTGGTGGCGCAAGCCCAGGCGCTGAACCTGGCGCAAGCCCCCACCTGGCTGGCCTTGCTGCACATGCAGGACGCCAGCCCCCAGGTCACCGATCCGCGCTTCCTGCTGAGCCTGCCCGCGTTTTCGCCCCAGGCCGAGCTCGAGGCCACGCTGCAGGCGCTCAACGGCCCCCGGGCCCGCGAGGCCGCCTGCCGCTTCCCGGCCCGCGATGCCTGGTTGCGCGCGCAGCTGCAGCTGCCCGAGGCCGACACCCGCCACTGCACCGCCTGGCAAACCTTTGTGCAACGCGCCCCCATGGCCCGTGTGTCGTTGGTGTTCGCCGCCGAGGTGCTCAGCCAGCCGTCGAGCATGATGGGGCACCTGTTTTTGCGCACCGACGGCATCAACAGCGACGGACAGCCTGCGGCCCACGCGGTCTCGTTCTTCACCGATGCCGGCAGCTGGAACCTGCCCAAGCTCTTCTACGACACCATGGTGGTGGGCAGCCCGGGTCACTTTGCCCTCTCGCCGTTCCGCGACACACGCGACCAGTACGTGCTCACCGAGCAGCGCACGCTGTGGCAGTACAGCCTGAACCTCGACGCCAGCGAGCGCATGCGCTTGCAGGCCCACATGGAAGAGCTGCGCCAGGTGGAGCTGACCTACTTCTTCCAGAGCCACAACTGCGCCACCCTGGTGGAGCACCTGTTGCGGGTGGCCCGCCCAGGCCTGCCCGAAGGGCCCGGCAGCTGGACCAGCCCGCGTGAGGTGCTGCGCCGCGCACAGCAAGGCGGGCTCATCGCCGACGTGAGCGTCGAGACCCCAGCGCGCTGGCGCATCCGGGCGCTCAGCGAATCGCTGACGCGGGCGCAGGTCCAGGCGGTGGATGCCGCGGTGCAAGCGCGCGACCTCAGTGCCCTGCGTGCGGCCGACACCGGCGAGCCCACCGTGGACTACCTGCGCTGGCAGCTCGCACAGGCCGATCACACCTGGCGCAGTGGCCCCAGCGCCGACACCGCAGCCCGGGCCTTTCGCCAGACCCTGGTGAGCGAGGCCACGCGCTTTGGCGACCTGGAGCTTGACGCCACCACCAGCCAGCAGCCCACGCAGACGCCGCCCGAACGCCAATGGGGCGTGGCCTGGCAGCAGCGTGGCCATGACAGCGGCCTGCTGCTGCGCGCCATGCCCGCCTCCCACCGGCTTGAAGACGACAACCGCGCGCGCGGCTTTGACAGCGGCTTGACCCTGTTCGAGCCCGTGCTGTGGCTGCGCCCCGATCGCGCCCAGGCCCGGTTGGAGCGCTTCACGCTCTACAGCGTGCGTTCGCACCTGCCGCGCGACGCCATCACCGGGGGGCTCTCGGGCACCTTCCGCATCGCCTGGGCGCCACAGGCCTCGGCCACCGAGCCCACGCGGCCCGCCTGGCAGGCCGAAGGCAGCCTCGGTGCCACCTGGCGCGTGCACGACGACATCGATGCCTACGGCCTCGTGGGCGGAGGCGCGGGCTGGCGACGGGGTGGCTTTGCCTATGCGCAGCCCGAGCTGGGCGTGGTGGTCCGCGAGGTCGGCGACCTCAAGACCTGGCTGCGCGCCCAATGGCTCAGCCGCCCCCTGGGCGCACCGCAGTCCAGCCTGAGCTGGACCTGGACCCAATCCTGGACCCCCACCCCCGCGTGGTCCATCCAGGCGGAGTGGCAGCAGGTGCAGCAAGGCGAGCGCACGGTGCGGCAGTGGCAGCTGGGCCTCAACCACCTCTACTGAGTCGCCACTACACTCATCCCACTTGCTGACCCGACGAGAGAGCCGACCATGCGCCCACACGTTCACCCTGCCGCCCACCGCGGCCTCGCCCTGAGCCTGGCGCTCACCGCCGCCGTGCTCGCCGGTTGCGCCACCGAATCGTCCCAGAGCCTGGCGGTGCAGCAGGTGACGGCCGCCGCCCGTCCCTACAGCGGCCCGCGTTCGCCGATCGCCATCGGCAAGTTCGACAACCGCTCCAGCACGATGCGCGGCGTGTTTTCGGAGGGCCCGGACCGCCTGGGCAGCCAGGCCAAGACCATCTTGATCACGCACCTGCAGCAAACCAACCGCTTCAACGTGCTCGACCGCGACAACGCGGCCGAAACCCGCCAAGAGGCCGCGCTCAAAGGCGTGACGCAAAAGCTCAAGGGTGCCGACTACGTGATCACCGGCGACGTCACCGAGTTCGGCCGCAAGGACGTGGGCGACCAGCAACTCTTCGGCATCCTGGGGCGCGGCAAGCAGCAGATCGCCTATGCCAAGGTCAGCCTCAACGTGGTCAACATCGAGACGGGCGAGGTGGTGTACTCGGCCCAAGGCGCGGGCGAGTTCAGCCTGTCCAACCGCGAGGTGGTGGGCTTTGGCGGCACCGCCGGCTACGACGCCACGCTCAATGGCAAGGTGCTCGATCTGGCCATCCGCGAAGCGGTCAACCGCCTGACCGACGGCATCGACAGCGGCGCGTGGCAACCGGCCGCACGCTGACGATGCGCGGCGCCGCCCCCCGCCTGCTGCTGGGCCTGGCCCTGGCCAGCCTGCTGGCGGGCTGCCAGACGCCTCCCGGCCCCCTGTACGACTGGGGCCCGTACCAGCCCGCGCTGTACGAGCAGTTCAAAGGCACGGGCAATGGGCCCGAGGCACAGATTGGCCAGCTGGAGGCCCACCTGGCGGTGGCGGCCAGCCGTGGCCACGCCGTGCCCCCGGGCTACCGCGCCCAGCTGGGCTACCTGCACCTGATGGCCGGCCACAACGACCAGGCCGCGCGCTACTGGCGCGATGAAAAACAGGCCTTCCCCGAATCGCGCGTGTTCATGGACTTCCTGCTCGACAACCTGCGCAAGCAAGAGGCCCGGCCATGAGCGCGCGCGGCTGGTTCATGGTGGTGCTCGCCACGGCCTTGTCCCTGTTGGCGGGTTGCTCGACGGCCCCCAAGGGCATGGACTACACGGCCTTCATCGCCGCGCGGCCCGCATCGATCGTGGTGCTGCCGCCGCTCAACGAGTCGCCCGATGTGAACGCCACGCCCAGCGTGCTGGCGCAAAGTACCGCGCCACTGGCCGAGTCTGGCTACTACGTGGTGCCCGTGGGCGTGATGATGGAGGCCTTCCGCCAGAACGGCCTGACCGAGCCCCACGACATCCACGAGGTGTCGCGCAGCAAGTTGCGCCAGATCTTTGGTGCCGATGCGGCGCTCTACATCACCGTCACCGATTACGGCACGCAGTACACCGTGTTCGACAGCGTGGCGCGCGTGTCGGCGCGAGCCGTGCTGGTCGATTTGCGCAGCGGCCAAACCCTCTGGTCAGGGTCGGCCACGGCGCACAACAACGAGGGCCGCAACAACAGCAACCAAGGGCTGCTGGGCGCGGTCATTGGGGCCGTGGTCAGGCAGGTGATCAACGCGGTCACCGACGCCGCCCACCCGGTGGCGGGCATCACGGCCAACCGGCTGCTGCATGCAGGACGCCAAGACGGCATCCTGTGGGGGCCGCGTGCGCCGCTCTACGGGCAGGACACACCGGCCCCGCTGCGTTGAAGCGGCATCACGCCCGCATCAAAAACCCATCTGCAGGCCGATGCCGAACATGTGGGCCGAGCCCGACTCGTAGCCCGAGTCGTAGCTGGTGTAGTCGAAGTTGCCCGTCAGCTTGAACTGGCGGTTGAGCGCGAACTCCAGGCCCAGGCCCAGGTGCGGGTTCAGCGTCGAGTCCGACTCGTTGACCAGCGGACCTTGCGACTTGGCGCTGGTGTAGGCCAGGCCCAGGCGGCCCACGACCGAGAGGTTGTTGGCCAGCTGACCACGGGCGGCCAGGTCGAAGGTCACGGCCGAGACATCGACCGTGCGGCGGGTCAGCGAGGTGAAGTTCACCCGGGCCTGGCCGAAGTCGATGTACGACACCTCGAAGGCCGCATGCGGGATGGGCAGGCCGCGCAGGTCGAAGCCGGCGTAAAGCTTGAAGGCGGTGTCGCCACCGTCGCAGCTGGTCGACAGGCGGCAGTCGACGTCGATGTCGCTGGGGCCCAGGGCGAGGCCCAGGTAGGCATCGTTGGCAGCAGGAGCGGCCTGGGCCACGGGGGCACACAGGGCCAGCGAGGCCACGCACAGGGCGGCCAGACGGTGAGCAAAGCGCATTGGAGTTGTCCTGAAGGGGAGAGAGAAAGGTCGCACGCCTCGGTTCAAACTGGAGAGGAGATCGTTGAGGCGGGGCCGATCATGCCCTTTCGGACAGCCCTGCATCCCCCGTGGTCTGGGGGCTTGAGGCCCATCAAATCCGTAACGGCTGTGGGCAGATGTATCCGTCGCCAGCAGGCGACAGCCTTCCCCCTCGCAGGGGCGAAGCGCCCACACGCTGAAACGCCGTGCCTAGAATGGGATCGAGGCTTGGCATGTGCCCAGGCCCTTCACAACATCGCACGAAAGTTAGGAGTCTTCAATGAAAAAGATCGTGATCGCCGCTCTGGCCACCATCGCTGCCGCTTCGTCCATGGCTGCTGCCAACAACGTGGGTTCCTGCGGCGCGGGTTCCAAGCTGTTTGAAGGCAAGTCGGGCATCGCCCCCCAAGTGCTGGCCGTGACCACCAACGGTTCGTCGGGCAACCAGACTTTCGGCATCACCTCCGGCACCCTGGGCTGCACCCAGGACGGCGTGGTGACCTCCAGCTGGAAGGTCTCGATGTACATCGACGGCAACCGCGTGGCCCTGGCCCGTGACGCCGCCGCTGGCCAAGGCGAGAGCCTGGACACCCTGGTGTCGGTGATGGGCGTCAAGGACGCTGACCGCGACGCTTTCGTGGCCGCCATCAAGACCAACTTCGGCGCCGTGTTCGCCAACGACCAGGTTGCCGCCAACCTGAAGTCGGTGCTGGCTGCCAACACCCAGCTGGCTGGCTACGCTGCCACCATCTGATGGGTCAGGGGCCGGCGCGCGCCAGCCCCACCCTGCCAGCCCGCCGCGCGCCCTGCCGCGGCGGTGCCAACCACATGCCCAGCCCGCGCTGGGCATGTTGCTTTGTGCCCCACCATGTCCAAGCGTTTGTTGCAGCGGGTCGCGGCCTGCCTGAGCCTGTCTTTGTCCGTCGCGGCCTGGGCCGAAGCACCGCCAGTGCCTGCGCCCCAGGAGCCAGCACCGCCCGCCCCACGGATTGAGGCCGGCACCCAGGCCTACATCCACAGCCTGCAGGCCCAGGCGCGGCAGCGCCACCTCGCCAACAGCGACGCCTGGCGCGCCCTGCTCCACATCGCGCGGCAGCCACTCACCCGGCAAGACCGCAGCCTCGCAGACGACCCCGGCTTTTTCCTGAGCCCGCAAGGCCGCACCGATGCCCAGGCCGAGCTCGACGCCACGCTGGCCGCGCTGGCCGATGAGCGCCCCATCCACGCGCTCGACCAACCCGCCGCCTGCCGCTTCATCGCCCGCGCCCAGTGGCTGCGCGAGGCCCTGCAGGTCGATGCCCAGCGCTTGCCCGCGCCCGACTGCGCCCGCTACCGACAATGGCGCCAGGGCATCGCCGCGCGCACCGTGGTGCTGGTGTTCCCCTCGGCCTTCATCAACAGCCCGGCGTCGATGTACGGCCACACCTTCCTGCGGCTCGATCCCGCAGGCAGCCCAGGCCCTGGCGGCGGCGTCAACCCCCTGCTGTCGTACTCGATCAACTACGCCGCCAACGGCTCGGAGCGCGATGGCATCGCGTTCGCCATCCGCGGCCTGACCGGCCTGTACGCCGGCACGTTCTCGACCGCCACTTACTACAGCAAGCTCACCGAATACAGCGACCTCGAAAACCGCGACGTGTGGGAGTACGAGCTCGACCTGACCGAGGCCGAGGTGGACCGCCTGATGGCCCACACCTGGGAGCTGGGCCCCACGCGCTTCGACTACTACTTCTTCGACGAGAACTGCGCCTACCACCTGCTGTCGCTGCTGGATGTGGCCCGGCCCGGCCTGCACCTCACCGATGCGTTCGTCTGGCGCGCCATCCCCATCGACACCTTGCGCGCGGTGCAGCGGCAACCTGGCCTGGTGCGGGCCATCCGCCACCGCCCCGCCAACAGCACCGAGCTGCGCGCGCGTGTCGATCGCCTGGGGCCGGCGCTCACGGCCGAGGCCCGCCGCCTGGCGCTGGCCGCGCAGCAAGGCGAGGTGCCCGCGGTGGCCATGGCGCCACTGGCGTCGGCCACGCCTGCGCAACAAGCCCTGGTGCTGGAGACCGCCGAGCGCCTGGTGGCCTTTGACGCGACGCACACGGCGCACAGCCAGCACGACGCCGTGCAGGCTGCCCGCATGCGCCTGCTGGCCCTGCGCGCGGCCTTGCCGGCGGGCGAGCCCGTGGCCGTGCCCCAGCCTGAAGCCAGCCCCACCGATGGCCACGACACCATCCGCGCCGATGTGCAGCAAGGCCAGCGCAACGGCCATGCCCAAACGCTGCTGCAGGTCCGCCCGGCATACCACGACCTGATGGACCCCGAGCGCGGCTACCAACGCGGTGCGGCCATCGACTTCTTCAGCCTGACGCTGGGCAAACGGGGCGATCGCCCCTGGGAGGTCGAGCGCTTCATGCCCGTGTCCATCACCTCGCTGGCCCCGCGTGAGCCCTGGCTGGATGCGGCCTCGTGGCGCATCGAGGGCGGCGTGGTGCGCACGGCCTTTGGGCGGCACTCGGCCCAAGGCGAAGACCGCCCGCTGGCGGGCAGCCTGCACGGCGGCCCGGGCCGCAGCTGGGACCTGACGTGGGGCCGCTCACAGCAGGCGCTGGTCTACGGCTTCATCGACAACCAACTGTGGTGGGACCGCAGCCTGCAGCGCCGCCCCTTTGCCATGGGCTCGGGCCTGGCGCTGGGCGCGATCGTTGACCTCAACGCGCGCTGGCGCGTGCAGACCGAGGGCTTTGCCCGCGCCTACCTGGGCGGGACAGTGCAAGAGCGTGGCGCCCTGTGGCGCACACGCTGGCAGCTCGACCACGCCTGGAACCTCACCGGCGAATGCCAATGGCAGTGGCGCCAGCAAGATGGCCTGGCGCTGCAGGGTGCACGCCAATGCACGGCGGGGCTGCAGCGCTACTTTTGAGTAGAGCCTGAGCCCGCCAGCTCAAGCCCCTCAGAAGCGCAGGCCCACGCCGGCCGAGTAGAACTTCACCAGGGGCAGCTCACCGCCCACGCGCAAGCGCGACATGTCGGCGTTGACGCTGAAGAAGATGTCTTTGCTGGCCGGGTACTCCAGCCCCAAGCCGTAGATCGGCGTGGTCGCATGGCGATCAGCCGTTTGCTTGGCCGCGCCACTCACCTGGGTCTCCACCCGGGCCACGTTGTAGGCCAGGCCCAGGCGCGCGGCCCAGGTCAGGCCACCCAGGGTGGGCGCGCGCCACACCGACATCGCCGCCAGACCGGCCGCATCCACCTGCCCACGGGCCGAGGGCGACGTGCCCGCAGCGGTTTGGAACGTGGTGCTGCCGTAGTTGGTGAACGCCACCTCGGTCGACCACACCGGGCCCCAGCGCCGCCCGGCCCCCAGGCGCAAGCCCACGGGGTTGCGGCCAAACTGGTACTGTTGCGCTTGGTTCTCGTGCTTGATGGGGTCGAGCGCATCGGAGTGCACCTGCCCCATCTGACCGTAAACGTAGAAGCGCCGCGGCGATTTGGACGTGGCATCGCTGCCCAGGTCGTGCAGGGCGTCACCCACCAGCGCGGCGGCAAACAAGGGGTCAAAGCTGTAGTTCACACCCAGCGAATACAGCAGGATCTGGCCGCTGCCGCCCACGTCCAGCTCGGCCGAGTGGGTGGCATCCACGCCAGCCACCAGGGCCAACTGGGGCGACAGGTGCCACCGCGCGGCGGCGCCCACCAGGGGATGCCATTCGGTCGCATGCTCTGCCGTGTACAGCGCACTGCTGTACGACGATGTCGTGGTGACACGGGCCAGGCCCGCGCGCAGCAACAGCGACACGTCAGGCAGCCCGGTTTTCAGGTGGACGGCACCGCCGAGGTAGGTCGCATGGGTGTCCACCTGGGCCGACACCACGCTCGACAGGTCGGGCGTGAAGCGGACGCGCACCTTCCCCAAGTTCAGGTGCCCCAACTCAACGCTCAGCTCGGGCGCCAGGTGGTAGCCCACCAGCAGCTTGCTGCCCTGATCGGTCTTGTCGCACGACAGCAGGCCACTGCAGTCCACCCGGGCCGCCGTCAAGCCATAGGCGCCTTCCATGTACGCCTGCTGCGCCGACGCACCCACCGCTGCAGCGGCCAGCGCCACCCCTGTCATCCACATCTTGCTCATCTGAACCTCGGTATCCCATGGGCGCCCGCCAGAGGCTCCCTTGCTCTGCGGACAATCCCACAGTTTACGCAGGCCCACGGCCCCGCGCCCCCGAGGATACGCGCCCGCAGCCGTCGCACAATCGGCGCCGTGCCCTCCACCCCCTCACCCCAGCCCCACACCGTGAACACCCCTTACCCGCACCTGCTGTCGCCCCTGGACCTGGGGTTCACCACGCTGCGCAACCGCGTGCTGATGGGCTCGATGCACACCGGCTTGGAAGACGGCCGCGACCTGAGCAAGCTGGCCGCGTACTTCCGCGAGCGTGCCGAAGGGGGCGTGGGCCTGATGGTGACCGGCGGCTTCGCGCCCAATGTGGCCGGCTGGGTCAAGCCGTTTGCGGGCCGCCTGGCGAGTGCGCGCGGGGCGATGCGCCACCAGGTGGTGACCGATGCCGTGCACCAGGCCGGCGGCAAGATCGCCCTGCAGATCCTGCACGCGGGCCGCTACGCCTACCACCCGCTGGCGGTGGCGCCCTCGCGCATCAAGTCGCCGATCTCGATGTTCACGCCGTTTGAGCTGTCGGCGCGCGGCGTGCAGCGGCAGATCGATGCCTTCGTGCGATGCGCCGAGCTGGCGCGCCAAGCGGGCTACGACGGCGTCGAGGTGATGGGCTCCGAGGGCTACCTGATCAACCAGTTTTTGGCGCCGCACACCAACCACCGACAAGACGCATGGGGCGGCAGCTTCGCACAGCGCATGCGCCTACCGGTGGAGATCGTGCGCCGCATCCGCCAGGCCGTGGGACCTGATTTCATCGTGATCTACCGGCTGTCGATGATCGACCTGGTGCCCGGCGCCAGCACCTGGGCCGAGACCACCACGCTGGCCGAAGCCGTGATCGATGCGGGCACCACGCTGCTCAACACCGGCATCGGCTGGCACGAGGCCCGCGTGCCCACCATCGCCACCAGCGTGCCGCGTGCGGCCTTTGCCGAGGTGACGGCGCGCATGCGGCAGCACCTGCGCGCTTTGGGGCTCAGCACCCCGCTGATCACCTCGAACCGCATCAACACCCCTGAGGTGGCCGAAGGCGTGCTGGCGGCCGAGCAGGCCGACATGGTGTCGATGGCGCGCCCGCTGCTGGCCGACCCGCACTTCGTGCGCAAGGCCGCCGAGGGCCGCGCGGCCGACATCAACACCTGCATCGCCTGCAACCAGGCCTGCCTGGACCACATCTTCAAGAACCAGCTCACCAGCTGCCTGGTCAACCCCCGCGCCTGCCACGAAACCGAGCTCATCGCCCAGCCCGTGCGGCAAGCCCAGCGCATCGCCGTGGTGGGCGCCGGCCCCGCGGGCCTGACCGCTGCGGCCGAGCTGGCTGCGCGCGGCCACCAGGTCACGCTGTTCGAGGCGGCCGAGCACATCGGCGGGCAGCTCAATTACGCCAAGCAGGTGCCAGGCAAAGAAGAATTCCACGAGATGCTGCGCCACCTGGGCCGGCGCGTGGCGCAAACGGGCGTGACGCTGCGCCTGGGCCAGCGCGTCGAGGCGGCCGACCTGATGGGCTTTGCCCAGGTGGTGGTGGCCACGGGCGTGACACCGCGCAACCCCGGCATCCCCGGGCAGGATCACCCCAAGGTCTGCACCTACATCGACGTGCTCACGGGCCGCGTGGTGCCGGGGCCGCGCGTGGCCGTGATCGGCGCCGGAGGCATCGGCTTCGATGTGGCCGAGTACCTGGTGCACGCCGGCGCGTCCACCGCCTTGAGCCTGCCTGACTGGCAGCGCGAGTGGGGCGTGGGTGATCCTTCGCATACCCCTGGGGGCTTGCTGCCTGGGGGCCCACAACCCACGCCGCCCGCCCGCCAGGTGACGCTGCTGCAGCGCAAGGCCGGCAAGCTGGGCGCGGGCCTGGGCAAAACCACGGGCTGGATACACCGCGCCAGCCTGCAGATGAAGCAGGTGCGCATGCTGGGCGGCGTGAACTACGAGCGCATCGACGACGCCGGGCTGCACATCACCGAGGGGCCGGATCGCCGCCACGCCCGCGTCATCGCCTGCGACCACATCGTGCTGTGCGCCGGCCAGGTCAAGCAAGACGCGCTGGTGGCCGCGCTGCAGGCCTTGCCGGGGGCGCCGCAGGTGCACGTGATCGGCGGGGCGGTCGAGGCGGGCGAGCTCGACGCCAAGCGGGCGATCGACCAGGCGGTGCGTTTGGCGCTGCGCGTGTGAGGCCAGCGTCAGCCCACCCTCCGGCGCAAATCGTCAAATCCATTTCGTCAAACGCGAGACCGTTACATTTCACGACAGGGCAAACCCGAAAAGCGGACATCACCCGTTCCAAGTTAAGCTGAATGCGTCATCCATGATCGCAAGATTCAAAGATGACCAAAGAAGTCAAAACCACGGGAGGCCCGCTCGCCAAAGAGCGAGTTGGGCACACATCAACTTTTCAGGGAGCGCCACATGGCCATTCTCAAGAGCACCGGTACGTCCAAAAACGACCTCATCGACCGCCGCAAGGCCACCACCCAGAACCACCAGATCGACGGTGGCGCGGGCAATGACACCCTCTACGGCAGCATCCTCGCCGACACCATCCTCGGCGGCCTGGGCAACGACAACCTGTTCGGCGGTGCGGGTGACGACAACCTGCAAGGCGGCGCTGGCGCCGACCTGCTGGATGGCGGCGAGGGGGCTGATGTCCTCGACGGCGGCGACGGCAACGACACGCTGAACGGCGGCGCCGGCAATGACCGCCTGGTCATCAGCACCGGCACCGACGTGCTCAGCGGTGGCGCCGGCAGCGACACCTACGCCCTCACCAGCCTGGCCAAGGGTGCCCGCGTCACCATCGACGACAGCACCGTCGCGGCAGGCGAGGTCAACAACCTGGTCATCACCGATGGCAGCGCCGCTGGCGACCTGTGGTTCACCAAGTCGGGCAACGACCTGCGCGTCGACAACCTCTCGCGCGACGAGACCATCACCGTCAAGAACTGGTTCTCCAACCCCAGCAGCCTGACGGTCTCGCGCGGCAACGCCGACGGCAGCGGCCTGTTCACGCTGGACGCCAAGCGCCTGCAAGATGTGGCCAAGTTGACCTCGGCCGTGGCCCCCGGCTCGCGCAGCCTGTCGCAAGCACCCAGCGGCGAGCAGGATTTCCTGATGTCGGTCTACCAGACCCTGTGGATGCCGCCCGCGCCCACCCCGGCCCCGACGCCAGCACCGTCGAACTTCATCACCGGCACCGATGGCAACGACACGCTGACCGGCAACGGTGGCAACGACCTCATCAAGGGCGGCCTGGGCAACGACACCCTGGTGGTGACGCCCGGCTACGACCAACTCGTGGGCGGTGCCGGCAACGACACCTACCTGGTCAACGGTGGCTACATGGGCATCCACACCACCATCGACGACCAAGGCGGCAGCACCGAGCGCAACACCCTGCTGATCACCGACGGCAGCGCCGAATCCGACCTGTGGTTCAGCAAGGACGGCAACAACCTGCGCATCGACAACACCGACCTCGGTGAGGTCATCACCGTCAAGGACTGGTTCACCAACCCGAGCAGCGTGGTCGTGGCCCATGGCAACGCCGATGGCAGTGCCGTGAAGGTGCTCGACACCCGAGGCCTCAAGGACCTGGCCACCCTGACGGGCAGCGCACGCAGCGCCGCCGACCTGGACCCCGACACCGCCTCGCTGATCCAGAGCATCCAGCGCAACCTGTGGAGCAACGCCACCCCGATCTCGGGCGGCCCCAGCACGCCCCCGGTGAACGTCGAGGTGGGCACCGATGCCGATGACACCTTCGTGGGCACCAACGGCGCGGACTCGCTGGTGGGCATGGGGGGCAACGACTTCCTGTGGGGTGGCCTGGGCAACGACACGCTGATCGGTGGCACCGGCAGCGACACGATGATCGACCAAGGCGGCTCGGACCTCTACGTGGTCGGCCGCAACGATGGCATGGAGTTCCTGAGCGACACGGGGTTGGCCGGCGAAGTCGACACGCTGCGCTTCAACGACGTCAACGTGCAAGACCTCTGGTTCTCGGTGGATGGCACCTCGCTGCGTGCCAACGTGCTGGGCACGAACACCTCGGTGCAAATCGCCAACTGGCAGAACCAGGCCAACCAGATCGAGGTGATCGAGGCCAAGAACGCCGCCGGCGTGGTGTCCACCCTGCACATCGACCAGTTGCAAGCCCTGGTGCAAGTGATGGCTGGCTTCCAGCAGCCGACCAGCGCAGCCGGCGTGCAACCGGTGATGCAGGCGGCTGAACAGGCCATGTGGGTCACGCCTGGCGCCTGATCACGCACCGATGTGATTCCCCCCGGCAGCCTTTCCTGGCCTTGGCCAGGTTGGGTTGCCTTGCGGCCACCCCGACTCGATCGGGGTGGCCCTTTTTTCAAGGTTGTGCGAAGTCCATGAACCCCCTCGCCGCCGCCAAGGTGGCCTGGGGGTTTTCTTCTTGCGGCACATGGCCCAGCTCATCGAACACCACCACCTGCGCGCCCAGCAGGTCGTGCGCAAAGCGCTGCGCATGGTCTGGCGGGATCAGGTGATCTTTCGCGCCCCACAAGATCAGCGTGGGCTGCTGCACGCGCTTCACATCTTCGGCGTGGCGCCCCAGCGGTGACTGCGCAAAGCGCTGGATCAGCGCCGCGCGGTTGCCGGCGCGCAGCGTCAGCTCGTAGTAGCGGTCAACCAACTCCGGCGTGATGCGCTCGGGGTGGCCGTACACGCTCTGGACGCTGTCTTCGATGGCCTGGCGCGGCAAGAAGTGCGTGGTCACGGGCGCGAGCCACCCGATGCGCGCCAGCTTGAAGCCGATCGGCATGCCCTGCGGCTCAAACGGGTAGCCGCCCGCGTCCACCAGCACCAGCCGGCTCACGCGCTGCGGGTGGTGCAGCGCCGTCAACCACGCGATCTCACCGCCCAGCGAGTTGCCGGCCACCACGGCCTGCGTCACCCCCAGTTGCTGCAGCACCTGGTCGACAAAGGCCACATAAGCCATCAGCGTGTAGTCGCCACTGGGGTTGGGGCCGGTCAGGCCAAAGCCCGGCAGGTCAAAGCGCACCACGCGGCGTGTGGCCCGCAGCGGCTCGGCCCAGCCGTCCCAGGTGTGCAGGCTCGCCGAGGTGCCATGCAGCAGCACGATGGGGTGCGGGTCGTCGCGCGGGCCTTCGTCGCGCACGTGCACCTGCATGCCGGCCACGTTGATGAAGGCGGAAGGCGCCGGCGCCCAGCGGGCCTTGAGGCTGTCCACCGGGCGGTCAGGCGCCCAGGCCTGCGAGCCGCCCCAGGCGGCAGCGGCGATCACGGTCAGGGCCAGGGTGCGGGCGAGCACGCCTCGCCAGGAGATGGTCTTGCTCATGCCCCCGAGGGTACCCCATGGTACCTGCGGGTGGTGCCGCCCGAGCGGCCTCCACCCACAAATCAGCGGTAGGTCAGCAGCCCCTCGCCCGCCTCCAGGTGGGCGTGCTCGTTCACCGAGATCAGGTGCAGGCCATCGCGGCCCGCCAGCACCTTGGTGATGCCGGCATTCGCCAGCGTCCAGTTGATGGTGAAGGCCTGGCTGTCGTGCAGGCCCAGCAGGTGGGCGCAGATCACGCTGATCACGCCGCCCGAGGTGAACACCAGCGTGGTGCCTTTGGGCGGCGCCTGCTTCACGATGTCATCGAGCGCGGCCACGCAGCGCAGCTTGAAGGTCGACCACGGCTCGGCGTACTCGTCGTCGTGCTGGCCGGCCACCCAGCGGCCCACCGCGTCCTTGAAAAAGCGCTGAAAGGCCCGGCGCGGGTCGCCCGTGGCCACCATGTCGGCCATCATCAGCGCGCCATCTTTGTAGCGCGGCTCGGCCACCTCGATCACGTTCTCGTGGGCGAACTCGTTGACCCCCGCGTGGGTGACGGTGGGCGGCAGTGCGGTGGACACGCCTCCCGCCGCGTCAGCCGGGCTCTGCCAAGCCGCCAACGCGCCCGAGGCCGTGTCCACATGCCGCTGCAGCGTGCCGCACACGATGTGGTCGGGCGTCACGCCCCGCGCCTTCAAGGCCAGCCCTAGGGCCGTGGCCTGGGCGTGCCCCGTGGGCGAGAGCTGGTCGTAATTGGCCGAGCCGAACGAGGCCTGGCCATGCCGCAAAAAGTAGATCGCTCCCATCTCAGGCCGCGCTCACTTGGCCACGCCGTACTTCATCAGCTCCAGGCGGGCGATCATGCCCTTGTGCACCTCGTCCGGGCCATCGGCCAGGCGCAGGCTGCGGGCCTGGTTGAAAAAGGCCGTCAGCATGGTGTCGTGCGACACGCCCATGCCCCCGTGGATCTGGATCGCGAAATCGACCACCTGCTGCAGCACGTTGGGCGCCACCACCTTGATGGCCGACACGTCGGTCAGTGCACCGTGCACGCCCAGGTTGTCGATCTTCCAGGCGGCTTGCAGCGTGAGCAGGCGGGCCTGGTCGATGGCCAGGCGGCACTCGGCGATGCGCTCGCGGTTGCCCCCCAGGTTGATCAGCTGCTTTTTGAAGGCCACGCGGTCAATGCCGCGCTTGATCGCGAGTTCGAGCGACTTCTCGGCCGCCCCCAGCATGCGCATGCAGTGGTGGATGCGGCCCGGCCCCAAGCGGCCCTGGGCGATCTCGAAGCCCCGGCCCGGGCCCGCGATCACGTTGCCCAGCGGCAGGCGCACGTTGGTGAAGTGCACCTCGCCGTGGCCGTGCGGCTCGTCGTACTCGCCGAACACCGGCAGCATGCGTTTGATCTCCACGCCCGGGGTGTCCAGCGGCACCAGCACCATCGAGTGCTGCTGGTGGCGGCCCAGGTCGGGGTTGGCCGTCAGGGCCATGAAGATGCCGATCTTGCAGCGCGGGTCGCCCACGCCCGACGACCACCACTTCTTGCCATTGAGCACGATCTCGTCGCCCTCGACCACGGCGGTGGCCGCCATGTTGGTGGCGTCTGACGAGGCCACCTCGGGCTCGGTCATGAAGAACACCGAGCGGATCTCACCGGCCAGCAGCGGCTTGAGCCATTGCGCTTTCTGCTCGGCATTGCCGTACTTCCACAGCACCTCCATGTTGCCGGTGTCGGGCGCGTTGCAGTTGAAGATCTCGGGCGCCATCATCGAGCGGCCGGTTTCCTCGCAGCTGAAGGCGTACTCCAGCACGCTCAGGCCCGCGCCCAGTTGGGCATCGGGCAAAAACAGGTTCCACAGGCCCTGGGCCTTGGCCTTGGCCTTGAGCTCCTCCACCCGCGCCGGGATCTTCCACGCCTTCCAATCACCGCCGTGGCGCGCCTCGTGGATCTCCTTCCAGTGCTGGGCCTCGATGGGCTCGATGTGCTCCTGGATGAAGGCGCGGACCTTGGCGGCGGTTTCTTTGGCGCGCGGGCTGGGTTGGAAGTCCATGGTGTAGCCTCAGGGTGGGATGTCGGTGCTGCCCGTGTTTCGGGGGATGGGAAAGCATCCTAGCGCCGCCGCATCATGCACGCCAATGATGATTCTGCATGGCGTTGTATTCACCAAATGAATCACACACCACGCCCCATGTCCCACGCTGCCCCCGTCCTGTCCGTCGCCATCCCGGCCCACAACGAGGCCAAGTACATCGGCCGCGCCATCGAGTCGGTGTTCACGTCGGCCCAGCAGGCGGGCGAGGCGGTCGAGGTGGTGGTGGCGCTCAACCGCTGCACCGACGCCACGCAGGCCATCGCCGAATCCTTGGGCGCCCGCTGCGTGGACGAGCCCACCAAGTGCATCGCCGCTGTGCGCAACGCGGCCGTGCGGGGCGGCACGGCGCCCTTCGTCGTCACGCTCGATGCCGACAGCTGGATGCGCCCCACCACCGTGGCCGCCACCCTGGCCAAGCTGCGCGATGCGCAGTTCGTGGGCGGCGGCGCCTGGCTCACGCCCGAGCGCTTCTCACTCGGCATCGTCGTCACCGGCTTCATGGTGCTGCGCCACATGCCCGACAAACGCATCTCGGCCGGCATGTTCTGGTGCCGCCGCGAGGTGTTCGAGGCCCTCGGCGGCTTTGACACCACCCTCATCAGCCTCGAAGACCTCGACTTCGCCTACCGCATGAAGGCCTGGGGACAGCAGCGCGGCCTGCGCTACGGCACGCTCTACCGCCACGGCATCTACACCTCCACCCGCAAGTTCGACAAGTTCGGCGACTGGTACCTGGTGCGCCA
>Ga0228699_1000895_pt1 | contig 18164 bp, 25 predicted proteins | sample McNCre217_Aug_MG_FD_178016 | JGI IMG/M metagenome (GOLD analysis project Ga0228699, IMG submission 178016) | Freshwater microbial communities from McNutts Creek, Athens, Georgia, United States - 2-17_Aug_MG | ecosystem: Environmental > Aquatic > Freshwater > Creek | place: USA: Georgia... | reverse complement strand
CGCTCCCAGAATTCATCGGTCACCACCCACGATTCAACTCGCTTGCGTGTCGCCATACATTCGCCCCAACGCCGTTTGAAGTACGGCTCAGGACGAGAGTTTACTATTTACGGATAAGTTCTAAGTCGCGGCCGTGTGGAGGCGCTTTCATTCATTGATGGTTTGCTTGACCCCTACAAGGTCGCTTTCGTCTGAGGGCTATGCCATGAGTTCATTACGAGCGGGTCAACTAAACCGGCGCATTACCTTGCAGCGACAAAGCAATGTGCAGGACAGCTATGGCGGTCCGGTCCGCACTTGGCTGAATGTGGCCACCATTTGGGCCGACATACAGCCATTGACGGGGCGCGAGCTGGAAAGTGCGCAGCGCATGGCCAGCGAAATATCCCACCAAATCACGGTGCGTTATCAGACAAGCCTCACCGATACACGCGTGGTATCTGGCTACCGCGCACTATATAAAGCCCGCATCTTTAACATCCACGCGGCGTTGAATGAGGACGAAAGCAATGTGCTGATCACACTGCTGGCCTCCGAGGGCTTGGACGATGGCTAAGTATGAGAGCGTTCAGATTGAGGGCCTTGATGCTTTGGCCAAGGCTTTGAAAGAGTTGCCAGACCGCGTAGCCAAGAACGGATTGCGTGCAGCGGTCTATGCCGGTGCCAAGGTGATTCGAGATGAGGCCAAGTTGCAAGCCCCTGTTGCCACGGGCGATCTGGGACCCAACCAGTCGCCACCGGGCACCTTGAAGCGTTCTGTGATTTTGAAACAAATCCCTGAGTTGTCGAACAAGAACAAGCAGACCTTCTTTGTGACGGTTCGGCATGGCAAGAAGTACCGCAAGCAAGGCAAGAAGGGAAACCTTTCGCAAGACGCATGGTACTGGCGCTTTGTGGAGTTCGGGACCGTAAAGATGTCCGCGCGTCCGTTTCTGCGGCCTGCTTTTGACATGAAGAAAAACGATGCGCTAACGGCCATCAAGACCCGGCTTGCTGAGCGCATTGAGCAAGCTGCACGTGAATTGAAAAAGTAGATCAAAAAATGATTCAGCAAGACCTTTTCGCGATCCTCGCAGGTGTGGCCGGGGGAAGGGTGTTTCCGAATGTTGCGCCCAACAACGTCTCAAAGCCCTACGTGGTCTATGCCCGCGTATCCAGCGCACCAGAACACACCCTGGCCGACGGCGCACCCATTGAAAACACCCGCCTGCAGGTGGACTGCTTTGACACCACCTATGCCGCTGCCATTGCTTTGGCCGAGACCGTCAAAGCGGCCATGAAAAGCAGCGCCATCACCCATCTCTTGCTTCTCGAGCAAGACCAATTCGAACCTGAGGCCTTGCTGCACCGGGTAATTCTGGATTTTTCGATCTGGCACTAATTTTTAGGAGAATTCCATGCCAAGCACCGCCATCTCAGCCCAAGGCTCCACGGTCAGTATCGGCACGACCACCGGGTCGGCGCTTACCATCACCGCCGTCTCGCTCACCAACCCTTGCCGAGTCACGCTATCAGCGGTCACGGCATTGAACAAGGGCGATGTGATCACAGTAGCTGGCGTGGTTGGCACCACGCAGCTCAACGGCAACAGCTACGTTGTGCAATACATCGAACCCACGACCAAGATCGTCACGCTCGCAGGCTTAGACGCCACCGGGTTCACGACCTACACCAGCGGCGGCACAGCGACACCTGTGCAGTGGACCAAGATTTCCAACGTCAAGAGCTACAGCGGCTTTGACGGCTCAGCCTCTGAGATTGAGCGAACCAACTTTGACTCGACCGCCAAGGAATTCATTCTGGGTCTCTTTGATCCGGGTGCATTTGCCATCGAGGTCGACCAGGACAACAGCGATGCAGGCCAGATCGCCCTGATGACTGCGCTGGTGACCGGTGTGGCCAAGAGCTTCAAGTTGCTTCTGCCCAACGGCAACACCGCGACCTTCACTGCGTACGTGAAGAAATTCAACAGCCAGGGCGCGGTGGATCAGGCGATCCGGCGCTCGGCTGAACTTCGCATTTCTGGCTCAATCACCTGGGCTTAATTTCCTAGGCTTTAAGGGCTCTTGCCCAGGGACGCCGCCGCCCGCCTTGATCTTTGGGTTTGTGAAGTGGATAATGCGTTGTATTACACATGCACAGGAGTGTTACGCCATGACCGCCAGAACCATCAACGTACGCCTGCCCGAGGCGCTTTACAACCAGATCGAAGAGTTGGCCAAGGCGACCGCACGGACCAAGAGTTTTTTGACTATCGATGCGCTGACCAACTATGTGCAGAGTGAATCCTGGCAGGTTCGTGACATTCACGAAGGCATCAAGGAAGCAGATGCAGGCGAATTCGCAACCGACAAGCAGGTCAAAGCGGTGTTCGCCAAATACGGCGCTTGATTAATGTTGATCAAGTGGACCAAGACGGCGCTTGCGTCTGTTGATGAAATCGCTGGCTTCATCGCCAAAGACAACCCAACCCGCGCCACCAGCTTTGTTCTGGAGTTGCAGGCCGCCGTGACCAAACTTCAGGCCCACCCTGGCATGGGCCGAGCTGGCCGCGTCCCCGGTACGCGTGAGCTGGTCCTGCACAAGAACTACATCGCCATTTACCGCGTGCGTGGCGACGATGTTGAAATTTTGAGATTGCATCACGCAGCCCGAAATCTATGACGAACCGGGTCAGCCCCTAAAGCTGAACTTTGACCGCAACCCAACCCGCCCCTGGCTAAAACCTCGGCGGGTTTTTTCATTTCTGGAGTACATATGACACTACTTTCCAAATCCGCCATCCTCTGCGCCAACGACCTTCAAACAGAGGATGTCGATGTTCCCGAATGGGGCGGTGCTGTGCGCGTGCGCAGCTTCACCGGTCGCGAGCGTGATGCCTTTGAGGCCAGCATGGTCCGTGGTGAGGGCAAGGACCGCAAGGTCGATCTGACCAACATGCGTGCGCGTCTGGTGGGTCTCACAGTAATTGATGAGGGCGGCCAGCGCCTGTTCACCGACGATGAAGTTGATCTGCTCGGTGCCAAATCAGGCGCGGCACTGGACCGGGTGTTTGCCATTGCGCAAAAGCTCAATGGCTTGTCGGGCGCAGATGTGGAGGAACTCACAAAAAACTCCAGCGGCGTCCCGAGCGCCGCTTCTACTTCCGACTCTGCCTTGCCCTCGGATTCCAACACCCTGACCATCTCCTCGGGAGCCTGAGTTCGCAGCAGGTCGCGGAGTGGATGGCGTTTGCTGGGCTGGAAGGACTGCCTGATATGCGCGCCGACTTTGGTTTTGGCCAGGTCTGCGCCACGCTGGCCAACGTCCACCGCCGCGAAGGTCAGGAGCCCTACCAGGCCGATGACTTCATGCCGGGACTGCGTACTGCAGAACCTGCCGTCCCTAAAGATGCCGATGCACCGCCCGATGCGGAGGCGCACAGCCGATTGATCTCAGCCCTCTTGGGCAAAAAGGAATAAAACTCCCATGGCAACCCTCGCCAGCCTCGTGGTCAGTCTCGAGGCCAATGTCGCTCGCTTTGAATCCGACCTGAATAAGGCTGAGTTCATGGCTAAAAAAGCCATGGACACCATCGGCAATGTGTCGGAAACCACCATGAAAGCGGTCAAAGGCGCAGTGATGGCCATGGCGGCGGCATACACCTTCGATGCCTTTGCCGATGGCATCAAGGGGGCGATTGAGTCGGCGGGTGAACTCGACCAGATGGCCAAGAAGACCGGTGCGACAGTGGAAGCCCTCTCAGGCTTGAAGTCGGCGGCCAAACTCTCGGGCACCAGCCTGGAAGAAGTTGGCGGTGGGCTGCAAAAGCTCTCCAAAGCCATGTTCGAAGCGGCAGGCGGCAGCCAAAAGCAGTCCGATTTGTTCAAATCCTTGGGCGTTGAGGTGACTGATTCTTCTGGCAAGTTGCGCGACTCGGGCGAAGTCATGTTGGACCTGGCCAAGAAGCTCGACTCCATGGACAGCAGCACCCAGGCGGTGGCGACTGCCCAGATGCTGCTCGGCAAACGCGGTGCACAGTTGCTGCCTTTCATGCAGGACCTGGCCGATATCGGTGAACTCAACGCCAAGGTCACGTCGGAAATGGCAGCAGAAGCCGATCTGTACGAGAAGAACCTCGTGCGCCTGGAGGGCCGGAAGAAGTCGCTTTACAACACCATTGCTTCGGCCTTGTTGCCGGTGATGCGTGACTTCACCGATGCTTTGCTGGCTTCAGGCAGCATGACCGAGCGGCTCAATGACACCGCCAAGCAACTCAAGCAAGACAACGTGATTGAGACCTGGGCGCGCGAGGGCTTGCGCGCGGTGGCTGCCTTCATCGACATCTTTGATGCCATCGTTCGCGTGGTTCGCATCGTAGGTAACTCCTTTGCAGCGGTCGCAGCCGATATTGTCTCGGTGCTGGCCTTCATGGACGGCATTGGCGCGGAGATGATCAGTGAGAAGTCACTCGATCCGGTCAAGCGCCGCTTTGCAACGCTGACCTCGGACCTTAAGAGCCACGCCGAGTCTTTCAACGAGGACATGGTCAAGATTTGGACCGCGCCGCTGTTTCTCACCAAGCTTGATGAGCAGTTTGCACAGCGTGATGCGGGCTTGAAAAAGCCCGTCGAGTCACCCAAGCGCTCGTTTGCCATTCCAGACCAGCGGCCCGACAAAACCAGTCCGTTTGACTCGTACCTGGACTCGCTCAATGTTGAAGCCATCAAAGACAAGCTGGGCAAGTACGAGGCCATGATCGAAAAAGGTCGCCTGCTTGCAGTCAAGGAAGGCCGCCTGGGTGATATGGCCAAGGTGACGGCCACCGTTTCAAGCATCCAGTCGATTGATGAGAGTAAGCGCATTGATGCCTTCGCCCACAGCCTGGATGTGGCCAACCAGCAATACGAGTTTCAAAACACGTTGATTGGTCTGAACGCTCGCGATCAGGCGCTGGCCACAGAAGGACGCAAGAACTTCCTGGCCGTTGAACAGCAAATCTGGGATGCAGAAAAGAACGGCTCCAAGTTGTCCGCTGAAGCGCAGCAACGTCTGCGTTCTGAGGCCACCAAGTCGACCGCCACCGTGGTGCAGGCTGTCAACGAGCGTTTTGATGTGCAACAGAAGTTCGATGAGACCAAGCGGATCAATGCATTCACGCACAGCCTGGAGCAGGCCAACGAGCAGTACATCTTCCAGACCGACCTGATTGGCATGAACGCCCAGGCGCAAGAGATCGCCAACGTCAAGCGCAAGAACTTCCTCGCGGTCGAGCAACAGATTTGGGATGCCGAGCAAAGTGGCACCAAGCTGATGGCAGATACGCAGCAGCGCCTGCGCGATGAGGCCGTTAAATCCACGGCGGTCATGATCAAAGCGATTGAAGCCCGCTGGGATGCTGAGCATTCGTGGGAGACGGGTGTTACCAAAGCCCTCAACAACTACATCGACAACGTCACCAACGCGGCAGTCCAGTCCGAGCGGCTCTTTACCAATGCGTTCAAGGGCATGGAGGACGCGCTGGTGAGCTTTGTCCAGACCGGCAAGCTCGACTTCAAGAGCCTGACCAACTCCATCATCGCGGATCTGATTCGCATCCAGATTCAAAACAGCGTGATGAAACCACTGGCGCAAGCGACCAGCGGCATGTCGCTCTCCGGAATGTTCAGCAGTGCCGGGAATTTTCTGTCGGGTTTGTTCAAAGCCGATGGCGGTCCGGTCGCCGGTGGTCAGCCCTACATCGTGGGCGAGCAAGGCCCAGAGTGGTTTGTGCCCAATGGCGCAGGAACGATCGTTCCCAACGGGAAGTCGCCTGTCACAACAGCTTCGCCGGGCGGCGGTGACAGCAGCTCAGCCCAAGCGCCAATCAACATCAACTTTTCCGTGCGGGCAATGGACGCGCGCAGTTTCCAGTCCGCCATGGTGCAAAACAAGGCGGTTGTGGTGGGCATCGTGAATCAGGCGCTCAACATGCGCGGACGCTATGGGATTACGGGGTAAGTCATGAGCGGCACCTTTCCTCTCACCCCCGCGCCCAGCGCCATCAAGATTCAGTCCTACCAGCCCACGCGCGTGTCGATCTCGCACAACCTGCGTCGCAGTGTGCGCACCAATGGCGCACAACGCTGGGTGATCACGGCCGACTGGGTGGGATTGACCCGTGCGCAATTCGCGCCGATTCAGGCCTTTGTTATCGCTCAGCGCGGCCAGTGGGATACCTTCACCGCTGTACTGCCAGCCCACAAGTTGCCCCAAGGTGTGGCTACTGGCACGCCGCAGATCAACGGGGCCAACCAACAAGGCAGAAGTTTGTCGACGCGCGGCTGGACCGCAGGTCTTTCCGGCGCACTCAAAGCGGGTGACTTCATTGGCATCACTGGCCAGACCAAGGTCTACATGGTCACCGCTGATGTGAATGCAGATGCCTTTGGCTTGGCCACCGTGGCGATTGAGCCCACCTTGATGGCCGTGCCTGCCGACGGCGCAGTGATTACCGTGCGCAACGTGCCGTTCACGCTGGCTTTGGGCACCGACACCATGGAGTCTGCCGTGGCTCCGGGGGCGATTTACAACTTCAGCTTGCAGTTGGTGGAGGCTTTTTAATGGATCGCGGCGCAAGTTCAGAGTTCATTGCCGAGATCCTCAAATCTAGCAACCAACCCGTCTACTTGGTTGAGACTTGGTTCGACGACGGCACCATCCGTATGACGGATGCCTGGATCAACGTGCTCTGGAGCACCAACACCTACACGGCCAATGGTCACTTTCTCGGGTTCTCCGGTCTGTCAGAGACCAGTGACATGAGCATTCCCAATGTCACGGTGCAAGTCTCGGCAGTGGACCAGACCTGGATTTCAATTGCGCTGTCCAAGCCCTATATTGACCGGCGCATTGCTATCTACAAGGGCTTTCTGGATTACCGCCTGGCCATCATCAGCAACCCCTTGCTGGTGTTCGATGGTCGGATTGACAGCATGGAAATTTCCGACGACCCCAACAACGGCACCTGCACGATCGCAGTGACTGCCAGTTCGCAGTGGGTGGATTTCCAACGCACGCCGGGCAGACACACCAACGACCCGGAAGAACAGATCTGGTTTCCGGGCGACCGGGGGTTTCAGTTTGTCACCAACATCAATCGTGAAATCAAGTGGGGCTCACTGTGAAAAGCGGACGAGCTTTCTACACGTATGCGCGCATTCCCATCGGCACGGCTGCCCAAGAACTCCAAGCCCTGGCAGAACGTGAGTACGAGGAAGTCGGCCAAAAGGATCTCGATCGTCTGAATGTCGACTGGGCGCGCTACTGCGAACTCGATTCAGCCGGAAAACTTGCCACCTTCATCGCCAAACGTGATGGTGTGATCGTGGGCTACGCCGTATTCATCGTGCAGACCCACATCCATTACCAGGATGCACTGGTCGCTGCCAACAGCGCTGTGTATGCCGTGCCCGAAGTGCGTGCCGGGCGTGTCATTCTGAAACTGCTGCGCTTTGCCGAAATGGGTCTCAAGGCCCAGGGTGTGCAGAAAATTTATTACCACGTCAAACGAGAAAAGAACTTCGGTCGACTGCTCGGATACCTGGGATACCAGGATGTTGAGCGCATGTATGCCAAGGTAGTTCGGGACAGGGAAGTCGGGTAATGGCAGGCATCGTCATTGGAGCCATCGTTGGATCGGTGGTGTCGGAGGCCGTGGGTGCGGTGGTGGCCGATGCCGTACTTGGCATGGTCATTGAGTCGGGCATCACGGCTGCAGCGGCTGATGTTCTTGGCGCATCGCTTGCCACCGCCAGCTTCATCGGCGGTGCGGCTGGCCTTGTGGCTGGGGGTGTTGCCAATCTGGCGGTGCAGTCACTGATCGGCTCGAACTCGCCCTCAAGCGCCCAGTCAGCGCTGTCCTCGGCCCAGGCGCAGGGCATCCTGATCAACTCCCAGAGCAATGTGGACCCGATCCCTGTGATCTATGGTCGTCGCCGGGTGGGTGGCACACGGGTTTTTATTGAGGTTTCTGGCAGCAGCAACGAATACCTTCATCTGGTGCTGGTGCTGTCAGAGGGGCCGGTGACCGCGATCGATAACGTTTATCTGGACGATGTGCTGTCAACGGACGCCAAGTTCACCGGACTGCTCACTGTCACCAAGCATCTGGGTGTGCCCGGTGATGCGGCCGATGCAGCACTTACCGCCGATGTGCCCAAGTGGACCAGCGACTGCAAGCTTTCCAACTGCGCCTATCTGTACGTCAAGCTCAAATACGACCGCAACGCTTTCTCTGGCCTTCCCACTATCACCGCAGATGTGCGTGGCAGGACTTTGTACGACCCACGCGATGGCCAGACCCGGTACTCCAATAATCCGGCACTGGTTATCCGGGACTACCTGAGTAACGCCATTTACGGTCGCGGTATTGCATCTAGCGCTATCGATGACACCAGCATTGCTGCAGCCGCGAACGCCTGCGATGTGCGGATCACGGCCCCAAGTTTTTCTGACATCTTCACGGTCAGCACCGCAACTGAAGCGCTGACCTTCTCGCAACCGATTCCGATCGACACCGGAGACGGCATCAAAGTCAGCAGCACAGCCACCTTGCCAAGTCCGCTGGTGGCCGGGACAACTTATTACGCGATCAAGGTAACTGATACCAGCTACCAACTGGCCACCACGATGGCCAATGCCTTTGCTGGGACAGCTATCGATCTGACATCAGCAGGCTCTGGCCAGCACACGTTCGCCCAGGTGAACTATACGGCTTACGCATGCGATGGCACGATCGACACCAACCAGACTGCGTATGACAACGTGCGCGCATTGCTTACCGCGTGTCGGGGCATGCTGGTGTTTAGCGGCGGCAAGTACCGGTTGGTGCTTGATGTGGCCACCACGGCCTCAAGCTTTGGGTTCACAGAGAGCAACATCACCGGCTCTTGGGTCATCAGCCAAGCCGGTAAACGCGCCAAGTTCAACAGGGTCACCGCAGGGTTCTATAACCCGGCCAAGAAGTGGCAGCCCGACCTGGCGATGGTCGAGTCCACCGCTTTGCGGGCTACCGATAACGGTCTGATTCTGGAAGCCAAGATTGATTTGCCTTTCACAGCCAACAGCTACCGGGCGCAAAACATCGGTCAGTTGACCCTTAACCAGAGCCGCTACGGCTTGGTCGTGAAATTCTCCGCATTTCAGGAGGGCTTGCGCTGCGAGGTGGGTGACGTGGTGCCGATCACGCATTCAACGCCGGGTTGGAGCGCAAAGCTGTTTCGGATCATGCAGATCGAGATCAAGGACAACGACGAGGTCTATGTCGTGGCCCGTGAATACAGCGCCAGTGTTTACACGCAAGCGGTCCTGTCACCTGCAGCCGTCATCGCTCAGTCCAATTTGCCAGACCCGTTCAGCGTACCCGCTGTGTCAGGCCTCACATTGGCCTCCGGCACGACCGAGTTGCTGCGACTGTCCGATGGCTCTGTCATTTCGCGCATCCGCGTGGGCTGGGCCGCACCTACCGAGGTCTACGCTCAGAAGGGGCAGGTCGAAGTTCAGACCCAAGCTACGACCGACCTGGGATGGTCGCCGGTGGACATTGTGGCTGCCGAATTGGGCGTGGCCTGGGTCTCGCCAGTGCAAGACGGGGCCAGCTACAACGTGCGCATTCGGGTGATCAATTCGATCGGCGTGCGCGGAGCATGGTCCCAGGGAACAGTGCAAGTGGTGGGTAAAACTGCACCACCTTCTGATGTTCCATGGCTGCGCCTGGACGGGGAGCGCCTGACATGGGGGCCGGTCTCAGACATTGATCTAGCGGGTTACCGCGTGCGTTGGCAGCCGGGTGGCAGTCGTTCCTGGTCAGATGCGCTGGAATTACACACAGGCCTGCTGGCAGTTTCGCCCTGGGATCTGGTCACCATTCCCTACGGGGCCGGTCAGATTTTGATCAAAGCGGTGGATACCACAGGCAATGAAAGCCTGAATGTCACGGCCATCTCCTGCAACTTAGGTGATGCGCCGGTGGAGAACGTGTTTGCAAGCTACACGCTCAACACGACGCCGGTGGTAGCCCCCGACTCATCGCGCATGTGGAGCAACGACACGGCGCAGTTGTGGACCAACACCACAGCAGTTTTTCTGGTGCCACAGTACCAAGCCATTACTTGGACGGGCAGCGTCACATTCACCGAGAGTGGCAGTCTCACGATCGCAGCCACCATCAGTGGCTACGCCTGGAAGATCACTTGGAAGAAGACGACGGACGTGACCTACGTGCCGTTTCCTGGACGTGCATGGGCTGATGCCGGGACAACGTACCAGTTTCGCATCGACGTCGACCAGAGCAATTTACAAGGCCTGATTGGCTCGGTGGTTGCGCAGATCGATGTGCCCGACAAAGCGATTCGCCTGCCGGATGTGGTGATTGCCTCGGGAGGTTCTCGATTGGCGATTGGCACCGGCTGGCGGAACGTGGTGATCGTGAGCCTCACTTTGCATTCAGACGGTGGTTCTGCCACCACGGCCCGCGTGGTCGACAAATCAACCTCGGGTCCGCTGATCCAGTGTTTCAACGCCAGTGGCGCTGCAACCGCTGGGACGGTGGACGCCTACGTTCAAGGATATTGAAATGACTGCACAAATAACGCCCCCGTTCAAGCGGGGCGATACCTTCGCTTTGTCTGGCGTTTACCGCATCAACGGTGTGGCGAGCCAACTGAGTACCCAAATCATTCGTTCCCAATTGCGTACCAGCGTCGGTGCATTGGTTGCCAACCTCTCGGCAGCAATTGATCCTGACCAGACCGTGAATCCTGGCCGCTTCTATCTTTCGCTCATTGATCCTGCCCAGTCTGCAACCTTCCCGGCACCCGCCAATCTGTACTGCGATGTCGAGGTGCATGACGGCGGGATGGTGCGATCGACTGAAACATTCATCGTGCCCGTAGTTCCCGATATTTGCCAGACGTGAGCCCGTAAATGGAGATCAATCCATGACCACAACGATCACCGCCACCACCGAAGTCAGCTTGAGCCTGGAGCCGCAATGGGACAGCACTTCCGTCGAAATGACGCTCACCGTTCCCGGGCCTCAAGGCCCAAAGGGGGATCAGGGGGCAGTCGGTCCGCCCGGTCCCTTGCCTGATGTCACTGCCTTGGCCCTGGATGCGGGTTATTTCTAAATTCCAACGGAGAACCATATGCCCAACCTCATTCAAATCAAACGATCAGCCACCACCGCCACACCGCCCACGCTTGCAGTGGGCGAGCTGGCCTGGTCCGAAGTCAGCAAGACGCTGTTCATCGGCGAGTCCGGCAGTGTTGTCACCGCCGCCGCTGGCTCAGGTGTCTTTGCCAAGAAGGCTGACAGCTTCGCAGTCAGCGGAGATGCAACTGGCACCGGCACGCTGTCGGGTGGCGTGGTGCTGGCCCTGGTGGCCAGTGGCGTCAGCGCAGGCAGTTATTCCAACGTCACAGTGGACGCCAAGGGGCGCGTGACCGGTGGCAGCAACCCTGGCTACCTCACCGCAAACCAGAACATCACCGTTTCTGGTGATGCCACGGGTTCCGGAACGACCGCGATTGCGCTGACTTTGGCCAGCAGCGGTGTAACTGCTGGAACCTATAACAACGGGACCACAGCCATCACACCATTCACGGTAGATGCCAAGGGCCGAATCACGGGCACGGGCGCTGCGGTCACTTTGACACCGGCTTGGTCCAGCGTGACAGGCAAACCCACCACCTTGACCGGTTACGGCATCACTGATGCGCTTGCGCTTACTGGCGGCACGCTCACAGGTGCATTGACGCTGGCTGCTGACCCCACCAACGCGTTGCATGCAGCAACCAAGCAGTATGTGGATAACGCAATCACAGGCCTGGACTTCAAAGCCTCGGTTCGCGCCACCACAACGGCCAACATCACCTTGTCGGGCATTCAGACAATTGACGGTGTGGTCCTTGTGGCGGGTGACCGTGTGCTGGTCAAGGACCAAACCGCTGGTGCACAAAACGGTCTTTATGTTGCAGCGGCGGGTGTATGGGCTCGTTCAGCGGATGCTGACAACACACCCGGCGGAGAATTGACCTCGGGCCTTTATGTCTTTGTTGAGGAAGGCACCAGTTACTCGGACTCTGGTTGGGTGCTGGCAACCAACGGTGCGATCACCTTGGGCACCACCGCGCTGACCTTCCAGCAATTCAACGGTCTGGGCCAACTCACTGCGGGTACAGGCCTGACCAAGTCTGGCAATACGCTGTCCATCACCGCCACGGGCGTCACGGCTGGCACCTATTCCAGCATGACGGTGGACACCACTGGTCGGGTCACGGCAGGGGCCAACCCCGGCTATATCACGGCCAACCAAAACATCACGGTCTCGGGCGATGTGACTGGTTCAGGCACAACCTCCATGGCGCTGACTTTGGCAGCCAGCGGTGTCACGGCTGGCACTTACAACAACAGTGCCACAGCGGTGTCCCCCATTACCGTTGACGCCAAGGGCAGGGTCACTGCCATCGGTACGGCTGTCACGGTCACGCCTGCGTGGACCAGCGTCAGCGGCAAACCCACAACCCTGTCTGGCTTTGGCATCACGGACGCCTTGTCCACCAGCGCCACGATTGATGGAGGCGCGTTCTAACCATGGCCAACACCATCCTGCACAAGCGCAGCAGCACGGCCGCCGCCGTGCCCACCGCTGCGCAAGTCACGCTGGGTGAGTTGGTACTCAACGTGGCGGACGGAAAGATTTATCTCAAACGCGCAGACGGCGTGGTCGTCACTTTTGTGCCGGGCTATGTGCCGGGCCAGGGTGACTCCGCGCCTATGTGGAAATAACCAGAGGCATTCATGACAGCGATCCCATCCAAGGCCAGTTTCACTGGTACCACCGTAACCCAAGGGCAGTTCAAGACTGCCCTTGATTCTTTGAACGACTACCTCACCGGTTTGCTGGGCTCAGACGGAACAGCCGCGACGGCGCGAACGGCGCTCGGTGTGATCAACGCTACAGCGCCGACCTATGCGCAGGTGATTGCAGCACTCGGCTTTACGCCGCCGCAACCCGGTGGCACTGGGGCGTCAGGGACTTGGCCAATCAGCGTAAGCGGCAACGCAGCAACAGCAAGTCAGCTTAATTCAACTGCTGGTGCTGGCACTTACAACTGGTCTGGTCAGGCAGGTCAGCCAACTTGGCTTTGGGGCGGCAATGACGGCACCAACTTCTATGTCTACAACCCATCGAATTTCTCGGTGAACTACGCGGCCAGCGCAGGCAGTGTGCCCTGGACTGGGGTGAGTGGGCGTCCCACTGCAGTAACGGCGTTTCAGTTCAGCGGAAACGTTGGCGATGGCGTCGGTGGGTACACAACAACAGCCGCCCTTACGCAAATCGCATCAGACAACACAGTGCGTATTTATCGGAACACCAACTGCAATTGCAACTGCGATTGCTGCTGCTAAGGACCCAACCCATGAAAATCATTGCCGTGCGCAACGCACAAATCCATCCCCAATTCCAACCAACCGTTCACCTCGGTTTCGACACAGTCACGAGCGACCTGAGCGTGTCCTTGTATTTGCCTGCGGTTGCGGTAGACGAGACGACCACTGATGATCCTGGCTTGACGTTGATTGATTCCGTAGTCGTCAACATCACCGATCTGCGCAAGCGCTACGACTGGTGCGATCACCAGACTTACTTTGTGGCTGTTCATGCCGGGGCGTTTCTTCCCGTCTTTGCGTTGTACCCAGAGACACTCCCCAATCGCGAAACGGCTGTCGATTACGCCCAGCGACTTAAAAGAAATTTACTGGTGGGCATCAACGTGCCATTCGCAGCGGCCAGTGACGATGAGTTGTTCATCACGGTGAACCTCAACGCGCAGGCGACGGACGCCAACATTCAGGTCAATGAGCACTGCGCGCTGGTCTGGAGCGAAGCAGCCAGCAGCGGCGCTGTTCGCACCATGGCGTTTCCGTTCATTCATGTGCAAGCGCCTGTCAGTGTTCCGGTGGGCGGCAACACCTCAATCGAATTGCGCATAGAGGATGTGTCAGGCCAACTGCTGGACCAGGAGGCCGTTGTTTATCTGGAAGCCGTCAGCGGGCTGGTGCCTTTTGCACGCGTTCGTGCGACCCATGGCTTGGCTACTGTTCCCGTCTCGGCGGCAGGCATGTCTGCTGGCGATGAAATCCGGGTGAAGTTTGGCTGGAAGTATTTCCCAGGCGCAGAGGATGCGCGGATTGCGGTGGTGGCGACATGATGCAGTTGCTTTTTTCTACACCGGTCGTTCGCACCCAGCTTGGGCTAACGGACGAGGAGCGCCAGGTCCTCAAGGACAAGACGCTCGCTGTATACGGCGAACTCAATCCCAAGAGAAAACCATGGAGTCGCTCGAGCCGTGAGTCACTCGAATTCATGGACCCTGTATTTGCAGATTTGTTCGCTCGAATCAAAGCCGTGACCAGAGAAGCTTTTGGCATTGATGTCACAACCATCACCGGCAGGGAGTTGGTCCAGTTCAAAGGCGACTTTGTGCCGCCCCATGTGGAGTCTGCCCACCTGTCGGCCATTTACTGGATTGACGGGGACGCCCACCCGGACCATGCGCGCGGCGAGCATGACGGCGCATTGGTTTTGCAAAGTCCGATCGGACCCTTTGGCAGCAAGGCGCTGCCTGGTGAAGAGCGCGTAGCCATGGTTGACCCGCAGCCTGATTTGCTGCTTGTGTTCCCGAGTCACTTGCTGCATTTCGGGCATGTTTACCTGGGCGAGCGTCCCAGCATTGAAATCCACCTTGAGATGGAGGTACTCTGATGGCCAAGTTCAAGATCAAGCTCATTGCGCCGGACAACACCGAGCGCGAGTTGCATTACGACAACATGACCAGCAACCTGACCTGGGGCGAGGATGGGTTTGGATCCCCGGTACTGGAAGTAAAACCCAAGACCTTCCAGGAAGCGGTGGTCGTCAGTGTGAGTCAGCCTGGCCGAAAAGGCCTGATCAAGACCCTCAAAATCAGCCTCGGCTTGTCCTGCAACTACGAATGCAATTACTGCAGCCAGCGATTCGTGCCCCATGCTGAGAGCACGAACCCCGAGGACGTGGACGATTTCCTGCAGCAGTTGACAGCCAGCCTGCGCCAGGCTCCCGAGCGCATTGAATTCTGGGGCGGTGAGCCACTGGTCTACATCAAGACCTTGAAGCCTCTGGCCGAGCGCTTGCGCGTGCGGTACCCGGACGCTGAGTTCCTGATCATCACCAATGGCTCTTTGCTAAGTCTTGAGACCAACGAGTGGCTGGACCGCATGGGCTTCGTGGTCGGTCTCTCCCACGATGGGCCTGGCTACCATGCACGCGGAGCGGACCCTCTGGATGATCCGCAGCAGCGCTCCGCCATCCTGGATCTGTATGCGCGCCTCCATCCGAAAGGCCGCATCAGCATCAACGCAATGATCAACAGCCAAAACCCCAGCAGGGCAGCGGTGCAGCTTTGGATGCAGGAGCGCTTCGGTGCCGATGTTCAGATTGGTGAAGGTGCTTTCATCGATCCCTACGATGAAGGCGGGCTGGCCGCCACCTTCAAGACCACCGTAGAACATGCACAATTTCGTAGGCAAGGGTTCGGTGAACTTCGCTCTGGCTTTGCCAGTCGTTTTGAAATCACCCAGCATAAGATTCAAGACTTCATTGATTCCATTCGCTACCAGCGTCCGGCCTCTGCGCTGGGACAAAAGTGCGGCATGGACCGAAGCCACAACCTGGCTGTCGATCTCAAAGGCAATGTCGTCACTTGTCAGAACGTGAGCGCCGCAGCCACGGCCCCTAATGGCCAGAGTCATTTGATTGGCCAGCTTTCAGATCTGACTGCAGTGGGCATGAAAAGCGCCACGCACTGGAGCCAGCGCCAAGGCTGCTCGTCTTGCCCAGTCCTGCAAATGTGTAAGGGCTCGTGCATGTTTCTGGAAGGTCTGCTTTGGGATGCGGGGTGCGCCGCCGCCTATTCGGACAACTTGGTGTTCTTTGCTGCGGCCATTGAGTTTCTGACGGGTTGCATGCCGGTCTTTATCGATGGCGATCTGCCTGCGCAGCGCAAGGACATCTTTAGTCTGGCCAAAAGCACCGTGGAGTCGCCTCCGGCAAGGCGCGTGATTCCGATTCTTGCAGCGCAGCAAACAGCCTAAGCCACACAACAAACCGTTTCATCAATTGACCGCCTGGTTCACTCCAGTGCGGGCTTTTTCTTTTTGGAGATGCCCATGACAGAAGAATCCAACAGCAACCAAAGTGCTGACATCCTGAACCTGCGCCCGGAGGACCTTGATGAGTTGCTTACCCGCGCAGCCGAGCGAGGGGCCGAACGCGCGTTGGCTTGCCTTGGCCTTGAAAACGGCCACGCTGCCCGCGATATCCGTGACCTGCGGGGTCTGATTGATGCGTGGCGAGAAGCACGCCGTACAGCCTGGCAAACCACGGTCAAGGTGCTAACCACCGGTGTGTTGGCTGCACTGCTGGTCGGCATCGCGATCAAGTTGCGCCTGATGGGAGGTCCCCAATGATCGAGACACTGTTGGGCGGCTTGCTGGGCGGCGCGTTTCGCCTGGCTCCTGAAATCCTGAAGTGGTTCGACCGCCAAGGAGAGCGTGGCCACGAGTTGGCGATGCAGGACAAGGCGCTCGAGTTCGAAAAACTGCGTGGGGCGCAGCGCATGTCCGAGATTAACGCGGCTGCCGACGGCGCCTGGAACACCGGTGTAATCGAAACCTTGCGAGATGCCGTGCGCTCCCAGGGGGAGAAAACTGGTGTGGCGTGGGCCGATGCGCTTTCCAGCACCGTTCGCCCAGTGATCACCTACTGGTTCATGGCGCTGTACTGTGCGGCGAAGATGGCAGCATTTGCGGCGGCTTTGTCTGCCGGTGCCGACTGGGGTACAGCAGTTTTGCACGCCTGGACTGAGGCCGACCAAGCGCTGTGGGCAGGTGTCCTTAACTTCTGGTTCCTGGGTCGCGTGTTTGACAAGGTTCGGCCGTGATTGAAGTGCCGCAGGCAGCGATCGACTTGACCAAGCGGTTTGAGGGGTTCGAACGCAGGGTGAAGCGCGGGATCGAGATCACGGCCGTTCCGTACATCTGTCCCGCAGGTTTCTGGACGATTGGGTACGGCCATCTCTGCGATTCCAAGCACCCGCCGATCTCGGAGGTCGAAGCCGAGGTCTATCTGGCGCGCGATCTACAGACGGCACTGGCGGCGACGCTGCGCTTCTGCCCGGTGTTGGCCACTGAACCGGAGGGACGGCTCGCGGCGATCGTCGACTTCACGTTCAACCTCGGCGCTGGGCGGCTACAGACATCGACGCTGCGGCGGCGGGCCAATCAGCAGGACTGGATTGCAGTCGGGCAGGAACTGCGACGGTGGATCTACGGCGGCGGGAAAGTGCTGCCGGGACTCGTTACACGACGAGAGGCCGAGGTCGCCTTGCTGCTTCGCAACGCTTGATCCGAAAGCGCTCGGAAGAGCTTGGCTTTAGGGCCAAACAGCGCGTTCATGTCATCCCCACAACGGAGAAATGCCGATGACCAACAGATACAAAAAGGCCGTGATCGAGGACACCGTTTCTCACGGCATCGACGAGGACGAACAATCCAACCTGCTCGATCTGTTCGAGCATGCAATGAAGTCCATCGCAACCACGCTGGCTAGGGAAGCCCGATTGTCACTTTTCGGCATAAAGGAGCCAGCCGTTTTCGGCACATAGAGGCCAGCTGGAGGCGCTCAAACTGACATCTTTCGGGTTTGGATTTTGCCTTTATTTGGCCTCTTTTTGTGGGGCTGAATTCTTTGTTTTTGATGCCCCTGTCCCCGGCATCTGGCGTGGGCTTCTGTAGGACTGACCATCGAGCGTCAAACAGTACGCGTTGTGGCGCAACCGATCCAGCGTCGCTGAGGCCAGCAGCGGGTTGCCCGGGAAGGCCTGATCCCACTCTGTGAAGTCCAAATTGCTGGTCACAATCGTGGCCGTTCGCTCATAGCGCTCGGCAATCAGTTCATGCAAATCCTCATCGGCCGGTGCACGCAGCGGCTTGAGGCCAAAGTCATCAATGATCAATACCGGGATGCGGCTGAGCGTTTGCAGCTTGCGCTCGTACGCGTTGGTGGCGCGTGCCGCATGGAGCATTTGCGTGAGCGCTGAGC
>Ga0228699_1000892_pt1 | contig 18201 bp, 12 predicted proteins | sample McNCre217_Aug_MG_FD_178016 | JGI IMG/M metagenome (GOLD analysis project Ga0228699, IMG submission 178016) | Freshwater microbial communities from McNutts Creek, Athens, Georgia, United States - 2-17_Aug_MG | ecosystem: Environmental > Aquatic > Freshwater > Creek | place: USA: Georgia... | reverse complement strand
ACCAATTTGGCTTTATCTGCGCCAAAGAAAATAATGTCACCGTTTTTCGCGCCTGTGCGAGCCATAATTTCAGCAATCGCTTTGTCGTGCAAGTTCTTCACGATCGGGCTTTGCAGACCATCTTTGCCCGTCGTCACGTCGTTGACCTTCATCCACGCGAGACCTTTAGCACCGTAGATTTTGACGAACTCGGTGTAGGCATCAATCTCAGAGCGCGGCATCTCTGCACCGCCTGGCACGCACAGCGCGACCACACGTCCGCCCTTCATCGTGGCTGGCGCGGAGAACACCTTGAAGTCCACATCACCCATCACATCGGTCAATTCGGCAAACTGCATCTTGATGCGCAAATCGGGCTTATCGGAACCATACAGGTGCATCGCATCGGCATAGGTCATGACAGGGAAAGCTGCGCCATCGCCAAGGTTCACGTGAATGGCTTTTTGGAAGACTTCGACCATCATGCCCTCGAACATATCGCGAATTTCTTGTTCAGTGAGGAAGGATGTTTCAATATCAATCTGGGTGAATTCGGGTTGGCGATCGGCACGCAAATCCTCGTCGCGAAAGCACTTGGTGATTTGGTAATAACGATCGTAGCCTGCCACCATCAAGAGCTGCTTAAAGAGCTGCGGGCTTTGTGGCAATGCAAAGAATTGCCCTTCTTGCACGCGGCTTGGCACGAGGTAATCACGTGCGCCTTCGGGTGTGGACTTGGTCAGCATCGGGGTTTCGATATCGATGAAGCCATGCGCATCCAAATAGTTACGCACAGTCATAGCCACCTTGTAGCGCAGCATCATGTTGCGCTGCATGGCGGGGCGACGCAGATCAAGTACGCGGTGCGTGAGACGTGTGGTCTCGGACAAGTTGTCGTCGTCGAGCAAAAACGGCGGCGTGACGGAAGGATTTAAAACCTTGAGTTCATGACACAGAATTTCGATGCCGCCGCTCTTCAAATCCTTATTCACGGTGCCTTCGGGACGAGCGCGAACCATGCCCGTCATCTGAATGCAAAACTCGTTGCGAAGCACTTCGGCTACCTTGAACATTTCGGCACGATCTGGATCGCACACCACTTGCACATAGCCTTCGCGGTCGCGCAGGTCAACAAAGATCACGCCGCCATGGTCACGGCGGCGGTTGACCCAGCCGCACAGCGTCACGGATTGACCAATAAACGCTTCATCGACAAGGCCGCAATAAGAAGTTCGCATCGTTGTTTTCATATTTCTTTTCCTAATTTCAATTTTTTAACTCTTATGTGTGGGCGCAACGACACCCATCGAGACCACGTATTTCAAGGCTTCGTCCACACTCATCGCTAGTTCCTGACATTCTGATTTTTTAAACATCATCATGTAGCCGCCGGTTGGATTGGGGGTTGTGGGGATGTACACGCTCAAAAAATCATCGGCTACGCCGTGCTGCAAAACGTGCAAAACGTCTCCACTTGGTACGCCCGTCACAAAACCAATCGTCCACGTACCCGCGCGTGGCCATTCAACTAAAACCGCTTTGCGAAAGGCATTGCCGTTTTCCGAAAACAGCGTATCCGATACTTGCTTGACGCTGGAGTAAATAGAGCGCACCACAGGAATGCGTCCCAGCAAGGCGTCCCACCAACCGATGAGGCGCTTGCCTAAAAAATTACTGACAGTGGCACCAACGAGCAAGAGTACCGCTAACGTCAAGATCACGCCAAATCCTGGGATGTGGACAGGCAACCAGCTATCGGGCTGCCACGCTTTAGGCAGCAACAGCAAAGTCTTGTCGAGCGAGCTAATCGCCCACTCTAGCAACCAAATGGTGATCGCCAGCGGGACTAAAACAAGCAGTCCCGCAAAAAACCATTTCCGCAGATTAGCCATCATATTCATGCTCCAGAAGGTGCCGCAACCGTTGGCGCAGGGCTACTCGCCGCTAGGGCGGGTGCGTCGGGGCTTGCGGGCGTCTTTGCCTCGGAAGGCTTGTCTGACACGGGCTGCGGGGCAATGCCCGTTGCGGCAGGTTTTTGTCCTTCGCGAAAATCCGTTACATACCAGCCAGAGCCTTTTAGCTGAAAGCCAGCGGCGGTTACTTGCTTGGCAAGCGTCTCACGCCCACACGCAGGACAAAGCGTGAGCGGTGGATCCGAAATTTTGCGCAAGATGTCTTGAGAGACACCGCAGGAAGAGCATTTGTAAGCGTAAATTGGCATAGACTCGATTATCCCATTCTTATTGAAAGCTCCTATGGTTCCCCACCTCGTCACCGCGCTTACTGGTCCTACCAATGAGTTAGAACAAAAAATTTTAGACAGCTTACCCGCCATCGAGCGCTGGTTTCGCATGGAGTGGCTAGAGCACACGCCTCCGTTCTATACATCGGTGGATTTGCGCAATGCGGGCTTCAAGCTTGCACCTGTGGATACCAACCTTTATCCAGGTGGCTGGAACAATTTGACGCCAGAAATGCTGCCTTTGGCTGTGCAAGCCGCCATGTCGGCGATTGAAAAAATCTGCCCCGAAGCAAAAAATCTGCTGCTCATCCCTGAGAACCACACGCGCAATACGTTTTATTTGACCAATGTCGCACGGCTACAAAAGATTTTTCACCAAGCTGGACTGAATGTTCGCCTTGGCACGATCAATCCAGATATCACTGAGCCGACGACGTTTGAGCTGCCAACGGGCGAGCGCGTGGTGCTGGAGCCCGTTATCCGCACCAAACATCGCTTAGGCCTTCAAGATTTTGATCCTTGCACCATTTTGCTTAACAACGATTTAAGCGCAGGGACTCCCGAGATTTTCCAAAATCTGCACGAGCAACACCTTTTACCGCCACTTCATGCAGGCTGGTCGGTACGCCGGAAATCCACCCACTTTGCGGCCTACGACAAAGTGGCTGCTTCTTTCGCAAGCCTGATTGGCATTGATCCGTGGCTCATCAACCCCTATTTTTCGCGCTGCGGTAGCGTCAATTTTTCTGAAGGCACGGGCATGGATTGCCTGACGGATAAAGTCGATACGCTGCTGAAAAAGATTCAGCTGAAATACGACGAATACGGCATCAAAGAAAAGCCATTTGTCATTGTGAAAGCGGACAACGGCACGTACGGCATGGGGATCATGACCGTGCGTAGCACCAAAGACTTGGAAGTGATCAACCGCAAAACAAAAAACAAAATGAGCATCGTCAAAGACGGTCAAACCGTCAGCGAAGTCATCATCCAAGAAGGCGTGATGACGATGGAGCGCGTCAACGAAGCGATGGCGGAACCTGTGGTGTATATGCTGGATCGCTACGTTGTGGGTGGTTTTTATCGTATTCATGCCGAACGCGGCATTGATGAAAACTTGAACGCCCCTGGTGCCAGCTTTGTTCCGCTTGCGTTTGCGGGCGCGACCAATACCCCAGAGCTGGGCGAAAAAATCGGTGCCAGCGCGCCCAATCGGTTTTATATGTATGGTGTGGTCGCCCGCTTAGCCATGCTGGCAGCCAGTTACGAATTAGAATAATCCCCACTTATGCTCGATCTACTTGCTCTTTGCCTTCAGTTATCACTCCCGCTGCCCAGCGTCCCTGACAAGCTCTGTCACAGCGTCAAATTAGAGGCCTCCGAAGCACAATCGGTCAAGGGGCGCGTCATTTTGCAACGCGATGTCATCGCGGAGGCGCCCAAGCGCCGCGTACTCGTGCTGGGGGGCATTCATGGCGACGAGCGCTCATCGAGCTCGCTGGTTTTTCATTGGATTGGGCATGCACAGGCAACCCCCGCCAACACGCACTGGCGCTTCATTCCAGGACTCAATCCTGATGGCTTACTTGCGCAGCCACCGCGGCGCACCAATGCCAATGGGGTGGATTTAAACCGCAACTTCCCCACCACCAATTGGGAACGCGATGCGGTAAGTTATTGGGCACAAAAAACTCGAAAAGACCCCCGTCGCTACCCAGGCAAAGAAGCTTTGTCTGAGCCAGAATCCAAATTTTTGTACGAGCAAATCAACAGTTTTAAGCCTGACATCATCGTCAGTATTCATGCGCCGTTTGGCGTGCTGGATTTCGATGGCCCCTCTACACCGCCGCAAAAACTAGGGCGCTTGTATCTTGACCAAGTCGGCATCTATCCTGGCAGCCTGGGCAATTATGGTGGTGTCACCTTGGGAATCCCCGTCGTGACCATCGAACTGCCCCACTCCGCCAAAGCGCCGACCAGCACAGAAATGCGCCAAATGTGGCTGGACTTGGTGCGCTGGATGAGCGCTCATCCAGCCAAGAAGTAAGCGCGGGCTCGCATGACCCGCTTGGCTTAACTCAAAAGCGCATTCACCCGCTTCACATAAGCAGCAGGATCGGCAGGCATACCGCCTTCGGCTAGCGTGGCTTGATCAAACAAAATGTGCGCAAGATCATTAAAGTTGACTGAGCCTTCCAACTTTTTAACCAGCGCATGCTCGGCGTTGATCTCCAAAATGGGCTTGCTCTCAGGGGCCGCCTGACCTGCTTGTTTGAGCATTCGCGCGAGCTGTGCGCTCATGCCATCTTCTTTAGTCACCAAGCAAGCAGGAGAGTCCACCAAGCGAGTGGTCACACGCACATCTTCGGCTTTGTCCTTGAGCGCCTCTTTAAGCTTTGCCAAGAGCGGCTTGGCGGATTCAGCAGCCTCTTGCGCCGCTTTTTTCTCCGCCTCGTCTTGCAGTTTGCCAAGGTCAAACGCGCCTTTGGCAACGCTTTGCAGCGGTGTACCATCAAACTCGTTTAAGAAGCCCAGCGCCCATTCATCCACGCGGTCTGACATCAAAAGAACTTCGATGCCCTTCTTCTTAAACACTTCAAGCTGCGGACTATTTTTGGCAGCCGCTAGCGTTTCGGCTGTCATGTAGTAAATCGCTTCTTGGCCTTCTTTCATGCGGGCTTTGTAATCGGCAAAACCGACCGTCACCGTCTCAGTAGTCGATGACGCAAAACGCAGGAGCTTGGCGATCTTGTCTTTGTTTTGCATGTCCTCGCCAATGCCCTCTTTCAACACGGCACCAAACGCCTCGTAGAACTTGGCGAACTTAGCAGCGCGAGCGTCGAAGTCCTCTTGGCTCTCGCCGTCTTTTTGCGGAGCCGACATCTCCTCGATCATGGACAAAATGCGGCGTGTATTGCCTTCGCGAATCGCTTTGGTATCGCGGCTTTCTTGCAGCAGTTCACGGCTCACGTTGAGCGGCAAATCAGCTGAGTCAATCACGCCCTTCACAAAGCGTAAATACACGGGCATGAGGCTCTCAGCATCATCCATGATGAAGACGCGTTTAACGTAGAGCTTGATGCCCGCTTTTTTATCGCGATTCCACAAATCATGCGGCGCGGTGGACGGAATGTAGAGCAGCTGTGTGTACTCGGTTTTGCCTTCCACGCGGTTGTGGCTATGGGCTAGCGGCGCAGCAAAGTCATAGCTGATTTGCTTGTAAAACTCGTCATACTGCTCTTGCGTAATGTCGGACTTAGCGCGGCTCCACAAGGCACTGGCTTTGTTGATAGTTTCCCATTCGTCAGTGACGACCATCTCGCCAGGTTGATTGTCTTTACCCTCCCTCCACTCTTCTTTGCGCATCAAAATTGGCAGAGAAATATGCTCGGCATATTTATTGATGATGGATTTGAGCTTCCAATTAGAGAGGAAGTCGCTAATCTCCGTACCCTTGCCGTTCTCGCCCTCTTCGTCATCGCGTAGGTGCAAAATCACATCGGTTCCACGGCCTTCCTTGGTAATGACTTCAGTTTCAAAATTGCCCGCGCCGCCGCTGGTCCAGCGCACGCCTTCAGATGCTTGCGTACCGCCGCGACGCGTCTCTACGACCATCTTGTCCGAAACAATAAAGCCTGAATAAAAACCAACGCCAAATTGGCCAATCAGCGAACCTTGCTCCTTCGCATTAGCCTTTTGTGCATCGCCTAATTTAGACACAAAGTCTTTCGTCCCCGACTTGGCAATCGTGCCAAGGTGCGCGATGGCCTCATCAGCCGTCATGCCGATACCGTTATCAGAAATCGTAATCGTGCGAGCCGCTTTGTCAAACGAGACGCGGACTTCTAAATCCGACTTGCCTTCAAACAACGCGGGGTTGTTCAGCCCTTCAAAGCGCAGTTTGTCGCAAGCATCGGATGCGTTAGAGATCAGCTCGCGCAGAAAGATTTCTTTGTTGGAGTACAGCGAGTGCGTGACAAGGTGAAGCAACTGTGCGACTTCGGCTTGAAAGGAGTGTTGAGTGGTCATGATTCAAAAAATAATAAAAAGAAAAGAGAACGCCCCTCAAGTTAGGGGCGTTTGGTTAAATTTCAAGCGGGCGACTAAAACCGTTCATCTGGTCGCAAATAACGCCATTGCCCAAGGGGTAGATTTCCAAGCATGAGCTTGCCAATCCGTACACGCTTAAGCCCTACCACGGTTAGCCCCACGGCTTCGCACATGCGGCGGATTTGGCGTTTTTTGCCTTCATTCAAAACAAACCTCAATTGCTCTGGGTTTTGCCAATCCACTTTGGCAGGTTTGAGCGGCTTGCCGTCCATGTGGAGGCCATGCCTGAGCCGCGCTAATTGTTCTGGCGGAAAAATCGATTGAATGTCCACTGTCATCAGTCCACGCTCCTGGGTGCGATAACTCACGCGCACCAAATACTCCTTCTCGATCGTCGAATCTTCGCCAATCAGCGTACGTGCCACACGACCATCCTGCGTCAGGATGAGTAAGCCCGTGGAGTCAATATCCAAGCGGCCTGCAGGCACGAGGCTATTCCAGTGGCTAGGATGAAATTGCATTGGATACGAGCCTTTACGCGACGGGTCATCATCCCAGCGCTGTGCGGGCACGACGAGCACCTTAGCGGGCTCATAACCGTCTTCCGCTTGACCGCTCACAAATCCAATCGGTTTATGTATCACCACGGTCACCTGCTCGGCTTGCCTGCCTGCAGCTTCGCGATGAATTTCAATATGTGCATCAACTGGCACGGGCTGCCCCAGCACAGCGGGCGCACCATTCACGCGCACCCAGCCACGGGCGATCCAATCGTCAGCCTCGCGGCGCGAAGCCAAACCCAGCTCAGCCATGCGTTTATTTAATCGGATCAAGTCATTAACCCCTTCATATCCAACACCTTGAGGCCGCCGTACTCCAGCGACACCTTACCTTGTTCCACCAAGCTTCGCAGCGCAACATTGACCCGTTGGCGCGACAGCCCCGCCAAATCAGCCAACTCTTGTTGCGTGATTTTCACCGAACTACCAAGACGCGGGTAAAGCCGAGGGTTCATTAAATTAACCAGCGTATGCGCTACGCAGCGATCCGGGTCACGCATGCGATCAGCCTCAATACCAGAAATAAACTGGCTGATGCGCTCGTTCAATTGCCCCATCACAAAGCGATTAAACGCAATCGAGTGATCCAGTAGCGCCATAAACAGCTCAGCGCGAATACCCGCCATCAAAGTGCGGCGCAGCGGCTGGATGTTGTAGCGGTAGGGCTCACCCTTTAAAACCGTCCCCTCACCAAACCACCCCCCCGATGGCACCCCAATAAACGTCGTCGTTTTGCCGTCGGCGCTATCGCTGCTCATTTTGATCAGCCCCTCAATCACGCCAAACCAATGCGTCACGGGCTTGCCCACGCGGCAAATGTACTCACCTGGCTGAGCTTCAATCACGCGGATATTGGCCTGGACCTTGTCTCGCCACTCGGGGGGCAGAACCGCCAGCCAGGGGATGGCGGCAAGCTCGTCCTTGGTTGCGGAGCGTTGGTTTTTTAAGAAAAGAGGCGTTGCAGAACTGTTGGAGAGTGGCATACGCAGCATCCTAACTGGCATTTCTTAACGATAATTAACATGTATATTTCAAAACGCAAGCATCAAAGGCACGACCATGACGGACGACATACTGCTACTACCGACCGAGTCTGTTGAGGGTGAAATTGCGCTCGTCATTCAGTATCAATCTGGGCGCAGCGAGGCGCTCGGCGTATTGGCTGCGGCCATGGGGCTCATCGAGTCACTAGATCGTTTGGATCATTGTCTGCTATCGAGTATCGACAGTGGCCTAGAACCCGTCTCCATTTTGAACGATGTACAGCATTCGTCCCTCAAGATTCTTTTGGCGCGTGCTTTAAAAAGAATCCCTGATGAACTGATTAAAAGCTTGGATTGGAAAAAAGCAGTAGGTGGACTCCTCGTGAAAGGCAAGCACAAGCTACTGAGCAAATTGGACGCTACCGAAGAGGAAGTCAAAAAAATAACTTTAGAGCTAGCGCCCGAATACAAACAATTACCCGGGCAAATGGCAGGCTACGAGCCGCCCAACGTCAAAGAGTTAACGCAAGCTTTGCATGGGGTCGCGAGAGCCAGACAAGTATTGCAATACGGCAGTGTCACCATTCAAACTGATTTGGGCTTGATTGAACTCGTGTCCTATCAAAAATGGGACGAAGTCATCATTGAAGCGAGCCGATCGGTCTCTAGCGTCAATCTTTCACGTGTGGTACTTCAAATCGAATCACTGACGTTTAAAGAAGGCAATAAATGGCGCGTCAACGATGGACGTGGAAGCTTTTATGCTGCGATGGAGGATGCTGCATTCATGGCAAAAATTGAATCGGGCGAGCGATTTGGCAAAGGTGATGTACTCGTTGCCGATATGCGCCAAGAGCAACAAGTCGAAGAAGGCGACACACTCAAAACCATTCATACCATCACGCACGTACACGAACACAACGAGCCTTTTCAGCGCAAATTGTCTATCTAATCATCAACTTATGAATCAGACCACCGCCCCAACAGCAACTCAAACCACCCCCTCCACAGCCATCCTCAAAGACCAAAGCGCCAACCTGCGCAACCTAGAAATCCTGCAAAAGCACTTCCCCAGCGCGATAGAAGTCGCGCCAGACGGGCGCTACACCGTCAACGCCGCGCAGTTACAAATGGCGCTAGACCCCTCAGGCGTGAAAGTAGAAGAAGACGGCTTCGAGCTACGCTGGGTGGGCAAGCGCGAGGCGTACAACACCGCATTTACGCCCGCGCAAAACATCTTGGAGCCGCTGCCGCAGGAGAGCAAAAACTGGGACAGCACAGGCAATTTGCTACTGCGCGGTGACAACTTAGACGCCCTGCGGCTGCTACGTCACAGCTACTTCGGTAAAGTCAAACTCATCTACATCGACCCGCCGTACAACACGCAAAGCGATGCGTTTATCTACAACGACAACTTCGGGGTGAATCAAACCCAGATTTTGGAAGAGCTGGGCTACGACAAAGACAACATCGAGTACATCAAAAACATCTACGGCGCAAGAACCCACAGCGGCTGGCTATCGTTCATGTACCCACGCCTCTTGCTGGCAAAAGATTTGCTACGGGACGACGGCGTGATTTTTATTTCCATAGACGACAACGAGCAAGCGCAGCTCAAATTGCTCTGTGATGAGGTGTTTGGGCAGGATAACTTTGTGGCGAATGTGATTTGGCATAAAAAATACACCCGCGCTAACGATGCCAAATGGTTTTCAGATAACCATGACCACATCCTCGTCTATTGCAAAAACAGTGATCGCGCCGAACTAAACGCACTGCAACGCTCCGAGAAACAAACAGCCGCATATTCCAACCCCGATAAGCACGTGAAAGGCGACTGGAAAGCAACGCCACTGCACGCCAAAAGTGGCGTTAGCTCTGCGCCCTACACATTTAAAAACGGAATTGTCTGGACACCACCCGCAGGAACTTTTCGCCGTTTTTCGAATGAAACAATGGCACAAATGGATAAAGACAAAGAGATTTGGTTTGGCGAGACACTGAACGCGACCCCATCACGCAAAAGCTTTTTATCTGAAGTGAAAGATGGCATTACACCCGTCACCATTTGGCCGCACCAAGAGGTAGGTCACACGCACGAAGCAAACACTGAGCTAAAAGAATTGATGGGACAAGGAGTGTTCAATAACCCGAAACCAACAAAGTTAATCTGCCGCATTTTGGAACTAGTCACTGAGTCAAATACCGACGACCTCATCCTAGACTTCTTCGCAGGCAGCGGCACCACAGGCGAGGCTGTGATGCGGTTGAATGCTGAAGACGGGGGCAACCGCAAATTTATCTTGGTGCAGATTCCGCAGCCGATTGACCCGAAAAAGCAAAAGGAAGCGCACAAGTTTGTGACGGAAGAGCTGGGCAAGCCTGCCACGATTTTTGAGATTACGGCGGAGCGCCTGCGCCGTGCGGGTGAAAAGGTGCTTGCCTCGCAGGGCGTATCCGATAGGGCTTCCCAGCCAGATGCCTCCAGACAGCCCGTGGATATTGGCTTCCGAGTCTTCGAGGTTGCGCCCGACTTGAACGCTGTGATTTTTCAAAAACCGCTGTCGGAGGCAACGCAGGCGGATTTGGCGCATTTTGAAGTGGCTGCCATTGCCGCCAGCCCCGACCAGCAAGCCATTCGGCAAGATCGGGTGCTGCACAACTTGCTGCTGTCGGAGGGGTTGCCGCTGACCACGCGCATTACCGAGGTGCTGGCAGGCAGGCTGTACCAAGCCGCCGACGTGGCGATTTTCTTGGGCGCTGTGAATGGTATTGAGCTAGCGGATACGCTGGCAGCACTCAAAGCTAGCGACGCCCCGCCCGTGTACCTGACGATTTACGCACCTTGGATTACGGACGACAACTTTTTGCAAAACATCAAAACTCAGGCGGAGTCGCTGGGGTTTTCGGGTGATAAGTTGCGAATGCGGGGGTAGGTAAAGGTTAATCCATTATGAAATTTGAAACTTATCAAGCTGGAAAATGGCTCGCCCAATATCAATACAAAAGTTTTGAACCCACGCTTGTCAATCATGCGTGGACTTGGGAAGACACGCCAATTAATTTTTTGTTGGAATCAGCAAATCGTGCCCTGGGGGAGTTAAATGCTTTTTCTTTGTTTGTTCCTGATGTCGATTTGTTTATTCAAATGCACATCACTAAAGAGGCGCAAACTTCAAGCAAAATTGAAGGCACGCAAACAGGCTTTAATGAGGTTTTACTGGCTAAGGAGTACATTCCTCTTGATAAACGTGATGACTGGCAAGAGGTTCACAATTACATTGATGCCATCCATGAGTCCATCGCACATTTAAAAAATTTACCTCTCTCGAATAGGTTATTAAAAAGCACCCATCAAGTCTTGATGCGAGGGGTTCGTGGCGAGAGCAAACAACCAGGTGAATTTAGAAAAAGCCAAAATTGGATTGGCGGCTCTAGCCTGTCAGATGCTAGTTTTATTCCACCGCATCAAAACAATGTGGATAATTTGATGTCAGATTTGGAGCAATTTTTACATAACGACGCGCTGCAAATACCGCACTTAATCAGAATCGCTATCGCGCATTATCAATTTGAAACCATCCATCCATTTTTAGATGGCAATGGGCGAATTGGGCGTTTGATGATCCCGCTCTATCTCATCAGCAAAGGATTACTCTCAAAACCATCTTTATATTTATCAGATTTTTTTGAACGTAATCGCGCCAGCTATTACGATGCGCTTACGCGTGTTCGTATGTCAAATGACCTCATGCACTGGGTACGATTCTTTTTAAATGGTGTTTTAGAAACCTCCATTAAAGGGCGCGATACTTTTTTTAGTATTTTGCAACTTCGCACAGAAATTGAAGCGCAAATTTTGCACTTAGGCAAACAAGCGCCAAACGTTCACGCTGCGCTTCAATCGCTTTATCGGCAACCGCTAACGACCGCTCCGATTTTGGAGCGTGCGCTTTCATTATCTAAACCTACCACTCAAAAAATTGTCAGAACCTTAGTCGATATGGGAGTTTTAGTGGAAACAACAGGACAACTCCGTGATCGAATCTATGTCTTTGAACGTTACCTTAACGTTTTTGCTAGTTAAGGATAAGGCGTTTCCCTTAACTAGCGGCGCTTCTTAGTTAAACATCTGCTCACTTATCCACCCATACTCATACCAGACATGACCCAACAATTCCAGTACACCCGCCTAGAGCATCAATCGCAAGCGGTACAAAGCATTGCGGATGTGTTTGCCGATGTGCATTTTTATCAAGCGCCGCGTAGTGAGGTCAATCCCGTCATCAGGCCTGATTTGGCGCATGGCACGCTCAAAGCCAATATCGCCCGTGTGCGCGAGGCGAATAAGGTTGCCATTGGCGCGGTGGAAGTGGCTTCAACCGCCTCGCCTGCGCTCAATTTGGACGTGCTGATGGAGACGGGCACGGGCAAGACGTTTACATTTATCGAGACGATGTTCAAGCTGCACCAGCTTTATGGCGTTGCCAAGTTTGTGGTGCTCGTGCCCAGCAATGCGATTCGGCAAGGCACGCTGAAAAGCCTAGCTTCGACGGCGGCATTTTTTGCCAAGGAATACAACAACGAAAAGATCAGCGTCTTTAACTATTCCAACCGTGCGGTGGAGGCGTTTATTCATAACGCCAACGCAGGCATCTCGGTGCTGGTGGCGACCTATCAGTCATTTAACAAAGATAAAAACACGATTAACAAACGCGGCGTGGAAGCTAATTTGTTTAGCAAGGCGAAGAGTTATATGGAGGCGCTGGCGGCCATTCGCCCTGCGATCATCATTGATGAGCCGCACCGCTTTGTGGGTGCAAAAACGGTGGAGTACCTTGCCAAATTCAACCCGCTGTTCACGATTCGGTTTGGCGCGACCTTCAAAGGTGAAGACAAAAAATCGGATGACGACCTCAAGTTCAAAAACTTGATCTACACCTTAGATAGCTTGGAAGCGTTCCGTCAGCGACTGGTCAAAAGCATCACGGTGGATACCGTGGGTTATGCGTCCACCGAGGCGTATGCGCTGTGCTACCAAGAGGTCAGCGGCAAAGCAGGTGAGCGAGTGGCGAGGGTGAGCTACCAAACGTTAGAGGGCCAAAATGCGCAAGTTGCTTTGACCGCCAAAGACAACCTAGGCGAACGCACAGGCATTCATTATTTGGATGGCTACGTGGTGGAGAGCGTGACGGCAAAAGAGGTGCTGTTTACCAACGGGTTTGCGCTGCCACTGGGCGAGGCGTCGTCTTACGGCATGCTGGCGGATGAGACGCAGCAGCTCATCATTGCCCGCGCCGTTGCGAACCATTTTGAGCGCGAAGAGAGTTTGTTCAAGCGCGGCATCAAAAGCTTGAGTTTGTTTTTTATTGATGCCGTGGCAAAGTATTTGCCCGAAGGCACAAAGCCTGCCGCTAAACCCGCTGTTTTGCGTGATTGGTTTGAGGCGGCGTACCGCGCCGAGCTTGCGCGAACACTTGCCAAGCCGAATCTGGATGTGGCTTACAGAGCGTATTTGGAGCGCAGCGCGGCCAACATTGGTGCGGTTCACAAAGGCTACTTTGCCCGCTCGCACAGCGAGAAAGGTGAGGAGGAAGCCATCAAATTGATCTTGGAGGAAAAAGAAAAGCTGCTGTCGTTTGATACGGACTTGCGGTTTATTTTTTCGATGTGGGCGCTGCAAGAGGGCTGGGACAACCCGAATATTTTTACGCTGTGCAAACTTGCCCCTAGCAACTCCAAAATCACCAAGCTACAGCAAATTGGGCGAGGCCTACGCCTAGCCGTCAATCAAGAGTTGGCAAGGGTGACAACAGACGACGCGGCTTTTGAAGAGGTCAACGAGTTAGTGGTTATCGTGCCTGCGTCTGAAGGCGATTTTGTAGCGTCCATCCAAAGTGAAATTGCCGCCCACAGTGTGCGCCGCGTGGCCAAGGTGTTTGATGATGGCGTGCTGGCGGAGTACGGCATTGCCATGTCCACGCGCGTGGCAAACCGCGTGCTCGATGCGCTGGCAACGCTTGGTGTGATTGAGCTGAACGACCTGACGGGCAAGGGGACTCTGCGCATTGACCGCGCAACCTACCACGCTAAGCGAGACGCGATTTTGGCAAGCATGAACGCCATTGCAGGCATTACGACTGACAACGCCGCCAAGATGCAGCAATATCTGGATGCGTACTTTGACGGCTATGGACAGGTCAAGCACAAGTCGCATACACCGCCCGACAAGCTCACCGTCAATCCCAAGCAATACGCTAAGTTCAAACACTTGTGGGACAACTTAAACCGCGATGCTGTGCTGACGTATGAACTGGACACGCCCGCTTTGATTGGCAGCATCATTCGTAAAATTGAGTTGCAATTTGACGTGAAACCGCTGGGGATCACGGTCACAACCAGCAAACACGTGGAGTATCAACACCGCGTGGAGAGTACACAGGCAACTTACCGCGTAACGCCGCACTCGACCTTGCGGCTTGGCGAGTTTGTGCGCGAGTTGGCTAATGCGACAAAACTCAGCTACGCCACTGTCGCCCGAGTGCTGCAAACCATGCCTGCCCACAAGTTTGCACAAATTGCCAATAACGAAAACCGCGCACTCGCCGCGCTCAAAGACATTTGTATTTGGTGCATTTACGAGCTCATCATCAACAAGGTGTCCTACGAGTTGCGCGAAGTCAAAATCAAAACGGCCCTCACGGACACCACGGGCGCTTTGCTGGCAAGTCTTCCCGCGTCGCTGTGCGGCAAAGAGCTGTACCCACTTGCCAACGCTGCGGTGCTGGCGCGCTCGCTCTACAACGAGCATGCTATGCCTGTGGACAGTCAGCCCGAGCGCGACACCGTTGACGAGTCCAACATCGAGGCAATCACCGTCTTTGCCAAGCTGCCAAAAATTAATATCCCTACGCCCGTGGGCAACTACAACCCTGACTTTGGCTATACCGTCTCGCGTGGCGCGACGAACGATTTATATCTCGTAGTGGAGGCCAAAGGTTACGACACTGAGAATGACCTAGGCAAGCGCGAGGGTTACAAGATTGACAGCGCCAAACACTTCTTTGCAGCGCTCAAAGCCAGCGGCGTGAACGTGAGCTACAAAACCAAACTCAATGGCGAGTCACTTGCGGAGTTGATAGCGGCGATTTAGATCACCCCGCCACTACGGGAAAGTCCTAGTAGGATTCACCCTAGGAATGTCGCTCTAATGACAAGAAAGCGTCAAAGCTGACTCTACGATGCGGGGCATGGATACCACCTTCCCCCAACTATTACAGAGGCATGCCGCCGAGCGTCCAACGGCTGCGGCCATGCGCGAAAAAGAATACGGCATCTGGCAAACAACCAGCTGGCAAGGCATGGCGACGCTTGTGGAGGCGATCGCCTGCGGTCTCTCGCAAGCAGGTCTGGCTCGCGGCGATCACATGGTGATGGTGGGCAGCAATCGTCCTCGTTTGTATGCCACGATGCTGGCGGCGCAAAGCTTGGGGGCGATTCCCATTCCGATGTACCAAGACGCGAATGCGGCAGAGTATGTGTTTCCTGTCAACAACGCGCAAGTGAAGTTTGCCTTTGCCGAAGACCAAGAGCAAGTCGATAAGCTGGTGGACATTCGTTCGCAGTGCCCAGGCATGTTGGGTGCGATTTATTTTGATGATCCACGTGGCCTGCGTCATTACGCGGCGCCAGGCGTCTTAGCGCTGGATCATCTCATCGAAGCGGGGACAACTTACGCGGATCAACACCCTGAGTTTTTTGCAGCCCAGATTAGCCAAGGATCTGCATCGGATGTTGCTGCTATGTTTTTTACGAGCGGCACAACGGGCAACCCAAAAGGTGTTGTACACACGCATGAAAGCCTACTCAACCGAGCCCAAGCTGGGCAATCGTTTGACAAACTCACGGAACATGAGGAGGTGCTCGCTTACTTACCGCCCGCTTGGATTGGTCAAAATATCTTCTCGTATGCCCAGTGGCTGTGCTGCGGCTACATCGTGAACTGCCCAGAATCGGCAGCCACGGTGTCGATTGATTTGAAAGAAATTGGTCCCACCTATTATTTCGCACCGCCCAGAGTGTTTGAAGGCTTGTTGACCGGCGTGATGATTCGCATGGAGGATGCCTCGCCGCTCAAGCGCAACTTGTTCCACAAGTTCATGAGCATTGCCAAGCGCGTGGGGCCCGCCTTAACAGATGGAAAACCAGCCGATGGCAACAAGTCCGTGGGCTTGCTGGATCGCCTCACCTACGCTCTTGGCAACTTCTTGGTGTACGGTCCACTGCGTAACAACCTTGGCATGAGCCGTGTCCGCGTGGCCTACACAGCAGGCGAGGCGATTGGTCCTGATCTGTTTACGTTTTATCGCTCTATCGGTGTGAACTTGAAGCAGCTCTACGGCTCAACCGAAACGGCAGTCTTTGTTTGCCTGCAACCCGACAACGCTGCCAAGGCTGACACGGTGGGCATTCCGTGCGATGGCGTGGAAATCAAAATCGCCAGCGATGGCGAAGTGATGGTTCGCTCCAAAGGTTTGCTCAAGGAGTACTACAAAAATCCAGAAGCAACAGCAGAGGTGCTGACCGCTGACGGCTGGTATCACACCAGCGATGCAGGCTTTTTAGATGCCGACGGTCACCTCAAAATTATTGACCGCGTCAAAGATGTGGGACGCATTGCTGGTGGCACAAACGATGGCGCGATGTTTGCACCTAAGTATGTGGAGAACAAACTCAAGTTCTTCCCCTTTATCAAAGAAGTGGTAGCTTACGGCGACAAACGCGAGAAGGTTTGCGTCATGCTCAACATCGACTTTGATGCGGTGGGTAATTGGGCTGAGCGCAAAAATCTACCTTACGCCGGCTATACCGATTTGGCACAAAAACCTGAGGTGTACGCCATGATTCAAGATTGCGTCAATCAGGTCAACGTCGATCTATCTAAAGACGAGATGCTGTCGGGTTCGCAAATTAGTCGCTTCCTTGTTTTGCACAAAGAACTGGATGCGGACGATGGCGAACTGACACGTACCAACAAAGTGCGCCGTGGCTACATTGCTGAAAAATATCAGCCGCTAGTCGATGCACTGTATGGCGGCAAGTACGAGCAATTCATAGAAACGGCCGTGAAGTTTGAAGACGGACGTACAGGCTCGGTCAGCGCCACACTCAAAATTATGGATGCAACCACACGATGAGCTCTCATAAAAAAATCGGTGACATCATTCTCGATGTCCAAAATATTTCTCTGTCCTTTGGCGGCGTCAAAGCGCTCACAGACATCAGCTTTAACGTGCGCGAACATGAAGTCCGCGCCATCATTGGCCCCAACGGTGCAGGTAAAAGCTCAATGCTGAACTGCATCAATGGCGTGTACACGCCGCAGCAGGGTTCGATCACGTTTAGAGGGCAAACCTTCAAACACATGAACTCACGCCAAGTGGCGGAAATGGGCGTGGCGCGTACCTTTCAAAACTTAGCACTCTTCAAAGGCATGAGCGTGCTCGACAACATGATGGCGGGACGTAATCTGCACATCAAGAGCCATATTTTTGCGCAAGCCTTCCGTAATCCCTTCGGCATTTTTGGACTTGGTAACGCCGAGCGCGAGGAAGTGCAACACCGCGAATATGTAGAGAAAATCATCGACTTTTTAGAGATTCAAGCTTACCGAAAAACACCTGTAGCCCAATTGCCCTATGGCCTGCAAAAGCGTGTGGATTTGGGCCGCGCCCTCTCCATGCAGCCTAGCGTGCTGTTACTGGACGAGCCAATGGCCGGCATGAACTTGGAAGAAAAACAAGACATGTGCCGTTTCGTTTTAGACGTGAATGACGAATTCGGCACGACCATTGTTTTGATTGAACACGACATGGGTGTGGTGATGGATATTTCTGACCGCGTGGTGGTACTGGACTACGGCAAAAAAATTGGTGACGGCACGCCTGATGAAGTCAGAGCCAATCAAGATGTGATTAACGCCTACCTCGGTACAAGTCATTAAGCTGGCACCAGCCACGAAGGAATAAGAATGGGATTTTTTCTAGAAACACTACTCGGCGGCTTGATGACAGGGATGCTCTACTCCCTTGTTGCTCTGGGCTTTGTATTAATTTTTAAAGCCTCAGGCGTATTCAATTTTGCGCAAGGTGCGATGGTGCTGTTTGCAGCGCTGGCGATGGCGCGGTTCGCCGAATGGATTCCAAAAATCACAGGAATTGAGGATCCTATTTTTGGCAACATTGCAGGTTTCATTTGCGCTGCTGGTGTGATGTTCATCTTGGCGTGGGTCATTGAAAAAATGGTGCTACGCCACCTAGTGAACCAAGAGGGCACAACGCTGCTGATGGCAACACTGGGCATTACTTACTTTTTAGAGGGCGCTGGT
>Ga0228699_1000889_pt1 | contig 18258 bp, 19 predicted proteins | sample McNCre217_Aug_MG_FD_178016 | JGI IMG/M metagenome (GOLD analysis project Ga0228699, IMG submission 178016) | Freshwater microbial communities from McNutts Creek, Athens, Georgia, United States - 2-17_Aug_MG | ecosystem: Environmental > Aquatic > Freshwater > Creek | place: USA: Georgia... | reverse complement strand
CTGAACTCCTAGGGTAGAAAACCCCCTGGGGGAGAACGTTAGTGACACAAAATCAGGGCCTGATTTCCGGGCGCTATGAGCTGGGCAGAATCGTCGGCATGGGCGGTATGGCCACGGTTTACGTTGCCCGCGACACCTTGCTCAACCGCGATGTCGCGATCAAGCTCCTGAACGAAAACCTCAGTGACGACCCCCGCTTTGATGCTCTGTTCAAGCAGGAAGCTCGCGCTGCTTCGTCGCTGGACAACCCCAACATCGTCAAAATCCTTGATGCTGGCGAAGACAGCTACACGGACGTTGTTGGCGTGCTCCACCAGCGTTCGTTCATCGTCATGGAATACGTCGATGGACTCGAGCTTTCGCGACTGACCTCCCGCGGCCCCCTCAAGGTTAGCGAGGCAACCCGCGTTGCGGCTGAACTGCTCTCGGCACTCGACTACGCCCATGCGGCAGGAATCGTCCACCGCGACATCAAGCCCAGCAACATCATGATCACCCGACAGGGCAAGGTGAAAATTCTCGACTTCGGCATCGCCCGAGCAGTGTCTGAAACTTTCGACGATCTGAACAAGACGACCCAAATCTTGGGAACGGCCTCCTACTTCTCACCTGAGCAGGCGCGAGGTGAGCAGATCGATGCTCGCACCGACGTGTATGCCGCCGGTGTTGTGATCTACGAAATGTTGGCCGGGCGGCCCCCATTCCTCGGCGATAACGCCGTTGCCGTTGCTCACCAACAAATCCACGCTGAGCCTGTTGCGCCCAGCACGTTCAACCCCAAAGTTTCGCCTGCCATCGACATGGTTGTGCTCCATGCCCTGAAGAAGGATCGTGACGAGCGCTACCAAAGTGCCGCCGAGTTCGCTCGCGAGCTGGGTCTCGCCGCAGCTGGCCACGTGCCCCGTTCGGCGGAACCGGTCACCGACGTCGACGTGATTCTTGCTGAGGTCGCGGAACCGACCCCCGAGGATGACCAGCAGCTGCCTCCCGAATTTGCCGCACTTTTTGGCAATGCAAGTCAGTCGCACGTTCGCATGAGCGCTCCACCTGCACTTCCCGAGCGTCGCCGCTTGGTGATGGGCGGAATCGTTGTGGCGTTGATTTTCGCGGTGATCGCCGGCATCGGCATTTGGGTTGCCACGCTCAAGCCAGCGGATATCTTCCCGAACTCCTCGCGCGTAATTCCTGCGGTGGAAAACCTCACCTACAACCAAGCCATGTCGAAACTCGGCGGGTTAGGGCTCACCACCGAGCAGATGTCTGAGAACAGCACAGAGATCGGCGCCGACAAAGTCATCCGCACCGAACCCCCCGTCGGCACCAAGGTCGAGGCGGGTTCCAAGGTGCGTGTGTACGTTTCCCTGGGCAAGGCCAAGGCTCAGGTGCCCAACGTGGCCGGCATGACCCAGGCCGATGCGACGGCGGCGATCAAGGCTGCCGGATTCCAGGTGGGCACGATTACGCCAGGAAACTCAGCAACGGTGAAACTTGACCGCGTGGTGTCCACCACTCCCGTCAGTGGAACTGAACTGAACGCCGATGACAAAGTCGACCTCATCGTTTCCAACGGCAAGTTCGAGCTACCCGACCTCAAGGGCAAAACCATCAAGGATGCCGGCAACGAACTGAGCAAGCTTCTGGTTAACCCTGTCATCAAGGCTAATCCGGACTGCCCCAAGGCTGCCGACCCAACCGTCTACTCGCAGTCGGTCAAGCCCGGTCTGATCAGCCAGGGAACATCGCTGACGCTGACGTACTGCAGCGGCTAGCGAATAAGTGGGCTCTTGGTGAGTGCCAACTTGGCGGCACCGGCTAGGCCTGCGGACTCAAGCCAGTTACCCAGCATGGTGTAGCCACCCTCGGTGAGCACAGATTCCGGGTGGAACTGCACTCCATAGAGCGGTGCGCTTACGTGCTGAAGTCCCATGATCACGCCGCCAGCAGTGTGGCTCGTCACGATGAGGTCGGCAGGTACGGTCTCTTTGACCACGGCAAGCGAGTGATAGCGCGTCGCGGTGAATGGCTGCGGCACGTTTGCGTAGAAAGCGCTGTCGTCGTGAATGATGCTCGAGGTTTTGCCGTGCATCAGCTCTTCGGCGTTCGTCACGGTTGCCCCGAACGCTTCCGCGAGCGCCTGGTGCCCCAAGCACACGCCGAGCATGGGCACACCCTGCTTGTAGGCACTGCGGATGGCCTCAATAGAGATGCCGGCATCAGAAGGCTTCCCCGGTCCAGGTGAAACGAGGATGCCGTCGTACGACGCAATCGTCTCATCAAGCTTGTCGAGTGCAATGGAATCGTTGCGCACAACATCAGTGTGTGCTCCGAGCTCCTGCAGGTAGCCGTTCAGCGTGTAAACGAAGCTGTCGTAATTGTCGATGACGAGGATGCGGGTCACTTGGTCACCGTCACCTCTCGAGTCGTGAGCGCTAGGTCCAGCGCAGGGAAAACAAACAGCATCAACAAGAATGCCACAACAATCACGGCAGCTGAGAGGATCGCGATGCGCAACCACAGTGGGCCGGGAAGGATTCGCCAGAGTGCTGCGTACATCAGGATGCCTTTCCGTTAACTTCTGCGGCAATCTCAGCCGGGGGGCCAGCCGAGCGGGGACGCCATGATTCGAGAACGCTGTAAACAATCAGACGCTCGGCATCGCCCAGTAGAGGGTTGCAGGTTGTGATTGTCATCAGGCTTTGATCCCCCGGAGCACGATTTCCGCCAGGAACAGGCAAAATCACGTTCACTGAGGTGGGCAAAACGTACTCATAATTGCGGAAAGCGTAGGTGTAGTAGCCGTCTTTCGTTTCTACGAACAGCTTGTCGCCGATTTGAAGCTTGTTGGCGTCACCGAAAGGGCTGCCCCAATTGGTTCGGTGGATGGCCAGCGCGAAGTTGCCCGGTTGACCCGGCCACTGCGATTCCGGGTAGTGCCCGTAAAACCCATGATTGAGTACGAGGGGCAGATCAACAGAATTGGCAACGACGCGACCCGAGTTTTGCCCCAATCGGGGGATGTACAACGTGGCAAACTTGTTGCCATCGCCTGCACCAGCAAAGGCCGGCGGGATGCCGAAATCTTGGGAAGCTGACGGTGTTGGCGCGGCCGAATCGGTTGGGGTTGCCCAGGATTCTTGTAATTCTTTCGTCAGCGTTTTCTGTTCGTTCGCCACAACGGCGTTATTGATCCAGAGCTGCCAGGCCAGGAAGAACAGCACGATCACGCCAAACGTGATGAGGAGCTCTCCGGCTATACCAATCACGCGGGTAAGAAGCTGCTCTGAGGAGCGGCGGCGTTGACTGGTCACCCGCCTCAGTTTACCGGCGGCCGCTGGGAACGCTCTGCGTGAGCGATTCCGCTAGACTTTCAGGCACTATGGCACGCATCGATAACCGCAACAAGGCCGTTCGCAAGGCTAAGGCCGCCGAAGGCCACGAAGCTCCCAACCCCGTATGGTTCAAGCCCGTGATGTTCGGCTTCATGCTCGTGGGTCTGGTGTGGATCATCGTTTTCTACATCAGCCAGGGATCGCTGCCGATTCCCGCCCTCGAAGCGTGGAACATCCTGGTTGGCTTCGGAATTGCCTTCATCGGCTTCCTGATGACCACGCGCTGGAGATAGCGCACTAATTACACGCCTGTAATTCTCCCCATGTGGATAGCGCTGTGGATAACTCCGCTACACAAACGCCGGAGCATGTGACAGCGACAGCACCACGAGCGCGAGAGCAATGAGCGAAATAATGCCGATTTGTAGGCTTCGCTGGCTCCGTTGACGCGTCTGAACATAGGTCAGCCCTACGAGCGCTCCACCGATGAGCCCTCCCAAGTGTGCCTGCCATGCGACGCTCATTCCTGGCAGGAACCCAATCACCAAGTTGATCGCGACCAGAATAAGTAACTGGGAAGTATCGCCACCGAGCTTGCGCTGAATGACAAGAAAAGCGCCGAGCAAACCAAAGATTGCTCCGGATGCGCCCACCACGAATGTGTCGTGCTCGGCCCAGAACATGACTCCCACTGAGCCGGCAATGCCTGAGATCAGGTAGAGCGCAAGAAAACGGCCGCGACCGAGCATCCGCTCCAAAATCTGGCCGAATATCCACAGCGTGTACATGTTGAGCAAGATGTGGAAAACAAAGCCTGTTGAATGCGTAAAAACGCTCGTGAGCATGCGCCATGGCTCATAAGGCGCCCCAACAGCGCCATATTCACCGAATGAATAAAACGGCGCATAGGCGAAGGCGTTGGTGAGGTTGAGGCCAGGGATCCACTGCAGAAGGTAGACCAGAACATTGAGCCCAATGAGCGTGTAGGTGACGACAGGAGCATCAGACCCCAAGCGCACGGGCGGCGCCCATGGCCCGGGCTGCCCACCCGCGTTACGAGGGGAAACACACTCAGGGCACAGAACACCAACAGGCGCTTGGCTCTGACACGGCACGCAAATGTGTCGCTCACACCGCTGGCAGCGGATGTAACTCACCCGATCGGGGTGGCGGTAGCAGGTGGGCGCCTCGGCTGGCGAAGCTGCCGCACCTACTTCATCCGTCATTGAAGTTGTTAGACCTGTTCGATGGTGACCGACTCGAGAATGACGTCGGTCAGCGGGCGGTCGCGACCATCGGTGGGAACGTTACCGAGCTGGTCAACAATTGCGCGGCTCTCGTCATCTGCAACCTCACCAAAAATGGTGTGCTTGCCCTGCAACCACGTGGTGGGAGCAGTGGTGATGAAGAACTGCGATCCGTTGGTGCCCTTGCCACCGTAGGTGCCGGCGTTGGCCATAGCCAGAATGTAGGGCTTGGTGAAGTTGAGCTCGGGGTGAATTTCGTCGTCGAACTGGTAGCCAGGGCCGCCGGTACCGGTACCGAGGGGGTCGCCACCCTGAATCATGAAGTCAGGAATGATGCGGTGGAAGACGATGCCGTTGTAAAGAGGCGCGTTGGACTTGGCGCCAGTGCGGGGGTCAATCCACTCGATGTCACCGGTGGCCAGGCCAACGAAGTTGCGCACGGTCTTGGGTGCGTGGTTTCCGAACAAGTTGACCTTGATCGGACCGAGAGAAGTGTTGAACGTAGCTACAGCAGTGTGAATAGACATGGGTCAATCTTTTCACAAGAATGCGTGGCAAGATGGAGTCACAACCGGCAACGACGGAGGCATCATGGCACGAAAGAATCTTTCCGAGGCAGAACTGCTGAAGGCTCAGGCTGAAGCGCTGTTGCACGAACAACAGCAGGTCCTCGCTCACGCCGGTTCGGTCGTGCGTCAGGCCAGCCGTGAGCTCGGTCGCTTCACCTCAGATGAGGTTGTTCCCCGCGTTGTCAGCGGCACTCGAACAGCAGCAAAGTCAACGCGCGACAAGCTTGTCGATGAAGTCCTGCCCTCGGTTGCCGCGGTCATTGGCTCGACCATGTCTGTCATCGATGCTGCTCGCGATCAGCGCGTCCGTCAGCTCACCAAGTCTGTTGCCAACATCGCCAACTCTCGTAAGGCCGTCGCTCCTGCCGCTGCTGCCTCCGCCGGCGCTGGCAAGTACATCGCTCTCGGCATTGGTGTTGCCGCACTGCTCGGCGTGGGTTACGTGGTCTGGCAGACCTTCCGCGCAGATGACGAGCTCTGGGTCGCCGAAGACGACGCGTTTAGCGAAGACTAATTCTTATGAGTTGTTGGTAAAGCCCACGGAAAGGCCGCCGACAACTTTCGCCGCCATGTTGTAGAGCCATGCTGCGATGGCTCCCAGAACAGTGATGACAATCATGTTCACCAAACCGATGGCTAGGCCCGTGCCGACTGCTCGACCCATCGACAGAATGCTGTTGATGTCGAACACGTTCTTGCCGAGTACTTCGCCAGCGACGTTGTTGGCCGTGCTGAACAGGCCTGTCTGAACGAAAACTAAGTAGATCAGGAACGTTCCCAGCACCACAATGATGAGCTGAGCCAATCCCAGCAGGAACGACAGCTTCAGGGCTGATACATAGTCAATATGTACGAGCTTGAGTCGAACCTGCTTGACCTCGGGTTTAGTCATCGGCGCTGGTTTCGTCACTTACCTCAGGTGCTGCACTCGCATCAGCGGGTGTGGGTGCGTCTGCTGCAGCGTCACCATCGGCTTCTGCTGTGCTGGCACCTTCTTCACCATCGGTGGTTTCGAGGTTGCGCTCGGAGTTGCGCGCAACAGCCAGGATCTTGTCGGTGTCTTCGAAGCGAGCAAAAACTACACCCATCGTGTCGCGTCCCTTTGCGGGAACTTCATTGACGGCCGAACGAACGACCTTGCCGGATTCGAGAACGACGAGGACTTCGTCTTCCTCTTCTACAATCAGTGCACCAACCAAATCTCCGCGATCTTCGCTGAGCTTGGCTACCTTGATGCCCAAACCGCCACGGTTCTGAGTGCGGTACTGGTCTGCCGAGGTGCGCTTGGCATAGCCACCCTCGGTGACCACGAAGACGTAGCCCGAGTCACTCACAACCGACGCTGCCAGCAGGGAGTCGTCGCCACGGAAGTGCATGCCGATAACACCTGAGGTGGAGCGGCCCATGGGACGAAGTGCCTCATCGCTAGCGGTGAAGCGGATGCTCATACCCTTGCGCGAAACCAGAAGCACATCTGAGTCATCTTCAACCAGCAGCGCTGAGACAAGTTCGTCGTCTTCGCGCAGCTTGATAGCGATGATGCCGCCAGTGCGGTTGGTGTCGTACTCGGTGAGGGCCGTCTTCTTGATCAGGCCATCGCGGGTTGCCAGGGCAAGGTACTTCGCTGCCTGGTAGTCGCGAATATCGAGAATCTGCGTGATCTGCTCTTCGGGCGCTAGGGCGAGAAGGTTTGCAACGTGCTGACCCTTCGCGTCGCGGCCACCCTCTTGAACCTCGTACGCCTTTGCGCGGTAAACGCGACCCGTGTTGGTGAAGAAGAGCAGCCAGTGGTGCGTGGTCGTGACGAAGAAGTGCTCGACCACATCGTCCGCGCGCAGCTGAGCACCCTTGACGCCGCGGCCTCCGCGGTGCTGGCTTCGGTAGTTGTCACTGCGGGTGCGCTTGATGTACCCACCACGCGTGACGGTGATGACCATTTCTTCTTCAGGAATGAGGTCTTCAACGCTCATGTCGCCATCGAAGCCGAACATGATCTCGGAGCGGCGGTCGTCACCGTAGCGGTCAACGATGTCGGTGAGCTCGTCGCTCACGATTTCGCGCTGACGAGCTGGGCTGCCAAGAATTTCGTTGTATTCGGTGATCTGGGCTTCGAGCTCGGTTGCCTCGTCGATGATCTTCTGGCGTTCGAGAGCTGCCAGACGACGCAGCTGCATCTCAAGGATGGCGCGAGCCTGCAACTCATCGATCTTGAGCATGCTCATCAGACCGTCGCGGGCATCTTCAACCGTGGGGCTCTTGCGGATCAGCGCGATGACCTCGTCGAGAGCATCGAGCGCGGCAAGGTATCCACGCAGAATGTGCATGCGCTCTTCAGCCTTACGCAGACGGAACTGCGTGCGGCGCACGATGACATCGATCTGGTGTTCGACCCAGTTGGTGATGAAGCCATCAAGCGAAAGAGTGCGAGGAATGCCATCAACGATGGCCAGCATGTTGGCGCCGAAGTTTTCTTGGAGCTGGGTCTGCTTGTAGAGGTTGTTGAGAACAACCTTGGCTACGGCATCACGCTTGAGCACGATAACTAGGCGCTGACCGGTACGACCACTGGTTTCATCACGAATGTCTGCGATACCCGTGATCTTGCCGTCTTTAACCAGCTCAGCAATCTTGATCGCCAGGTTGTCGGGGTTGACCTGGTAGGGCAGCTCGGTAACAACCAGGCAGGTACGGCCCTGAATCTCTTCAACAGAGACAACCGCACGCATGGTGATGGAACCACGACCGGTGCGGTACGCGTCTTGGATTCCCTTGACGCCCAGAATCTGCGCGCCGGTGGGGAAGTCTGGGCCCTTAATGCGTGAGATCAGTGCGTCGAGAAGCTCTTCGCGCGAAGCGTCGGGGTTTGCGAGAGCCCACAGTGCGCCCTCGGCTACCTCACGCAGGTTGTGGGGAGGAATGTTCGTGGCCATACCCACGGCGATACCCACCGAGCCGTTGACCAGCAGGTTGGGGAAGCGCGATGGCAGGATGGAAGGCTCTTGTGTACGGCCGTCGTAGTTGTCTTGGAAATCGACGGTGTCTTCGTCGATATCGCGCACCATCTCCATGGCCAGGGGGGCCATCTTGGTTTCGGTGTAACGAGCGGCAGCAGCGGAGTCATTTCCGGCCGAACCGAAGTTTCCCTGACCAAGAGCCAGGGGGTAACGCAGCGACCAGGGCTGAACCAAACGAACGAGTGCATCGTAAATAGCGCTGTCACCGTGTGGGTGGAACTGACCCATCACGTCGCCAACAACGCGGGCACACTTGGAGAAAGCCTTGTCGGGGCGGTAGCCACCGTCGTACATCGCGTAAACAACGCGGCGGTGAACGGGCTTAAGTCCGTCGCGAACATCGGGAAGGGCGCGGCCCACGATAACGCTCATGGCGTAGTCGAGGTACGAGCGCTGCATCTCGAGCTGAAGATCTACCTTCTGGATGCGGTTCTCACCGTTTTCGTCGGTGGTGACGTCGAAGTTATTAGATGTCAAGGAAACGCACATCCTTTGCATTCTTCTGGATGAAGTTTCGACGCGATTCAACGTCTTCACCCATCAGAGTTGAGAAAATTTCATCGGCTGCAACGGCATCTTCGAGGCTGACCTGAAGAAGCGTGCGGGTTTCGGGGTTCATGGTGGTGTCCCACAGCTCGCGGTAGTCCATCTCACCCAGACCCTTGTAGCGCTGGATTCCGTTGTCCTTGGGAATCTTGCGACCGGCGGCAAGACCAGCTTCGAGGCGCTCGTCACGCTGTTCGTCGGTGTAGACGTATTCGTGATCAGCGTTCGACCACTTCAAGCGGTACAGCGGGGGCTGCGCGAGGTACACGTAGCCGAGTTCAATCAGGGGCTTCATGTAGCGGAACAGCAAAGTAAGCAGCAAGGTCGTGATGTGCTGGCCGTCGACATCAGCATCGGCCATCAGCACAATCTTGTGATACCTGGCCTTTTCGGGGTTGAAGTCCTCACCGATACCAGCGCCAAAGGCGGTGATCATGGCCTGTACTTCGTTATTGGCCATGGCCTTGTCGAGGCGGGCCTTTTCAACGTTGAGGATCTTGCCTCGCAGAGGCAGGATGGCCTGAGTTTCGGGGTTGCGGCCCTGAACTGCCGAACCACCAGCGGAGTCACCCTCCACCATGAAGATTTCAGAGATTGATGGGTCTTTGCTCTGGCAGTCCTTGAGCTTTCCGGGCATGCCGCCGCCCTCAAGCAAACCCTTGCGGCGGGCGGTTTCGCGCGCCTTGCGGGCAGCCATACGTGCAGTTGCTGCCTGCAACGACTTACGGATGATGTCCTTGGCCTGGTTGGGGTTGCGCTCGAACCAGTCACCGAGGAAATCACCGGTAATGCGCTGAACAAAGGCCTTCGCTTCGGTGTTACCGAGCTTGGTCTTGGTCTGGCCTTCAAACTGTGGCTCGGACAGCTTCACCGAGATAACTGCGGTGAGGCCTTCACGAACGTCGTCACCCGAGAGGTTTTCATCCTTTTCTTTCAGGATGCCCTTCTCACGTGCGTACTTGTTGACCAATGTGGTCAGAGCCGCGCGGAAACCTTCTTCGTGCGTTCCACCTTCGTGGGTGTTGATGGTGTTGGCGTAGGTGTGGACGCTCTCGCTGTACGCGGTGGTCCACTGCATAGCGATCTCGCAAGAAATGCGCTTGTCAGGAGCTTCCGACTCGAACGAGATGATCTCTTCGTGAACAAGCTCGTTCTTCTTGAGCGTGTTCAGATAGTGCACGTAGTCCATCAGACCGTTGTCGAACTTGTACGAGACGGTGAGCACATTGCCTTCGTCGTCGAGCTGGTTCTCATCGGTAAGCGTGATGCGCAGACCCTTGTTGAGGAAGGTCATCTGCTGGAAGCGTGCGCGCAGGGTTTCGTAGTCGAAGACCACGGTCTCGAAGATCTCGGCGTTGGGCCAGAACGAGATGGTGGTTCCGGTTACGTCGGATGCTTCACCCTTGGCCAGGGGAGCCTCGGGAACACCGCTGTTGAAGCTTTGGCGGTAGACATTGCCCTGTCGACGGACCTCAACTTCAAGGTGCGAGGAGAGCGCGTTAACAACGGAGCTACCCACACCGTGCAGACCACCAGAAACCGAGTATCCGCCGCCACCGAACTTTCCACCGGCGTGCAGAACGGTCAGCACAACCTCAACGGTGCTCTTCTTCTCTACGGGGTGAATGTCGACAGGGATACCGCGGCCATTGTCGACCACGCGGATTCCGCCGTCTTGGAGCATGAAGACCTGGATGTCGTCACAGTGGCCGGCGAGCGCCTCGTCAACGGAGTTATCAACGATCTCGTACACGAGGTGGTGCAGACCGCGGGGACCGGTAGAACCGATGTACATACCGGGGCGCTTGCGAACGGCCTCGAGGCCTTCCAGAACTTGAATATCTCCGGCGCCGTAATCGCCTTCAGAAGTCGCTTTTTCAGATTCAGTCGACATGTGTTCTTGAGGCTCCTTTGGCAGGCGTTGTAACCCTCAAATTCTACCTTCTGGGGGTGACAATCACCGGCTCAAATGGCCGTCTGACGCGTTTTCGTGTCGCGTTTGACCAGAAATGTGTTTCTAGCCGTAAGTATCGCGAGGACCACGCCCTGGAATTGATTTGGGGCCACGTTTCCAGGATGGGGCGTTGGGTCCTTGAAAGCGGATGCTCGTAACTCCTGATTCGGGGAAGCTCTGGGTGAGCTTTGTCAGCACCTCGGAACTCATCAATCGAAGCTGTGTTGCCCAGGCCGTGGATTCGCACACAACGGTCAGCGTATTGTCCTCAATTCCGACGGCTGTGGTGCGGGCAGCGATGTCGGGACCGACCAATTCTGGCCAGGCAACGAGGACCTCAGATTTAGCCAAGGCTGGCTTCCAGCCCAGATCTTGTGTGAGGTTATCGAGGAGATTTCCGAGGCCGCGCGGATCACGTCCTGGCGCGAACGGAACGTCACTGGCGTGCTCAGTGGCATTTTTCAGCCGAGTTCGGGCATCGCGTGACAGCTTCGAACGCGGTATTCCCGTGGCTTTCGACTTCAGTCGGGCATAAAGCGCAACCGATTCGGTCTCGTTTTCTGATTCGCGCTCGCTCATGCGGCCTCGATCGTTCCACGTGAAACCCGGAAAACCTGCTGCATCAGGGCCGCGGGAACGTCTTCAGCGACGGCAGCGGTAATAAAGGTTTGCTCAAAATCTGAGACGGCGAGCGCCAGGCGTTCACGTCGAGTGGAATCAAGCTCGGCGAAAACATCATCCAAAATCAGGATGGGATCACCGAGTACGGATTCTGCGCGCAACAACCGGGCGGCAGCAAGGCGGAGAGCCAGCGCATATGACCACGTTTCACCGTGACTTGCGTAGCCCTTGGCGGGCAGGTCATTGAGCGAGAATTCCACGTCATCCCGATGTGGACCAAACAGGCTTTGTCCGCGTTCAATTTCTTGAACCCTTGCGTCAGTGATCTGGCGCCGTAAGGCGTCCGCGTAATTTTCGGTTTTCGCGCTTTCAACGGATGCCCGGTAATTGAGTTCAACGCGGTGTGAATCTCCCGCGATCGCTTGATACGCCTGAGTAAGCGGCGAAATCAGGTCCGCCAGCAGGCGACGGCGTTCGGCGTAAATCTCTGATCCCAATTCGACGAGGCGATCATCCCAAATTTCAAGGGTTGACAGGGTTCCGTCGGCCATATCGCTGACGCGGGCCGTTTTCAGGAGGGTATTGCGTTGTTTGAGAACCCGCTCGTAATCCGAAACCACGCCAGCCAGACGAGGAGTTCGCTGGATGATCAACTCATCCATGAATTTACGCCGGCCCGCGGGTTCGCCACGGATGAGCATCAAGTCTTCGGGCGCGAAAATCACGGTCGAGATGTAGCGGGGGAAATCGCGTAATTTCGCCGCCGCATGATTGACCTGTGCTTTGTTCGGGCCAGAGCGGTTCAGTTGTAATTCCATCAAAATGGAGCGATCGGCATGAGCGAGGTTGACTCGCACGATGGCCGCGTCGCAATTCTGGCGAATCATGGCTGCGTCGACGCTTGTGCGGTGCGACCCTAGCGTGGCCAGGAAATTGATGGCTTCGACAATGTTGGTTTTACCTTGGCCATTGGCACCAACAAGCACAACAGATCCCAGCGAAGGGGAGATGTCTGCGGTCTGATAGTTGCGAAAATCCCGAAGACTCAGTGAGCTAACGTGCATTGCTCAACTTTCGGCTTGAAAATTAGCGCAGCAGCAGGTTTGGTTGCAGCAGGTAACGGAACGCTTCTTCGGATGGAGCATCCTTTGAGGTCTGGCTTGTGATCAGCACAGGACCAGGCTTTCCAGGGTTTTCAACCGATGTGAAACCAATACGCGTGAATTCTGAGTGCACGGCGCCCAGACCGTCCAGTAGGAAGTCTGGCTTGAGCGAAACAACGACATCTGGACCGGAAATAACCGCGTCGATTTTTTCTGAGGCCTGAGCTTGCTCGCCGCCGATGGCCTCAAGAGTTACGCCATTCTCTGCAAAGGTGAAGCGAAGTGCTGCTTCACGTTCAACAACGAGCTTCACGCGACGAGTTGCTTCGATGAGATCAGCAGTGTTCACAACAGCGAAGTTTTCAACCTTTTCAGGGAAGAGGCGCTTGACGGGTGGGAAATTACCCTTGATCAGCAAAGAGGTGACGGTCTTGTTGTCGGCGCTGAAGGCAATCAGTTCGCGGTCATCCTTATTGGTGATGGCAATCGAGATGTTGCCACTGTGACCAAAGGTCTTACCGATTTCCTGAATTGTTCGCGCAGGAACCAAAGCTGTCTGGACGTCGGTGCCGCCTGTGGCTTCCCAAGGAATGTCGCGAATGGCAACACGGTAACGGTCCGTTGCAACCAGGCTCAATGAATTGCCTGAAATTTCAAGCTGAACACCGGTAATAACTGGGGTGACATCATCGCGCGAAGCAGCGACGGCGACCTGTGCGACAGCAGCAGAGAAATCTTCGGCAGGAAGAACACCGGTTTCCCCTTCAATTTGAGGGATGGTGGGGTATTCCTCAACAGGCATCGACAAGAGAGTGAAGTTTGCAGGACCACAGCTGACCTGAATACGGCTGTCGATCGTCTCAAAGGTGACCGGAGCATTGGGCAATCGGTTGGCAATTTCAGCCAAGAGACGGCCTGAAACCAATACACGGCCTGGAGTATCAACGGTGGCGGCGACTTTGGTTTGCGTTGAAACTTCGTAATCAAATGATGAAAGCGTGAGACCGTCGGTAGTTGCTTCGATCAGTACACCCGAGAGGATAGGCAGGGTTGTACGTGCAGGCAGCATTTTGACAGCGAAAGATACGGCTTCGCTGAGAACATCGCGATTGACCTGAAACTTCACTGTTGTGCCTTCCCCGTGGTGCTGGACTTACGAGCATCTCATGCTAGCGGTTTTGAAGGAACCCCAAATTTCGCGCCTGAGTCAACGTTATGGATTGTGGAGTTATCTATAAATATTTCTTTAACACTCTTAACGCCTGTGGATACTGTGGATAACTCCGCATTCTTGAGACATCAGTAAGGAACTACATCCTCGTAAGTTGTTGATGCCCTGTGTGTGAGTATTCACGCGCAGATGATCGGTAATCCCGCCGAAAAGGCCTTACTCACACAAAAAGAATTTTCATACACAGTGTGAATCGGCGTTTTCCCCACATATCCACAAAGTTTTCCACAGGTGGATTATTGAGGAAGTCGGTTGTATGAATTCTTTTGACGAATTCGCGTGGTCAGTTCAGTGACCTGGTTGTAGATGGATCGACGTTCCTTCATAAGCTCTGCAATCTTCTTGCAGGCGTGCATGACTGTGGTGTGATCGCGACCGCCAAAAAGCTGGCCAATCTTTGGCAGCGAGAGATTTGTCATTTCTCGGCACAAATACATCGCAATTTGGCGAGCTGTAGCAATGGCTTGCGCGCGCGAGGTACCGGTCAACTCATCAATGCCTAGGCGGAAATAGTCCGCGGTGTTGTTGATGATGTCATGAGGTGAAATCACATTGTCTTCATCAAGAGTGATGAGGTCTTTGAGAACCGTTTGAACAAGCGGTAGATCAATTGCTTGCTTATTCAGGTTGGCAAAAGCTGTGACACGAATGAGGGTTCCCTCAAGCTCACGAATGTTGCTGGTCACCTTGGAAGCAATGAATTCCAGAATGTCATCGGGTGCGTTGAGCTTTTCGCGTTCGGCCTTCTTGCGAAGAATGGCGATGCGCGTTTCAAGGTCGGGAGTCTGAACATCAGTAATCAGGCCCCATTCGAAGCGCGTCCGCATGCGGTCTTCGAATCCTGTGAGGTGCTTGGGGGGCACATCGCTCGTAATAACAACCTGCTTGTTGTGGTCGTGCAGCGTGTTGAACGTGTGGAAGAACGCTTCTTGAGTTTCGGCTTTTCCTTGCAGGAACTGAATGTCATCGATCAGCAGGATGTCGATGTTGCGATAACGCGACTGGAAGGCAGCCCCACGGTTATTCGCAATGGCGTTGATGAAGTCGTTAGTGAATTCCTCGCTACTGACATAACGAACGCGAACGTTGGGATACAGGCTTTGGGCGTAGTGGCCGATGGCGTGAAGGAGGTGAGTTTTACCCAGCCCCGAGGAACCGTAGATGAATAGCGGGTTGTAGGCCTTAGCGGGGGCTTCGGCGACTGCCACGGCGGCTGCGTGGGCAAAGCGGTTTGAGCCACCAATAACGAAGCTGTCGAAGGTGTACTTCGGGTTGAGTCGAGATTCAAGCTCGCTTTCGGTCGCCATGATGACAGGTTGCGTATCGGCTTCCCGAATCTCAACGACCTCTTCAATGACTTCTTCAACCGGAGCTGGTTCATCGAGGGCAGCGAGATCGGGGTTAACCACGATTGCGAAGGTTGAAACTTCACTTATCTCGCCCAGGTTGCCAATGGCAGCCAGCAGGGGGCTTCGAAGACGCTGTTCCACCATGCTGCGGGTGAAGTCATTGGGAACTTCAAGATAAAAAGTTCCAGCCATAATGCCCTTGGGCTCGATCAGGCTGGCAAAGCCGTACAAAGGTGGCGTAACGCCGGGATCGGCCGCGAGCGATTCCAAAATGGATGCCCAGGTACGACGCATAGCTTCATCGGCCATGACGACTCCCCTCGTAAGTTTTCCCAAGACTTATCCACCGAACCGTGTCAGATTCAGACATCGTGTTTAGCTACGCGTAAAAAGCTGGGGATAACTCTCCCTGACCGTATCGAAAACCTGTGGACGAAGGCAACTCCGATTTTTTTCTTGGGGCGTGTCGCACGCGGCCGGATACGAATATTTGCTCCATAATCTTGGGTTTACTGCGTCCGAGTTTGACGGCAGGCGTCTGAACCCTTAGATTTAATCGGTTGATGCCGTTGAGCATCTCGTAGTTTTGCGCCTCGCTCCCTCTGAGCGTGCGACATCAGCTTCTTGGAGATTGAGTTATGAGCAAGAGAACGTTCCAGCCAAACAACCGCCGTCGTGCAAAGGTTCACGGCTTCCGTCTTCGCATGCGTACCCGCGCCGGCCGCGCCATCCTGGCTGCTCGCCGCCGCAAGGGCCGCACCGAACTCTCCGCTTAGTCGCTATCGTGCTCGATCGGGCACATCGGCTTTCTTCTCCTGCGCAATTTCGCAGGGTTACTCGTCGTGGCCGCCGGAGCCAGCACGGTTCCGTGATGTGTTACGTCGAAACGCACGAGCTTTCTGGCGCACGATTCGGGTTCATCGTTGCGAAAACGGTGGGCAATGCTGTGACGCGCAATCTTGTGAAGCGCCGTCTGAGAACCATCGCACGCGAGCAATTCTCAGGCCTCGCCGCTGATGTTGTTGTGAGGGCCATGCCGAATGCCGGACAAGTCAGCGCTGAACAGCTTTCTACTGACTTGCGCCTCTGTTTACAGCGTGCGGGTGTTGCTTAGTCATGAAATACGCACTTGAGACGGTCTACTTATTGCCCCGAAACGCTGCCGTTGCGGTGCTGATTGCCTACAGAAAACTCATTTCTCCGCTCTATGGTGACGTCTGCCGGTACTACCCCAGTTGTTCTCACTACAGTCTTCAAGCCATTGGACAACGGGGTCTCATTGTGGGTTCTGGCCTCACACTGCGTAGGCTAGGACGGTGTCATCCGTGGGCACTCGGCGGCATCGACGATGTCCCGCCCGCGAAGACCCAAAAGTTTCGAATCACAGCGCTAGGTTTTGCTGTGCCTCGCTTGGAAGAAAGGGCGTAAAGCTCAATGGACATCATCGGCACCATACTGTGGCCCATCAAGTGGGCTATTGAGCTGATTCTGGTGAGCTTCCACTGGTTGTTCACCACCATGGGTCTCGATCCAGCAGCAGGTGGAACCTGGGTGCTCGCCATCGTGGGTCTGGTTGTCGTCGTTCGTGCCGCCCTGATCCCCGTTTTTGTGCGCCAGATTAAGAGCCAGCGCAAGATGCTCGAAATTGCGCCCGAACTCAAGAAGATCCAGGACAAGTACAAGGGCAAGAAAGACCAGTTCTCTCGCGAAGCTATGTCGCGCGAGACCATGGAGCTCTACCGCCGTACTGGTAGCAACCCCCTGAGCTCCTGCTTGCCCCTCCTGTTGCAGATGCCCATCTTCTTCGGCCTCTTCTCTGTGCTCAGCGAAGCTCAGAAGGGTAACGCCGGCATTGGCCCCATGAACGCGGAACTGGCCACGCAGTTCGCTAACGCCAGCCTTTTTGGCATCGCACCCCTGCATGAAAGCTTTCAGGGCGGTGCTTCAGCGGACCCTGCAAACGTAGCCGTGATGGTGATCGCGCTGACAATGGTCGTTCTGATGACCGCATCGCAGTTCATTACGCAGCTGCAGATTGTCTCCAAGAACATGTCGGAAGAGACCAAGGCCAGCCCCGCCTTCCGTCAACAGCGCATTCTGCTGTACATCCTGCCCCTGGTGTTCGCCTTCTCGGGCTTCACCTTCCCCCTGGGCGTCATGTTCTACTGGCTCGTTTCGAACTTCTGGACCATGGGACAGCAGTTCATCGTTATTCGCAACATGCCTACCCCTGGTAGCCAGGCCGCCAAGGACCGCGAAGAGCGCCTTGCCCGCCGCGGCCGCCTTCTCCCCAAGACCGATGAGGTCATCCTCCCCAAGACCGATGAGGTCATCGAGGTGCAGGACACCAAGCCTGCACAGCGCCAACAGCCCGTAAGTAAGACTCGTGCCAAGAAGCAGGCCGGAAAGAAGAACTCCTAATGTCTGAGAACACCACCTCTGAGAAGGATGCCCCCACGCTCACTGAGCTGGAAAACGAAGGCGAAGTAGCCGCGGATTACATCGAAGAACTGCTGGATATCGCTGATTTGGACGGCGATCTCGACATCGATGCTCGCAATGGCCGGGCTTACGTCTCGGTTACCGCCTCAGACAAGGGCAACGTTCGCGTTCTTTCGCGCCCCGACACCGTTGCTGCTCTGCAGGAATTGACTCGTTTGGCTGTACAGAACAAGACCGGCAGCTTCTCGCGCCTGATTTTGGACGTTGGCGGCTCGCGCCAGACCCGCGAACAAGAGCTGGCCGCTCTGGTTGACGCTGCTGCTGCCCGCCTGGCTGATGGCGCCGCCGCCGCAGCACTGCCCCCCATGAGTTCCTACGAGCGCAAGCTCGTTCACGACATCGTGAGCGCGCGTGGCCTCGTTTCGCACTCTGACGGCGAGGGCAAAGACCGCCACACGGTCATCACTGCTCGCGCATAGTTTCACGTGAAACATTGAGCGTCGAATTTGAAGCCGAACCCGCTGCAGCCGCAGCGGTATTTGGCGAACAACTCGAGCTCGCCCGCGCATTTACGCGGAATTTAGCCACGCACGGCGAGGAGTTGGGCTTGATTGGCCCCCTCGAACTCCCACGCTTGTGGAGCCGCCACATCCTCAATTGCGGCATCATGGCGCCGCTACTCAATGGCCACGTGGGTGATGTGGGCAGCGGAGCGGGCCTGCCTGGACTAGTGCTCGCCATTGCTCGCCCTGATGTCGAATTCTTGCTGATTGAGCCCATGGAACGCCGATGTGCCTGGTTGAACGATCAATCGCAAGAACTTGGGTTGACGAACGTGACCGTGGTGCGTGAC
>Ga0228699_1000887_pt1 | contig 18316 bp, 16 predicted proteins | sample McNCre217_Aug_MG_FD_178016 | JGI IMG/M metagenome (GOLD analysis project Ga0228699, IMG submission 178016) | Freshwater microbial communities from McNutts Creek, Athens, Georgia, United States - 2-17_Aug_MG | ecosystem: Environmental > Aquatic > Freshwater > Creek | place: USA: Georgia... | reverse complement strand
AAAGCCCTCCGCCAGGGAGGGCTTGAAGGGTGCCGTCTAGGTTACCCCAGTTGGCTGACGCCTATCAGTCGTGTTCGTAAATGTCCACGTCTTTGGTTTCTTTCACAAACAACATGCCGATGACGAAGGTCATACCGGCAATGATGATGGGATACCACAAGCCGTTGTACATATTGCCGGTCTGAGCCACGATCGCAAAGGCGGTGGTGGGCAGCAAGCCGCCGAACCAGCCGTTACCGATGTGATAAGGCAGTGACATGGAGGTGTAGCGGATGCGGGTGGGGAACATTTCCACCAACATGGCCGCAATGGGCCCGTACACCATGGTCACCAAGATCACCAAGTAGGTCAGGATGATGGTGACTTTGACAGCGTCCACTTTGGCAGGGTCTGCTTTGGCGGGGTAGCCGGCCTCTTTCAACGCGTCGCCCACAGCCTTCTTGAACTCAGCCGCTTTGGCTTTGGACTCTTCTGCTGGCAAGCCTTTGGAGCTGTAGCTGGCGATTTCAGTTTCACCAATTTTGATGGTGGCGGGAGCGCCTGCAGTGCCTGCGGCGTTTTCATAGCTCACCGACGCACCGGCCAACACTTGTTTGGCGATGTCGCACGAGCTGGTGAACTTCACCGTGCCTGTGGGGTTGAACTGGAAGGAGCACTCGGCAGCGTCAGCTGTCACCACCACTTTGTTCTTTTGCTGTGCGGCATACAAGTCGGGGTTGGCCGCCTTGGTCAGCGCTTCGAACACGGGGAAGTAAGTCAACACAGCCAGCAAGCAACCCAACATGATGATGGGCTTGCGGCCAATCTTGTCAGACAGCGAACCGAAGATGATGAAGAACGGGGTACCGATCAACAAGGACACGGCGACAAAAATGTTGGCCGCTGCGCCGTCCACCTTGAGCGCTTGTGTCAAGAAGAACAAGGCATAAAACTGACCCGAGTACCAGACCACCGCTTGACCAGCGGTCAAACCGATCAGCGCCAAGATCACGATCTTCAAGTTTTTCCATTGACCGAACGACTCAGACAAAGGCGCCTTGGATGTTTTGCCTTCGGCCTTCATTTTGGCGAAAGCAGGTGACTCGTTCATCGACAAACGGATGTAGACCGACACGGCCAACAAAGCGATCGACACGATGAATGGCACACGCCAGCCCCACTCGGCAAAAGCAGCTTCGCCAACAGCAGTTCGGGTGCCCAAGATCACCATCAACGACAGGAACAAGCCCAGCGTGGCGGTGGTTTGGATCCACGAGGTGTAAGCACCGCGCTTGTCGTGCGGTGCATGCTCGGCCACATACGTGGCAGCACCACCGTACTCACCGCCCAAAGCCAGACCTTGCAGCAAACGCAAGCAGATCAGGATGACGGGAGCCGCCACACCAATGCTGGCGTAGTTGGGCAAGATGCCCACGATGAAGGTGGACAAACCCATGATCAGGATGGTCACCAAGAAGGTGTACTTGCGGCCAATCATGTCGCCCAAGCGGCCAAAGAAAATGGCACCAAAGGGTCGAACGATGAAACCAGCGGCAAAAGCCAGCAGCGCAAAGATGAACGCAGAGCCTTCATCCAAGCCGCTGAAGAATTGCTTTGCAATGATCGCGGCCAATGAACCGTAGAGGTAGAAGTCGTACCACTCAAAAACAGTTCCCAACGAAGAGGCGAAGATCACCTTCTTCTCTTCAGCCGACATGGGTCGGTTCGCGTCTAGTGTTGCCATGCATTTGTCTCCTTAGACTTTTTAATTTCAGCCCCCTGATTTGGGCGCCGTGCAGAGCAACTATCTGTGTGCAAACTGACCGTATTCTGACGAGTTGAATACAAAAATAATCACCAAAAAGAGAAGCCTGGATAAAAACAAGTAGAAACCCATGGGTGTTTTTTCTAGATGCGGAATATCGAACCAAATCGGTGGTGCAACCGCGTTTTTATCAACGTCTTGGCGTAGGGGTTTACGCTAGGAAAAACTGTCTGTTTTTTGAGCATTCCCCTCTGAAAAGCACCACATTACCCATGGCTTACGTAAGGACTTGGTCAGTACTTGTTCCCACAATCCGCAACGTCAATGAAGGACTCTCCTTCTTGCTTTTTATCAACCCCTTATGGGAGATTCACAATGAGTGATCCAGTGGTCGACAAGATCCAGAACCACCCGAAATACCATGCCTTGCGCGCCAAGCGCAATGGCTTCGGCTGGTTCCTTGCTGTGCTGATGTTGGTCGTGTACTACGGCTACATCGCATTGATTGCATTCAACAAACCCTTCCTCGCACAGCCGGTCGGTGCAGGCGTCACCACCGTGGGCATTCCATTGGGCATGGGCGTGATCATCTTCACCATCGTGATCACAGGCATTTATGTGAGCCGCGCCAACAGCGAATACGACACGCTGACCAAGGAAATCTTGGAGGACGCAACCAAATGAAAAAAATCTCCACACTCTTAGCCGCTTTCTTGGCCTTGGCGGCAGGCACGGCCTTCGCAGCCGGTGGCGACTTAGGTCAAACCACCAAGCAAGCCACCAACTGGACGGCCATCATCATGTTCGGTGGCTTCGTCGTTGCCACCTTGGGCATCACCAAATGGGCGGCAGCCAAAACCAAATCTGCGGCCGACTTCTACACCGCAGGCGGTGGCATCACCGGCTTTCAAAACGGTTTGGCGATTGCGGGCGACTACATGTCTGCTGCGTCGTTCCTCGGCATTTCCGCGGCCGTGATGGCCTCGGGCTATGACGGCCTGATCTACTCCATCGGTTTTCTGGTCGGTTGGCCTGTGATCACCTTCTTGATGGCCGAGCGTCTGCGTAACTTGGGCAAGTTCACCTTTGCCGACGTCGCAGGCTACCGCTTCAAGCAAACACCCATCCGCGCCTTTGCGGCCTCTGGCACGTTGGTGGTGGTGGCGTTTTATCTGATCGCTCAGATGGTGGGCGCAGGCTCCCTCATCAAGCTGTTGTTCGGCTTGGACTACTGGGTGGCCGTGGTGCTGGTGGGCGCCTTGATGATGATCTATGTGTTGTTCGGCGGCATGACCGCCACCACCTGGGTGCAAATCATCAAAGCCATCATGCTGCTCGCCGGTGTGACCTTCATGGCCTTCATGGTCTTGGCGCAATTCGGTTTCAGCCCTGAAGCCCTGTTTGCCAAAGGCGTTGAAGTGAAAACGGCTGTGGCTGGCGTGGCCAAGGAGGCTGCGATTGCAGCCGCCACCGCATCGGCTGCCGCGGCAGCAACACCAGAAGCCGCTGCCGCCGCTTCGGCCGCCTTGGACAAAGCCAATGCCACAGACCCTGCGCAAGTGGGCCTGTCCATCATGGGCCCAGGTGGCTTCATCAAGGACCCCATCTCGGCGATTTCGTTCGGCATGGCCTTGATGTTTGGTACCGCTGGTTTGCCCCACATCTTGATGCGCTTCTTCACCGTGCCGGATGCCAAAGAAGCCCGTAAATCGGTGTTCTGGGCCACCACTTGGATTGGCTACTTCTATGTGTTGATCTTCATCATCGGCTTCGGTGCCATCACCTTGGTGATGACCGATCCTGAGTTGAACGCGCAGCTCAAAGCCGGCGGCGCCAACATGGCCGCGGTGCTGGTGGCCAAAGCGGTGGGCGGTGATGTGTTCTTCGGCTTCATCTCGGCCGTGGCCTTTGCCACCATCTTGGCCGTGGTGGCGGGCTTGACCTTGTCAGGCGCGTCCGCTGTCTCGCACGACCTGTACGCGACCGTGATCAAAGAAGGCAAAGCCGACAGCGCCTCGGAATTGCGTGTGTCACGCATCACCACGATCGCCCTGGGCATCATTGCGGTGGTATTGGGCATTGCGTTCGAGAAGCAAAACATCGCCTTCATGGTGGCCTTGGCCTTCGCGATTGCGGCATCGGCCAACTTCCCCGTGTTGTTCATGTCGGTGCTGTGGAAAGATTGCACGACCAAAGGCGCCGTGATTGGTGGCTTCTTGGGTCTGATCTCCTCCGTGGGCTTGACCGTGGTGTCACCTGCGGTATGGGAAGCCACCTTGGGCTATCCCAAAGGCTCGGCCTGGTTCCAGTACAGCTCACCTGCGCTGTTCTCGATGACCATCGGTTTCGTCGGCGTGTGGTTGTTCTCCATCGTGGACAACAGCGAACAAGCCAAAAAAGAACGCGCTGCATTTGCGGCACAGCAAGTGCGTTCAGAAACCGGCTATGGCGCCTCGGGCGCTTCGGGTCACTAAGGCCTTTGGCAGCTGAGCCCTTCGGGGCTCGGCCCTCTGAAAACCGAGCATGCGTGCTCGGTTTTTTTTACGTCCGCAGTTGGCGCAACTTGATAAACGCCATCGCTGCCATCACCGCATCGTTGAGCGCATCATGTGCCTCACGCACAGGCAAGTTCAAATCCGACATCAGCGTGGCAAAGCGCAAGTCAATGTTCGGATTGGTCTGCTGCTCGTAGGGCAGCATCTGACGGAACTTGTGGTCGTAGTACATGGCCGAGACTTCGATTTTGGGCTGCGGCAAACCTTGGCCCAAGAGCGGCCAAATCGCGCGGTTGAGCATGGCCACATCAAACTCTAAGTAATAGCCCACCAGCGGTCGGCTGCCAATGAAGCGCATGAGTTGCTTCATGGCCTCGTCAATCGGTAAACCTTGAGCCACATCGCGTTCGCGCAAACGGTGAATGCGCACGCTGTCGGCCGACACACCACGCTCGGGACGCACCAGCAACTCCAAGCGCTCACTGGTCATGATGCGGTTGCCCACAATGCGCACCGCGCCAATGGAAATGATCTCGTCATGGTTGACATCCAAGCCTGTGGTTTCGCAGTCCAGCGACACCCACTCATTCGGTGGCGGCGCATCGAACATGAAACGAAACTCGGGCAAGCCCAAGTGGTAAATCAACCACTCGCGCTTGAGTGTGCGCCACCAGTGCGTTGGAGAGATCAGCGACTTCATCACAAAGCGTCAAGTTTGAACCGGCTACGCATCAATACCTTGAAGTGCTTGACCACGCCTAAGGCGTCTTTGAGCAAATCGCGCTCCAGGGTCGAGAGTTTGGACACATCAACCGCGCCTGACACCTCGCGCTGGGTTTCTAGCTCGGCCAAACCCGCTTTGAGTTTCAGGCCCATCAAAAAATGCAAACTCTGCGTGAGGTCAGCCCCCAAGGCTGGGGTGATGACGGCTTTGGCCACCAGGGCCTCAATGCGGGCGGTGGTGCTGGTGTCTTGCAAATGCTCGGCCAGCGCCAAACTGCGCACGCCGTGCACCAAGGGGAAGATGCCCTCTTTCTTGAGGTGCAGGCCTTTTTGATCGTCCAAACCGAGCAAGCGGTTCCACCAACCTTGGCTATTGCCAAACGCGTCAATCGCAGCGGCAAAGCGCGCCAGCATGGCGTCGTTGTCGGTGGCCAAGCGGGTCAATACTTGTTGCGCGTGTTCAAGCAAACGCGCATCGCCGCACACGGGATGGGCGTCCAAAAAGATGGCCAAATTCATCAGGCTGTCGGCATCGGGCATGAGCAACCACTTTTGCACCATCTGCCCAAAGTCGTAAGCGCTTTTGCGCCACATCGGATTGCTGACCATGATGTGGCCTGGACACTCGGGATAGCCAAAGCGTCCGAGAGCTTGAGAAAACTGTTGGCAAATGGCTTCCAAATTCTCAGGTGGCGTGTAGCCATCGCGCAAGATCAAGCCATTGTCCTGATCGGTTTTAAGCAGTTGCTCGCCCCGACCTTCACTGCCCATCACAAACAAGCAGCTGTTGGCCACCAACTCAGGTGGCGCGATCAACTGCCAGGCGCGCTCAAACAAGCGCGCGTTGAGGTCTTGCACCAAACGTGCAATCAGACTCACGCGGGTGCCGCTGCGGTAGAGCGCCGTGACCATGCGTGTGATCTGACTCGCCGCTTGCGCCAGCGCCTCAATGTTGTTCGCGGTATCGACTTGGACAGAAATCAAATGCGAATGGTTGGACAAGAAGCTGAACACGTCTAGCGCTTCGAGCACACCCACGATCTGATCGCCATCGGCCACGATCAAACGGTGCACCCGGTGACGCATCAAGGCCGCGAGTGCATCGCCCACCTGGTCTGAGGGCTTGACGGTGAAGAGCTCAAAGCTGGTGAAGGACTGAACCGGCAACTCGGCCAAGGGCGTGCCATCCAAAATAGCGCGCTGCAACGACGTGGTGGTGAAAATGCCTAAGCGCGGGGGCGACACGCTGGTGTCACGCACCAACACTTGCTTGGTGCGCTGGGCTTGAAACACTTTGACCACCGACAACACATCGGTCTGCGCATCCACAAAATGCACGGGGCGCAAAAACGCCTCGTCCACCCGTGAGAGCGTGAGCGACTGCAACTCGTGCTGGCTTTGGCGCTGCGACAAGGCGCTGAGTTTGTTGCTCAGGTCCGAAAACAGCAAGGCCCCAAAGGTGGCGTTGTCGGCAATCAAATCGGTGACGGTTTGACGCGCCAGCTGATAGGCCACCACCTCTTCCATGGCCACGAACCGGTTGCTGGTTTTACCCGCCACCAGACCCCGGCCATCAAAGGTGTCGTCCGGACCATAGGTCGTGATCACCTCGTCGCCGTCGTACTGCGTGACATAGCCTTTGATGATGACGAACAAATGCGTGGGCTCGGTGCCCACATCCAAGATGACTTCGCCCTCGGGGTAATACGCCACATCCACACTGTCGCGCACCAAGCGCTGCTCAGTGGGCGTTAAACAGTCAAACGGCGAAGCGGAGAAATTAAAAGCGTTGGGCATGCGGCAGGTCTTAAAGCAAGACCTCTATTCAACGCGTCACGCCTTGCGCAATGCTTGCAGCGGCATTCCAAGCGCTGTCAAACCAAGGGTCCCCGTCCAAATAAGCTCGCATCATGGGCAAGGCGTCCAAACCCCAGAACAATTTGTCATCCACACAGAAGGTGGGCACACCAAACGCGCCACAGGCAATCGCCTCTTCGGTATTGGCCTTGAGCTGGGCTTTCACGTCTGGCGCATCGCTGGCACGCGCGGGTTTGAGCTGCTGCACCAAGGCTTGCAGCCTTGTGGCGTCATCCGCAGCGGCTCCACCTTGCCACACATGGCGAAAAATGGTTTCGCACACATAGCGGTTGGGTGCGCCGTCTGCGCTACATGCCACGGCCAAACGCAGCAAAGCCAGCGGGTTGAACGGATGGGCTTGCGGCATGTCAAACGGCACGCCCAACTGCTTGGCTTGCCACACCACTTGGCGATAAGTCCACTCGCGCTTGCCTGCAATTTCAGCAGGACCGAGTTGCCCATGGTGCTTGAGCATGCCAGCAAACAAGACCGGCTTGTAGACCATGCGATGGCTCACACCCATCAGCTGTTGCGGCAAAGTTTCAAACGCCAAATAGGCATAGGGCGAAATGAAATCAAGGTAGCAGGTGATGGTTTTCATCGACAAATCTCCAGCCAGGTACTTGAGAAATTACACAGCGGCTGCGTGTGCGGCTAAACGCTCGCCAATCAGGGCCCAGACCGCACGTTTCGATTCGGGGTCGCGCTGAGCCCAGCCGCCAATTTCGTCCAAGGTGCGCCAGCAGCCTTGGCAGTAGCCTGTGTCATCCGACATGCGACAGACCGAAATACAGGGCGACGGCGGCACCTCGGTGCTTTGTAACATGCGCCGTGACAGCGCCTGCAGACGCAGATCCGAGGGCGTCAGGCCTTGGGGTTTGGGGGTGAGTTCGCTGCCACACATGCGGTCAATTGTCGGAGAGTCGCGGGGCTCACGCCGCGCGCTTGTTCAAAACCGCAGTCGCCACCCGTGAATTGGGTTTGCGGCCCAAGGTCTCGCTGATATACACACCCGCATCAATCAAGCGGTCGAGGTCAATACCCGTGTCAATGCCCATGCTGTTGAGCATGTAAACCACATCTTCGGTGGCTACATTACCCGTGGCACCTTTGGCATAAGGGCATCCACCCAAGCCGGCCACCGAGGTCTGAAAATTCCACACCCCGAGTTGCAACGCCGCCAAGGTGTTGGCCAAGGCCTGGCCATAGGTGTCGTGGAAATGGCCCGACACATCGTTGAGCGCGTAGTGCTTCAAGGTGGCCTCAATCGCGGCTTGCACCTTGCGCGGCGTGCCCACACCGATGGTGTCGGCCACGTCCACGCGCTGCACGCCAATGCTTTTCATCAGCCCGGCCAGGTAGGCCACGCGCTCGGGTGCAATGTCGCCCTCATAGGGACAGCCGACGGTACAGCTCATGGCACCGCGCACGGCAATGCCAGCATCGCGCGCGGCTTTGACCACCGGAGCAAAGCGTTCCATGCTCTCGGCGATGGAGCAGTTGATGTTCTTCTGACTAAAGGCCTCGCTGGCCGCACCAAACACCACAATCTCGTCGGGTTGGGTTTTCAGCGCCGCTTCAAAACCTTGCAGATTAGGCGTGAGCACCGAATACCGCACACCCGCTTGACGTTGAATGCCCGTCATCACCTCGGCGTTGTCAGCCATTTGCGGCACCCACTTGGGTGACACAAAACTGGTGACTTCAATTTCCTTCAAGCCTGCCGCTTGCAGGCGATGCACCAGCTCGACCTTGACGGCGGCAGGCACGGGTTGTTTTTCGTTTTGCAGGCCATCGCGTGGCCCCACATCAATGAGCTTGACGCGATGCGGAAGATTCATGGTTTTCATGTCAATACCCTGTGCGCCGATCGACCAGGCCCGAAATCGGGTGGCCCTGGTCGAGCGCTTTGATTTTGTTGGCAATCTGCTCGGCACTTTCCTCGCGCAAGGTGCGCGCCGAGGTGTGTGGTGTGACGGTGATTTTGGGATGCGTCCAAAACACATGCTCAGCCGGTAAAGGTTCGGTGCGAAACACATCCAAGGTCGCGCCAGACAAATGGCCGCTCTCTAGCAAGGCCAACAGGTCTTCTTCCACCAAATGGCGGCCTCGCGCCACATTGATCACATAAGCCTGTGGTGGCAGTTTGGCCAAGTTGGTTTTGTTCAGAATGTTTTCCGTCTCTGCCGTCAATGGCAAGAGATTGACCAGCACACGACTGCTGGCCAAAAATGCATCCAGCTGCTGCATGCCTGCAAAACATTGCACATCGGGCAGTTGTTTGGTGCTGCGGCTCCAGCCGTTGACGGGAAATTCAAATGCCTGCAATGTTTTGGCCACCCGCGCACCCAGCACGCCCAAGCCCATCACGCCGACCGAAAAGTCTGAGCGCAAGTGGGGTTTGCGGTAGGACCACTTGCCCTCTCGGACATCGCGCTCATAGGCATCGAACTCGCGAAAGTGACGGATCACCGCATGGCACACATACTCGGCCATTTGCACCGACATGCCCGCGTCGTCGAGCCGCACCACCCGCAGCTCGGGTGGCAGGCGCAACTGCAACAAGGCATCCACACCGGCGCCAATGTTGAACAAGGTTTTCAAACCGACCTGTTCATCGATAAAAACTTGCGGTGGCGCCCACACCACGGCATGGTCAGCCACCGGGCTGCCGGGTTGCCAGACAAACACCTCGGCTTCGGGCAAGAGGGTGGTCAAACTCTCGAGCCAAGGCTCGGGTTTCATCTGGGTCAGGCAAATGGCAATTTTCATCCGCACATTATGTTGTGAGTTTGAGCAACTCCGCGCCTTCGGCCACTTGGTCGCCGGGTGCATACAGCAGCTCCAGCACCTCGCCATCGGCAGGCGCGGCCATGGTGTGTTCCATTTTCATCGCTTCCATCACCGCCAAGGCCTGCCCGGCCTTGACCTTGTCGCCCACCTTGACCGCGAACGACACCACCTTGCCCGGCATGGGTGCGGTCAAGCGGCCACCAGCTTCTTGCACCTCACCGGCATGGGCCAAGGCGTCGACCACGCTGATACGGGTGGCACCTTGGGCGGCAAACACATGGGCCACGTCGTCTGCGCCTTCGCTGTACATGAACACCTGCACCCGCGCTTGTTGACCCGCAAAGTGGATGACCAACTGACCATCCTCGGCACGCCAGTGCAAGGGACCTGATATTTCCACCGCCACCGAAGACGCCGCCTCGCCGACTTGTTCCGTCAAGCTCAAATGGGAAACACCGTCATGACCATAGGTCAGGAGCACCGATTGCGCTTGGCCATGGAACACAAAGCCAAAGCGGCGCGTCGCCACGCCATAGGCGCGCCAACCGTCGCGGCTGCTGAAGGGGTCGTTACCCTTCAAGGCTGCCTCTTGGTGCAAGGTGTGCGCCACCACAGCAGCGGCCGTCAATGCAAGACCCAAAGGTTCTTGCGCAAACAGCACTTTTTCTTCGCGTTGAATCAAAGCCGTGTCGAGCTTGGCCGTGGCAAACGAATCGGTCTTAAGAATGTGGCGCAAAAACTGCACATTGGTTGTCAAGCCGACGATGCGGGTGTGCGACAGCGCTTGGTCCAAACGCGCCAGCGCTTGTTCGCGCGTGCTGCCATGCACGATGAGCTTGGCCACCATCGAGTCATAAAACGGGCTGATGCTGTCGCCTTCGCGCACACCATCGTCAATGCGCACGCCGGCCTGCGCGTCGCTGGGCAACGCGAAACTGCTGCACGCAGGCTTGCGGTACACCGCCAAAGTGCCGGTGGCGGGCAAGAAGTTGTTGTCGGGGTTCTCCGCGCAAATGCGCGCTTCAATGGCGTGGCCATGAATGCGCAGATCATCCTGCTGCAAGGGCAAGGGTTCACCATGGGCCACCCGCAGCTGCCATTCCACCAGGTCGAGCCCGGTGATCGCTTCGGTCACTGGGTGCTCCACTTGCAAGCGGGTGTTCATTTCCATGAAATAAAACTTCATGGACTCGGGCTTGTCGTAGGCGGTTTGCTCGACGATGAATTCCACCGTGCCGGCGCCCACATAGTTCACGGCTTTGGCGGCGGCCACAGCCGCCTCACCCATTTGCTTGCGCAAGGCTTCGGTCATGCCGGGCGCCGGGGCTTCTTCCAGCACTTTTTGGTGACGGCGTTGCACCGAGCAATCGCGTTCGAACAAATACACGCAGTTACCGTGCGTGTCGCCAAACACTTGAATTTCAATGTGGCGTGGGCGCTGCACGTATTTCTCAATCAACACCGCGTCGTCGCCAAAGCTGTTGATGGCCTCGCGCTTGCAACTGGCCAGGGCATCGGCGAATTCGGCACTGCTGTTGACCACGCGCATGCCCTTGCCGCCGCCGCCCGCACTCGCCTTGATGAGCGCTGGGTAACCGATGCGGTCTGCCTCGCGTTGCAACAGTGCAGGGTCTTGGTCTTTACCGTGGTAGCCGGGCACCAAAGGCACACCCGCTTTTTCCATCAGTTGTTTGGATTCGGCTTTCAAGCCCATGGCCAAAATTGCGGAGGCGGGTGGGCCAATAAAGACCAAGCCCGCAGCTGCACAGGCTTTGGCAAAGTCTTCGTTCTCGCTCAAAAAGCCGTAGCCAGGATGCACGGCTTGCGCGCCGGTGTCTTTGGCCGCTTGCAAAATGCGCTCCCAGCGCAAGTAGCTGTCTTTGGGCGCGCTGCCGCCGATGTGCACAGCCTCGTCACACACCTGCACATGCTTGGCTTGGGCATCGGCGTCGGAGTACACGGCCACGGTTTGAATGCCGAGTTTGCGCGCTGTGGCGGCCACGCGGCAGGCGATTTCGCCACGGTTAGCGATCAGAATTTTTTTGAACATGGTTGATTCCTTGGTTCGCCTGCGCTCACAACAGCCACGAAGGCTTGCGCTTTTGTAAAAACGATTGCACGCCTTCTTTGCCTTCGGCGCTGGCACGGATATCGGCAATGCCGGCCACGGTGTGTGCCACCAGCGCATCGTCAATCTCACGCTCCGCCACGTCTTGCACCAGGCGTTTGCACACGCGCACGGCATTGGGGCTGGCACTCACCAACGCTTGCGTCAGCTCGGCCACTTTGGCATCCAGCGCGTCGGCGTTCACCACCTCATGCACCAAGCCCACGCGATACGCCTCGGCGGCGTTGAAGCGTTCGGCCGTTAAGAAATAACGGTGCGAGGCACGCGCGCCCATGGCACGAATCACATAGGGGCTGATGGTGGCCGGGATGAGCCCGAGCTTGACCTCGCTCAGGCAGTAGGTGGCGGTGTCCACGCTCACGGCCATGTCGCAGGCCGCGACCAAGCCCACACCGCCGGCAAACACATCGCCTTGCACGCGGGCAATGGTGGGCTTGGGGCATTCGTAAATCGCACGCAACATGGCGGCGAGCTGGCCTGCGTCGGCCAGGTTCTCGTCACGCGTGTAGTCGGCCATGCGGCGCATCCAATTGAGGTCAGCACCGGCACAAAACGCGGTGCCGACAGCGGCCAGCACCACGCAGCGCACATCTGGCGCTTGCGCGGCGGCGTCGAAGGCGGCTTTGAGTTCGGCAATCACCGTGTCGTTGAAGGCGTTGCGCACATCGGGGCGGTTGAGGGTGATGGTGCGCACGGCACCTTGGGTGGAAATCGTCAGGGCAGAAGCGTCAGATGTGGTCATGTCATTGCCTTCCATCACATGCGGAACAAACCAAACTTGGTGTCAGGAATCGGCGCATTCAATGACGCACTCAAACCCAAGGCGAGCACACGGCGCGTATCGGCTGGGTCAATCACGCCGTCGTCCCACAGGCGTGCGGTGGCGAAATAAGGGTGACCTTGTTCTTCGTACTGCTGGCGAATCGGGTCTTTGAAGGCTTGTTCTTCTTCGACGCTCCACTGGCCACCTTTGGCTTCGATGCCATCACGCTTGACCGTGGCCAACACGCTGGCCGCTTGTTCGCCCCCCATGACGCTGATGCGCGCATTCGGCCACATCCACAAAAAGCGTGGCGAGTAAGCGCGGCCACACATGCCGTAGTTACCGGCGCCAAAACTACCGCCAATGATGATGGTGAACTTGGGCACGGCAGCTGTCGCCACGGCCGTGACCATCTTGGCGCCGTTGCGTGCAATGCCTTCGTTTTCGTACTTGCGGCCCACCATGAAACCGGTGATGTTTTGCAAAAACACGAGCGGAATTTTGCGTTGGCAGCACAGCTCAATGAAGTGCGCGCCCTTCAAGGCCGACTCGCTGAACAAAATGCCGTTGTTGGCGATGATGCCCACAGGCATGCCTTCGATGCGCGCAAAGCCGCACACCAAGGTGGTGCCAAAGCGGGCTTTGAATTCGTCGAACTCTGACGCATCCACGATGCGCGCAATGATTTCGCGCACATCAAAGGGCTTGCGGGTGTCGGTGGGAATGACGCCGTACAACTCTTGGGCATCAAACTTCGGCGGCACGGGGGTGTGGGTGGCGATGTTGGGTGACTTTTGCGCGTTGAGGTTTTTCACCGCCTGGCGCGCCAGCGCCAGGGCATGCACATCGTCTTGCGCCAAATGGTCGGCCACCCCGGAGAGGCGTGTGTGCACATCGCCACCGCCCAAGTCTTCGGCACTCACCACCTCACCCGTGGCAGCCTTGACCAAGGGCGGGCCGCCCAAAAAGATGGTGCCTTGGTTTTTGACAATGATGGTCTCGTCGCTCATGGCGGGCACATACGCGCCGCCTGCGGTGCAGCTGCCCATGACCACCGCGATTTGCGCAATGCCTTGCGCGCTCATATTCGCTTGGTTGAAAAAGATGCGGCCAAAGTGGTCGCGGTCGGGGAACACCTCGTCTTGGTTAGGCAAGTTGGCACCGCCCGAATCGACCAGGTAAATACACGGCAGATTGTTTTGCTGCGCGATCTCTTGCGCGCGCAAATGCTTCTTGACCGTCATGGGGTAATACGTGCCGCCCTTCACGGTGGCGTCGTTGCAGACGATCATGCAGTCCACACCGCTGACCCGACCAATGCCGACGATGACGCCTGCGCAGGGCGCGTCGTTGCCATACATATTGAGCGCAGCCAAGGGCGCCACTTCTAAGAAGGGTGTGCCAGGGTCGAGCAACATTTGCACGCGGTCACGGGGCAAGAGCTTGCCGCGTGCGGTGTGCTTGGCGCGTGCGGCCTCGCCACCACCGACGGCGATTTTTTCCAGATGGGCCTTCAAATCGTCCACCACCGCGCGCATGGCGGCAGCGTTGGCCATGAATTCGGCAGAGCGGGGGTTGAGCTGGGTGTGCAACAAAGCCATGAGGTTCTCACTTCATCAAATCAACCCACAGCTTACGGTGGAACGCGGTGATGCGGGGAGTTGCATGGTTGCAAATCCTGCCACAATAATCGCAAATCATGACCAGCCCCAACACACCTCTGATGGCCTCGCCGACACAAGGTCGCGCCGAGACACCGATCGCTTTCATACAGGCGATCGTACAGGCCTACGCCTTGCGTGGCATGGACCCGAGCAAGGCCTTGTCAATGGCACAAATTGAGCCACGGCTTTTGAAAAAAAAGACCGCCCGCGTGACCGCCATGCAAATGGAGCTGATGTCTGGCGCGGCCATGCAAGAGCTGGACGATGAAGGCCTAGGCTGGTTCAGCCGTCGCTTGCCCTGGGGCAGTTACGGCATGTTGGTGCGAGCCTCGTTGACGGCACCCAATTTAGGCGTTGCGCTCAAGCGCTGGTGCAGACACCATGCCCTGCTGACCGACGACATTGGCTTGCATGTGCACGAACACCGTGGCCAGGCCATCTTGCAACTCGACGAAGCACGCGACTTAGGCGCATTTCGCGAGTTCTGCATTGTTTCGGTGTTGCGCAATGCCCTGGGCGTGGCGTGCTGGTTGACCGATTCGCGGATTCCTCTGCAAGCCACCACGCTGCGCTTTGCACCTCCGGCACACCATGACAGCTACAACGTGCTGTTTGAGGGCGTCACCACATTTGATGCACCCACCAACAGCTTGCAGTTTGATGCGGGCTATCTGGCCTTGCCAGTGCGCCGCGATGAAGCGGCCTTGCAACACATGCTGCAACGCGCTTTGTTGCTGACCGTGCGCCCTTACCGTCGCGACCGTTTACTAGTGGAAAAAGTGCGTCACACGCTGGCACACCATCCCGAGCATTGCCGCAATGCGGACGACCTGGCCGCCTGGCTGCACTTATCGCCCCGCACCTTGCACCGACAGCTCAAAGAAGAAGGGGCGTCGTTGCAAGCGCTCAAAGATACGGTGCGCCGTGACATCGCCATGGACTTGCTGCTGCGCACCCAGCGTCCGATCAAACAAATCGCACAAGCCATTGGGTTTCAGAACGACAAGAGCTTTATCCGTGCGTTTTCGCAGTGGACAGGGCGTGCGCCCCACGCACTGCGGCAAGAGGCGGTGGCTCAAAAATCGCTGACTCCAAAAAGCCCGCGAAATCCTGTGCGCTGATCCTGTACGCTGAATTAGCGTGCGGCCAACAACGCGGGCAAATCTTTCATCGAGGTAAACACATGACGTGCACCCGCAGCACGTAAAGCCTCTTCTTGTCCGTGCGCCGCATACCCCCACACCTCAGCCCCCGCTGCCACACCCGCAGTCACACCCACGGGCGTGTCTTCTACCGCCAGACAACGGGTGGGGTCTTTGCCCAAATGGGCGGCGGCGGCCAAGTACACATCGGGCGCGGGCTTGGTTTGGGGCACTTCATGGCCGCTGAAAATACGACCATCAAAAAAATCAAACAAACCGACCTTGCCCAACATGAGGTTGATCTTGAAACGGTCAGCACCCGAAGCGCAAGCGATTTGGCCGCTGAAGGCATCGAACACATATTGCACCGCTTGGTGCACATGGGGAATGGCGGTGATTTCGTTTTCCAGCCGCACATTACGTCGCTGGTAAAACGCGTTCATCCAGGCTTCAGTGAGTGGCTTGCCCGTGTTGGCCTCGATCACATCGCGACGGTTGCGCACGGTGTGGCCCAAGAACTCGGCCATGCAGTCTTGCAAGCTCAGCACCCAGCCCTGCTCTTCGAGCATGTCGCGCAGCACACCACAGGTGATGGCTTCGCTGTCCACCAGCACGCCATCGCAATCAAACAACACAGCTTCGAATTTCATCTGCGCATTATCGACGCTGCGATGAATCAATCAGCGCCTGTCGCCGCCCCGCCTTAAAGCGTATCGCCATCGACATAAAACCAACGCCCGTCTTCGTGCACAAAGCGGCTGCGTTCGTGCATGCGCACAGCGCCGCTGGGCAAGCGGTAACGGGCGACAAACGTGACCTCGGCGCTGTTCTCACCCGTGTTGTGGTGCGCACGCACGTCAAGCCCCAGCCACTTGGCGCCCGCATCAAAGTCCAAGGACGCGGGGCGTTTGCTGGGGTGCCAGGTGGCCAACAAGTAGTCGGCATGCTCACGCACAAAAGCGCTGTAGCGCGAACGCATGAGGTGCTCGGCATCGGGTGCAGGCGTGGTGCCGAAATGTTCGACATAGCGACCGCAGCAATCGACATAGGCCACTGCGCGTTTCTTAGCATCGACGCGCCCGCACGGGCAAGCCAGCGCAGCACTCATGCGAAGGCCAGAACGCGGATTGCACCATCACGCATGCGCAACACCGTCAAGCCAGTGCGCGTTGAATGATGATTTTTTGCACGTCACTGGTGCCTTCGTAAATTTGGCACACGCGCACGTCACGGTAAATGCGCTCCACAGGGAAGTCGCTCACCACGCCGTAACCACCCAGGGTTTGGATGGCCACGCTGCACACCTTCTCGGCTGTTTCGCTGGCAAAGAGTTTGGCCATAGCCGCTTCTTTGAGGCAAGGCAAGCCGGCGTCACGCAGCGAGGCGGCGTGGTACATGAGTTGACGCGCCGCTTCGAGCTGCGTGGCGCAGTCCGCCAAACGGAAACCCACAGCTTGGTGGTTGAAGATGGCCGTGCCAAAGCTCACACGTTCTTTGCTGTACTGCAAGGCCGCTTCAAATGCACTGCGCGCCATGCCAATGCTTTGCGCAGCAATGCCGATACGTCCACCCTCGAGAGCCGACAAGGCAATTTTGTAGCCCTCGCCCTCTTGGCCAATCAGGTTCTCAGCCGGGATGCGGCAGTTGTCAAAGTTGATTTGCGCGGTGTCGCTGCTGTGCTGGCCGAGCTTGTCTTCCAAGCGGGCCACGTGGTAGCCCGGCGCGTTGGTGGGCACAATAAAAGCGCTCATGCCCTTCTTGCCCGCGCCTTTGTCGGTCACCGCGATGACGATGGCCACATGGCCGTTTTTGCCGCTGGTGATGAACTGCTTGACGCCGTTGATGACGTATTCATCACCCTCTTTGGTTGCGGTGGTGCGCAGGGCCGAGGCATCCGAGCCCACGTGCGGCTCGGTCAGGCAAAACGCGCCGAGCATATTGCCCTGGGCCAGCTCAGTGAGCCATTTCTTTTTTTGCGCATCGTTGCCATAGCGCATGAGGATGGCATTGACCGGGCAGTTGGTCACGCTGATCGCGGTGCTGGTGCCGCCATCGCCAGCGGCGATTTCTTCCAACACCAAGGCGAGGGTGAGGTAGTTCAAGCCTGCGCCGCCGAGCTCTTCAGGCACGCAAATGCCGTAGGCGCCGAGTGCAGCCAACCCCTTGTGCACCTCGTGGGGAAAGGTGTGTTCTTTGTCCCACTGGGCAGCGTGGGGCCAGAGTTCTTGTTGGGCAAAGTCGCGCACAGCATCGCGAATCATGATTTGGTCGGGGGTGAGCAACATGGCTTGATCCGTTGTGAAATGAAGGGGTTACTGAATGCGCGAAGAGCATCACCAAGCAATGGTGCTGCCGTCGTAAGACAAGAACTGCCCGCCTTGCTCGGGCGTGAGGTGCGCCAGGGTTTGGCGCATGCGCGTCACCGCATCTTCTGGCGTGAGCGTGGCGTTGGCGCCGCCCATCTCGGTTTGCACCCAACCTGGGTGCATGGCCACGAGACGTGCGCGGTGGTACTCGGGCTGTGCGGTGCGCACCACCATATTGAGCGCGGCTTTGCTGATGCGGTAGAGCGCTGCATCGCTGCTGCGCGTGCCTTGCAAGCTGCCCATCACACTGCTGATGCAGGCCAGCACACCGCCCGCCTCCTCGACCATGGGTGCAATTTGAGGAATGGCCATCATCGCGCCCATGACGTTGGTGTGCATCACCCGATCAAAAGCATCTTGCGTGGGCGGCGTGCTGGCACTGGCGCGATCCATCACGCCTGCCACATACAGGGCCACATCCAGCTTTTCACCATCGAGCAACCACGCCAACGACGTGACGCTGGCAGGGTTGGCCACATCGACACGCAAGGCTTGCACACCTAGGCTTTGGAGTTGGGCCAAACCTGCCTCATCACGCGCGGTCGCCAGCACGCGCCAGCCGTCCGCCAGGTATTGACGCACCAACTCGCGTCCGATGCCACGCGACGCGCCGATGATGAGTGCGGTTGACATGTCTAAAA
>Ga0228699_1000886_pt1 | contig 18336 bp, 12 predicted proteins | sample McNCre217_Aug_MG_FD_178016 | JGI IMG/M metagenome (GOLD analysis project Ga0228699, IMG submission 178016) | Freshwater microbial communities from McNutts Creek, Athens, Georgia, United States - 2-17_Aug_MG | ecosystem: Environmental > Aquatic > Freshwater > Creek | place: USA: Georgia... | reverse complement strand
GCAGGCGGTGTCGGGGCGCTACGAATCAGCGCAATGAAATCATCGATATTGGCAAGCGCGACAGCCAAGCCCTCAAGCACGTGACCACGATCACGCGCCTTGCGCAGGGTAAAGACCGTGCGGCGCGTCACCACTTCGCGGCGATGCAATAAGAAGACGCTAATTAAATCTTTAAGATTACACAGCTTAGGCTGGCCATCAATCAAGGCCACCATATTCATACCAAACGAGTCTTGCAGCTGCGTTTGTTTGTACAAATTGTTCAGCACCACTTCCGGCACTTCGCCCCGTTTGAGTTCAATGACGAGTCGCATGCCGCTCTTATCGGACTCATCTTGAATATGCGAGATGCCTTCGATTTTCTTCTCGTTGACCAGCTCTGCGATCCGCTCTTGCAAGGTCTTTTTGTTGACCTGGTACGGCAACTCATCCACGATGATGGATTGGCGCTGACCTTTATCAATATCTTCAAAATGCACCTTGGCACGCATCACCACGCGGCCACGACCCGTTCGGTAGCCATCTTTCACACCCGACATGCCATAAATAATGCCAGCCGTTGGAAAGTCAGGTGCAGGAATAATCTCCATCAAATCATCAATCGAGGCTTCTGGATTTTTAAGCATGTGCAAACACGCATCCACCACTTCGTTTAGGTTGTGCGGCGGGATATTGGTTGCCATACCCACGGCAATGCCCGACGAGCCATTGATCAACAAATTAGGGATTTTGCTAGGCAACACCAGCGGTTCGCGCTCGGAGCCGTCATAGTTTGGGCCAAAGTCGACGGTTTCTTTGTCAATATCCGCCAGCATTTCATGTGCGATTTTGGTGAGGCGGATCTCGGTATAACGCATCGCGGCTGGGTTATCACCATCTACGGAGCCAAAGTTACCTTGGCCATCCACCAGCATGTGGCGCAAAGAGAACGGCTGCGCCATACGAACAATCGTGTCGTAAATAGCCGTATCCCCATGCGGATGGTATTTACCCATCACATCACCCACAATACGCGCGGACTTTTTAAAGGGGCGATTCCAGTCGTTGTTTTGCTCGTGCATCGCAAACAAAGCACGGCGATGCACGGGCTTCAGGCCATCACGGGCATCAGGGAGCGCACGTCCCACAATAACGCTCATAGCGTAATCGAGGTAACTTCGGCGCATCTCCTCCTCTAAACTAATAGGAAGTGTTTCTTTAGCAAATTGCATGGACATAGGGCTCAAAATTGTTGTATTTATGTAAACCCTTCGATTTTAGAGGACATCGAATCACAAAACAGCCCCAGTTTTGCTGTACGATACGCTCCGTGTGGCTAAAACCACTCGCGGGTTAGTTTTTTTATCGCAGCATTGCTGCATTCATATTTCAAGAGGATTTTTACAATGAAACTCAATAAAGTAGCAATGCTTTTCGCAACCGTTGCCATCGCTGCAAGTGCTAGCGCGCAAGATGTTCAAAACTGGCGCTCGACTGCTGGCGACACATGGATGAGCGGCACAGGTCTGTGCTGGAGAAGCGGTACCTGGACACCAGCGACTGCGTCTAAAAATTGTGATGGCGCCATTGCCGCACCTGCTGTTGCACCAAAACAAGCTGCCCCTATCGCAGCTATGCCTATCGCTGCGCCTGCACCAGCTCCCGCTGCTGCACCCGCACCAGCTCCAGTAGCACCTCCTGCTGCAGTTAAAGTTACTTACGCTGCTGATGCATTTTTTGACACCAACAAGTCTGTCATTAAAGCTGACGGCAAAGCCAAGCTGGACGATTTGACTGGCAAAGTCAAGGCCATCAATTTAGAAGTCATCATCGCAGTGGGTCACACCGACTCTGATGCTGGCGATGCTTACAACCAAGCACTGTCTGTCAAGCGCGCTGAAGCTGTGAAGGCTTACTTGGTATCCAAAGGTGTTGAGAAAAACCGCGTTTACACCGAAGGCAAAGGCGAGAAGCAGCCTGTTGCTGACAACAAGACCAAAGAAGGCAAGGCTAAAAACCGCCGCGTTGAGATTGAAGTTGTTGGAACACGCGCCAACAAGTAATTCGCATCCTTGCGATATCAAAAACCCGCTCTCACCGAGCGGGTTTTTTTATGGACAATCCAAGCATGACTCCTAATTTCGACCCCGCCGAGCTCGCCAAATTTACCGACGTCGCACACGACTGGTGGGACACCAGCAGCCCTTCGTTTGGGGCGTTGCACACGATCAATCCTTTGCGCTTAGGTTGGATAGACTCCATAGCACCACTTGACGGAAAACGCATACTGGACGTGGGCTGCGGCGGTGGCATTCTTGCCGACAGCATGGCACACCTTGCCAGCAAAGATGCGGGCGGCGCTTCAGTTTTAGGGATTGATTTAGGCCGCGAATCATTGCAAATTGCACAATTGCATGCGCTGGAAGCGGGCACGCCCAATATCACGTATCGCGAGGTAAGCGCCGAGGCGTTGGCGCTGGAATCACCCGCTTCATTTGATGTAGTGACCTGCATGGAAATGCTAGAACATGTGCCCGATCCAGCGGCCATTGTGCGAGCCTGCGCAACTTTGGTTAAACCAAATGGCTGGGTATTTTTCTCCACCATTAACCGAAACGTCAAATCGTTTGCGGAGGCGATTGTGGGCGCTGAATATGTGCTCGGACTGATTCCACGCGGCACGCACGAATACGCAAAATTTATCCAGCCTGCCGAACTGGCTGCTTGGGCGCGAAGCAGTGGTCTTAGCCTACAAGCCACACGTGGATTGGGCTACAGCCCGATCACCCAGCGATACGCTTTAAATACGGATACCAGCGTCAACTACATGCTGGCGATGCAAAAAGTATGAGTGCCGCCAAACTGCAAACTAAACCTACTGCGATTTTTTTTGATCTTGATGGAACGCTCATCGACAGCGCACCAGACTTAGGCGCTGCCGCAGACAAGATGCGAACAGATCGCGGCTTGCCCTCGCTGCCCGACGCGCTCTATCGCCCGATGGCTGGCGCTGGTGCGCGTGGCATGCTCAAAGTGGCATTTGATATAGCGCCCGATCACGCTGATTTTGCAGCGATGCGCGAAGAATTTTTTGCCAATTACGAAGCCTCGATTGGCGCGGTGGACGCACGCACGTTTGCATTTGCAGGCGTGGCGGACATGCTGCGAGGTCTAGAGTCACGAGGCATTGCGTGGGGCATTGTGACCAATAAATCGAAGCGATTCACGGACCCACTTGTGGCGCATCTGCCCGAGCTACGCGGCGCCTGCGCCATCGTCAGCGGCGACACCACGCCGCACGCCAAGCCACATCCAGCGCCGCTTGTAGAGGCATGCCGCCTCGCAAGCCCCGTCCCACGCTGCCTAGCGCCCATTGACTGTTGGTATTTGGGTGACGACAAACGCGACATCGACGCGGGCCGCGCTGCGGGAATGACCACCCTAGCCGTCACTTGGGGTTATGAGGGCGAGCATCAACTCGCAACATGGGGGGCAGATCACGTGCTGCACCAGCCTGCGCAATTGCTGACGCTGCTCAGTCAGATGACGTGCGCGCAAGTCTAGCCAATCCGGCCGCAAGCACCAGCACACCAGCCCCAAAAGTCATTGCGGCATTCATGCCCAAAGCGTCAGCAATCCAGCCAGCCAGCACGGGCCCCAGCGCTTGACCCATGGCAAAAATCATGGTGAAGAAATTCATAGTTTTTGCCCACAGCGTTTGCGGCAAGGTTTTTCGCGCCAACGCCATCATGGCACCAGGCGCCATAAAAAACGATCCTCCCACCAGCACCGCAGACATCAGCAATGCCGCCAAGCTTTGGGATGCCAAAGGCAAAACCGTTCCCAAAGCCGTACACAGACATGCGGCAGCAAAAGTGGACGTAGGCTGCCAGCGAGCCATCACACCCTTCCAGGCATAGCCAGAGCCCATGCAGGCAACGCCCAGCACCAGCCAAACAGCCGTTGCGCCAAAGTTACCAAGGTGCATTTCGCGCAGCCATGCCATCACAAACGTGAGATAGACGATATAGCCAACGCCAAACAAAAAGTACGCCCACGTGATGGTTTGAAAGCGCTGCCAAGGCACAGATTCGTTCGTTGTAGCGCCAGATGCCCCGCCAATTTGCAGCGCCAGCCGCGATGGCCACAGCGACAAAATAAGCCCCGCCGCACCCAGTAAGAACCAGCCTGCAGGCCATGTCCAGTCTTGATTGAGCACGGGATAGATCAAGAGTCCGCTGATCGCAATTCCAAGACCGCCGCCTGCGTAATAAATGGCAATGGCCGACGCGGACTTGGCAGGGTCGCTGCTGTATTTGGCCGCTATCAGTGCGCCCCCACAAGCAAACACCCAAGCCGAACCAACGCCGCAGATAAAGCGCAGCAACATCATGGCGGGCAAATCCTTGGTCAGGCCACACAGCAAGAGCGTTACCACGGCAATCGCCAACCCCCAAACAAACAAAACAGCAGGTTTGGTGCGCGACAGTAACAGCATGCCCAAGATCGCTCCAGCGCCATAGCCTGCCGAATTGGCGGTATTGAGCCAACCCGATAGCGCATAGTCCCAGTGCAAATCGTCCCGCATCACAGGTAAAAGGAGCGCATACGCGAATCGCCCAAAACCATTGACCACGGCAACGGCTGCAGCAAAAATAACGGCCGCGCGCAAAGAGTTCGAAGTATCTTGTGTCATACAGAACAGTTTAGCCGCTAAAGTTAAAATAAAGGGTTTACTCTTTTCAACACCCCTTGCACAGGATCATTTCATGGCTACCAGCACATCCAAAATCATCTACACCCTGACCGACGAAGCACCACGCTTAGCAACCGCCTCATTACTCCCCATCGTGCGCGCCTTTGCAGCGCCTGCGGGCATTGAAGTGGCCCAAAGCGACATCTCAGTTGCAGCACGTGCGCTGGCGCAATTTCCAGAATGCCTCAAACCAGAACAGCGCGTGCCCGACACCTTGAGTGAGCTGGGCAAGCTCACTCAACTGGCGGACACCAACATCATCAAGCTGCCCAACATCAGCGCATCGGTCGCCCAGTTGATTGGCGCTATTAAAGAGCTGCAAAACAAAGGCTACGCGATTCCCGACTTTCCAGAAGCGCCCAAAACAGAAGAAGAAAAAGCCATTCGCGCCAAATACAACCGCTGCATTGGTTCTGCGGTTAACCCTGTTTTGCGCGAAGGCAACTCCGATCGTCGCGCACCCAAAGCCGTCAAAGAATACGCCCGCAAAAACCCGCACAGCATGGCCGAGTGGAGTCAAGCTTCGCGCTCACACGTCTCGCACATGCACGCTGGCGACTTCTACCACGGCGAGAAATCCATGACACTGGACCGCGCCCGCGATGTGCGCATGGAGCTGGTGACGGCCAGTGGTCAAACCCTTGTACTCAAAGAGAAAGTATCGCTCTTAGACCGCGAAATCATCGACAGCATGTTTATGAGCAAAAAAGCGCTGATTGCGTTCTACGAAAAAGAAATTGATGACGCGTATAAGACAGGCGTCATGTTCTCGCTACACGTCAAAGCCACCATGATGAAGGTCTCGCACCCCATCGTATTTGGCCACTGCGTCAAAATTTTCTACAAAGACGCTTTTGCCAAACACGGCGCCTTGTTTGATGAGCTTGGCGTAAACGTCAACAACGGGATGATTAACCTGTACGACAAAATTACCACCCTACCCCAATCCAAGCAAGACGAAATCAAGCGCGATCTGCACGCCTGCCACGAAGGGCGCCCCACACTGGCCATGGTGGACTCCGCCAAAGGCATTACCAATTTCCACTCACCCAACGACGTCATCGTGGACGCCTCCATGCCCGCCATGATTAGAAGCGGCGGAAAAATGTGGGGTGCCGATGGCCGCTTAGCCGACGTCAAAGCCGTTATGCCCGAATCAACCTTTGCCCGCATCTACCAAGAGATCATCAACTTTTGCAAATGGCACGGTGCCTTTGACCCAAAAACAATGGGCACAGTCCCCAACGTGGGTCTCATGGCGCAACAAGCGGAAGAATACGGCTCACACGACAAAACGTTTGAAGTAGCCCAAGCAGGCACGGCCAACATCGTTGACATCGCCACAGGCGAGGTGCTGCTCTCGCAAAACGTGGAAGCAGGCGACATCTGGCGCATGTGCCAAGTCAAAGACGCCGCCATTCGCGATTGGGTCAAGCTGGCCGTCACACGCGCGCGCAACTCGGGCATGCCCGTCGTGTTTTGGCTGGACCAGTTCCGCCCGCACGAAGCGCAGCTCATCACCAAGGTCAAGATGTACCTGCACGAGCACAACACGGCAGGGCTCGACATCCAAATCATGTCTCAAGTTCGCGCCATGCGCTTCACGCTAGAGCGCGTGGCACGTGGCCTAGACACCATCAGCGCCACAGGCAACATCCTGCGCGACTACCTCACCGACCTCTTCCCCATCATGGAACTAGGAACCTCCGCCAAGATGCTCTCCATCGTGCCACTCATGGCGGGTGGCGGCATGTACGAAACAGGCGCGGGCGGCTCGGCACCTAAGCACGTACAGCAATTGGTCGAAGAGAACCACCTGCGCTGGGACAGCTTGGGCGAGTTCTTAGCGCTTGCCGTCAGCTTTGAAGACCTCGGCATCAAAACAGGCAACGCCAAAGCCGTGCTACTTGCCAAAACACTCGATGCGGCCACAGGCAAATTGCTGGAACACGACAAAGGCCCTAAGACCCGCACAGGTCAACTAGATAACCGCGGTAGCCATTTCTACCTTGCCATGTACTGGGCTGAGGCGTTGGCAGCACAAACGGAAGACAAAGAGTTGCAAGCGCACTTTGCACCGTTGGCAAAAAACCTCGCCACCAACGAGCAAAAAATTGTCGATGAACTAGCCGCCGTGCAAGGCAAGGCTGTGGATATTGGCGGCTACTACCAGCCCGATGTCACCAAATTGGACACGGTCATGCGCCCAAGCGCGACGCTGAATCAAGCGTTAGCTACAGCTTAAAAGTACCCAGTCATCCCCGCGCAGGCGGGGATCCCTAGGCTTACATAATGTGACGCATGAATGCAGTAGAAATTGAAGCCGCCATATCCGACTTGGCCATAGAGCCTTTTGATACGGCGGCTTTTCCATTTGCGTTTTTGGAAGCCTTCGGCCACAAAGACACCACGATCAAGCGTTTAAAAAGCGGTAACAACAATGCTTCGGATGTAACAGATGGCGTTTTGCTACGCAACAATATCCACCTGCTGAGTTGCGAGCAAGGCAAGGTAGGCGAAGCACTCAGCGCCCTACGCACAAGCCCTGCCACAAGCAAAGCCAAAGCCAAATTCATCCTAGCCACCGATGGGCAAACCATTGAGGCGGAAGACCTCATTGGCGGCGACACGCTGACTTGCGACTACACCGAGCTACCCAACCACTTTGGCTTCTTCCTCTCGCTGGCGGGCATCTCCACCATCAAAGAGATCAAAGACAACCCCATCGACGTGCGCGCCACGGGGCGGCTGAACAAACTCTACGTCGAACTTCTCAAAGAAAATCCAGACTGGGCAGCGCCTGAGCGCCGCCACGACATGAACCACTTCATGGCACGCCTCGTGTTTTGTTTTTTTGCCGAAGACACCGACATCTTTCATGGCGAAGGCTTGTTCACCAAAACCATACAGCAGATGAGCGATGCCGATGGTGGTAACACGCACGAGGTGATGTCTGAAATCTTCTTGGCGATGAACACGCCCACCCGCGAGGGCGACAAGCTGGATGACCGTCACCGCAAAGCCGCAGGGCTACGCCCGTGGGCAGACCAGTTCCCTTACGTCAACGGCGGCCTCTTTTCGGGCAGTACCGATGTGCCCCGCTTCACCCGCATGGCACGCACCTACTTGCTGCACGCAGGTAGCCTCAGGTGGCGCGAGATTAACCCCGACATCTTCGGCAGCATGATTCAAGCCGTAGCGGACGACGACGAGCGCGGGGCACTCGGTATGCACTACACCAGCGTGCCCAATATCCTCAAGGTGCTCAATCCGCTGTTTCTGGACGAACTACGCGCACAGTTAGAGCTGGCTGGTGACAACAAAGCCAAACTGCTCAACCTACGCAAACGCATGGCACGCATCCGCGTGTTCGACCCCGCGTGCGGCTCGGGCAACTTCTTGGTGATTGCCTACAAACAAATGCGCGAAATCGAGGCCGTCATCAATGCAAGGCGCGGCGAAGATCACAACAAGAGCGAACTACCCCTCACCAACTTTAGAGGCATAGAACTACGCGACTTCCCCGCAGAAATTGCAAGGCTCGCTCTCATCATTGCCGAGTTCCAATGCGACGTGAAATACCGTGGGCAAAAAGACGCGCTACTAGAGTTTTTGCCCCTAAACGCCGAAAACTGGATCGTCTGCGGCAACGCCCTGCGGCTAGATTGGCTGTCCATCTGCCCGCCTACAGGTACGGGCGTGAAGGTGGTTGGCGACGACCTATTCAACACGCCGCTAGACCAGACGGAGATTGACTTTGCGAATGAGGGAGGAGAGACCTATATTTGTGGTAATCCACCGTATTTAGGTAGTAGAGGGCAAACGGATGAACAAAAAGACGAGATGCGCATCATCTTTGACCATCGCATCCAAAACTGGAAATCACTTGACTATGTCGCATGCTGGTTTATGAAAGCTGCCGACTACGGAACTCATACTACGAGCACTGCAGCGTTTGTATCAACGAATTCAATATGCCAAGGAATGCAAGTGCCCATTCTGTGGCCGCTCATTTTTGCTAGCAGTCATGCGATCGCTTTTGCCCACACCTCGTTCAAATGGGCAAACCTTGCTAGTCACAATGCTGGCGTAACGGTAGCAATCATTGGCATTGCTAAACCTGCACCAAAGGCTCGGCGACTTTTTTCTCTCAGCGACGATGGCAATATGGCTGTCAAAGACGTTGAAAACATCAATGCCTACTTAGTGCCCAGCGGCAATGTAGAGGTGGAAAAAATTTCAACACCGCTAGGTGAGCAAGCTGAAATGACTTTTGGAAACACACCGATTGACGGTGGTCATCTTCTGCTCTCGGGTGATGAAGTCCCCACGCTAGGTTTAACTCCTTCGCAGCATCAACTTTTTATCCGCAGCATTTATGGCTCCGCAGAATTTATCCGAGGGCTTTCACGGTTTTGCTTATGGATAGAAGATCAGCATCTCGAATACGCCAATTCCATACCTGCCATTCATCAACGCATCAAAAACGTGCGAATCCTTCGAGAAAACGGGGGAAAGACGGCGCAAGATATTGCGATTCGATCTCATCAATTTCAAAGAACAAACCTAGGCAAACAGCATTCATTCATCGTTCCCCGAGTTTCCTCTGAGTCGCGTCCTTATCTGCCCGTTGGGTTATTACCCGCCGGTGCTATCGTTTCTGATGCTGCATTCGCCATGTTCGATGCCCCACTCTGGAATATGGCACTCATCGCTTCACGCATGCATCTCGTCTGGATTGGCACGGTTTGCGGCAAGCTAAAAACGGATTTTCGCTACTCCAACACCCTAGGCTGGAACACCTTCCCCGTGCAGCTGCTGACCGAGCAAATGAAGGCGGATTTAACGGAATGCGCTGAGAACATTTTGCTGGCGCGGGAGAGTCACTTTCCTGCCACGATTGCGGATTTGTATGACCCCGAGGCCATGCCCGAGAACTTGCGCCATGCGCATGAGCGGAATGACGAGGTGCTGGAGCGTATCTATATTGGGCGGCGGTTTAAGAACGATACCGAGCGGCTGGAGAAGTTATTTGAGCTTTATACGAAAATGACGGCAGGGGCTAAAGCTGGGGCTAAGCCCATTAGTACGACTAAAAATAATATGGAGCGCATCCCATGAGCAAAATTACACACGTTAAGGTGGGCAATTTCACGTCTTTTCTGAACCTTGATCTCGCGTTTTCTTCTGGTATCAACATTGTGATTGGTGAGAACGGCACGGGTAAAACGCATTTGCTCAAAATGCTTTATGCAGCATGTGCAATCACAACTGGTGAAGATAAAGAAAAGGGCTTTGCGCTGAAATTACGCAATGTATTTAACCCTTTTGAGGGACGAATGGGTCGGTTGTCACGCCGCCAATCGCAGAGTATCAAAACCAAAGTGACCGTGACCAAGCAAGGCGGTGCAAAGCTGACGGCAGAGTTTTCCAATCACACTAACAAACCAGATGCTGTAAAAGTGACGGGTGAAACGGGGTGGCAAAAAGAGCCACTGACTAGCGCTTATATCCCCGTCAAGGAGATGCTGGCACACGCACCAGGGTTTTTAGCGACCGCGGCAAAGCGTGAGATTGCGTTTGAAGAGGTGTATGTGGACATCATCAAACACGCTTTTTTGCCTAAGCTAATGGGGAAGACTGATGCGCCGCGTCAAAGATTGCTAACAGCTTTGCAAAAGGCTATTGATGGCAAAGTGGTTGCTAAGGGTGAGCATTTTTTCCTCAAAAATGAGCAAGGCGATCTAGAGTTTACGTTGCTGGCAGAGGGTATACGCAAACTAGCTTTGATTTGGCTACTTATCCAAAACGGAACGCTGCTAGCTGGTTCTGTGCTTTTTTGGGATGAACCTGAAGCTAATCTAAACCCGGCTCTCATGGGCGAGGTGGTAGATTTGATTCTTGAATTACAAAGACTTGGTGTGCAGGTTTTTTTAACAACTCACAACTATGTTTTACTAAAAGAGTTCGACCTTCGCAAACAAGCTGGCGATGCCATCAGGTATCTGTCCATGTTCCGTGACGAATCAGGTGCCGTGTCCTCTGCTACGAGTGATAGCTACTTGGGCATTGACCCCAACGCGGTATCAAAGACTTTTAGCAGTTTGTACGATCGCGAGCTGACGCGTAGCCTTGGAGTCATCAAGGCATGAGCACACTGCTAGAAGGTGATCTGCAAATGACACTGCCACCCGCCGCAAGTGGCCGCAAATTTGATGGCAACGCGCACGGTTTGAGCCATTGCATGAAGGCCGTAGATTTCATTGTCGAGCTTACAGATAAGGTGCTGTTTGTAGAGTTGAAAGACCCAGAAAATCCAGCCGCACTTGCTGCGAGGAGCGAGGCATTTATCACTGAATTCCGTGCAGGACAACTTGACAACGATTTGAAAACTAAATTTCGGGATTCATGGCTGTATGAGTATGCGCAAGGCCGCATCAACAAACCCATCACTTATCTCGTCCTAATGGGCGCGAGCACACTGTCGGATGCGGAGTTGCTGGCACGGACAGATGCGCTAAAGCGCCAAATTCCGATTGAGGGCCCCAACAATCAACCTTGGAAAATGCCACTATTAACGGGCTGTGCTGTATTGAATATCGCAGCTTGGAATAAAGCGCTGCCTGATTTTCCAATAAGCCGTGTCAGCGTATGAAGCATGGTGAGCGCAGATGGGGCGTTCTACACCCATGAGGAGAGCAAAGCTCTATGAGCCGCTATGAGCTTCTATGAGCTTTCCGCCAACGTTAAAAAATGGAACGACTAGATTCGTAAGAATCGGATCGCCATGAGACGAACACAATAGCCGCAAATAGATTTTACATAAATGAACGCAAAATCAATGTTCCCACACACCTACACCGTCCCCTCGGTCTCCATCGCCACTGCTCGCACGGGTGCATCCAGCAAACCCAATGCACTAGGCATGCGCACCATGCAAGAGCGTGCCTACGCCAAGCGCGGTGAGCAGTATTTGTTGATTAAGTCGCCGCCCGCATCGGGCAAGTCGCGGGCGCTGATGTTTATTGCGCTGGACAAGCTGCATAACCAAGGCCTCGCGCAGGCCATCATCGTGGTGCCTGAACGCTCGATTGGCTCTAGTTTTGCGGACGAGCCTTTAAGCCAGCACGGGTTTTATTGGGATTGGACAGTCGCACCGCAGTGGAATTTGTGCAATGCACCAGGTGCGGATGACCCGAAGGTTGCCAAGTCCAAGGTCAAAGCCGTGGGTGAGTTTTTGGCGAGCGCGGACAAGGTATTGGTTTGCACGCACGCCACGTTTCGTTTTGCGGTGGAGGAGTTAGGAATTGAGGTTTTTGATAATCGTTTGATTGCGATTGACGAGTTCCACCATGTATCAAGCAGTCCCGATAGCAAACTAGGCAGTCAGCTGGGTGCAGTGATGGCTCGGGATAAGGCTCACGTGGTGGCGATGACGGGGTCGTACTTTCGCGGGGATAGTGCGGCGATGCTGGCGCCTTCTGATGAAGCCAAATTTGAAACCATCACTTACACCTACTACGAGCAATTGAATGGTTATCAGTGGCTCAAATCTTTGGACATTGGCTACTTTTTTTACTCAGGCGGCTACACAGATGCGGTTGGCAAAGTGCTCGATCCCGCCCTCAAGACAATTGTCCACATCCCAAATGTGAATGCTAAGGAAAGCATGAAGGACAAACAGCGAGAGGTCAGTGACATCATGAATGGTCTAGGAGGGTGGAAGGGAGCTGATCCCCTGACGGGCTTTCATCTCATAGACACGAAAGACGGCAGAACTCTCAAAGTGGCTGACTTGGTGGACGACAGCGATGCCACTAAGCGATCGAAAATACTGACAGCGCTGAAAGACCCTGCGCAAAAAGACAACCGCGATCACGTGGATATCATCATTGCACTGGGCATGGCAAAAGAAGGCTTTGATTGGATTTGGTGCGAGCACGCGCTCACCATTGGTTACCGTAGCAGCCTGACAGAAATCGTGCAAATTATTGGCCGTGCCACGCGGGACGCATCAGGCAAGGAGCGGGCACGTTTTACCAATTTGATTGCCGAGCCAACGGCCGATCAAACACTGGTTGCCGAGGCAGTAAACGATATGCTGAAAGCCATTTCTGCTAGTTTGTTGATGGAGCAAGTGCTCGCGCCGCGTTACGACTGGACGCCTAAAAACGCGGGCGCGAAAGATGGTTTTGATTACGGCGAAGGTGGTTATCAAAAGGATGCGCCCAACGTTGGCATTAACAAAGAGACGGGCGAAATCCACCTAGAAATTAAAGGGCTCAAGATGCCGCAAAGCCCAGAGGCCATTCGCATCTGCAAAGAGGATTTGAATGAACTCATTACCAGTTTCTTGCAAGACACGCCCACCTTAGAGCGCGGACTTTTTGACAAAGAGAACACCTTGCCGGAGGAGTTGACACAGCTTCGCATGGGCAAGATCGTGAGCGAGCGTTACCCCGAACTCAGCGCAAATGACAACGAGGCCATACGCCAGCGCACTGTCGCGGCAATGAATATCACCCAGCAAGCCAAGCTATTGATGACCGAGGCACAAGACCTCAACGCAGCCGATGTGCAAGCGGGCAAGCTAGAAGTCAACACGTCCTTTATTGATGGCGTGCGCAAGTTCATGAATGTGCGTGACTTGGACATTGACCTGATTGACCGCATCAATCCGTTTGATGCGGCGTATGCGATCTTGGCAAAGTCCATGAACGAGCAAACGCTGCGGCAGGTGCAAACAAGTATTGCAGCAAAGAAAGTCAATCTCCCCGAGGATGAAGCCCGCGATTTAGCAAGGCGCGCTTTGCAATTCAAACAAGAGCGCGGTCGCCTGCCCGACCTTCAATCTACGGATGAGTGGGAAAAACTGATGGCGCAAGGTGTGGCTGCTTTTGCACGTTACAAGGCAAAACCCCATGTCTGAAATGAGCGATGACGACTTGCTAGCGGCTCTGGGCGTAGAAATCACGCCACTAAAAACCAGCGCCCTTACCCCACGCGAAGAGCGCGTGATTGCAGGCTTTGAAGACATTATTCGATTCCGCGAAGAGCAGGGTCGTGCACCGCGCCACGGCAGTCATGGTGAAGGAAATGATATTTTTGAACGTCTCTATGCTGTTCGCCTCGATCAACTGCGCCAATTACCCGAAGCGCAATCGCTACTGGCTCCATTTGACCGATTTGGACTTTTATCAAGCGCACCATCTTTGACCGCCGCCACCAGCGACGCCGCTGCCATGGACGAAGAAGCCTTGCTTGCAGCGCTGGGTATTGGCACGAACGGCGATGACCAAAACGACATTACCCAACTGCGCCATGTGCGCTCGCACCTTGATCGGCGCGAAGCTGAAGAAATTGCTAACCGCGTGCGCTGCGCCGATTTTGAGCAGTTCAAGACCCATTTTGAGCAAGTCGAGCAGGACCTGAAATCAAACGTTAGAACAACACTTCGCTTTGGACGTGATGCCAGCATCGAGCTTGGCAATTTCTTTATTTTGGATGGGCAAATCGCCTACGTCGCCGAAGTGGGCGAAATCATTAAAACCGCAAGCAGTGGCCACGACGATGCGCGGCTACGCGTGATTTATAGCAACGGCACTGAAAGCAATTTGCTATTGCGTTCACTACAAAAAGCACTATACAAAGACGAGACGGGGCGGCGCATTACCGAGCCGAACATGGGGCCGCTATTTGGCGATACTCCTGAATCAGACGACATTGCGAGCGGCACCATTTATGTGTTGCGCAGCTTGTCCACTCATCCTTACGTGGCAGAGCATCGCGAGCTCATTCACAAAATCGGCGTGACGGGCGGCGCAGTAGAGGCACGCATCGCGAACGCAGCAAAGGATGCAACTTATCTTTTGGCGGATGTCGAGGTGGTTGCCACTTACAAGCTACACAACATCAACCGCTTTAAGCTAGAGCAAATCTTTCATCGCTTGTTTACTCCTGCGCAGCTTGATTTGACTATTGATGATCGCTTTGGCAACCCTGTCAAACCGCGAGAGTGGTTCTTGGTGCCACTCCATGTCATCCATGATGCGGTGGTGCGCATCCAAGATGGCACGGTAACCGATGTGATCTACGACCCTCAAACTGCAAGTCTTGTGACGCCGCGTCCTAAGCCTTAGAATAGAAGTCTTGGGGCTGCACTGGTTTCGACGTGGGTACGGACGCGCAGCAGGGCATGTCGAGCTTGATTCACGCTCGTAAAAATCGATTCAAAAAACTAACTGCAAACGACGAACGTTTCGCACTCGCTGCTTAATTGCCAGTGAGCTCTACAACAGCAGGCCGATGGGCTGGGCAAGGGTGATTTAGCAATAAATCGTCCAGGCTGTGGAGTCATTTTCATCGGCTGGTTCGCATCTGGGCGCCTTAGATGCGGGCAAGACAATAGGACGCTGGCGAACCTCATAGCGTGTTGCTGCGCGATGGGGCGAGCGAGATCTAAATCAGACGACTAAACATGTAGAACTGTGCGAAAAAGTCTTGCGGACGGGGGTTCAAATCCCCCCAGCTCCACCATATATTTACTCTGGCAACCCTGCTTTGCGCGCGGCGGGCAGGTATGTCATCTCAAACCACTCCTTGTACGCGGCGGGCGATGAGGGCAGCGGTTTTCTCAATTGCGTTAACTTAAAGTTCGGATCTACGCGGCGCAAGTCTTCTACCACCTCGTGAGCTTTAGCATCGTTCCCTTTGAGCGCATACGCAATCGCAAGGTAAGCATATGAGTCGGTCAGCAGTCGATTCGCCTCTAATGTTCTTTGTGCCCACTCGATCGTTGCATCAATGTCACCATTGATAAAACGCGCACGCGTCATGCCAAGCAATACGAGTTCAGACGGGTGTTTGGAATCGAGACTCATCGCGTACGTCAAAAGCTCAATAGCCCGTTTGGATTCACCCGATTGGACAAGCATCGCGGCCACGTAGTTATATGCAACTGGGTTTTTGGGCTCTAACGAAAGCCATGTTTCCGAAGCGCGACGCGCACCAGCATAGTCATCGTGCGTAGTGGCATACAAAGCCATGAGGGAATAGCTGGCTGGATTATTAGGGTCAAGTTCTTTACTTTTTAAATTAAGTTCACGCCCTTCTGAAAATTTTTGGTCCCTCTCCTCGGGTGTCAGTTGGCGTCCAAAATTAAAGGCCTGCAAAGTCAACACACGTGCTAGTCCAAAGATGGCACTGACATTTTTCGGCTCCAGCACCAGCACTTGGCGATACCACTCTTCAATCTGTTGAAAGTTTTTAAGCGACTACGGCTGCAACAAAACAGCGCGTGCGCGAAGCATCAAATCAGCCGCCTTGGGCGTGCTCTTGCGCGTCTCGCTCTCGCGAGCCACAACGACGACCATTTCGCGGCCAATGCTATTGACCACAGCCGTCGTGACTTTGTCTTGCAATACAAACAAATGGGTCAACGCTCCAGTAAAGGTTTCACTCCAAAGTTGCGCCCCTGTCTGCGCATCAGCCAGCTGAATACTCACGCGCATGGTGTCACCGCTACTGAGCACACCGCCTTGGAGCACAAAGCGCACGCCCGCATCCTTGCCGATCTGTTGCACAGTCATCGATTTATTTTGGTAGATCAGCGCGGTAGCGGTAGGAATAATGAATGCATCGCGAATGCGCGACAAATCCGACGTCATGCTCGTGGTCAACGCATCGGCGATATAGGCTTTTTGCACGTCACCGGTTTGGTTGGAAAACGGCAACACCAAAATGGATAAAGCTGATCTATCTACAGCAGTCGAAGAGCTAATGGCGGAGACTGCGGTGCTTTCTTTCACGGTTTGATAGGTCGTCCAATAACCAACCAGACCGCTCAAAATAGCCCCGCCGCCAGCAATCGCAACAAGAATACCTTTAACGTGTTTGAGCTTCTCTATCCACCGGGCAAATCTACTAGCGCTGGGTATGGTGACTGGATTAGACTGCGGTTCTGTAGTTGCGATGGTGTTGTCAGTCATGTATTTCAGGATAACACCTTTCGCCATATTAAACTTGGCGCACATGAGTGCGACTGATTTTCTTTTCAACGTCAAATATTGGGGCTACCGTATTAATGAATACCTCATAGAGGTACTCATGGACGATGTCGCTCAAATCGCTTGGATTTTTACTTAAGTCACGCTTGCAAACTGCAAAGCTGCCAGCTTCGCGTACAACCCGCCCCGCGCCACCAACTCTAGGTGCGTACCCTCTTCCACCAAGCGTCCTTGGTCTAACACCAAGATGCGATCAGCAGCTTGCACCGTCGCTAACCTGTGCGCAATCACCAGCGTCGTGCGTCCCACCATGGCGGCCTCTAGCGCTTGCTGCACGGCTTGTTCGGACTGGGCATCCAGCGCACTGGTAGCCTCGTCCAGCAAAAGCAGTGGTGCATCACGCAACATGGCGCGGGCAATCGCAATGCGCTGTTTTTGCCCTCCCGACAAACGTACGCCGCGCTCACCCGTTTGGCTGGCATAGCCTTCTGGCAAGTCATTAATAAAGCCATCCGCCTGCGCCGACTCTGCTGCAAGCCTTATCTGGTGCGGCCGAGCAGCAGGTTCTCCATACGCAATATTGTCTTCAACGCTGCTGGAGAAGAGTGTGCTTTCTTGCGGCACGAGTGCCATGCGGCGGCGCAAATCCTGCAAGGACACCGCCGTCACGGCAGCACCATTGATAGAAACGGTGCCACTTTGCGCGTCGTAAAAACGCTGCAAGAGTTGGAACACTGTTGTTTTGCCAGCGCCTGATGGTCCCACCAATGCGACGGTTTCACCGGGCTCTATATGAAAACTCAAATGATCCAGCGCCGCACGATCAGGACGCGACGGATAGTGAAACGTCACGTTATCAAAACGAATCTCTGCGCCCTTGCCATCCGTCAAAACAGGCATGATGATTGGATTCGCAGGCGATTGAATCGGCGACTGGGTGGCGAGCAACTCCATCAATCGCTCAGCAGCACCAGCGGCGCGTAGCACATCCCCCATCACCTCGGACATCACGGCAAGCGAGCTACCCAGCAAAATCACATACAGCACAAGCTGACCCAACTCGCCCGCACTGAGCTTGCCCGCCATCACCGCTTGCACGCCAAGGTAGAGTCCAAACAGCAGCGCTGAAAAAATCGTCACGATCACAAACGCAGTGAGTACCGCCCGCGTGCGGTTGCGGCGCACGGCCACGCCAAACGCCGTCTCGTTGGAAGCCATATAGCGCGTGGCTTCCCGCGCTTCTTGCGCATAGCTTTGCACCAGCGGAACCGAAGTCAGCACCTCAGCCGCAATCGCACTCGCGTCCGCCACACGGTCTTGGCTGGAGCGCGACAGTTTGCGTACGCGCCGCCCAATGGACACGGCAGGAATGACCACCAGCACGATGAGCAAAAGCACCAAACCCATCACCATCGGCGCGGTGTAGACCAGCATGGCAATCGCGCCAAGCATCATCACGCTGGAGCGCAGTCCCATTGAAAGGCTAGAGCCCACCAGTGTTTGGATCACGGTGGTATCGGTGTTCAGACGCGACAGCACTTCGCCTGAGCGGGTGGTTTCAAAAAACTCGGGGCTTTGATTGATGACGTGCGCGTA
>Ga0228699_1000885_pt1 | contig 18340 bp, 18 predicted proteins | sample McNCre217_Aug_MG_FD_178016 | JGI IMG/M metagenome (GOLD analysis project Ga0228699, IMG submission 178016) | Freshwater microbial communities from McNutts Creek, Athens, Georgia, United States - 2-17_Aug_MG | ecosystem: Environmental > Aquatic > Freshwater > Creek | place: USA: Georgia... | reverse complement strand
GCCAGTTGCACGTGACGCGCTTCTTTGTCGGCTTCAGAGTAAACAGCCACAGTTTTGATGCCCATCTTGTGAGCGGTGGCGATGACGCGGCAAGCGATTTCGCCGCGGTTTGCAATCAGAATTTTCTTAAACATGTTCTTCTTCTCCTAGCGGCTTAGAGCGGAATGTTGCCGTGCTTGCGCCATGGGTTTTCGATCTTCTTGTCTTTCAACATCACGAGCGAGCGGCAGATGCGCTTGCGTGTTTCGTGCGGTTGAATGACGTCGTCGATGAAGCCGCGTGCGCCAGCCACAAAGGGGTTGGCAAAACGGGCTTTGTATTCAGCTTCGCGGGCTGCGAGTTTTTCAGGGTCGTTCTTGTCTTCACGGAAGATGATTTCCACCGCGCCCTTGGCACCCATCACCGCGATTTCGGCGTTGGGCCATGAGAAGTTCACGTCGCCGCGCAAGTGCTTGGAAGCCATCACGTCATACGCACCGCCATAGGCTTTGCGTGTGATGACGGTGATTTTTGGCACCGTGCACTCAGCGTACGCGTACAGCAACTTGGCACCGTGCTTGATGATGCCGCCGTACTCTTGTGATGTACCAGGCATGAAGCCGGGCACGTCCACAAAGGTGACCACGGGAATGTTGAACGCATCGCAAAAGCGCACAAAGCGCGCAGCCTTGATGGAGCTCTTGATGTCCAAGCAGCCGGCCAACACCAAAGGTTGGTTCGCCACGATGCCGACGGTTTGGCCTTCCATGCGAGCAAAGCCAATCAGGATGTTTTTGGCGTAGTCGGGTTGCAGCTCAAAGAAATCACCATCATCCACGGTTTTGACAATGAGTTCTTTCATGTCATAGGCTTTGTTGGGATTGTCTGGCACCAAGGTATCCAAGCTGATGTCCATGCGATCGGATGGGTCACCGCTGGGACGCACAGGCGCTTTTTCTTTGTTGTTCAGTGGCAAGTAGTTGTAGAGGCGACGCAACATGAGCAAGGCTTCCACGTCGTTCTCAAAGGCCATGTCGGCCACACCGCTCTTGGTGGTGTGCGTCAAAGCGCCGCCCAACTCCTCGGCCGTCACTTCTTCGTGGGTCACGGTCTTCACCACGTCAGGTCCCGTCACGAACATGTAGGACGTGTCTTTGACCATGAAGATGAAGTCAGTCAACGCAGGCGAATACACCGCACCACCTGCTGAGGGGCCCATGATCATGCTGATCTGTGGCACCACACCGCTGGCCATGACATTGCGTTGGAACACTTCGGCGTAACCACCCAAAGCGGCCACACCTTCTTGAATACGCGCACCGCCTGAGTCATTCAAACCAATCACAGGTGCGCCCACCTTCATGGCTTGGTCCATGATCTTGCAGATTTTCTCGGCGTGCGTTTCAGACAGCGAACCACCCAACACGGTGAAGTCTTGGCTGAACACAAACACCAAACGGCCATTGATCATGCCGTAGCCAGTGACTACGCCGTCACCTGGAATTTTGTCGCCGTCCATGCCGAAGTCGGTGCAACGGTGTTCAACGAACATGTCCCACTCTTCGAAGGTGCCTTCGTCCAACAACACTTCGATGCGCTCGCGTGCCGTGAGTTTGCCTTTGGCGTGCTGCGCGTCAATGCGCTTTTGGCCGCCACCTAAGCGGGCCGCAGCGCGCTTTTGTTCCAGTTGTTCGATGATGTCTTGCATGGTTGCTCTTTCTTTACTCCAGGAAGATTTCACATTCAGCTCTGTGCTTGGTAAGCACTGAGCAGCTGTCTTGCCGCGGTGGAGGCAGCCAGCTGCCCCGCGCCCACTTGTTGGCTCAAATCGGGCAGCAGCGCTTGCACACGCGGCTGCACCCGAAAAGTTTGTTTCAGGCCGGCATCGATGCGTTCCCACATCCATGACAGCGCTTGGTGTTGGCGTCGCATGCCAAAGCGGCCATTGTTGACTTGCAGGCCTTTGAATTCGCTGACGGCAGACCAAAAAACATCCACGCCTTGACCGAGCAAGGCGCTGATTTTGACCACTTTGGGATGCCACTGTGTGTCGTTGTGGTGCATGTTTTCGGGGTTGCCGTGCATGCCCAACAAGCGCAAGGCGCTGGTGATTTGCGCTTCTGCGCGGGTGGCTGCATTCAAGTCGATGTCCGACTTGTTGATGACTACCAAATCAGCTAACTCCATCACACCTTTTTTAATCGCTTGCAAATCGTCACCCGCATTAGGCAACTGCAGCAAGCAAAACATATCGGTCATATTGGCCACGGCCGTTTCGCTTTGGCCCACGCCCACAGTTTCCACAACCACCACGTCGTAACCTGCGGCTTCGCAGACCAACATGGACTCGCGGGTTTTCTCAGCGACCCCACCCAAAGTACCGCTTGAAGGGCTGGGGCGAATATAAGCATCCGGGTGAACGGACAAGTGTTCCATGCGGGTTTTGTCACCCAAGATAGAGCCCCCAGACACGCTGGATGAAGGGTCCACTGCCAACACGGCTACACGGTGACCTAAGCCAATCAAATACAAACCCAAGGCTTCGATGAAAGTGGATTTACCCACACCGGGCACACCACTGATGCCAAGTCGAAACGACTTGCCCGTGTGCGGCAACATGGCGGTGAGCAACTCATCCGCCAAGGCGCGATGGTCCGTGCGCGTGGACTCCAGCAAAGTGATTGCTTTGGCCATCGCACGGCGTTGCACGGGCGGGTTGCCCTGCAACAGTCCATCGAGCAACTGTGCAGGTGTCACCCAACAGCCTTCTTGATTTGCTCCAACACGTCTTTGGCGCTGGCTGGAATGGGGGTGCCTGGACCGTAAATGCCTTTGACGCCAGACTCGTACAAGAACTCATAGTCTTGACGCGGAATCACACCACCAACGAAGACGATGATGTCGTCAGCACCTTGCTTTTTCAATTCAGCAATGATGGCTGGCACCAAAGTCTTGTGACCTGCGGCAAGGGTAGACACACCCACCGCATGCACATCGTTTTCAATCGCTTGGCGTGCGCACTCTTCAGGCGTTTGGAACAAAGGTCCCATGTCCACATCAAAGCCCAAGTCAGCGTAGGCCGTGGCCACCACTTTGGCACCGCGGTCATGGCCGTCTTGGCCGAGCTTGGCAATCATCACGCGGGGGCGACGGCCTTGGGCATCGGCGAATTCTCCGATTTCTTTTTTCAGTTGGTCCCAGCCCTCGGCTGAATCGTAAGCAGCAGCGTACACACCGGTCACCTTTTGCGTGTCGGCGCGATGGCGGCCGAATACTTTTTCCAAGGCATCGCTCACCTCACCCACGGTGGCGCGCAGGCGAATGGCCTTGATGGACAAATCAAGCAAGTTGCCTTCGCCAGTTTCGGCAGATTGCGTCAACGCAGCCAACGCGGCTTCCACCTTGGCGGTGTCGCGTGTGGCCTTGATTTGTTTCAAACGTTCAATTTGGCCGTCACGTACTTTCACGTTGTCGATGGCCAAGATTTCGATGGGGTCTTCTTTGGCGAGTTTGTATTTGTTCACGCCCACGATGACGTCTTTGCCAGAGTCGATGCGCGCTTGCTTTTCAGCCGCAGCCGCTTCGATCTTGAGCTTGGCCCAGCCGCTGTCCACGGCTTTGGTCATGCCGCCCATGGCTTCGACTTCTTCGATGATGGCCCAGGCTTTGTCGGCCATCTCTTGCGTGAGCGACTCCATCATGTAAGAACCAGCCCATGGATCAATCACGTTGGTGATGTGGGTCTCTTCTTGAATGATGAGCTGCGTGTTGCGCGCAATGCGTGCCGAGAACTCAGTGGGCAAAGCAATGGCTTCGTCAAACGAGTTGGTGTGCAGCGACTGTGTGCCACCAAACACCGCCGCCATGGCTTCGATGGTGGTACGCACCACGTTGTTGTAGGGGTCTTGCTCGGTGAGCGACCAGCCCGAGGTTTGGCTGTGCGTGCGCAGCATCAAGCTCTTGGGGTTCTTGGCGTCAAAGCCCTTCATGATGCGGCACCACAGCAAACGGGCGGCACGCATCTTGGCGATTTCCAAATAGAAGTTCATGCCCACCGCCCAGAAGAACGACAAGCGGCCCGCAAAGGCATCCACGTCCAAACCGGAGGCAATGGCTGTCTTCACATACTCTTTACCGTCAGCCAAAGTGAAGGCCAATTCCAAGGCTTGGTTGGCACCCGCTTCTTGCATGTGGTAACCCGAAATCGAGATCGAGTTGAACTTGGGCATGTGCTTGGCGGTGTAGCCAATGATGTCGCCAATGATTTTCATCGACGGTTCTGGCGGGTAGATGTAGGTGTTGCGCACCATGAACTCTTTCAGAATGTCGTTCTGAATCGTTCCGCTCAGCAAATCTTGGCTCACGCCCTGCTCTTCAGCTGCTACCACGTAGCCAGCCAACACGGGCAACACAGCGCCGTTCATGGTCATGGAGACCGACACTTTGTCCAACGGGATTTCGTTGAACAAAATCTTCATGTCTTCCACCGAGTCAATGGCCACGCCGGCCTTGCCCACATCGCCTGTCACACGGGGATGGTCAGAGTCGTAGCCTCGGTGGGTGGCCAAGTCAAACGCCACCGACACACCTTGGCCACCTGCAGCCAAAGCCTTGCGATAGAACGCGTTGGATTCTTCAGCGGTAGAGAAGCCTGCGTATTGGCGAATCGTCCAAGGGCGCACCGAATACATGGTGGCTTGTGGGCCACGCAAGAACGGCTCAAAGCCGGGAAGCGTATTGGCGTAGGGCAGCTTGGCCGTGTCTTCGGCCGTGTACAGCGGCTTGACGCTGATGCCATCAGGCGTCTTCCAGTTCAGGGCGTTGATGTCACCACCGGGGGCAGACTTGGCGGCTGCTTTAGCCCAAGCGTCGAGGTTGGCGGCGTTGAATTCGGTTGGCTTTTGGCTCATGGCAATTCACTCGTGAAAGGTGTTTCAGCTATCAAACAGCCCACAGGGTAACCTGATAGGCTATGTGCTCTAGGCATCATATCATTCATAATTATTGATTCAAAATCTTATCTGAGCTTACAATTCCACCTCATGGCTGCCGTCACCCTCACCCCTCGTGCCCTCTACGAAGAAGTCGCTGAACTGCTGCGTCAGCGTATTTTTGCGGCCGAGTTAGAGCCTGGCAGCTGGATTGACGAAATGCGTTTGGCCGAGGAATACGGCATCAGCCGCACCCCCATGCGCGAAGCCCTCAAGGTGCTGGCCGCCGAAGGCTTGGTCACCATGAAGGTGCGCCGCGGTGCGTATGTGACCGAGGTGAACGAAAAAGACCAGCGCGATGTGTACCACCTACTCTCTTTGCTTGAGTCGGATGCTGCAGGCGTGGTGGCCAAAGAAGCCAGCGATGCGCAGCTCAAAGATTTACAAGCCCTGCACGCCGAGCTAACGGCCGCTGTGGCTGACCGAGAAAAGTTCTTTGAAATCAATGAGCGCTTTCACATGCGCTTGCTGGAAATCGCCAACAACCGTTGGCGCGACCAAATGGTGGCGGACTTGCGCAAGGTGATGAAGCTCAACCGCCACAACTCGCTGTTCAAGAGTGGGCGCTTAGAAGAATCCCTCAAAGAACACCAAGCCATCATGGATGCGTTGATGGCACGCGACGCTGCACTGACAGTGCAGCGCATGAACGAGCACTTTGCCAACGGCTTAGAAGCCGCGAGTTAAGCGTCCCGTTCGGCTGCACCTCGCGCTAAGGCTTCGCGCGCAATCTTCATCACTTCTCGTGGCGGCAATGGTTTGAGCTTGTGGTTACTCCAAGTCTGGCGCCACAAACGCGCACCGCGTTGGCCATGGAACAAACCCAACATGTGACGCGCAATCGGGTACCAAGGGCAACCATCCTCTGCGTGGGCCCGCTCCATGTAAGCGACCATCGCCTCCTCCACCGCTTCGCGGCTGAGGATCTCGTGCGGGTCGTTGTAAAACTCGGCATCCCATGTCGTCATCAGCCACGGACGGTAATAGGCTTCGCGCCCCAACATCACACCATCGACGTGCTGCAAGTGCTCGGCCATTTGCGCATTGGTGGTGATGCCGCCGTTGATGGCGATGACCAAATTGGGAAAGTCTTTTTTGAGCTGGTAGCCCAGCTCGTAACGCAGTGGTGGAATTTCACGGTTTTCTTTGGGGCTGAGGCCATCGAGCCAAGCGTTGCGCGCATGCACGATGAAGACCTTGCAACCTGCGTCGCTCACTGTGCCCACAAAGTCACGCACAAAGTCGTAACTTTCAATGCGGTCAATACCAATGCGGTGCTTCACCGTCACAGGAATGCTCACCACATCCATCATGGCTTTCACACCATCGGCCACGGTGCGTGGTTCGTTCATCAAACACGCGCCAAATGCGCCACGCTGCACACGGTCAGACGGACAACCGCAGTTGAGGTTGATTTCGTTGTAGCCCCACTGCTCGCCCAGCTTGGCACCATGCGCCAAATCAGCCGCATCGCTGCCGCCAAGTTGCAAAGCGACTGGGTGCTCTTCGGCGTTGAAACGCAAATGGCGCTGCACATCGCCATGGCGCAGCGCACCGGTGGTGACCATCTCGGTGTAAAGCAAGGTGTTGCGGCTGAGCAGGCGGTGGAAATAACGGCAGTGGCGGTCAGTCCAATCCATCATGGGCGCGACGGAAGTACGCCAAAGCGAGACATCTGGGAAATTCATGGGGCAATTATCCCGGCTTCTTCAGAGCCCTGTTTTCAACAGGGCTGCAAGAAAGCTGTGAGCGTGTTGTTAGCTCAGCCAGCCAAAGCCACGCGGATGGACTGCGTGGCCACGTCTTCCAACCAGCCTAAATCCATGTGCTGGTGCGCTTCGCAGATGAACCATGGCTCTCTCGAATCGGGTTCGAGCATCACGCCACGTGCAATCAACGCCCACGCAAACTTGCGATACAGCTCGCTGTTGGTCACGCGCCAATCGCGGTAGTTGGTCGGCACGGTGGCACTGAAGTGAATGCCAAACATCGCAGGCGGCCCTGCAAAAGCATGCTCGATGCCTGCCACAGTGAACACACGACCCAACACCGCTTGAATTTGTTCACCCGCATGGTTGATGGTTTGCTGTGCGTTGGTTTCGGTCAAAATTTTGAGCGTGGCGTGTGCCGCACTGAGCGCCACCAAGTTGGCCGTGTACGTCCCACCATGCACCACACCACCTGGGTGCGAGCCCACCACATCCATCACATGGGCTTTGCCACCAAACGCAGCCACGGGGTAGCCGTTGCCCATGGCTTTGGCATAGGTGGTGAGGTCGGCGTGAATGCCATACAACTCTTGCGCCCCGCCCTTCGCGACGCGAAAACCAGATTTCACTTCGTCAATGATGAGCACTGTGCCGTGTTGTGTGCAGAGGTCACGCAAACGCTGCAGCCATGCTTGGCTAGCAGCCACGCTACCCGCATTGCCAATGATGGGCTCAATCACCACACAGGCCAAGGTGTCGCCTTGCGTGGCAAACAAGCTCTCTAAATCTTCAAAATCGTTGTGGCTGATGATGCTCAGCAACTCACGGCTGCGCTCAGGAATGCCGCCGCCGAATGGGATGACGTTGGGCGCGACGTTGCTGCCCGGCTGCCAGTGCTCGATGTCTGACTTCCACATCATCTCGTCGTACAAGCCGTGGAACGAGCCTTCCACAATGGCCACGCGGTCACGCCGAGTGTAGCCACGTGCGGTGCGCACCGCGCCCATCACCGCCTCGGTGCCTGAGTTGGCAAAACGCATCTTGTCGATGTTGGGGCACATGGCTTTGATTTGCTTGACCACGGTGGTGTCTAGCTCAGTCGAAAAACCTGAGAGCGTGCCGCGCTGCGTGATTTGTTCAATCACCGCGTTGTCCACGCGTTCGTCTCGATAGCCCAAGATGATGGGGCCGTAGCCTAGGCGAAAGTCCACATAGGTTTTGCCATCGACATCGGTGAGCGTGCAGCCTTTGGCGCTGGCGATGAACACCGTGTCTTTTTCACCCCAATAGCGGTAGTTCTCAGCCACGCCTTGCGGCATGTGCAAATGAGCTTCGGCCAGTAAACGTGATTGGTGTGTCATGGTCGCAGCATGTGTCCCACACGCTCTTCTAAAAGTTTCACCACATGCAGTTCAGCCGCTTCGGGCCCATAGGTAGCCATGGCTTGTTGAAACAACTGTTGCGCCATGCCCCCCATGGGCAAATCGTAGCCTTGTGATTTGGCAATGCCGTTGATGAGTCCTAAATCCTTGCAACACAAGGCGAGCGAAAAACTCGGGTCGTAGTGACCTGCAAAGATAGACGGCACATCATGCTCGGCCACCCAGCTGTTGCCCGCGCTTGACTTGATGGCTTCCCACACGGTGTGCAGCGGAATACCCGCCTTCGCCCCCAACATCAAGCCTTCGCCAATGGCTGCAGCGCTGACGAACCACAACAGGTTGGTGAGCAGCTTGATGGTGGCGCCGTTGCCGGGCTCGCCCACGTGAAAAATTTTCTCGCCAATGACATCAAAGATGGGTTTGTGTTTTTCAAAGGTGGCTGGGTCGCCGCCCACAAAAATAGACAAGCGGCCCAAAGCAGCCATGTCCACCGCATTGGTGACAGGCGCTTCTAAAAAGTTCACGCCTTTGTTATTGGCCAACGCCACCAACTCGCGCACCAACTCCACCGCGCTGGTGGAGGTGTCAATCACGGTGGTGCCTGCTTTGATATGCGCCAACACACCTTGCTCGCCCAACATGACTTCGCGCACTTGCACGGGGCCTGGCAAAGAGGCCATCACCACGTCAGCCGCAGCAGCGCCTTCGGCCAAGCTATTCACCCAAGTCGCACCCAAGGAAATCAAATTCTCAGCCTTGGCTCGCGACACATCAAACACGGTAACGGGATAACCCGTCTTCACCAAATTGGCAGCCATGGGGTTGCCCATGTTGCCCACACCAATGAAAAACAACTTCGGTTTTGCAGCGCTCATCACTTGACTTTCTTGAACTGCAAAAACAGTTGGTTGGGGTCTTTTTTGGCGACATATTCAAAACCATGTGCACCCATCAAAGCTTGCGCCTCGGCAAAGGTGTAAGTGCGGTAATGCACGGTTTGGTCCATCACCTTTTGTGCACCATCTTTGAGGTAATAGTGCTTGGTGAAACCGATGTCGGTGGGGTCAATTTTTTGCGAATATTTCATGCCATTCGAGATGACGGTTTCGTAGTCATGGTGCGGGCCTTGAATGCCCAACAACAAGGTGCCGCCCACAGCGATGTGCTTGGCCAAGTGCTCAAAGCCCAAATGGTTAGCTTGTTCATCCGCGATGTGACTGACCAAGAAAGGCTCTTTGTCGCCGTCAATCACAAAGTACCAAACGCCACCGTAAGAGAACGCCAACTCATGCTTCTCATTGAGTGACAACTCGGTGATGTTTTGCTGTGAGAGTGACACCGTTGAAAAAGGTGCCAATCGCTTTTGCGCAATAGACAACATGGGTGCCGTCAAGTCAATACCCGTGATGGGCAGCTTGGGTTGGCGCTTGGCCAACTCTTCCAAAATCAAACCTGTGCCGCAACCAATCTCTAAAACATTGCGCTGCGGATGATGTGCCACAAGGCTATCGACAATCTTCGCGTAATCGTAGTAACCCGAGGTCATGATGACATCGTAGTAACCCGCCATGTTCGTGTAATCGCCCATAGACCTCCGGCAAATTTGCCATATTTATTAATTAATTCGGCAACTTTAGCAAAGTGATGTGACGGGTTAGTACTTAAGCCAAATGGCACATAAAAAAGCCGCAGACGAATCTGCGGCCTCAGAGAAACATACAAAACGCCAGAGGCGTCATGCATTAACCCATGTGCAAACCACCGTTCACGGCGAAGTCAGCACCTGTGGTGTAGCCACCGTCTTCGCTGGCCATCCACGCAATGATGGAGGCGATTTCAGCAGGCTTACCCAAACGCTTGACGGGCACCGTGGCCACAATTTTTTCCAGCACATCAGGGCGAATGGCGTTGACCATGTCGGTACCGATGTAGCCAGGTGACACGGTGTTGACCGTCACACCTTTGGTGGCCAGCTCTTGCGCCAACGCCATGGAGAAACCGTGCATACCAGCCTTGGCAGCCGAGTAGTTGGTTTGACCCGCTTGGCCTTTTTCACCGTTCACTGACGAGATGTTGATGATGCGACCCCAGCCACGTTCGACCATGTCTGGCACCACTTGCTTGGTCACGTTGAACATGGAGTCGAGGTTGGTGTTCATCACAGCATCCCAGTCCTCTTTGCTCATCTTCAAGAACATGCGGTCCTTGGTGATGCCCGCGTTGTTGACCAACACGTCGATAGGGCCGTGCTCTGCTTTGGCTTTGGTGAAAGCTTCCACAGTGGAATCCCAATCACCCACGTTACCGACGGAGGCGTAGAAGGTGTAGCCCAAAGCTTTTTGCTCGTCGAGCCATTTGTTGAAATCACGGGTTGGGCCGCAACCTGCAATGACTTTGAAACCTTCTTTGTGAAGGCGTTGGCAAATGGCGGTTCCGATGCCACCCATGCCACCTGTGACGTACGCTACTTTTTGGCTCATTTTTTGTCTCCTGATTTATGAGTTTTTAGTGAAAGAAATCTGAATTAACGCTCGAGTGCCAACGACACGCCCATGCCGCCACCGATACACAGTGCGGCCAAGCCCTTCTTGGCATTGGTGCGTTGCATCTCGTGCAGCAAGGTCACCAAGATGCGGCAACCGGATGCACCGATGGGGTGACCAATGGCAATCGCGCCACCGTTGACGTTGACTTTGGCTGGGTCGATGTCCAGCTGTTGGTTCACCGCGCAAGCTTGTGCAGCAAAAGCTTCGTTGAGTTCGAACAAGTCCACGTCTGAGGCTTTCCAGCCCGCGCGCTCCAAGGCTTTGCGCGATGCAGACACAGGGCCCATGCCCATGATTTTTGGGTCCAAACCGCTGGTGCCAAAAGCCGCGATGCGCGCCAACGGTGTGAGGCCCAAAGCTGCGGCTTTCTTCGCCGTCATCACCACCACAGCAGCTGCACCGTCGTTGATGCCTGATGCGTTACCGGCCGTCACGGAACCTGCTTTGTCGAAGGCGGGGCGCAAACCAGCCAAGGCCTCGGCGGTGGTTTTTTTGTTGATGTATTCGTCGGTGTTGAACACCACGGGGTCACCCTTGCGTTGGGGAATATTCACAGACACGATTTCGTCTTTGAATTTGCCTGCGTCTTGGGCTGCCGTGGCTTTTTGTTGACTGGCCAAAGCCAGTGCGTCTTGCATGTCGCGGGTGATGTGGAATTCTTTGGCCACGTTCTCAGCCGTGATGCCCATGTGGTACTGGTTGTACACATCCCACAGACCGTCCACGATCATGGTGTCAATCATGTTCCAGTTGCCCATGCGTTGGCCATCGCGTGAACCCAACAACACATGGCCCGAAGCGCTCATGTTTTCTTGGCCACCAGCCACCACGATCTCGCTGTCGCCATACGCCACCGCTTGCGCAGCCAACATGACAGACTTCAAACCCGAGCCACACACGGCGTTGATGGTCAAAGCAGGCACGGCAGAAGGAATGCCGGATTTCATCAACGCTTGACGCGCAGGGTTTTGACCTGCGCCAGCGGCCAGCACCTGACCCATGATGACTTCACCAACTTGCGATGGGTCCACTTTGGCGCGTGCCAGCGCTTCACGAATGACGATAGAGCCCAACTCCGTGGCAGCAATTTTGGCGAGTGAACCACCAAACTTACCCACGGCAGTACGTGCTGCCGAAACGATGACGATGTCTTCCATTTTTTATCTCCCAAGGAATATGAAATTTTGAAAATTAATTGCTTGCGCGTTCTTTCACGTAGCGACCGGGTGCGTTTTCGATCGCTTTGTATTTGCCTTTGCCATACGTCTTAGGCGCAGCGATTTGTTTGCCTGCGTGCGCTTTGAGCCATGCAGACCAATCTGTCCACCAGCTGCCTGGATGCTCTTTGGATTTAGCAATCCATTGCTCAGCATCTTTAGGAAAACTGGTCTCGCTGCCTGTCCAGTAGCAACGCTTCTTAGCTGCAGGTGGGTTGATCACACCCGCGATGTGGCCAGAGGCCCCCATCACAAAACGCTTCTTACCAGGGAACACATGCGTGCTGGCGTAGGCACCACCAATCGGCACGATGTGGTCTTCACGCGAGCCGTAGATGTAGATGGGCATGTCCACCTTGCGCAAGTCAATCTTCTCGCCGCACACCGTGGCTTTTCCTGGCTTGATGAGGTTGTTCTCAAGGTAGGTGTTACGCAAGTACCAGGCGTACATGGGGCCGGGCAAGTTGGTGGAATCGCTGTTCCAGTAGAGCAAGTCAAACGGTGGCGGTGTTTCGCCTTTGAGGTAGTTGCCCACCACGTAGTTCCACACCAAATCGTTGGGACGCAAGAAACTGAAGGTCGACGCCATGTCTTTGCCCTTCATCAGTCCGCCTTTAGCAAACTGGCCTTCGCGGTACTTCACAAACCCTTCGTCGATGAACACATCCAAGATGCCGGTGTCTGTGAAATCAATCAAGGTGGTCAACAAGGTTGCGCTGGCCACTGGTTTTTCACCACGCGCAGCCAACACTGCCAATGCATTCGAAAGAATGGTGCCGCCAACACAGAAGCCCAGTGCATTGATTTGCTTAGAGCCACCAATCTCTTGCACCACCTTGATGGCTTGAATCGCCACGTCTTCCACATAGTTGTCCCACGTGGTGTTGCGCATGCTCTCGTCAGGGTTGCGCCAGCTCACCACAAAGGTACGGTGGCCTTGGGCCACGGCGTAACGGATGAAGGAGTTCTCGGGCTGCAAATCCAAGATATAAAACTTGTTGATGCAAGGCGGGATGAACAAGAACGGACGCTCGTACACCTTGGCGGTGAGTGGCTTGTATTCGAGCAATTGGAAGAACTCGTTTTCAAACACCACTTTGCCTTCGGTGGTGGCTACGTTCTTGCCCACCTCAAACAAGCTCTCATCGGTCATCGACACATGGCCTTGTTGCATGTCGTGCAACAGGTTTTGAATGCCTTTGGAAATGCTCTCGCCTTTGGTTTCAATCGCTTTTTGTTGTGCTTCGGCATTGAGTGCCAAGAAGTTGCTGGGAGCGGAGGCCGCCGCCCATTGCTCAACCGCAAATTGAATACGTGCTTTGGTTTTGGCGTCTGTCTCGGCAGCTTCGGTGAGCGCCATCATGGTGCGGGTGTTGAGCAAATACGCCGCCGCAGTGAAGGCAGCCATGGGGTTGTGCGCCCATGCATCGCCTTTGAAACGGCGGTCTTTCACTTCTGGCTTGCCCTGCAAGCTTTGGTTCCACAACTCGGTGGCTTCTTCAATGTACTGCTTTTGCAGGGCTTCGAGTTTGTCTGGCGAGAAGCTCAAAGAAGGTGTGTTTGCGTCTCCACCACCGATTGTTTGAAATGAGGCCAAAGCTTTGAGCCAGCTATCCCCGAGGCTCTTGAGGGCCGCATTCTGATCCATCAGATATCTCCTATACAGTCGCAGTTGTCTTTTTCAGTGTCTCCAGTATGTCAGTGATTTACCTTCGAATTTCTGACAGATATCAAACTCAAGAGAAAACCCCTAGATGTATTTGGTCCTGATCGCTTGGATTTACGTGGCTTTGATGATGGCAGTGGCCGAAGCAACAAGCCCAGTGGGCTCTTTGCTTGGTGCCCTGTTTACTTTCTTGCTCTATGGCTTATTGCCCATGGGCGTGGTCGGCTACATCATGGGCAGTCCCGCCAGACGCAGAGCCATCAAGGCCAAGCAAGCAGCAGAGCGCACACAGCTGCAATCAGAAAACGGTATACAACCCGCCGACGATGCGCATGCGTCAGTGGCGCCAGATGCACACGGCGAACCGTCCGGTGATCCCATCGCGACGGTAAGAAAAGAGCCTTGAGCGCTGTGACACGGTGCACCACTCAACCGAGCTGTCATTGCCCGCCACCGAGGTAAGGCCCAACGCCTGCAAACGCAAACGTGCCAAGCCAGCAAGGTCTGCCAGCCACTTCCCCGCGTGGGTGGGATGCGGTTTGAAGTAACGCTCAGCCCCAGAAGCATCGCCCTGTGTAGTGAAAGCCACACGCACCTCGTCCCCCACCTCAAACGCATCCGCACCAATGCAAGGGCCCAACCACACACGCACTTGCGCTGGTGTGACGCCTGCAGCGTCACACACGGTATGCACGGTGTATTCCATCACACCGGCAGCCAAACCGCGCCAGCCCGCATGCGCAGCCGCCACCACTTGGCCTGAATCGTCGGTAAACAACACAGGCAAACAATCGGCCACCATGATGGTGCAAGCGACTTGAGGTGTTTGCGTGATGCACGCGTCGGCCTGTGTGCCATCGGGCGTTGCGATGTTGAGCTGAGCCACATCCACACCATGCACTTGCTTCAAGAACACAGCTCGCGCGCCACCCAGCTGAGTTTGTAACAAGGCGCGGTTTTGCGCCACGGCCTGTGGATCGTCTTGTACGTGATCGCCTAGATTGAAACCATCAAACGGGGCTTGCGACACACCACCGACACGCGTGGTGCAGACTGCCTGTACACCCGCAGGCAATGCCCAATCCATGGGCCAAAACAAAGGTGAAGCAGGTGTGGGGGATGCGTGACTCATAAGTGCCAAAGGATATCCCGAACGCGACGATTCGCTGCGCGCAGTGACGGTAGACTTGAGACAAGTTTCAACTCAACACACACCCACCATGATTCTCGAACTCGTCGACATCCGCATTCAACCCGGTCAACAAGCTGCATTTGACGAAGCCATCCAACGCGGCGTGAACACCGTCATCGCCAAAGCCAAAGGTTTTCAGGGCTTCAAAATCAACCGTGGCATCGAGTCACCCGAGCGCTATCTGCTGCAAATCTTTTGGACCACGCTTGAGAACCACACCGTGGACTTCCGCGAGTCACCCGCCTTTGGCGAGTGGCGCGCCATCGTGGGGCCCTTCTTTGCACAGCCCCCCATCGTGGAGCACTTCGAGCTCGTGAGCAAATCACAAGGCTAAGCATTTTCAACTGGAGCACGCTATGAGCTATGCGTTTGAACCTACGCCCGTTGTGTCTGTGCCCGTGGTGGGCAAAGCAGAACGTTTTCCTGTGCACCGCATTTACTGCGTGGGCCGCAACTACGAAGAACATGCCAAAGAGATGGGCTTCACAGGCCGCGAGCCGCCCTTCTTTTTCATGAAGCCTGCAGACGCTGTGTTGGTGGTCAATGCGGGTGAAACAGGTGACATGCCCTACCCCAGTCTCACCAAAAACTTGCACCATGAAATTGAGTTGGTGGTGGCCATTGGCAAAGGTGGCAAAAACATCCAAGCCGCAGATGCAATGAAGCACATCTACGGCTACGCCGTGGGCTTGGACATGACACGTCGCGACTTGCAAAACGACATGAAAAAACAAGGCCGCCCTTGGTGCATTGGCAAAGGTTTTGACCACAGCGCGCCCATTGGTCCCATCACCCCCGCAGCACTTGCAGGTGATGTTGCGCACGCTGAGATTTATGTGCAAGTCAATGGCCAAGACCGCCAACGCAGCCATGTGAGCCAACTCATTTGGAACATCGCTGAAACCATCGAGCACGTGTCTGCCGCATGGGCGTTGCAACCCGGTGATTTGATTTACACCGGCACCCCCGAAGGCGTGGGCGCGGTGGTGGCGGGCGACACCATGGTGGGCGCGGTGAGCGGCTTGGGCGAGCTCAAAGTTCGCTTGGTCTAAGCCCATGCTGCACCGCCCGCTCATCCAACACTGCAAAGCCTGTGGCAGTGCGGTGACTTACCGCGTGCCCGACGATGGCGACACACGCGAGCGTGCGGTGTGCAACGCCTGCCACACCATCCATTACGAAAACCCGCTCAACGTGGTGGGCACCGTGCCGGTGTGGGGTGACAAGGTGTTGCTGTGCAAACGCAACATCGAACCGCGCTTTGGCAAATGGACGCTACCTGCGGGCTTCATGGAACTCAACGAAACTGTGGCCCAAGGCGCAGCACGTGAAACCGTGGAAGAAGCCGGTGCGCAATTTGAAATGCAAGAACTGTTCACGCTGATGAACGTCACGCGTGTGGGCCAAGTGCACTTCTTTTACCGCGCCCAACTCACCAGCGACACCTTTGACCCCGGCCACGAAACGCAAGAAGCGCGTTTGTTTGCCGAGCATGAAATACCGTGGGACGAGATTGCATTTCGCACCGTCAAAGAAACTTTGCAGCACTACTTTGCAGATGCGAAGACGGGTAAGTTTGAACTGCACCACGTCGACATTACTTAAAGCGCATTCAACGATGCCAGAAAAGACAAGCCACAAAAGACAAAAGGGCTAGCAATTTGCATTGCTAGCCCTTGGTCATTTTGGTCGGTGTGAAAGGATTCGAACCTTCGACCCCTTGCACCCCATGCAAGTGCGCTACCAGGCTGCGCCACACACCGAATCAGGCTGGAATTATAACGCTTACTCAGTGCAGCTCAGAGAGCAAGTCGCGAATTTGTGTGAGTTCTTTGCGCAAGGTTTGCAGCGCTTCGTCGCCGCTGCTCAGTGCGAGCTGTGGCAATTCGTGTGTATCGTCTGAGTCGACATCCAACTCGTCGTCAAACCCATCGTCATCGAGCAAGTCCACATCAATCAACTCACCCCCGATGCGGCGACGCTCGCGCTCGGTTTGCACCAGCTCTTGCAGCTTGTTACGGGCACCGGTGATGGTGAAACCTTGGTCATACAAGAGGTCGCGGATGCGGCGAATCATCAGCACTTCGTGGCGCTGGTAATAGCGGCGATTGCCGCGACGCTTCATGGGACGCAGCTGCGTGAATTCCTGTTCCCAATAGCGCAGCACGTGCGGCTTGACGCCGCACAACTCGCTCACTTCACCGATGGTGAAGTAGCGTTTGGCTGGAATGGGAGGGAGGGATTTCTCCATGAAAATCAGTAGCTTGTAAACGGGACCGCAGAGGTTACACGAAGAACAGTCCTGAATCTCATCAGTTGACAGTTTTATCAAAAAAAAGAGGCCTGCTCGGCCTCTTTTTCAATCAGTTGTCAACTTTGGAATTACTGTCACCCTGTATTTGCTCTTTCAATTTGTGACTCGCATGGAAAGTCACCGCACGTCTGGCGTCAATCGGAATTGACTCCCCTGTGCGTGGGTTGCGTCCGGGCCGAGGTGCTTTGGTGCGAATTTGAAAATTGCCGAAGCTTGAAATTTTCACATCGGTGCCATCGACCAAGCTTTGTGCGATGAGGTCAAAGAAGGCATCAATCATGTCTTTGGACTCACGCTTGTTCAAACCGATTTGCTCAAACAACAAATCAGCCAACTGCGCTTTGGTGAGCGCTGGCGTTTCTAAGCTCTCAAAAGAAAGTTCCATACGGTTCTCTTGTTAACGTGTGAACATCAAGCGCGCAAACGCGCAGACACTTGGGTAGCCAACTCAGACAGCACGGCTTGCACCACGCCTTCGATTTGCGCTTCGTTCAAAGTAGCTTCATCGCTGTTGAGCGTCAAGCGTACAGCCAAGCTCTTTTCGTCCATCGCCATGGCGGCACTTTCAGCCTTGGGGCGATACACATCAAACAACACGGCGTTGCGCAGCAAGCCTTGTGTTTTGGCAGCGTGCACGGCAGCCATCAATTGGGCATGCGTGACGCTGTCTTTGACGATGACCGCAATGTCGCGCTCGACGTTAGGGAACTTGGCCACACCGGTGGACTTGGGCACATCGCGGCGCAACACCGCATCGAGTGAGAGTTCAAACATCACAGGCGCTTGGGTCAGCTCCCAGCTTTGACGCCAGCGAGGATGCAACTCACCCACATGGCCCACGGCTTGGCCATTGACCAACACTTTGGCACAACGGCCGGGGTGCATGGCTGGGTGCTCAGCCGCTTCAAACTGCGGCACAGCGGGGGCTAACAAAGCCTCCACATCGGCTTTCACATCGAAGAAGTCTGCCGCTTGTTCTTTGGTGCCCCATTGCAAAGGTGCAGCGCTGCCAAAGGCAATGCCTGCCACGTGCATGGGCTGGTCAAAGCCTTGCACGGTGGTGTCTGTGTTTTGCACGGATGCATCTTTGTGGAACACGCGACCCAGTTCAAACACGCGCACACGTGAAGCCTTGCGGTCCACGTTGAACTTCACCACGTTGAGCAAAGAGCCCAACAAGGTAGAGCGCATCACGCTCATTTGGCTGGCGATAGGGTTGAGCAATTTGATAGGGTTGGCGTTGCCGGCCAACTCGTGTTCCCAACGCTCATCCACAAAGCTGTAGTTGATGGTTTCTTGGTAGCCCAAGGCAGCCAACTGGTGGCGCAAGGCATGTGGGCTGCG
>Ga0228699_1000883_pt1 | contig 18373 bp, 14 predicted proteins | sample McNCre217_Aug_MG_FD_178016 | JGI IMG/M metagenome (GOLD analysis project Ga0228699, IMG submission 178016) | Freshwater microbial communities from McNutts Creek, Athens, Georgia, United States - 2-17_Aug_MG | ecosystem: Environmental > Aquatic > Freshwater > Creek | place: USA: Georgia... | reverse complement strand
GCTGCTGGAGCGCCTGGTCGACTTCAACACCCGCCGCGCCGCCGAAGAAGCCCGCGGCACCATCCGCTGGCTGCGCCCCGCGTTCCAGGACCCCACGGCGCCGAAGGCCGAGCCGCAAGCCGCCATCGAACTCGTCGGCGGCGCCCCGGCCCCCGAAGCCGACACCGACGACGAAGCGCCAGCCCCCACCGCCGCACCCGCCACCCGCCTGCCCTGGCCCGCCGACCTGCCCGCGCAGATGCGCGCCGTCGCCGATGCCCTCGCCGCCAGCGCCCAGCCGCTCGACGAGGACGCGCTGGCCAGCCGCTTCACCGGCCGCGGGCCGTGGAAGAAGCGGTTGCCGCAGATCCTGGAGACGCTGGTGGTGCTGGGCAAGGCGCAGCGGGACGATGATGGGCTATGGCGGGGTGCATGAACAAAAAAACCGGCCATCGGCCGGTTCTTTCAGGTTCCTGCTGCCTCAGCGCGAACGCGCCACCTTGCCTTGGACCTCGCGCACAGGCTGCCCATGAAAACGGCCCTGGATGTCCAGCAAGGACGGAACACCCGCACTGTCCATTCGGGCACGGGCGTGGTCCAGCTTCTCACCCCGGCTGAGCAAGGAGGTCTGGGGGCGTCGCACAACCGGCGTCTTTTGCGTAGCGGTTTTCATCATCATTTCCGTATGGCCACTGAATCACGATCTGGTTCAGGCGTTTCGTGTAGCAATGCTCACGGTGACCGTCCCAACAATAGTACGGTACAACATCGTCAAGCGGGTTAAGCGCCCGTATGCCGGTGGAAAGATGTCGATCTTTGTCGCAGATTTGGGATCTGAAGATGTACAGCCCCAGTTCGGCAAGCGGCAGCACACGACCCTTGAGCGGATGGTCATCACAGGGAGAACCCTCTACATGCGTCAGAGAGATCCACCGCTTCCGGCGTGACACCCTGGCGACCGCAAGCCCGCAAAGCTCACCTCGAACCAGGAACGCCAAGTCCAGCCTGCGTGGACCCGAGCGCCTCAGCGGCTCCATGATGTGCAAGTGCCAGTCCCAGTCCACCGAACGGGAAGGGACAGCGCACCAGTCCCGCTCGATGCGCCGCAGGATGTCGTCATCGATCTCGACCACATCGACTCTCAGCCTCCACGCCTGCAGCGCTTTTTCTTCCAGCAGCACCCTGGTGTGCCTTCTGTGCTCTCGATAGCGATCAGCCGCTTCTTTCAGATTGCCCATCCACAGCCCCTGTCGTATTTTTCATTTTAAGGCGCCAGGACCACGGGCCAGTGGGCAACCTGGCCGCTGTCTTGAGATCAATACCCGAGGAAATCCACCTCGAACACCAGCGTCGCGTTCGGCGGAATCACGCCGCCCGCACCACGCGCGCCATAGCCCAGGTTCGGCGGGATCAGCAGCACGCGGGTGCCGCCGACCTGCATGCCCTGCACGCCTTCGTCCCAGCCACCGATGACCATGCCCGCGCCGAGCGCGAAGCGGAAGGGCTGGCCGCGGTCCTTGCTGGAGTCGAACTTGCGGCCGCGGCCGTTCGGGGCGGCAGCGTCGTGCAGCCAGCCGGTGTAATGGACGCTGACCTGGCGGCCGGCAACGGCGGTGTCACCGGTACCGACGACCGTGTCTTCGTACTGCAGGCCCGAGGAGGTGGAAATCATGTGGAAACCTTTGTAGGGATAGGAACAACGGAAGCGGGCGCGATCATGCCACCAGTTCCGGCACACGCCCATCCGTTGTCACACTTGACAGCGGATGGTCCAGCGAGACACGGCCTCCGCCAGAAATTGACCACCCTCAATACTCGATGGTACCGAGAGGCCCAGCGCCTGCGCCGCGGCCTGCAGCACCGCCAGCGGCCGGTCCGTGTCGATCGCCGCCGCACCCGTCTGCTTGGAGAGCTTCTCGCCGTGGGCGTCCAGCACCAGCGGCGTGTGGCGGTAGCGCGGGGTCGGCAGACCCAGGCAGCGCTGCAGCCAGACCTGCCGGGGCGTGTTGTCGGCCAGGTCCTCGCCGCGCACGACGTGGGTGATGCCCTGCGCCGCGTCGTCGACCACCACCGCGAGCTGGTAGGCCCACAGCCCGTCCGCGCGGCGCAGCACGCAGTCGCCGACCTCGCGGGTGACGTTCTGGTGCTGCGGGCCAAGCCGGTCGTCGGTCCAGTCGATGCAGACGTCCGCCCCATCCGGCTGCACGGTCAGCAGCCGCACGGCACGCGCCTCGGCCCACGGGACCGGCTGCGCGCCGCCAGGGCGGCAGGTGCCGGGGTAGACCAGTTCGCCGTGGCGACTGCGGTCATGCCCCGCAGCGGCCAGCGCCAGCGCGATCTCGCGGCGCGTGCAGCGGCAGCCGTAGGCGAGGCCCGCCGCGTGCAGCGTGTCCAGCGCGCTGGCGTAGAGGCCGCCGCGGCGCGACTGCCAGACCGGCGGTGCATCCGGCTGCAGCCCGCAGGCGGCGAGCTGGCGCAGGATCTCGGTGTCCGCGCCGGGAACGCAGCGCGGCGTGTCCACGTCCTCGATGCGCACCAGCCAGCGCCCGCCGTGGGCCCGCGCATCAAGCCATGAGGCCAGCGCGGCCACCATCGAGCCCGCGTGCAGCGGCCCGGTCGGCGACGGGGCGAAGCGGCCGACGTAGCCGCCAGCGCCTGCCATGGTGCTCACAGGATCAGGCCGGCGTGCTGCTCCAGCAGCGCCTGGCGGGTGACGGGGCTGTCCAGCTGCTGCAGCCACCAGGCGAGCGCCCGGCCCATGCCCGGCCCGGCCCGCCACGCATACTGCAGATCGACCGTCGAGGGCATCCCCTCGGTGCGCTTGACCACCAGCCGCCCGGCCGCCACATGGGCGCGCAGCAGCGGCTCGGGCAGCCGGCCGCAGCCCAGGCCGCGGATCTGCGCCTCCAGCTTGGCCACCAGCGAGGGCACGGTCAGCACGTCCTGCCCCGGCTGGATGCCGAAGGTGTGGCGGTCCATGCGCTGCGCGGTGTCGGCCATGGCGATGATGCGGTGCTGCGCCACGGTCTGCATCGACAGCGGCTCGGGCAGCGCCGCCAGCGGATGGTGCGGCGCCACCGCCAGCAGCATCTCCAGCGTGCCCAGCGGCGCGCACTGCAGCCCCTGCGGCAGGCTGGGCGATCCGGCCAGTCCGATGGCCAGATCGACCTGCCCGGTGATGAGCGCCTCGACCGTGCCGGCCATCACCTCGTTGCGCAGCTTGAGCCGGGTCGGCAGCGGGCCGGCGTCGGGCGACTCGGTGCAGCGCAGCGCGTAGAAGGCCTCGATCAGGTCGAAGATCGCCCGCGGCGCCACGATGTTGTCCACCGCGATGGCCAGCGTCGTCTCCCAGCCGGTGGCCACGCGCTGCACGCGGTTGGCCACCGCGTCCATCTGCGCCAGCAGGCGGCGGCCTTCGTGCAGCAGCTCGGTGCCGGCCGCGGTGAGCTGCGCCTGGCGCGAGCTGCGGTCGAACAGCAGCACGTCGAGCGATTCCTCCAGCTGCCGCACGCTGTAGGTCAGCGCCGAGGGCACCTTGCCCAGATCACGCGCCGCAGCGGCAAAGCTGCCGGTGCGGGCGATGGTGTCCATCATCTCCAGGGCTTCGGGAGTCAGGGCGTGGCGGCGGTCGGTCATCGGCGGCGTGGCGCGCAGGCGCTCGGATTCAGTTCTTTTGAATGATGCCATCACGCCGCCGCAGCCCCGGCCGCACCGTGGGCACGCATCATGACCCCCTCGACAAAAGGCACCGCCATGATCACCCTGCGCCCCTCCCTGGCCCGTGGCCACGCCCAGCACGGCTGGCTCGACAGCTTCCACAGTTTCTCCTTCGCCGACTACTTCGACCCGGCGCACATGGGCTGGGGCAACCTGCGCGTGGTCAACGACGACCGCGTCGCCGGCCAGCGCGGCTTCGGCATGCACGGCCACCGGGACATGGAGATCGTCACCTACATGCTGGCCGGCGAGCTGACCCACCGCGACAGCCTGGGCCACGGCGCGGCCATCCGCCCCGGCGAGGTCCAGCGCATGAGTGCGGGCACCGGCGTGCGCCACAGCGAGATGAACCACGGCACCGAGACCGCCCACCTGCTGCAGATCTGGCTGCTGCCGACCGCGCGCGACCTGCCGCCGAGCTACGACCAGCAGGCCATCTCGCCGGCCGACAAGCGCGGCCGCCTGCATCTGGTGGGCGCACCGGCCGGCGCAGCGGACGCCGCGCAGGCCACGCTGCAGCTCAACGCCGATGCGCGCCTGTGGGCCGGCCAGTTCGACGGCGACGAGTCGGCGACGCTGGCGCTCGACCCGGCCCGCAAGGCCTATGTCCACCTCGCCCGCGGCCGGCTCACGGTCAACGGCCACGCGCTGGCAGCCGGTGACGCGCTGCTGCTGGCACAGGAATCCGCCCTGGCGATCGGCCAGGGCCATGATGCGGAAGTGCTGGTCTTCGACCTCGAAGCCTGACCACGCCGCCCTTCACCACCCACACCGTGATCCACGGGGAAAGTCGCACCATGTCCAAGTCCATCGTCATCGTCTACCACAGCGGCTACGGCCACACCGCCAAGGTCGCGCAGGCCGTCGCCGAAGGCTCCGGCGGCACGCTGCTGGCCATCGACGCCGAGGGCAACCTGCCCGAAGGCGGCTGGGAGCAGCTCGACGCCGCCGACGCCATCGTCTTCGGCTCACCCACCTACATGGGCAACGTGAGCTGGCAGTTCAAGAAGTTCGCCGACGCCTCGTCCAAGGCCTGGTTCACCCGCAAGTGGCAGAACAAGCTGGCCGCCGGCTTCACCAACTCGGCCTCGCTCTACGGCGACAAGCACACCACCATCAGCTACCTGACCACGCTGGCGATGCAGCAGGGCATGCTGTGGGTCGGCGCGGGCATGATGCCCGCCAACGCCAAGGCCTCGACCCGCGACGACCTGAACAACCTGGGCATGTCGGCCGGTCTGATGACGGCCACGCCGTCGGACGCCAGCACCGACGAGATGGTGCCGGGCGACCTGGCCACCGCCCGGGCCTTCGGCGCCCGCGTGGCCGAAGTCGCCGCCCGTCTGGCCTGACGCCGCCACGCAGCTCCCGTCCGCGGGCGCGCTACAGTGGCGCCCATGAACTTCCTGCTGCGTCTGATCCAGGTGCTGCCGCTGGCCGACTGGCTGGCGCTCGGCACCTTCTTTGCTGGCTGGATCGGCTACGTCCGCTTCGCCAAGGCCCGCGCCCAGCACCGCCCGTCGGTGCTGGCTTCCACCAACCGCATCCGCGGCGAATGGATGTTCCAGACCACCCTGCGTGACAACCGCATCGTCGACTCCGCGGTGTCGCAGAGCATGGCGTCCAGCCCGAGCTTCTTCGCCTCCACCACGATCTTCATCATCGGCGGCCTGATCGCCGCGGTCGGCGCTTCCGAGAAGACCGCCGAGATGGTGCACGACCTGCCCTTCGCCACCCCGACGTCGACGCTGGTGCTCGACCTGAAGCTGCTGGTGCTGACCGGCATCTTCGTGCACGCCTTCTTCCGCTTCACCTGGTCGATGCGGCAGTACAGCTTCGGGGCCTTGCTGATCGGCTCGGCGCCCTCGTCCAAGGACTTCGACGCCAGCACCGACCCCGATTTCCGCCGCCGTTATGCCGACCGGGCCGGGCGCGTCATGGCGCTGGCCGCCGAAACCTTCAACGACGGGCTGCGCGCGGTCTACCTGAGCTTCGCCGCGGTGCTGTGGTTCCTGTCACCGCTGGCGTTCGCCATCGGCACCGGCGTGGTGATCGGCGTCCTGTACCGGCGCGAATTCCACTCCGAAGTGGTGGCGCTGCTGAACGAACGCGTCAGCGGGCCGAACGAACGGGCGTGAGCTGCGCTCCGAGCGCCTCGCGCTCGTCGAAGACGAAGCAGCCGCCCTGCCAGCCGGGCGCGCCGTCGGTGTCCTCGAAGTACTTCAGGATGCCGCCTTCGAGCTGGTAGACATGGTCAAGGCCGATGTCCTGCAGGTAGATCGCCGCCTTCTCGCAGCGGATGCCGCCGGTGCAGAAGCTGACGATGGTCTTGCCGGCCAGGTCGTCGCGGTGGTCCAGCACGGCCTGCGGGAACTCGCTGAACTTCGTGATGCGCCAGTCGATCGCACCGGCGAAGGTGCCGTGGTCGATCTCGAAGGCGTTGCGCGTGTCGAGCGTGACGACCGGGCGTCCCTCGTCGTCATGGCCCTGCGCGAGCCAGCGCGCCAGCACCGCCGGCGCCACGCTCGGCGCGCGGCCGGCCTCGGGGCGGATGCTCGGGTGGTTCATGCGGATGATCTCGCGCTTGACCTTGACCTTCAGGCGCAGGAAGGGCGTCGCCGCGCTCCAGCTTTCCTTGGGCGCCAGATCGGCGAAACGCGCATCGGCCCGCAGATAGTCGACAAAGGCACGCACGCCCTCGGCAGGGCCGGCCAGGAAGAGGTTGATGCCCTCTTCGGCCAGCAGGACCGTGCCCTTGAGGTGGTTCGCCGCGGCGTTGCCCTGCAACTGGGCACGCAGGGCGTCGAGGTCGGCCAGCGTGACGAACTTGTAGGTGGAGATGTTGAGGATGGGAAGGGAGGTATTCACGGCGCCGATTGTAGAAAGCCCGGCGCCGGACGCCCCCCGGTTACATCAACACTCAGGGCGCCGAAGCGGCGCTGCTCGCCAGGGCGACCTGCCCTGCGCTCGACAGGCACTTGAAGGGCCCGGGCTGGCGCACCGGTGCCTCGGACACCCAGACCTCGACCCGGCGGTCGCGGGCCGCATCGTCCGCACCGACCGCAGGCGCCGGCGCGAACCGGCCGACCCCGCGCACGACACGGACCTGCACACCCTGCGCCGTCAGCACCTCAGCCACGCTGGCGGCACGCTTGTCCGACAGCGCACGGTTGGCACAGAAACCACCCGGGTCGTTGGCCACCCCCAGCACGACCACCGAGAGCGGTGTGCCCGCGGTCTGCTCCTTGAGCTGGCGCGCCAGACGGTCGACATCGACATGGGCCACCGCGTCGAGGTCCGCCGATTCGGCGGCAAAGCCGATGCGCCCGGTCATCAGCTGCGCACCGCGGGTCAGCGCGACGTAGTCCCTGGGCAGCTTCACGGCCGCCCCGGCCGTCAGCGGCCCCACGTTCGCCGGATCCACCAGCACCGGCCATGCGCTCGCCAGCCCGCTGCTGCGCAGCTTCGTCTGGGCGACCGGGCCGGCCAGGAACTGCGCATAACGCAGCGCCACCGGCGACGACGCGGCCGGCATCTGCATCACCAGCCGGTGCGTCAGCGGGTAGCGCTCGGTGGCGACCGACTCCGGGGTGGGCTTCCAGACCGAGCCGATCGAGTCGACCACCGCCAGCACCTTGGCCGAGCCGGCCGCCGACAGCGGCACCAGCCCCAGCGCGTGCTCGTCGGCGCCGACGGCCGCGACCAGGGCCGCGTCAGAGTCATGGCGCCGCAGATCCGCCCCAGCCCCCGCATCACCGAGCACCTGGCTGCGCACCAGCGCCCAGCTGTCCGAGGCCTCGTTGCGCACGTTCACCCGGAGCGGACTGGCAGGGTCGCTGGCATCGGCCACCCGGCCCGAGAGCAGGTCGCGCAGCTGCGCGAGGCTGATGCGGTCCAGCGGATTGCCCGGATGCACGATCACCGCGAGCGCGTCCATGCCGACCAGCACCTGGTTGTCCTTCAGGCCGGTGGCCGCGACCCGGCGCAGGCTGGCGTCGTTCGGCGCGGCAGCACCGCCGTCGAATTCGAGCCGGATGTCCTGGCGCAGACCGCCGGGGCGCTGCGCGGAGACCAGCACGGCGCCACGCGGATCGGGCGGGCTCTGGTGGACATTCACGTGGCCCTCCTGCGTCAGGAAGGCCTCCATCAGCGCAGCCCCCAGCACCGGGCCGAGCACATCCATGCCGTGCAGCGCAAAGACGTTGGGCGTGCCGACACCGGGCGGATCGGATTCGAGGGCCCTGGCGGCCTGTGCCACCGCAGCAGCACCAGCGGACTGTCCCGGCGTCTCCAGCGTGGTGCGGGGCCACCAGTGCCAGCCGGCCGCCAGCGCCAGCGCCACTGTCAGCGACGAAGCCGCCCAGCGCGCAGCCCCGGCGCTCTTGCTGGCACCAGCGCCGGGGCTGGCCCCGGCACCATCGCCGATCGGCAACAGCGCCGCACCGCAGGTGGGACAGCGGGCATCCTGGTCCGGACAGGGCAGCAGGGCCCGGGCCGCCGCCTGGCTGCAGGCGGCGGGCAGATTGGTACACACACCTCGACTCATTGCACGGATTCCTGTCTGGCCAGTTTCATGGCGGCACGGGCCGCCTCGTTCCATTCGCGACTGACGGTGTCACGCTGTTCCGGTGGCGCCTGGTGGCGCAGCAGATCGATGCGCTGGCGCATGGCATCGCGCAATTCGGCCTGGGCAGCGGGCTGCAGCAAGTCGCCCGCCTGCAAGCGCAGCGTCACCTCGTCATGCAGATCGTGGAGCACCCGCTCGCGCGCCTGCTCCACCGCCTCGATCGGCCCGCGCCCCAGGCGCAGGCGGTCCAGCTCGAAACCGTCCTCGTCCAGCCGCACATGCAGCAGCACCGGCTCGGCGCTGACCGGATCGGCATCCTCGCGCAGCAGGCCGAAGGCTTCGGCCAGCAGCACCACGGTGCGGGCACGGGCCTTCTGCGCCTGCACGTCGACCGCCAGCAGCTCGGGCAGCGGCGACTGGTCATCCAGTTGCAGCCAGAGGGCCGCGCGCCCGGCCCGCAGCCGGTGGGTTTCGTGGCACAGGTGCAACTCCTGCACACGCGGCAACGCCTGCAGAGGCAAGCCGCGCACCATGCGCAGCAGCACCAGCTCGCCCTGGCCTTCCGAGAGCTCCTGCAGCGGTGGCTGCAGGCCGCCGATGCGGTGGATCAGCTCCACCACCCCCGGCCCCACACGGGTCGCCGGCAGACGGACCGTGGTCTCCACGTCGTCGATCGACCGCTCATCCAGGTCGGACCCGGTCAACTCGGCCACAGCCTCCGCCTGCTCATCGGACGGCTCGATCGGAACAGCCGGCCTCGGCGGGGCCGGCAGGCGCAGCAGCTCGCTGTGCACCACACGGCCCGCGGCAACCGCGGGCAACCAGGCCAGCCCGATGCTGGCGCGGGTCTGCAGCGTGGCGAGGTCGCGCGCCGCGGCATCCGATTCGCCGTGGAGGTGCATCACCCAGGCATCCCAGGCCGCCGACACCACGGGCTGCAGGGCGGACGGCGAGAGCCGCTTCGCGCAGGCAGCCAGCAGCGCATCGCAGGTGTCCTGCTCGCCGATGCGCTGCGCGAAGATGCGGAAATTGGCCTGCTCGCCCAGTTGCGCGAACAGGCCGGCCCGCAGCACGCGCAGGTGCTCGCGCTGCACGGACTCGCGCGTGACGAGCTGGGTCCGCCAGTGGGCCAGCAGCTCGCGGGTGTCGAGTCGGCCATCGGCATCCGCGGCGTTGAGTGGCGGCAGCATCGCGGTGGCCGCGACATCGGTCTCCTCGACCAGCGTCGCCACGGCCATCTCGCCACCATCGACCATGCCCTGCAGCGTGGTGAGCTGCGACTGGACCTCGGCCAGCAGCCGCAGGCTCAGCGTGATGGCGCTGGAGCGGGTGCGGGCCAGCGCGTATTCGCGCAGCAGCGCGGTCGCCTCGGACAGGTCGCGCTCGCGCACGCCGCGCAGCAGCCCGAGGGCCTGCAGCGGGCCGCTGGCCGCCTGCTCCAGCGCGTCGAGCTGGCGGTTCAGCACGGCGGCCTGGGTCTCCAGCCCGCGCTGCTCCTGGCGCAGCGGCTCGATCCGGTCGGCCAGATCGGCCAGCACGGCCGCCAGCAGCTGGCCGCACTCGTGCAGCGCGCGGCGGCCCTGGCGCCAGTCGTCCCAGAGGCTGTTCTCGACGCGCTGGCGCACCACCACCGCACGGCGGCGCAGCGTGTGGTCGGGCTGGTCGAAGACGGCCTCGACCCCCTGGCCGCGGAAGCGCTCGGAGAGCCCCTGGTCGAAGAGCCGGCGCAGCTCGTTGATGCGGCGCGAGGGCGCCACCAGCGCGATCAGACCCACGAAATGGGTCTCCAGCACCTGCCACTCCTGCTCGATCGACAGGCTCGGCAGCGTGTCGCCATCGATTTCCGGCAGCGGCACGGCCAGCTGGAAATGCGCATCGCTCAGGCCCCAGGCGTTCATCGGCTCGGTCAGCGGCTCGTGTGCGGCAGCCCGCGGATGCGCGACAAAGCCCAGGCCGGCGCGCCAGTGGTTGTAGCGCAACTGGGCCAGCAGCCGCAGCATCAGCTCATGGCTCAGGTGGGCGCGCACGGCGTGGCGGTCGGCAGCCCGCTCGGCCAGCCCGAAGGCCGCGAATTCGCCGGGACGGACGGCGCCCGGCCCACGCGCCGGCACCGGCACCGGCACCGACAACGGATCCGAGGCCTCGGCCATGCGGTGGAACAGCCAGTCCGCCAGCCGGTGTTCCCGGCCCGCGGCATCGAAGGGCTGCAGGCCGCGCTCGTCGGTCATCGCGCCCAGGAAACACAGCGCGAACAGCCCCGACTGCGCCGCCGCCTGCAACTCGCGCAGTGCGGCGTAGGCCTGGACCTCGGCCAGCGGTGCCGGATGCGGGCCGGCACTGTCGTGGTCGGGCAACTCGACGTGGACCTGCACGACGCAGCGCGGTGCGGGCGGATGCTGGTTCAGCAGCGCCAGCATGTCCAGCAGCAGGGCGGCACCGGTCGTGCCGCCCAGGTGGGCTACGACGTGGATGGTGAGCGCCGTGTCCGCGGTGCGCGCCTGCAGGGACTGCACCGCCGCATCGACGGCGCAGCGCACGCGCGCCTGGTGCAGCGCCAGCAGCAGCCGGCCCAGCCGGCGCGTCGGCCAGCCCGGCAGGCGCTCGCCGACCTGCGACAGCGGCGCATCGAAGGGACCGAGCTGCTGCAGGCGGGCCGCCCAGCCCTGGCCATCCGGGGCCACGGTGGAGCGCAATTCGGTGCGGGTCTGCAGCAGGGACGTCAGCGTCTCGGTGTCTGCCCCCAGCAGGACCCGCTGGGATGCGGGCGGCAGGGCGCGCACGCCCAGCACGCACCAGCCTGGCGCATGGTCCGCCAGCGTGCGGGCATCGGTGTCCAGCAAAACCGTCTCGATGGCGGGCCGGCGGCTGCCCACCCCCCCTTCCGACCGGGACTGCAGCCGCTGCTGCAGCGTCTGCCAGACCCTGACACCGGCTCCCCCGAGCCCGAGAAACAAATGATTCATTGAATGGTCATGCCTTGAATACAGGTCGTCCATGTCGCTGCGGTCCGAAATCGGCAGCGACGTGCGCATATGGTGTGGGCGTTCAGCCGATCAAATTACCCCGAATCGATCCGGAATGTTCCGGAAACAGCGGGGTGAAAGCGATGTCATTTTGCGATATTCTCATTTCAGGCCGCACACCGTGTGTAGCACTTTGAGGCACATCCGGTCCATCCGGCCAGAGCCGAAACGGCTGCATACAATTCTCGGATGAACTTCGTCCACCTGCGCACCCACACCGAGTACTCCGTCGTCGATGGCACCCTGCGGATCGATGACGCGGTCAAGGCCGCAGCCAGGGACGGCCAGGCCGCCATGGCCATCACCGATCTGTCGAATCTGTTCGGCGCCATCAAGTTCTACAACGCCGCCCGCAAGAAGGGCGTGCAGCCGCTGCTGGGCGCCGACCTCTGGCTCGAACCCGAAGGCCCGGCCACCGCGGGCGACGCCCGGCCCCCGTCCCGGCTGCTGCTGCTGGTGCAGAACCGGCAGGGCTACCTGAACCTGTGCGAGCTGCTGTCGCGGGCCTGGATCACCAATGTGCAGCGCAACAACCAGGCGTGGGTGAAGTGGGCGTGGCTGGAGGAGCTGGGCGAGGGGCTGATCGCGCTGTCCGGCGGCGTGATGGGCTGCGTGGGGCAGGCGCTGGCGATGGGGGATCTGCTCCGGGCGCGCGATCTGGCCAAGCGGCTGGCGGCGGTGTTCCCGACACGCTTCTACCTGGAAGTGCAGCGCGCCCAGCTCCCCGGGCACGAGGCGAACGTGCGCGCCACGGTGCCGCTGGCGGCGAAGCTCAAGCTGCCGGTGGTGGCCACGCACCCGGTGCAGTTCCTGGAAGCCGACGATTTCGACGCCCACGAGGCACGCGTCTGCGTGGCCGAAGGCGACACGATCGGCAACCCGAAGCGCGTCAAGCGCTTCAGCCGCGACCAGCATTTCAAGACGCAGGCCGAGATGGCCGCCCTCTTCGCCGACCTGCCCGGCGCGCTGGAGAACACGGCCGAGATCGCCCGCCGCTGCAGCCTGACGCTGGTGCTGGGCAAGCCGCAACTGCCGAACTTCCCGACGCCGCTGCTGGCCGACGGCACGCCGATGCCGATGGCCGACTACTTCCGCCAGCTCTCCTTCGAGGGGCTGGAGGACCGGCTGAACCTGCTCTACCCGGACGCCGCGAAGCGCGACGCCCAGCGCCCGCGCTACGTCGAGCGGCTGGAGTTCGAGCTGACGACGATCCTGAAGATGGGCTTCCCCGGCTACTTCCTGATCGTGTCGGACTTCATCCGCTGGGCCAAGGCCAACGGCTGTCCGGTCGGGCCCGGGCGGGGTTCGGGCGCCGGCTCGCTGGTCGCGTACGCGCTGTCGATCACCGACCTGGATCCGCTGCAGTACAACCTGCTGTTCGAGCGCTTCCTGAACCCCGAGCGCGTGTCGATGCCCGACTTCGACATCGATTTCTGCCAGGGCAACCGCGACCGCGTCATCGACTACGTGAAAGAGCGCTACGGCCGCCCCGCCGTCAGCCAGATCGCCACCTTCGGCACGATGGCCGCCAAGGCCGCGCTGCGCGACATCGGCCGCGTGCTGGGCATGGGCTACGGCCATGTGGACTCGATCGCCAAGCTGATCCCCGCCCCACCGGGCAAGTCGGTGACGCTCGCCTTGGTGCCGGACGAGCCGGATGGCGGCGTCATCTACGCCCGCAAGGAGGCGCCCGAGCTGGAGGAGCGCGAGAAGAACGAGGAGGAGGTGGCCGAGCTGCTCAAGCTGGCGATGCGCGTCGAAGGCATGGTGCGCAACATCGGCATGCACGCGGGCGGCGTGCTGATCGCGCCGGGCAAGATCACCGACTTCTGCCCGCAGTACCAGCAGCCGGGCAGCGACTCGGCGGTGAGCCAGTACGACAAGGACGACGTGGAGGCGATCGGCCTGGTGAAGTTCGACTTCCTGGGGCTGGCGACGCTGACGATCCTCGAACTCGCCAAGGAGTTCATCGTCACCCGCCATGAACACCGCAAGGACTTCGCCTTCGAGACGATTCCGCTCGACGACGCCGCGGTCTACCGGCTGTTCTCGGACGGGCTGACCGAGGCAGTGTTCCAGTTCGAATCGGGCGGGATGCAGCGCATGCTGCGCGACGCCAAGCCGAGCCGGCTGGAAGACCTGATCGCGCTGAACGCCCTCTACCGCCCCGGCCCGATGGACCTGATCCCCAGCTTCGTCGCGCGCAAGCACGGCCGCGAGGTGGTCGAGTACCCGCACCCGCTGGTGGAGCAGGTGCTCGCCGAGACCTACGGGATCATGGTCTACCAGGAACAGGTGATGCAGACCGCGCAGGTGCTGGGCGGCTACAGCCTGGGCGGCGCGGACATGCTGCGCCGCGCGATGGGCAAGAAGAAGGCCGACGAGATGGCCACCCACCGCGCCATCTTCCGCAAGGGCGCGGCCGAGAAGGACATCAGCCAGGACAAGGCCGACGAGGTCTTCGACCTGATGGAGAAGTTCGCGGGCTACGGCTTCAACAAGTCGCACGCCGCCGCCTACTCGCTCCTGGCGTACCACACGGGCTGGATCAAGGTCCACCACACGGCCGAGTTCTTCGCGGCCAACATGACCATCGAACTCGACGACACCGACAAGCTCAAGGTGTTGCGCGACGACGCGATGAAGAATTTCGGGATCGCGTTCGAAGCGCCCGACATCAACCTCGGCGTCTACCGCTTCGAGCCGGCGCCGGGCAAGGCGGGCAACAAGCTGATCCGCTACGGGCTGGGCGCCGTCAAGGGCACGGGCCAGGGAGCGATCGAGGCCATCCTCCGGGCGCGCACCGAAGGCGGGCCGTTCCGCTCGCTGTTCGATTTCGCGGCGCGCGTGGACCGCAAGAGCCTCAACAAGCGCGTGATCGAGGCGCTGATCAAGGCCGGCGCCTTCGACAAGCTGCACCCGCTCGGACTGGACGGCCGGGCGCAGTTGCTCGCCAGCGTCGGCCTCGCGCTCGAATACGCCGATTCACAGGCGGCGCACGCGGACCAGGTCGGCCTGTTCGACTTCGGTGGCGCGGACGACGACCACGGCAGCTCGACCCGCGAGCCGGACTACCCCGCCGTCGAGACCTGGGACGTGAAGACCCGGCTCACGCACGAGAAAGTGGCGCTGGGCTACTACTTCTCGGGCCACCTGTTCGACCAGGTCGAAGCCGAGGTGCGCCAGTTCGCCCGCCGCTGCATCGGCGACGCGCAGGACAGCCGCGAGCCGCAGACGCTGGCCGGGATCGTCTCCGACCTGCGCATCGTCAACGGCCAGCGCGGCAAGGCGGCGATCTTCAAGTTCGACGACAAGACGGCCGCGATCGAGTCGGTGGTGGCCGAAGAGCTGCTCAACGCGCACCTGGCGCAGCTCAAGGACGACGAGCTGCTCATCCTCACCGGCAAGGTGCAGAACGACCGCTTCAGCGGCGGCCTGCGCTTCAACGTGCAGCAGATCACCGACCTCGCCACGGCGCGCAGCCAGCGGGCGCGGCACCTGCTCGTCCCGGTGACGGAGACGCTGCCGGCGTTCGAGGCGCTGCTGGCAGAACACCCTGCGCGCCCGGCCCCGCCCTCGGAGTTCGGCGAGGACACGCGCCCGCAAGGCATCAACGTGCGGCTGCGCATCCAGCGCGAGACGGCCACGGGCGACGTGGACCTCGGCGACGCGGTGCGCTTCTTCCCGAGCGACGCAGCGCTGGCGTGGTGGAAGGCGCAGACACGCGGCGCGGCGCGGCTGGTCTACGGCGACGAAACGGCCTGAGCGAACGCCAACCCCCTCTATTCGAGGGAGGCTCTCAGGATGATCTGGTTGCTAAAGTGAAAAAATCGTACTTCACGCAACCACAAGATCTGTCCGTCGAGGCCCATATGAACTTCCATCCTTTGCTGTCCAACACCCTGCTGGCCGTACTGGCACTGACCGCTTCACACAGCCACGCCTTGGGCGTGAGAAGCACATGCACATCACTCACCTCGGCCAGCGGCGTGACGATCCAGGAATGCGGGTGGAGCAGCGGATTCAGCTTTGGTGCGTCGTACGGGATCATCAACAACTCGCAAGCCGCCATCACGTCCTTTGCGGTCAGCACCACGGCACCGGCCAGCGCAGAACCGTGGTCGGCGTATCTCTCCTGGAACAAGGCGTACGTGTCGGAAGCCACCTGGAACAGCACCCAGACGCTCAGCGCCATCGGGCAATTCGCCACGGTATTCGGCACCAATGAACACGCCGCCTTCCTGTACTGGAACGGCACCGCGAACGACGCTGGCCTGCCCGGCGCCATCACTGGCGAGAATGCACTCGCGGCTGGCGCGTCGTATTTCGGCGACTTCGGCTTCGCGGGCGGCTACCCGGCCTCCGAATTCATCGCGTTGTCCGGGACGTCGGCCAGCGGTCTGGGTGATCTGACACCCATGGCGGCCAGCTACATGAACGTCAGCGCCGTGCCGGAGCCGGCATCGCTGGCGCTGATGCTGGCAGGGCTTGGGGTGGTGGGCACGGTGGCACGCCGTCGCCGCGCCTGAACCGCCTCCACCAGTCCATCAGCCCTTGTTCGCCAGCAGGGCCAGCACGCCCTGCCCCGCCACGCGCCCGCTGGCGAAACAGGCGGTCAGCAGGTAGCCGCCGGTCGGCGCTTCCCAGTCGAGCATCTCGCCCGCGCAGAACACGCCGGGCAGCGCCGCGAGCATCAGCCGCGGGTCCACCGCCTCCAGCCGCACGCCGCCCGCGCTGCTGATCGCCTCGTCGACCGGGCGCGGCGCAGTCAGCCGCAGCGGCAGCGCCTTGATGCGGTTGGCCAGCGCGGCGGGATCAGCGCACAGCGCGGTCCACTGCGCCGCATCCAGCCCCTCGCGCAGCAGCGCGGCCTTCACGCCGGTCAGCCCCGCCTGTTCCTTCAGGTGGTTGGGCATCGAACGGGCGCCGCGGCCCTTGGCCAGCGCGGTGGTCAGCGTCGGCAAGTCCTTGGCGGGCAGCAGGTCGAGGTGCAGGTCGGCGTGGCCGTTCGCCACGATCTCGTCGCGCAGCAAGGAGGACGCCGCGTAGACGAGGTTGCCCTCGATGCCGTCCGCGCTGACCACGGCCTCGCCGAGGCGGCTGAAGTGGTGGCCGAGGCGGTCGGTGAACGTCAAGCGCACGCCCTTGAGCGGCGCGCCGGCCTGCTTGCCCTGGAGGTGCGCGCTCCAGGCGATGTCGAAGCCGCAGTTGGACGGCACGAGCGGGCGCACGTCCACGCCCCGCCCCGCCAGCCACGGCTGCCACGCGCCGTCCGAGCCGAGCCGCGCCCAGCTCGCGCCGCCGAGGGCGAGCACGACGGCGTCGGCGTGGACGGTCTTCGCACCGGTCGGCGTGTCGAACTGGAGCGTCCAGCGGCCCGCCTCGGTGGACTCGGCGGGTGCAGCGGTCAGCGCGCCGTTCCAGCGGTGGCGCATGTGCAGCGCCAGGCCCGCCACGCGCAGCCGGTGCAGCCACGCGCGCAGCAGCGGCGCGGCCTTCATCTCGGCCGGGAAGACCTTGCCGGAGCTGCCGACGAAGGTGCTGATGCCCAGCTCGCCAGCCCAGGCACGCAGGCCGTCGGCGTCGAGCCGGTCGAGCCAGGTGGAGACCTCAGGCTGGCGCTCGGCGTAGCGGGCGCGGAAGGTGGCGGCGGGCTCGGCGTGGGTGAGGTTCAGGCCGCCCTTGCCGGCGAGCAGGAACTTGCGGCCGACCGAGGGCATGGCGTCGTACAGCGTGACGCGGGCGCCTCCGGCGAGGAGGGTTTCAGCGGCCATGAGGCCGGCGGGGCCGCCGCCGATGACGGCGACGTGGAAGGGCTGGGCAGAACGGAGGGGCGTAGACATCGCGGGAGTCTAGTGGCTCAGGCTACGGCTCACGCGAAGGCGTACGGCCCGCCCCGCGCCAGCGCCCGCTGCCAGGCCGGTCGGGCGTGGATGGTCTGCAGCCACCGGTGGAGTGCCGGATGCAACGCCGCCGTGAGCCCGGCGCGCTGAGCCGCAGCCTCCAGCGGGAAGCTCATCACCACGTCGGCCGCCGTGAAGTGTTCGCCAGCGAACCAGGGGCGGCTCGCCAGTTCGGCTTCCATGAAAGCGAGCTGGCGCACGAGGTTGGGGTTGACGAAGCTGTCGAGCACCTTGGCCGCGATCCCGCGTGCGACGGGCCGCACGAAGAATGGCATCGGCGCCGACGCCACCTTGTCGAAGACCAGCTTGAGCAGCAACGGCGGCATCGCCGAGCCTTCGGCGAAGTGTAGCCAGTAGCGGTAGCGCAGGAAGTCCGGCGTGCCCGGTGCGGGCCGCAGCGGCGTGCCGGGACACGCATCGAGCAGGTACTCGGCGATGGCCCCCGTCTCGGCCACGGTCAGGCCCGCCGCGTCATCGGTGAGGACCGGGGACTTGCCCAGCGGGTGGATCTGCAGCAAGGCGGGCGGCGCCAGCATCGTCTGGGGATCGCGGGCGTGGCGCCGGACCTCGTACGGCAGGCCCAGCTCTTCCAGCAGCCACAGCACCCGCTGCGAGCGGGAGTTTTCGAGGTGATGAACGGTCAGCATGTCGCGATGCTAAAGGCGATCTGGCGGATGCACGCTCGATCGCGGCCTGTCTTGGGCAGTTCTCGAAGTCACGCCCAGGCGCCTCGCACCAAGACAAGGCCCCCGCCGCATGATCACGCTCCGCATCAGATCTCTGGCTTTGAACAGGGGCCGATTGCGGGTGGGCCCATGACCACATGGGATGCGACAAATCCCTAGACCGCGATCTGCTGATTATTTTTTAATCAAGCCAGGGATTTGGCGAGCCGTGAGAGAGAAACTTCCGTCAGGAAAAATGGCGGTCGGCGATCGCCCCGACATGAACATGCATGAAATATCTTTTGCATCTCGTGCATTGTAAGTGCATTGCCCATTGGTTCCCTTGCGTTTGTCCAAGCCGGTTCTGTCCGCACGCCATGATTCCTCTGGATTGGCTTTGTTGCACAACCCCGCCGAGGCCGAGTTTCCCCTGACCCCAGGCGGAGTTACGCCACAGGCCGCGTCACCGGGGTGCCCAGGTGGGTGAAGCGGTTGAGCACTGCGGCTCGCACCTGCAAC
>Ga0228699_1000880_pt1 | contig 18482 bp, 16 predicted proteins | sample McNCre217_Aug_MG_FD_178016 | JGI IMG/M metagenome (GOLD analysis project Ga0228699, IMG submission 178016) | Freshwater microbial communities from McNutts Creek, Athens, Georgia, United States - 2-17_Aug_MG | ecosystem: Environmental > Aquatic > Freshwater > Creek | place: USA: Georgia... | reverse complement strand
AGGCACCGGGGAGGATCCGTGGCCACGCCTGACACCCAGCCCGTCACGCTGCCCTTCGAAGAGGACGCAGCCCAGCGGCAGGCCGATGAGGCGCTGGACACGGTGCTCGACACCCGGCCACTGCCGGACGACGAGGCAGCGGGCGCCAGCACGCCCGAGCAGATGCCCACCATCGGCCACATCGGCCGCTATGCCCTGAAGTACGTGATCGGCGAGGGCGGCCTGGGCACGGTGTATGCCGCCCACGACCCGCTGCTGTCGCGCCTGATCGCGATCAAGACGCTGAACGTGGACCTGCCCGAGGCCGATCGCCCGCAGTTCAACGCCTTGTTCCAAAACGAGGCCAAGGCCGCCGGCAGCCTGAGTCACCCGCACATCGTCACCACCTTCGATGCGGGCACCAGCGAAGGCGGTGCCTACATCGCCATGGAGATGCTGCGCGGTAAAGATCTGCGCCAGCTGTTGGGCATGGGCTGGCGGCCCACGCCCGCGCAGGCCGCGCTGATCGTGCGCCGCGTGGCCGATGCCCTGAGCTACGCCCACCACAAGGGCGTCGTGCACCGCGACATCAAGCCCGCGAACATCTTCATGGTGGGGCGCACGCAGCCGCGCGTGCTGGATTTCGGCATCGCCCGCATCCGCCAGGCCGAGTCGCTGGCGCAGCAGCGCGACGACCCGCAGAGCCGCTTCCAAGAGATGATCGGCGGCTCGCCTTACTACATGGCGCCCGAGATGGTGCGGCGCCAGCCGGTGGACCGCCGCGCCGACGTGTACGCGCTGGGCGTGGTGCTGTACGAGTTGCTGGTGGGGCGCCGGGCGTTCAGTGGCAACTCGCTGGAAGAGATCGCCGACGAGGTGCTGAACAAGCCGGTGCCGCCGGTGCACGAGCTCAACCGCGCCGTGCCCCAGGCCTTGTCGGACATCGTGGCGCGGGCCATGCACCGTGAGCCGGATCAGCGCACGCGCTCGGCGCGCAAGCTGTCGGGTGAATTGCGAGATTGGTTGGGCAGTGTGAATCCTCAAAACGTGCATGGGCAGGCCACGCGCCTGCCGGGGCAAGCGCCCGAAGGCCGCGACTGGCGGCCGATGTGGTGGACGCTGGCAGGTGCCGGCTGGCTGGCGGCCCTGGTTGTGGGCGGCTGGATGTACTGGTCGTCTCACCACCAGGTGAGCAGCCCGATGGCCTTGCCGCCCGTGCCCGCGGCGCCTGAAGGGGCTTCGGCCGTGGTCGCAGCGACCGAGTCTGCGCCCGTGCCCGCACCTGTGCAGGCACCAGCCCCGGTGCAGGCCACCGAGCCCAAGCCGGCCGCCTCGCCGGCGGCCCAGGCCGTGGCGCCTGCATCGGCCGTGGCTGCGCCTGCGCCCAAGCCGGCTGTGGTGCAGTCCGCACCCGCCGCGAATCCTGCCGCGAAAGCCGCCCCCACCACGGCCGCAGCCAGCAGCCCTGCCGTGGTGCCCGCGCCCGCAGCGTCCACGGCCGCCCCCGCTGTCGCGCTCAAAGGCACCGTGCGCCTGGCGGTCGAGCCCTGGGCCGAGGTCTGGGTGGATGGCAAGAACATGGGTGTGACCCCACCGCTCAAGCAACTGAGCTTGACGGCTGGCCCGCACCGCATTGAACTGCGCAATGGCGACCTGGCGCCGCACGTGACCCAGGTCGAGGTGCAGGGCGGCAAAGCGATCCAGATCCGCCATGCGTTTTGATCCGAACATCTCACCGCTGAGGAAACCATGAACAAGATGTCCCGTTATGTCGTGCCTGCCAGCTTGGTGTGGGCCTTGAGCCTGGGTGGCTGTGCCTACCTGGGTGGTCAGACTGACGGTGGTCAGGCACAGGCCAAGGCCGAGCCTGTGGCCGCCCGCAGCGTGGATGCCTCGGGCGCCAAGCCGAGCAGCACCGTGGCCAAAGCCGCTGAGCCGGCCACGCCCGCAGCGCCGACGCCGGCCCCGGGTGAAGCCGCGCTGGCCGAAGGCATCAAGGCGTACCAGGCCGGCCAGTACAAGCAGGCCGAAGCCCGCCTGACGGCCGCGCTCAAGGCAGGCCTGACCGACAAGGCCGATCTGGTGGCCGTGCACAAGCACCTGGCCTTTGTGTATTGCCTGAGCAAGCGCGACGCCCAGTGCGCTGCCGAGTTCAAGGCCGCCAAGGCCGCCGATGCCGACTTTGCCCTGAGCAAGTCGGAGGCCGGTCACCCCATGTGGGCCAAGACGTACAAGCGCGCGCTCGGCCTCAAGTGAACTGCAGGCTCAGGCCGTGAGGGCCATGGGCCGCCCAGCGCCGCACCTCTTCTTCGAGCAGGTGCAGCGTGCGCGGGTGCTGCTGGGCCCAGCGGCTGGCGAGCAGCAGGCTGGGTGAACCGGCTTGCGGGCCGCGCGCCTTCGTGGTGGCGGCTTGCAGTTGCACCACCTTGGCGGGCAACTCGATGCGCGCGTGGTGCAGGATGATGGCCAGGCGCAGGCACAGCACTTGCGCCATCACTTCGGGTTCGTTGAAGTGCTCGGCGAGCTTCATCAGGTCGCCACGTTGGCCCAGCACCAGGGCCGCGAGCTGGCGCAACTGCGATTGCGAAAAGCCCGAAGCGTCCACATGGCCCAGCAGGTAGGCGCTGTGGCGGTGGTGGTCGTGGTGCGACACCATCATGCCGATCTCGTGCAGCGCACTGGCCCAGCCCAGCTCACGGGCACCGTCGGCATCGGCCGGGGCTTCTTCGCCGGCGTGCAGGCCTTGCCACAGCATCAGCGCGCGCTGGCGAACGCGATCGGCTTGGGCCACATCCACACGGAAGCGCTGCTGCAATTCGCGCACCGAGGCGTCGCGCGGATCGGGCAGGCGGTGGTTGCGGGCGGCTTCGATGCGCTCGTCCAGATCGAAAATCACGCCTTGGCGCAAGGCACCCTTGGCGGGCTTCATGGCCTCGATGCCGAAGTGCTGCGTCAGCGTGTAGAGGATGCTCAGGCCGCCGCCCAGCACCGCCTTGCGCTCGGGCTTGAGGCCGGGCAGGCTGAGCAGCGCATCCGAGCCCGCTTCGATGCAGCGCTCGATGCACCAGCGCAGGCCTTCGGGCGTGATGCTGCCATCGGTGATGCCGTTGGCCGCCAAGATCTGCGAGACCGCGCCCACCGTGCCCGACGAGCCCAGGGCCTCTTCCCACTGGCTGCGCTCGAACAGGGTGAGGGCCTCTTCGAGTTCGGCGCCGGCGGCGATCTGCGCCGAGCGGAAGCCTTCGGCCGTGAAGCGGCCTTGCGGGAAGTGCTGGATCGACAGGCTCACGCTGCCCACGCCGAACGACTCGGCGCGCACGCTCTGGCGGCCTTGACCGAGGATCATCTCGGTGGAGCGCCCGCCGATGTCGATCACCAGGCGGGGCAGCTCGCTGGGCTGCAGGCGCGAGACGCCTTGGTAGATCAAGCGGGCTTCTTCACGCCCTGAGATCACCTCGATGGGGAAGCCCAGCACGCGATCGCCGCGCTGCAAGAAGGCGTCGCGGTTGCGGGCCTCGCGCAGGGTCTGCGTGGCCACGGCGCGCACCTGCCAGGGCGCGAAGCCCTTGAGGCGTTGCGCGAAGCGGGCCAGGCAGGCCAGACCACGTTGGGTGGCCTCTTCGGTCAGCAGGCCGTGGGCATCGAGCCCGGCGCCCAGGCGCACCGTCTCTTTGAGGTAGTCCACGCGCTTGTAGCGGCCCTTGGTGAGCTCGGCAAGCTCCAGGCGGAAGCTGTTGGAGCCCATGTCGATGGCAGCCAGCAGGTGAGGGTGGGCACTGGGTTGGAGCGTGTGGGGCATCTTGGCGCGGGAATACGGTGAATGACGCATCGACCAGGTCGATGGGCGTGCTTATTGTGACGGCATTGTGTGACGACCATGTGTGGCGACCGGTTGGCCATGGCCCGCTGGCGCCAGGGTGCTTGACGAGATTGCTAAGATCCCTTGATGACCTTGACTTACATCCTGGTGGCCACCTTTGTGGGCGGACTGGTGTCCGTGCTGCTCGCGGCCGCCTTGTCGGCGCCCCTGTTGGGCCTGATCGTGCGCCACCTGGTGAGCCTGTCGACGGGCGTGCTGCTGGGCACGGCCTTGCTGCATGTGCTGCCCGAAGCCTTCGAGAGTGGCCGCCCACCTCAAGGGCTGTTTTTGACCTTGCTGGCGGGCCTGATGTTCTTCTTCCTGCTGGAGAAAGCCGAGCTGTACCGCCACGGCCATCACCACGAGCACGACGACCACCACCACCACCATGGCTTCGACAAGGAGCAGGCGGGCCGGGGCGGCTGGAGCGTGCTGGTGGGCGACAGCATCCACAACTTCTGCGATGGCGTGCTGATCGCGGCGGCCTTCTTGGCCAACCCTCACCTGGGCATGGTCACCGCTGCGGCCATCATCGCCCACGAGATCCCGCAAGAGGTGGGCGACTACATCGTGCTGCTCAACGCGGGCTTCAGCCGCACGCGCGCCCTGGTCTACAACATGATCTCAGGCATGTCGGCCGTGGTGGGCGGTGTGCTGGGCTACTTGCTCATCGAGCCATGGCAGGCCTACTTGCCCTACATGATGGTGGTGGCGGCCAGCAGCTTCGTCTACGTGGCCGTCGCCGACCTGATCCCGCAGCTGCAAAAGCGGCTGAACTGGCGCGAGACCGCGCTGCAGATCTTCTGGATCGCGGCCGGGCTGGTGCTGATTGGCTCGATCACCAGTGGCCTGCATGGCCACGAGGCCGAAGCCGGTGCTGCGCACGGGCATGGCGCAACCGGCACGCCTGCCACCACGGCCTTGCCGGCTCAGCGCTGACGCAAGCGCGTCGACCAGATCCCCGAGGCGGTGATCAGGGCCATGCCCAGCACCGCGTCCCAGCGCAGGCGCTCGTTGAACAGCCAGACGCCCAGCAGGCTGGCGTGCACGATGCCCAGGTACTGCAGGTTGGCCATCACCAGCATGGGGCCGCGCGCGTAGGCCCGGGTCATCAACAGCTGCGCAACGGTGGCGAAGCTGCCCACCCCCAGCAGGTACAGCCAGGTGGACACGGGCCAGCTGGCGGCCTCAGGCAGCACGGCGGCCGAGGCGGCGGCCGAAGCCGGGGTGGCAGCCGGCCACAGGCCCATCAGCAAGCCCATGGTGGTGCCGGTGAGCGAGAAGTAAAACACCACGCGCACCTCGGGCTCGCCGGCTTTGCCCAGGGCCGTCACCTGGATGTAGGCCACCGCCGAGAGGATGCCCGAGGCCAGGCCCACCAGGCCCGCCACCCACTGGTCACGGTCGATCGTGGGGTGCAGCACCATGACCACACCGGCAAAGCCCATGGCGATGGCCCACAACACGCGCCGGTCGACCATGTGCTCGCCCCGCCACAGCGACTGCGCCACCAGCATCACGGCCATCCAGACCGATGACATGTAGTTCAAGGTGACGGCTGTGGCCAGGGGCAGGTGGCTCATGCTGTAGAACCACATCGAGAGGGCCAGCACGCCGGCCACGCCGCGCCGCAGGTGCAACATCGGCACGCCTGTGGCCAACGTGGTGGCACTCGCCCAGGCGATGAGCGCCATGATGACGGCCCCCACGCCGCCGCGCATCGAGACCACCCAGGCCGTGCCCGCGTGGGCCGAGGCCAGCTTGACGCAGGCGCCCATGGCGGCAAACAGCACCGTGGCCATCACCATCTGGGCAAAGGGTGAACGCAGCAGGCGGGTCATGGGTACAGCACAAAAAGTGAAAACCGCCTGGTGAGGCGGCTTTCAGGGGAGGCGTCAGCCTTTGAAGTCCATCGTGCGCCGGTACCACTCGTGGAAGTGCTGCATGCCGTCTTCCATCGGGCTTTGGTAGGGGCCGACCTCGTTGTCGCCACGCAGCATGAGGGCGCGGCGGCCCGCATCCATGCGCTCGGCGATCTCGTCGTCCTCGATGCAGGTCTCCATGTAGGCGGCGCGCTGGGCTTCGACGAACTCGCGCTCGAAGGCGACGATTTCTTCGGGGTAGTAGAACTCGACCACGTTGAGCGTCTGCTGCGGGCTGATGGGGTGCATGTTGGACACCACCAGCACGTGCGGGTACCACTCCACCATCATCGTGGGGTAGTAGGTCAGCCACACGGCGCCTTGCGAGGGCTTGGCGCCGCCACGGTAGTTCAGCAGCACCTCGCGCCACTTCTTGTAGATGTCGGAGCCCGGCTGGTCGAAGCTCTTGGCCACACCCACGGTTTGCACCGAGTAGGCGTCGGCCATGTCCCAGCTGAGGTCGTCGCAGGTCACGAAGTTGCCCAATCCGGGGTGGAAGGGGCCGACGTGGTAGTCCTCCAAGTAGACCTCGATGAAGGTCTTCCAGTTGTAGTTGCAGGTGTGCAGCTCGACGTGGTCCAGCACGTAGCCGGTGAAGTCGAGGTCGCCGCCCGGCTTGAAGCGCGCGTCGAGTCCGGCCAGGTCGGTGGCCACGTCGCGGCCGTTGGCCTCGAACAGCAGACCGTTCCAGTTCTGGATCGGGTAGTTGTTCAGGTTCAGGCAGGGGTCGTGGTCGAAGTGCGGCGCGCCGATCAGCTCGCCTTGGTGCGAGTAGGTCCAGCGGTGCAGCGGGCACACGATGTTGTGGCGCGAGTTGCCGCGGCCCTTGAGCATGATGGCCTGGCGGTGGCGGCACACGTTCGACAGCAGCTCGATGCCCTGCGGCGTGCGCACCAGCACGCGGCCTTCCTGCTCTTGCGGCAGCGCGTGGTAGTCGCCCACCTCAGGCACCGTGTTGGCGTGCCCCAGGTAGCGCGGGGCCGACTGGAAGATGCGGCGCTGCTCCTCTTGGTAGAGGGCTTCGTCGAAGTAGACGGACACCGGCAACTGTGTGAGGTTGCTCGGGGCGTTGCGAGGCAAGGTGCGAGCCAGGCTCAGGTCGGACATGATCCCCAGGATCTCCAAAAACCAATGTCAACCCCCCTGGCTGTCCGGCCCGCTCCGGGGGCTGTACCGCCAGGGTATGGAACAACACCGGCCTGAGATCCACGATCCGCAGGCAGGCACGATAAAGCCCCACCTGAAGCAGCACGCGGGGCACGTGCCTCCAAGGGGGGCCTGAAGGGACCGGGATTGTACCCCGGGGGCGGAAATTCGGGCGGCGTGCGGCGCGGGCGTGGCCTCAAACAGGTGGCCGCTGCGGGGGCTGCGCCCAATACAATACGCGTTTGCCCGTTCGCTGCCCCGATCCATGGCCCGAAAAGCTGCCTCTGCCGAGGCCCCCGTCGATGCATCGACCCCTGCCGGGGCCGGTGAGCCTGCGCTCAACCTGAGCTACGAGCAGGCCTTGTCCGAGCTGGAGCAACTGGTGGCCCGCATGGAGGCCGGCAGCCTGCCGCTCGATCAGCTGCTCACCGCCTACCAGCGTGGTGCCACCTTGCTGAGTTTCTGCCGCAGCCGGCTGGAGGCCGTCGAGGCCCAGGTCAAGGTGCTGGAAGACGGGCAGCTGCAGCCCTGGAACGACGCATGAGCACCCCTGACTTCACCAGCTGGTCGGCCCGGGTGCTGGCCCGCGTGGAATCGGCCCTGACGCAATGGGTGCCCGAAGCGGCACCGGCCGGCCTGGGCCTGGCCATGCGCCACGGTGTGCTCGATGGTGGCAAGCGTCTGCGCGCCTTGTTGATCGCGGCCACGGCCGAGGCCTGTGGCTGCCCGGCAGACCACGCGGCCACGCTGCGTGCGGCCTGCGCGATGGAGCTGATCCACGGCTACTCGCTGGTGCACGACGACATGCCCTGCATGGACAACGACGTGCTGCGCCGAGGCAAGCCCACGGTGCACGTGGCCTTTGGCGAAGCGCAAGCGCTGCTGGCCGGCGATGCGATGCAGACACTGGCCTTCGAGTTGCTGACCCCGACCGATGCCGAGTGCCCCTCGGTGCCCGCTGCGATGCAGGCACAGCTGGTGCGCCTGCTGGCGCGCGCCTCGGGCATGGTAGGCATGGCGGGTGGGCAGGCCATCGACCTGGCCAGCGTGGGCCACCAGCTCGACGAAGCCCTGCTGCGCGACATGCACCAGCGCAAGACGGGCGCCTTGCTGTTGTGCAGCGTGCAGATGGGGGCGGCCTGCGCCCAGGTGCCGGTGGGCTCGCCCCGCTGGCAGGCCTTGAGTGACTATGGTCAGGCGCTGGGCCTGGCCTTCCAGATCGTGGACGACGTGCTCGACGCCACCCAGAGTGCCGAGACCCTGGGCAAGACGGCCGGCAAGGATGCCGAGGCCAACAAGCCCACCTATGTGAGCCTGATGGGCCTGGACGCGGCCCGCGCCGAAGCCCAGGCGCTGCGCCTGCGCGCCGACGAGGCCCTGGCCTGCACCGGCTTGGACGGTGCCGCCTTGTTGCCCTTGCGCGCACTGGCCGAGCGCGTCGTGCAGCGCACCAGCTGACCCCGCCACCGCGCCCCATCCCCCGAACACAAGAAGCCCCCCGAGGACGACCCGATGAGCCACCCCCTGCTGTCCAGGATCGACAAGCCCGCAGACCTGCGGCACCTGTCGCGCACCGAGCTCAAGCAACTGGCGCACGAACTGCGTGACTTCCTGGTCCACAGCGTGTCGAAAACGGGCGGCCACCTCTCGTCCAACCTGGGCACGGTCGAGCTGACCATCGCCTTGCACCACGTCTTCAACACCCCGCACGACCGCCTGGTGTGGGACGTGGGCCACCAGTCGTATCCCCACAAGATCCTGACCGGCCGCCGCGAAGGCATGGCGCAGCTCAAGCAGCTGGGCGGCATCAGCGGCTTCCCGCGCCGCGAAGAAAGCGAGTACGACACCTTCGGCACAGGCCACTCGTCGACCTCGATCTCGGCCGCGCTCGGCATGGCCCAGGCCTCGCAGATCAAGGGCGAGGCGCGCAAGGCCGTGGCGGTGATTGGCGACGGCGCCATGACGGCAGGCATGGTGTTCGAGGCGCTCAACAACGCTGGCGTGCCCCACGCGGGCCGCATGCCCGACATGCTGGTGGTGCTCAACGACAACGACATGTCGATCTCGCCGCCGGTGGGCGCGCTGAACCGCTACCTGGCGCGGCTGATGTCGGGCCGCTTCTACACGGCCGCCCGCGAGAGCGCCAAGCAGATGCTGAGCAACGTGCCGCCGCTGTTCGAGCTGGCCAAGAAGCTCGAAGAGCACGCCAAGGGCATGGTGGTGCCCGCCACCATCTTCGAAGAGTTCGGCTTCAACTACGTGGGCCCAATCGATGGCCACGACCTCGACAGCCTGATCCCCACGCTGGAGAACCTGCGCGACCGCTCGGGCCCGCAGTTCCTGCACGTGGTCACCAAAAAGGGCTTTGGCTACAAGCTGGCCGAGGCCGACCCGATTGCGTACCACGGGCCGGGCAAGTTCGACCCCGCTGTGGGTTTGGTCAAGGCGCCAGCTGGTGCCGAGCCGCCCAAGCCCACGTTCACGCAGGTGTTTGGCCAATGGCTGTGCGACATGGCCGCGGCCGACCCGCGCCTGGTGGGCATCACGCCGGCCATGCGCGAGGGCTCGGGCATGGTCGAGTTCCACAAGAAGTTCCCGGGCCGCTACTTCGATGTGGGCATCGCCGAGCAGCACGCCGTCACCTTCGCTGGTGGCCTGGCCTGCGAGGGCTTGAAGCCGGTGGTGGCCATCTACTCGACCTTCTTGCAGCGCGCCTACGACCAGCTGATCCACGACGTCGCTTTGCAGAACCTGCCCGTGGTGTTCGCGCTCGACCGCGCGGGCCTGGTGGGGGCCGATGGTGCCACGCACATGGGTGCGTTCGACATCGCGTTTTGCCGCTGCATCCCCAACATGAGCCTGATCGCCCCGGCCGACGAGGCCGAGACGCGCATGGCCCTGAGCGCGGCCTACGCCCAGAGCCACCCCGTGGCCGTGCGCTACCCGCGTGGCACGGGTGCCGGGGTGCCGGTGCCGGCGGGCCTGGAGACCCTGCCTTGGGGCAGGGGCGAGGTGCGTCGCACCAGCAGCAAGGCCGCCGGCTCGGGCCGCGTGGCCATCCTGGCGTTTGGCACCTTGTTGCAGCCGGCCCTGAAGGCGGCCGAGGCGCTGGACGCCACCGTGGCCAACATGCGCTTCATCAAGCCGCTGGACGTGGACCTGCTTCAGCAACTGGCCGCCGAGCACGACCTGCTGGTGACGATCGAGGAAGGCTGCGTGCAAGGTGGCGCCGGTGCGGCGGTGGCCGAGGCCCTGGCCGCAGCGGGCCTCGTCAAGCCGCTGCAGATCCTGGGGTTGCCCGATGAGTTCGTCGAGCATGGTGATCCGGCCAAGCTGCTGTCGATGTGCGGGCTGGATGCCGCTGGCATCGAGGCCTCGATCCGCCAGCGCCTGGGCTGAGCACGCTCACCCGGTCGGGTGGGCGCCCACAAAAAAGCCCGGTCCAGCCGGGCTTTTTGCTGTGCGACGCACGTGGGCGTCTTGGCGCGGTGCGCCGCCGTGATCACTCGATCGGCAGCGGATCCGGGGTGGTGGTGCCACCGCCGGTGCCCGAACCGGTGTCGGTGCTGCCGCCACAGGGGGGCGGCGGGGTGCAGGTCGTGGGCTTGGGCGCGCACGAGCTGTAGCTGATCTTCTTGAAGCACAGCAGCGACAGCAGCGAGAAGCAGCTCAGGTAGTGGCCGCCAGCCGTGGCTTGGGTTTCTTGGGGGGTCAAGGTACGCATGGGATCTCCGTGGACTGTGAACGTGCGGAGGCGATCCTGCCTGGCCCCCGATCAGCTTTCCAGTTTATGCCATGGCGGCCGTTTTGCCGAACACCAGAGGTGAGGGGGGATCGCCCCATGAAAAAACCGGCCCCGCTTGTGGCGCAGGCCGGTCGGTGGCACCGGCTGCCCGGTTGGCGGGCAGTGGGCGCGTCAGCGCATCAGGCTGATGATCAGGCGGCAGGGGCCGGCGTCGGGGCCGAGGTCAGCGCGCCCAGCTTGGCGGCGATGTCAGCCGGCAGGGTGATGGACTTGCTGCCTTGCGGCGTGGTGATGGTGAGCTTGGTGCCTTCCAGGCTGAAGGTGATGCCCTTGCTGGCCAGGGCAGCCAGCATGGCGCTCAGGCGATCAGCGGCAGAGCCTGCAGACTTTTGGCCGCCGGCGACGGCGCTCAGTTCTTGTGCATTCAGGGTACGCATGGTCTCTTCTCCAGGTGTGCTTTGGTTCGGTTGACGTGACACGGTTGTCGTGTGGTCGGGAACCAATGTAGTCAGCTGGAGGTGGGCAAACTGCCCACTTTTGTGCGGGCGAACCCCTGGAATGTCGCCAGACCATCCCCCGAACGGGTTGGTCTGGGCTCACGCCGCTGCGTGGTTTCCCGATTCCTGACAAGACCCGCCACAGCCGTGGATGGCCTCGGCGGGCAGGGCGCTGGGCTGGCCGATCGTGCCCGTGACCGGGTCGAAGCCCACGCTCTTGAGGTGCAGGGCCAGGCCCGCGTCCATTGAGGCGGCGTGGTGCGGGAACCAGATCGTCAGCTCGTAGGCCATCTGGCGGATGGGGGCGAGTTGGCCCGCCTCGCCAGCGGCCAAGCCTTCTTGCAGCACCTGCAGCACCACCTTGTGCTGCGTCATGTGGCAGGAGCCCGGGGCGAAGCCGGTGGCGGCCATCCATGCATCTTCCCGGGCGAAATGGTCGACCGTGTGGGCCACCAGCTCGCGCCAGCGGCTCACCAGGTCGGTGTCGGGGGCCTGCTGCACGGCGGCGAGCAGGTCGACGAACGCTTCGTGCGTGTCGTCCATCACCGGCATGGCCAGGCTCAGGGCGTCGCTCCAGACCAGGCCGGGCTCACACGCGCTGGCCCACTGGGGGGGAGCAGGCATCGGGGCCGCGTCAGCCGTGGGTTGGTCGGCGCGATGGGCGTTGGCGTGGGCAGCGGTCGTGTTCATGGGCCAGCAATCTAGCGGCCCGCGCGGCCGCACGCCTTGCGTTGGCGCAAGGAGCCAGCGAGGCGTCAGGCCCGCCCTCTGCAGGTGTCTGCCCTGGCCCGGCCACATTCGCGTCTGTCCGGGCTGTGCCCAGCCACTTCATCCGCTACCATTTTCGGGCGTCGCTGCGGCCTGAGGCAGTTGTTGCTCAGTCGTGGCGCGGAGGAGAGGGCTTGAGGTCAGTTCGGCTGCTCTCGCGCAGAGGCAGGATGTGGTGGGTGTTGAAGGCTGGGCTGAGCATGGCCCTGTGCCTTGGCATGTCTTCGGCGCTGCCGCTGCAGCCTGCCGCCGACGATGCGGGCGCCCCGCTCACCGTGGTCTACCCAGACCTGGGCGAGCCTTACCGCAGCGCCTTCGCCACCATCGTGCAAGGGGTCGAAGATCGGCAGCGTGGGCGCCTGGCCCGCGTGGCCCTGCCCAACGATGGGGCCGCCGCCGCCAGCGTGGTCGATGAGCTGCGTCAGCGTCGCCCGCGTGCCGTCATCGCCTTGGGTCGCAGTGGCTTGAAAGTGGCCGCCGCGCTGGATCGCCAGGTGCCGGTGGTGGTGGCCGGCGTGCTGTCAGTGCCTGAGGCGGATGCCCAGTCCTTCATGGTCCAAAGCCTGGCGCCCGATCCTGCCCTGTTGTTTGCGCGGCTCAAGGCCTTCGTGCCGCAGGCGCGCCGGGTGGTCGTGGTGTACGACCCTCGGCACAACGACTGGCTGATCAAGCTGGCGCGTGAAGCGGCCCGCAGCCAGGGGCTGGAGCTGCTCGCTCTGGAGGCAGAGGACCTGAAATCGGCCTGGCGCCGCTACCAAGAGCTGATGGGCAGCCTCAACAGCCGCCGCGATGTGCTGTGGCTGCCGCAGGATGCCTCGACCGTGGACGACGCCACCGTGTTGCCCTGGCTGCTGCGCGAGGCCTGGGACCAGGGCCTGGTGGTGTGCTCCAGCAACGTGGCCCATGTGCGGCGCGGCGCGCTGTTGGCGCTTTACCCCGACTACCTGGAGCTGGGCCGCTACCTGGGCAGCACGGCGCAGGCCATGGCGGGCCCAGCGGGCAGCGTGCCTGCGTCGCCCAAAGGGCTGCACGCCTTGCGGCAGGTGCTGACGGCCGTCAACACCCGCACCGCCGATCACTTGGGGCTGGACCTGCGCGCCTCCGGGCAGCGCATCCATCTGGTCTTGCCGGAGCAATGAGATGACCCACCCCACACGCACCGATGAGCCCTTGCGCGGCTGGCGCCGATGGCTGGGCGACCTGACCTTCCAGCAGCAGCTCAGCCTGGCCGTGGCCCTGGGCGTGCTGTGCATGACCCTCCTGTCGTCGGTGGCGAGTGCCTGGCAGGCCAGCCGGCAGACGCGGTTGAACCTGATGCAGCAAGGCTTGCGGGTCACGGCCAGCCTCGCGCAGCAAAGCCGCCTCGCGCTGTTGACCGGCACGGCCGATAACGCTGCGGAAGCGGTGAGCGCGACCTTGGCCTTCCCCGACGTGGTGCGGGTGGAGGTGCGCCGCGCCGACGGCGACATGCTGCTCGCCAAAGGCCCGATGGTCGAACCCATGTCGCTGTCAAGCGAGCCGTCCCCGGTTGAGCGGGAAGCGCCCTACCTCATGGAAGAAGGCGCGGACAGCTGGCGCTTTGCCGCCTCGGTGTGGTTCCTGGTGGACCCTTCGCCTTATGACGTCGCCGAGATCAAGCCCCAGCGGCTGGGGCAGGTGCAGGTGGTTTTCAGCAAGGCCCGCCTGACGGAGACGGTGGCCAACATCTTCTGGGTCAACGTGCTGTCGTCGCTGGTGATCGCGGTGTTCTTCCTGGCCGTGTTGCGCATGCTCAGCACCCACCTGACGCGGCCGCTCAACGCCTTGTCGCAGGCCATGGGCCGCGCCGAGCAGGGCGAGGTGGACGTGCGCATCGCGGCCACCGGCTCGCGCGACCTGCAGGGCATGGCCCTGGCCTTCAACCGCATGATCGCTGCCCTGGAAGAGCGGGGCGACGAGCTGCATCGCCACCGCGATCACCTCGAAGAGCTGGTGCGCAACCGCACCACCGAGTTGCAAGTGGCGAAGGAGCGCGCCGAGGTGGCCAGCCAGGCCAAGACCGACTTCCTCACGCGCATGAGCCACGAGTTGCGCACGCCGCTCAATGCGGTCATGGGCTATGCGCAGATCCTGCAGATGGACAAGGCGATGACGCCCCGGCACCAGCAGATCCTGGGCACCATCCGCGACAGTGGCGACCACCTGCTCAACCTGATCGTCGACATCCTCGACCTCTCGCGCATCGAGGCTGGCAAGACCGAGCTGTCGCCCACCGATTGCAAGCTGCAAGACCTGGCGGCCACGCTCGAAGACCTCATGCGCATCAAGGCGGCCGAAAAGCAGCTGGCTTTTTCGGTGCGCGCAGACGAGCACCTGCCTGCCAGCGTGCGTGCCGACGAGCGTTGCTTGCGGCAGGTGCTGCTCAACCTGTTGGGCAATGCCCTCAAGTTCACCAGCAGTGGCCATGTGCAGCTGACCATCAGCGCGGTGGCGGGGCGGGCCCCCGTAGGTTGTGCGCGGGTGCGCTTTGAGGTGGAGGACACCGGGCCAGGCATCGCTCCCCAAGACCAGGCGCGCATCTTCGAGCCCTTCGAGCAGGCCGGCGATGCACGCAGCCGATCGGCCGGCACTGGCCTGGGCCTGGCCATCAGCCGGTCGCTCGTGGGCCTGATGGGCGGTGCGCTGCAGCTCGACAGCGCGGTGGGGCAGGGCAGCCGTTTCTGGTTCGAACTGGACTTGCCCGTGGCCCGTACCTCGGTGGCCGCCGTGCGCACCCGACAAGCGCCCATCACCGGCTACGTGGGTCCACGCCGTCGCATCCTGATCGCGGATGACCTGGGTGCCAACCGCCAGTTGCTGGTGGCCATGTTGAGCCCCCTGGGCTTTGAGATCACCGAGGCCTTGCACGGCCAGCAGGTGCTGGACCAGGTGGCCACTGCACCGCCAGACCTCGTGCTGATGGACTGGTCGATGCCGGTGATGGACGGCCTGGAGGCCACTCGGCAATTGCGTCGTACCGAGTCCACCCGCGAGTTGCCCATCATTGCCATCACGGCCAATGCCTCGGTTCAGCACCAAGAGCAGGCGCGGGCTGCGGGCGCATCCGACTACATCCCCAAGCCTTTCGATTGCCACGAACTGCTCGACAAGATCGCCCGTCAGCTCGACCTGACGTGGATCACGCTGCCGCCGATCGCCTCTGGGTCGACACCTGCGCACTGACCTTTGCCACGCTCCCCATGATCCTGCCCTTTGCTTTGCCCGCCCGCCTTCGACGTGACCAGGATCGGCGTCGACCTGTCGCGTCCGCCTGCCTGTGTCTCATGCTGGGCTTGGCAGCTGTGCCCAGCGCCTGGGGCCAGACCGAGCCCGACGACGAGGCCCTCACGGCCCTGGGCGAAGCCGCGCGCTACCAGCCCTCCGTCAGCATCGCCACGGGCAGCAGCCAGCCGCTGCGACGTGCGCCTGCTGTGGCCACGGTGATCACGGCCGATGACATCCAGCGCATGGGCGCCACCGACCTCACCGAGGTGATGGAGACGGTGCCCGGCGTGCACGTGAGCCACAACAACCAGGGCTACGGCCCGCTGTTCGTGTTCCGTGGGCTTTACAGCCAGTTCAACCCCCAGACCCTGGTGCTGCTCAACGGCATGCCCTTGACCACCATGTTCCTCGGCAACCGCGGCAACACCTGGGCGGGCTACCCGCTGGAGAACGTGTCGCGCATCGAGGTCATCCGGGGGCCGGGCTCGGCCTTGTATGGGGCTGATGCCTACGCGGGCGTCATCAACATCTTCACCAAGTCGGCCAGTGACATCGATGGCACGCGCCTGGGCGTGCGCATCGGCACGCAGGTCACGCGCGCGGGCTTCGTGCAACACAGCACCCAGTGGGGACCGTGGGACGTGGCGGCCTCGCTGGAGAGCAGCAGCACCCACGGCCAGCGCAAGCGGATTGAATCTGACGCGCAGACCCACCTGGATGGGCTGTATGGCAGCCAGGCCAGCTTGAGCCCGGGCACCACCAACGCGGCACGCGACAACCATGTGGCACAGCTCGACCTGCGCTGGGACAAGGCCCAGGTGCGCGCTGGTGTTCTGCAGGGTGACCACATCGGCATGGTGACGGGCGTGGCCGGCGCGCTCGATCCCCACACCTACGGCAAGACCCGGCGCAGCCACGCGCAGTTCACGCTGACCGATGTCGAGCTCGCGCCGCAGTGGCGTGGCAGCGTCAGCCTGAGCGGGATGAACAGCATCACCGAGTACCCGCGCGGGCTGATGCTGTACCCGCCCGGGGCCTTTGGCGGTGAGTTTCCCCAAGGCATGTACGGAGCGCCCAACACCTGGGAAGCCCAGTGGCGAGGCGCCATGCAGGCCACCTACTCGGGGTTTGCGGGCCACGCGCTCAAGCTGGGCCTGGGGGTGGATGACCTGGACCTGTACCGCACGCAGGAGTTCAAGAACTTTGCACTCCATGCGGGTGGCGCGCCCACCAGGCTGGGCGATGGCGCGGTGGTGGAGGTACCGGGCGCGGACTCCTTCTTGCTGCCGCACCGCCGGCGCGCGCGCCACGCCTTTGTGCAAGACGAGTGGCGACTGGCCCGCGACTGGACGCTGACGGCCGGGCTGCGCCGAGACCTGTACAACGACGTGGGCGGCTCCACCAACCCCCGCGTGGCCGTGGTGTGGGACGCCAGCCTCGATGTGACCGCCAAGCTGCTGTACGGCCACGCCTTCCGCGCGCCATCGTTCACCGAGCTCTACAGCATCAACAACCCGGTGCTGGTGGCCAACCCGGCGCTGCGCCCGGAGAAGATCCGCACGCTGGAGGCGGCCCTGGCTTGGCAGGCGCAGGCCAGCACCTTGCTGCAGGTCAGCGTCTTTCAATACGACGCCGATGACCTGATCGTGCCGATCGGCAACCCCCAGACCTACACCAACGCCGGCACGCAAACGGGTCAAGGGATCGAGCTGGAGGCGCGCCACACCGTGAGCCCGCGCTTGACGGTCTCGGGCCACAGTGCCTGGCAGCGCTCGATCGATGCGGCCACGCGCCAGGATGCCGGCCATGCGCCACGCCACCACCTGTATGGACGTGTCGACTGGACAGGCCCGGCCGACTGGCAGTTCAGCCTGCAGGCCAATGCGGTGGCTGGCCGCCGCCGTGTGGTGGGGGACACCCGCCCACCCGTGCCCGACTACACCACCGTCGACACCACGGTGCGCACGCCGCGCCAGGGGCGCAGCTGGGAGCTGGCCCTGTCGGTGCGCAACCTGTTCAACGCCAATGCCCGCGAGCCCAGCCTGTATGCCGCCGATGGCGTACCGACCGTGGCCTGGCCCAACGATCTGCCCTTGCCGGGGCGCATGATCTGGTTGCAGTGGCGCCGCACCCTCTGAGGCCGGTGGGCGCCTGCCGCAGGTCGCACACTGCAGCCGCTCGGCCTAGAATCCGCCCGCCATGCCTGCCCCTCACCGCGCCCAATCCGCTGCCTTGAGCCCCTTGCCACCCACCGGTTGGCGCGGGCTGCTGCACCGCCACCAGGCGCTGCTGTGGTTCGGTCTCTCGGGCGTGCTGGCCCTGGGGGTGGACATCGGCGTGCTCGCCTTGGCCCAGCCGCTGCTGGGGCATTACGGTGGGCGCGCGGTGTCATTCTGGGCGGCGGCCACCTTCACCTGGGGCTTCAACCGGGTGATCACCTTTGGCGCGGCGCGCGAGGCCTCGCGGCAAGGCGGCGTAGCGGCTCAGACCTGGTGGCGCGAGTACCTGAGTTATTTTTCATCGATGGCGGTGGGCGGTGCCTTCAACTACGGCACCTATGCCCTGGCCGTGACCGCCGTGCCCGTGGTGCACCAGCACCCCAGCCTGGGCGTGGCCCTGGGCTCGCTGGTGGGCATGGGCTTCAACTTCCTGGCGGCGCGGCGCATCTTGGCGCGCTGAGGCTGCGCCCATGGAAAAGGGCGCCGAAGCGCCCTGTGTGTGCCGCAGCCGGCCGTGCGCCGGTGGCTCTGGCCATCAAAAGCCCATCAGGCCAGTCGAGCGCGGTGGCGAGCCACCTGGGCGCGCACCTGGGCCGGGGCCGTGCCGCCCAAGATGTTGCGGGCGTTGAGCGAGCCGCGCAGGCTCAGCACCTCGAACACGTCCGGCTCAATCGCCGGGTTGTAGGCCTGCAGCTGGCTCAGCGACAGCTCAGACAGGTCCACGCCCAGGGCGATGGCGTCCTTCACGGCGTGGGCCACCACCTCGTGCGCATCGCGGAAGGGCAGGCCCTTCTTCACCAGGTAGTCGGCCAGGTCGGTGGCGGTGGCGTAGCCCTTCTTGGCGGCACGCTCCATGGCTTCGGGCTTGACGGTGATGCCGGCGGCCATCTCGGCGAAGATGCGCAGCGTGTCCTTCAAGGTATCGACCGTGTCGAACAAGGGTTCCTTGTCCTCCTGGTTGTCCTTGTTGTAGGCCAGGGGCTGGCCCTTCATCAGGGTGATCAGGCCCATCAGGTGGCCCACCACGCGGCCGGTCTTGCCGCGCGCCAGCTCGGGCACGTCGGGGTTCTTCTTCTGCGGCATGATCGACGAGCCCGTGCAGAA